>Ga0302319_10000124_pt1 | contig 153218 bp, 126 predicted proteins | sample Bog_T0_2_FD_203319 | JGI IMG/M metagenome (GOLD analysis project Ga0302319, IMG submission 203319) | Peat permafrost microbial communities from Stordalen Mire near Abisko, Sweden - Bog_T0_2 | ecosystem: Environmental > Terrestrial > Soil > Wetlands > Peat | place: Sweden: Abisko, Stordalen...
CGCGGTAGTCCTGGTCGAGGCCCGCGACGATCACGCGCTTTCCGCGGTTGGCGAGGGTGTCGAGCGCGTCCACGATGCTGTCGTCGAAGAACTGGACCTCGTCGACGCCGACGACCGCGACGTCGGCGGTGACGCTCGTGAGGAGCTCCTCGGCCGTGGCGATCGGCAGCGCATCCGCATTCGCTCCTTCGTGGGTGACCACCTTCACCGCGTCGTACCGATCGTCTACCCGGGGCTTGAAGAGCTGCGTCCGCTGGCGCGCGAGCCGCGCCCGCTTGATCCGACGCAGCAGCTCTTCAGTCTTCCCGCTGAACATCGAGCCGCACACGACCTCGAGCGAGCCGCCCACAACTCTCTCGACGCCGCCACTACGCGCCAAGTGTTCACCGTCCGCCCACCGCATCCCCGCGGATTACCCAATCCACCACGCGGCGAACAGCGACAAAGCGGGGAAAGCTTCGGCCGCTCCCCCGACCCTACCGTCCATTGCAGCAGCGCTTCCCTCCTTCACATGAGAATTCTCCAGTGGGCAACGGTGCCACCTGTGAGGGGTCCGCGCATCGGACAGACGCCATCTCAGCGACAGAGCTAGACGGACCGGTTGGGGATGCTAAGTTGGGTACGTGGAAGTCGTCTTGCGCAAGCTTGGCAAGGGTTCCCGCGCCGTCGCAGGACGGCTCGTGCGGGCACCGCGCAAGGGTTCCGTCGTGGTGATTGAGTTCCCCGACGGGATGCACGAGTACGTGACGACCCCGGTCAAGCGAGTGCTCCGTCTCGCGGGCCGCGAGGTCTTCTACATCGAGACGATCAACAGTCGATACCGCCTCGAAGTGCGCAGCCGCGAAGATGCGCTCGCCGAAGGCACGGGCTGAGCTTCGTCTGAGCGTCTCCGCGAGAGCGTTGCTGCGTCGCGATTCGTGACGTTCGTCGCAATCGAGGACGTGGACCGGCAGCTGAAGAGCGCTGAAGACGCGCTTTTGCGGCGAAATGTGTGTGGGCATGGCGGTTGCTCAAGCGTGTAGTCGATGAAGCTCTCGTCCATCTTCACGGTCGCCCTTCTCGCCACGACGCCGGCATGTCCCGGCGCGACGCGATCGCCGCCTCTGGATGCGACGTCGCAGCCCCCCGCGTCGCCTGTCGCGCCGCCCCCCTTCGGACCCGTCGCGATCGACTCCGCGCTGCGTGCCGAATGGACGCGCCTCGGGCTCACTCCGGCTCCGCGCAGCGACGACGCGAGGTTCGTCCGACGAGCGTATCTCGACGTCGTCGGTACCGTGCCGCCGCCGCTCGCCGTGAAGGAGTTCCTCGCCGACACGCGGCCGGACAAGCGCGCGCAGCTCGTCGACCGCCTGCTCGCGAGCCCGGCGTACGCGGCCTACTGGGCGACGCTCTGGGAAGACACGCTCGTCGGCTGGAACACGCGCGAGCAGGTCGTCGATCGCGGGGCGTTGCGCGAGTGGCTCGAGGCTGCGTTCGTCGCGAACACCTCGTGGGACAAGATCGTCACCGGGCTGCTCACGGCGACCGGTCAGAACAGCCACGGCGGGAAGCGGCAGGACGAGGCACCGGGGCCATCCGGAGACGTTGACGAGGAAGGATCGCCGGCACCCGAGGCAGGGCCCCCGATCAACGGAGCGGTGAACTGGTTCCTCAAGTACAAGGACGCGCCGCAGGACCTCGCCGGAAACGCCTCGCGGCTCTTCCTCGGCGTGCAGATCCAGTGCGCTCAGTGTCACGACCACAAGACCGAGAAGTGGAAGCAGACCGACTTCCAGCGGTTCGCCGCCTGCTTCGCGCGAACGCGGAGCGAGGTCATCGATCAGGGGAAGACGATGGGCCGGAAGCGCACGGTCGTCGTCGACCTCGGGAGGCCGCTCCCGCGCTTCGTGAAGAACCCGGATCTCGCACCCGTCGCGCTCGCCGAGCCCACGACGCTCGACGGCACGGACGTCGGCGCAGCTGCGGACACGCGCGCGGCGGTCGCATCCTGGATGACCGCAAAGACCAACCCGTGGTTCGCGAAGGCGATCGTCAATCGCATGTGGGGGCACTTCCTCGGTCGCGGGTTCGTCGATCCGGTCGATGACCTCCGCGACTCGAACCCGCCGACGATGCCCGACCTCCTCGCGCAGCTTGCGGGCGACTTCGTCCAGCACGGAGACGATCTCAAGGCGCTCATCCGGACGATCACGGCGACAGAGGCGTACCAGCTCGCCCCGTCCCCACGCCGTCCGAAAGGCAGCGGCGCGCCGCCGTCCCCGGCTGCCGGAGCCGACGACGCCGACCGTCGGTGGTCGAGCTTCCACATCACTCCGCTCGGGCCGAACGAGCTCTTGAGGTCGATCCTCGACGTCACGAGCGTCGAGACCGTCCTCGCGAAGAACGCGAGACAGAACCTCGCCCGCATCCGCTCACAGCTCTACCAGCGCTACACCTTCCTGTTCGATGTCGACGAGGAGGTCGCGGAGACCGACTTCGAAGGGACGGTGGCGCAGGCGCTCGCGCTCCTCAACGGAGGGCTCGTCGGCGGAGGCACGTCGGGCGTGCCCGGAGGAGCCCTCGATACAATCCTGGGCGGACCGGGCTCCGATGCCGACAAGGTGACCGCGCTCTACGTGCGGACGATCACGCGCGCGCCCTCCGACGAGGAGCTCGCGTACTGGACGCACTACGTCGCCGAACCACACCTCGTCGAGCTGCCAGGCCCGCCCGTCCGCCCGGCTCCGCCTGCGGCTCCCGAGGTTCAGGCCAAGAAGAAGACGAACGGAAAGGGGAAGGGGAACAAACCCGTCGGCCCCGATCCCCTCGCTCGCCTCGAGACGCGCGACATCAACTTCCACCCGGACTCCCGACGGCAGGCCTACGCCGACCTCTTCTGGGCATTGCTCAACTCGAGCGAGTTCACCTTCAACCACTGACGGGACGATCCGATGACTGACTCTCGCTTCTCGATCGGGCGTCGAACCCTCCTCCACACAGGTGCGCAGGGGCTTGTCGGTCTCCTCGTCTCGCGCTGGCTCGCGAGCCCGTCGGCGCTCGCGGATTCGTCTTCCTCGGCGGCTCCGGCGCCGCTGCCCGGACGAGCGACCGCGTGCATCGTCCTCTATCTCAACGGGGGACCGAGCCAGCTCGACACCTTCGACCCGAAGCCTGGCGCTCCCACCGGAGGCTCGTTCAAGTCCATCGCGACGCGCTCGCCGCACCTCAGGCTCTCGCAGCACCTCCCGCACATCGCCGAGCAAGCCGACAAGATCGCGGTGGTGCGCGGCCTGACGAGCAAGGAAGGCAATCACCAGCGCGCGCAGTACCTCCTCCACACGGGCTACTCCCCGAACCCGACGGTGGTGCATCCGGCGCTGGGCGCGTGGGTCTCGAAGCGCCTCGGCGATCCCGCTGCCGATCTCCCCTCGTTCGTGAGCCTCGGCGGGCCGAGCGCGGCCGCCGGAATTCTCGGGGTCGAGCACGGGCCGTTCGTCGTGCAGCGCGGAGGTGGCGTCCCCGAGAACGTCTCCTTCGCCACCGGCGTGAGCGAGGCGCGGTTCGCGCGCCGCACGGCCGGTCTCGACATGCTCGAGCGTCACTTCGACGCCGAGACCTCCGATCCGATGATCGCTGGACGACGCGCCGTTTACGCGAAGGCGATGCGCCTCATTCACTCCCCGCGCGTCTCGGCGTTCGACCTCGCGACGGAGCCGCTCGCGCTCAAATCTGCCTACGGCGACAGCGACTTCGGCCGAGGGTGTCTGACCGCCCGACGGCTCGTCGAGGCGGGGGTGAAGTTCGTCGAGGTCGTGCTCGACGGATGGGACACGCACCAGAACAACTTCGAGCGCGTGAAGGATCTCTCGGCGCAGCTCGACCCGGCGATGGGCACGCTGATCCACGACCTCGCGCAGCGCCAGCTCCTCACGAGCACGCTCGTCGTCTGCGTCGGAGACTTCGGCCGCACGCCGAGGATCAACGCCAACGAGGGGCGGGATCACTACCCGCAATCGGGCTTCGCAGTCCTCGCCGGAGGCGGCGTGCGCGGAGGCGTCGTGCATGGAGAGACGGACGCCGAAGGGGCGAAGGTCGTGCGCGACCCGATGCCGGTCCCCAACCTGTTCGCGACGCTCGCGACGCTGCTCGGGATGGGGCTCGACGTGGAGGCGTACGCGCCTTCGGGTCGCCCGATCAAGGTCACCGACCACGGCGTCGCCGTGCCCGAGCTCATCGCGTGAACGTGAACCGCGAGGGAGAGCCTTTTGCGTTTCTTCGAGGGACGCTGCTCGCGGGACGGCGGAACGAGGATGCGTTACCGAGTCTCGCCGAGGCGCGTGAGCTGCGTGCAGCCGTAGCTGTCGTTGCCCGTGCACGCCTGACGGAAGAGGGCGATCGCCGCGGCTTTGTCTGCGGTCACGCCGCGCCCTTGCTCCGTCATCCAGCCGAGCTGGGCGCAGGCGTTGACGTTCCCTGACGTGCACGCCTTCTTGAAGAGCGCCACAGCCTGGATGTCGTCTTTCACGACCCCTTTCCCGTCGCGATAGCTGGTGCCGAGCTGGTTACAGCTCGCGACGTCGCCGCGATCGCACGCTTGCTTGAAGAGCGGCGTGGCGTGCACGTCGTCGGCCGCCTTTTGATACACGAGGCCGAGCTGCCCGCACCCCCAGCCGAGGTTGCCGTCGCATGCCTGCTTGAACAGCGCGGCCGCGCGGATCTCGTCCTTCGTCACACCGGTTCCGTTGAGGTACACGCCGCCGAGGCGAACGCAGCCGTCGAGGGCGCCGCCGTCGCACGCCTGCTTGAAGAGGGCGGCAGCGCGAATGTCGTCCTTCGCAATGCCGGCGTAGCCCGAACCCGCGGCCGCGCCGACGGTATAGGTCCACCCGAGGTGGCTGCAGCCCCACAGGTACCCGACGTCGCACGCGTCTTTGTAGAGCGCGGCCGCGTGCGCGACGTCCTTCGTGACGCCCGCGCCTCCGGCATACAGCGAGCCGAGGTGGTCGCACGCCAGCGGGACGTCACCGTCGCAGCCCCGCTTGAAGAGCGTGGCCGCACGGGAGTCGTCCTTCGCTACGCCCAGACCTTCTTGACTCGCCTGACCGAGCCGCGTGCATCCGGACGGGTTGCCGCCGTCGCACGCCTGGTTGAAGAGAGCAGCACCACGGCTCGCGTCCTTGGGAACGCCGATGCCTCGCATGTACAGGTTGCCGAGCACGGTGCAGCCGTCCAGCTCGCCGCCGTCGCACGCCTTCTTCGCCAGAAGGACGGCTTGTGACTCGTCCTTCGCGACCCCGAAGCCGTAGGCGTATGCGTCGCCGAGATCGGCGCAGCCGAGCAGGCTGCCGCCATCGCAGGACTGCTTGTAGAACGCGGCGGCGCGCGCAGGGTCTTTGGGGAGCCCGCCGAGCCCCGCGTAGGTGTCCCCCATGCCGTCGCAACTCACGGCGATGCCAGCGTCGCAACCCTGCTTGTAGAGGGCCGCGGCCCGCGCCCAGTCGTGGCGGTGCCGGGCCTCCTTCGCGTCGGCGATGAGGGCGCTCGCCGCGGCGGGTGCGGCGGTCGCGGCGGGGCGACGAGCGGCAGGGAGCGTGGGGCAGCAACCGGACGCGTCGCGCTGAGCGGCTTCGCACTCGCGCCGGCACGGAGGCTGCGCGTCGGCGACGCCGCCCCATGCGAGGACGGTGAGGGCGAGCCAAGCAACCAGACGCGCCCGTTCGCCGATCCCCATGCTCATCCTTCGGGCGTAAGCGACCGGGAAAAGACCGTCAAGAGCGGCTGTCTTCGTCCGCGCCTAGCCGCATCGGCGGGTTTGCCCGTACCTGTTCCGTAGTCAGCGAACGCCGTCCGCTCGCTATAGCGTGGTCAGATAGTTCACGAGGTCGCTCACCTGGGCCGCGGTCAGGCTCGCGGTGTGGCCGTGCGAAACCCCGTCGTCGCAGGGAGCGCTGAACCGCGCTGCCAGCGTCGCAGCGCATCCGTCGTGCAGGAACGGAGCGCGCCACCCGACGCCCACGAGCGAAGGCACCTGGAAGCCGCCCCCCGTGCCGACGTCCATCGTCTGGTCGTTCGTCAGCTTTGGCCCGGAGTGGCACGACGAGCAGCCCACCGACGAATCCGTGAACAGGGCCTGGCCGCGCGCGACCGACGCAGCGTCGCTGGCGGGCGACGCAGGGGGCGCGGGAAGGGAGAAGAGCCAGCTCTGGAGCGCCGTCACCTCGTCGGAGTCGAGCGGGATGCCACCCATCCGCTGGACGAACACCTCCTGCGCGAGATTCGGGATGTCGGTGAGCTTCCCGTCCCAGTGGTACGGCGCCGTACCCTGCAGTGTCCCGCGCAGAGACTGGCTTCGCCGATGCCCTTCCTGGTCGAACTGCCAGACCCGTCCGTCCTCGAGCCCCTCGGCGTGGCACGAAGCGCACGCGATGGAGGCGCCGGAGTTGCTGTGGAAGATCTCGTGGCCGGTGTCGGCACGGCTCACGGTCGACAGGACGATCGGCGCAGGGATGGCCGCTTCTCCCAGCTGCAGCGCGTAAAGCCAGGCGGGCTCGCGGGTCTGCACGAGCATCGCGGTCTTCGTGAAGGCCACCGCCGTGGGCTGGCCGGGCGGCGCGAAGGAGGTGGCCGTGGCGCACGAGCTCTCCATCGAGACCGGGCTCGGCGCCACGCCGAGCGTCGGGATGAGGAACACGCCGGCGGCACCGGGGATCGCGACGTTCCCGGCGGCGACGACCGCGAGCAAGCTGCCGTCGGCGGACGCGGCGATATCGACGGGCAAGACGGCGCTGGCGATGGCCGCAGAAGGCGCGTCCGCGGATGTTCCCCCCGTGAACAGCGTGATCGTCGACTCGACGATCGCGGGCTCGCAGGTGTCGCTGACGCTATTGCCGTAGCCTCCAGGGCTGGTGTCGACGACCCCCTCGAACGATCGCTGGTGAACCATGGCGAAGCCGCCGGACGGGTACGCGGCGCTGGGTGCGACCTGGATGGTCCGCCACGCCGACCCGGGCCCCATCTGCGTGGTGGAGGCCGTCGGGGGAATGTGACGGCTGGCGATCGAGCCATCGGCGGCCAGCGTGATCACCTCCGCGGTCTTGAGGCGAGTGACGTAAGGGGTCCCATCCGCGCCCACGAGGACGTCCCGCAGGTCTCGGTCGACGAAGACGGTCCGGAGCGGGGGCCCCCCTGCCGCCGACAACGTCACGAGCTCCCCGGTCGCGCAGGCGACATAGAGGTCGTTCGTGGTGCCATCGTAGGCGACTCCACGGGGCGCCGCGCAGACCGGGCGGCGCGCGATCACCGTCTGGGTCGCGAGGTCGATGCTGACCACGACCCCTCCGCTTCGCGCGGCCACGTGGACTCGAGCGGCTCCGTCCTCCACGAGACGCCCTGGCTCGTCCCCCGCCTGAAGAGCCAGCGTAGTCACGGCGCTCGTGGCGAGGTTGACGACGTACACCTGGTCCCTGTCGGGGTCCGCCGCGACAGCGAGCGTGCCGTCGCGCGAGACGAGGAGCGTGCCTCCGCTGATGGGAGGGGGGCTCACGGCCTGCGTCACGGTCGCACCGAACGAGGGGGTCCCTCCATCGGTGTCGTCCCCGAAGGACTCTCCGCCATCCGCCTCGTCCCCGTCGTCTCCGCCATCGCCGAATCCGGCGTCCACGCCATCCCCGTCGAAGGATGTCGGAGGGTCACCGAACGACGACTGAGACGAGCGGCATGCGCCGGGCAACGCCGCTACGACGAGCGCGGCGACGGACGACACGGAGAAGATGGCCAGTCGTTGAGCTCGAAGCATGAACGGTCCTTCCGGGGAGGGCATGGCACGGCCAAACGTCACCTCGGACGCTCGGCGGACCTCGGCGCGGGCTCGGTCTGAGCGCACGCGTCAATCGATCCGCGTAGAGATGTCCGGCGGGCCTCGATTCCGTCACGCCGCCCTGCGTGCGATGCAACGGCAGGCGGGGGCTCGGACTCCAACACGGCGGTCGGTGTCCCGCTCGGTCTCGGCAAAGCGCTGAGCGACAAATGCGCTAGGACTGACTGCGTACCCGTAAAGATCGGGTGGCTCCGAGGGCACATGAGCGTTCCGACTAGCTGGTTTCTCGCCACGAACTTCGATACCGAGAGCATCCTCGAGTTCGTGCGCACCATCCCGAACGCTGGTCTGACGGAGCGTATCGATGGCGTCTGGGCGGACGTCTATCTCGACGATCGGGGAGAGGTCGTCGTCGAGCCGGCCGACGTGGAAGCCTTCGGTCCCGAGCTCGAACGAGGGAACGGTGGGGACATCAGCTACTCGCTGTCGTCGGCGGTCGAGCTGTGCGCATGCATCTGTGTGGAGACCCCGACGCGCGAGGGTCGCAGCCGGTATGGGCTCCCGGCGTTCAGGAATTACGCGTGCAAGGATCTCGCGCTCGAGATCGGGGCGATCCGGGGGATGATTCGAGACGGATACGACGACGAGGACGGCGGGCGGATGGTTGGAGCGCTGCTGGCGAGCATGGAGCGGGCGCTCGAGTTGCACATCGCCGTCATCTTCGGCCGGTAGCCGGACGCCGATCGTATCCTCCCCGATACGGCGGGAAAGGCGGTTTGGCCGTGAAGCGTGATCCGGTGCGCCACGTCAGGCCGGAGGCCGCATCGTCGTGGCTGGCCTCGCCTCCTTCGGCAGCATCACCTTGATCGCGACCTCGCGCCCGATCCCGCGGTCGAGGCAGACTCGCACTTCTCCCATGGAGGCATTCTACGTTCTGTTCGCGATGCTGCGATTACCCTCTCACGTCGGAGGCCTCGCGCAGCGGAGGCCCGTGCTCGGGCTACGGCCGTCCGGAACGCTCGTCTCGCGAAGCGAGTTGAGGAGGCACGCCGAGCTCCCGTCGAAGCCGCCCCCGCGGATCACGCGGTACTGCGCAGGGGTCAGGTTCGCGCAGTCGTCGCACGACGCGGGATACGTGCTCGACCAGTCGAGGACCCACTCGAACACGTTCCCCGCCATGTCCGAATGGCCCCATCTCCCGTCGCCCATCGGCGATTCCGAGCCGACCTTGTTCGTGCCCGACATGACGCACGCGGTGGAGCTCGTCGAATAGTTCGCGAGGCTGCAGTCGAGCATGTCGGAGCCCGGGGGATATGCGAGCGACCACGGGTAGAGGCGCTGCTCGCTGCCGCCCGACGCCGTGTAGTTCCACTCCGCCTCGCTCGGAAGGAAGCCGCCGTCCCAGATGCAGAAGGCGTACGCCTCGTACCAGTCGACGCAGTTGATCGGATGATCCTCGAGCGACCCGGCGCTCGCCGTCCAGGTCGCGTAGCTCGGATCGCACGAGAGGTTCGCCGCCCACCCGCTCGTCGTCGTCGCCAGGTTCGCCGTCCACGAGGCGTCCCACCCCGTCTCGGCGCCCGCGTTCAGCCCTCCGCCCTTCAGCTCCGAGTGCTTCCCCGTCCCCGCGGAGGGGCGCCATCCCGCGACCTCGGCGGCGACGAAGGCGCGAAAGCGACCGACGGTCACTTCATACCGATCGACCGTGACGTCGCTCACCGTCGCGGTGCTCCCCTTGCTCAGCCCGTTCTCCGAGATTCCGTCGTAGCTGAGGATGAACGCGCCCCCGGGCACCGGCGCGCTCGCGCAGCAGCTCTCTTCGCCCGCCCCGCAGTTCGACAGGCCTGCCCCGCTCGCTTGACAGGACGGCACCGTCGGCGCGGTCGACCCGTCTCTTCCCGAGCTCGTGGCGCCGGTACCGGACGTCGCGCTCGAGCACGCCAGCAGACTCGTCAGGAGCGTCGCGCTTGCAATCGACGCAATCCACGCTTGTCTCATCGCACTACTCTAACGCAACAGGGCACCTTCGCACCCGACGCTCGGCCGCTTCCCGAGAAAAGCGACCGAGCCTCGCAGCTGTGGCTCAGCCCGGTGGTGTGCCGTTGTGTGCGGCCGCTTTGACCGGGGCCGGCCCCGCGGGGTCGTAGGGATCGAGGTCGACCTTGATCGACTCCACGTTCCAGATGTTCTTCGCGTACTCGCTGACCGTCCGGTCGGAGGAGAAGTCGCCGACGCGCGCGATGTTGAGGGCGCTCGTGCGCGACCAGGCGACGGCGTTTCGGTAGGCCTCGGTGACCGTCCGCTGGCACGCCGAGTACGACGGGAAGTCCACCGTGCAGAGGTACTCGTCGCGGCCGAGGAGCTCGTCGACCAGCGGGCGGAAGAGATCCCGTTCCTCGGGGGAAAAGAAGCCGGACGCGAGGAGATCGATGGCCTGACGGAGCTCGTCGTCCGCCTCGTAGGCCACGCGGCCAGGCAGCCCCTGCCGCTTGCGGTCGACGACCTGCTTTGCCGTCATCCCGAAGAGGAAGAAGTTCTCGGCTCCGACGGCGTCGCGGATCTCGATGTTCGCGCCGTCGAGCGTGCCGATCGTGAGCGCGCCGTTCATCGAGAGCTTCATGTTTCCCGTGCCCGACGCCTCCATGCCCGCCGTCGAGATCTGCTCGGAGAGATCCGCCGCAGGGATGATCTTCTCGGCCAGCGAGACGCGATAGTTCGGGAGAAACGCCACCTTGAGCGTCGAGCCACGCGCCTCGTTCACGACGTCCGCGATCGAGTGAATGAGCTTGATGATGAGCTTCGCCTGCCGGTAGCCCGGCGCCGCCTTCGCGCCGAAGATGAACGTGCGCGGCGCCACCTCCTCGCCGCGCTTGATGCGCAGGTAGAGTGCGATGATGTGGAGGGCGTTCAGCAGCTGGCGCTTGTACTCGTGGAGGCGCTTGATCTGGACGTCGTAGAGCGAGGCCGGATCGACCACGATGTCGAGCTCGTGGTGGATCAGCGTCGCGAGCGCCTCCTTGTTCGCGCGCTTCACGCCGCGCAGCCGGTCGAGGAAGTCGGGGTCGGCGATGTGCGCCTCGAGCTCGCGGAGGTGCTCGAGGTGCGTCACCCACTTCGGGCCGATGCGCTCCGTGATCAGCGCGGCGAGCTTCGGGTTGCACGCCAGAAGCCAGCGGCGCGGGGTGACGCCGTTGGTCTTGTTGTTGAAACGCTCGGGATAGAGCTCGAAGAAGTCGCGCAAGAGCTCGGTCTGGATCAGCTCCGAGTGCAGCTTCGCGACGCCGTTGACGGAGTGCGAGCCGACGACGGCCAGGTGCGCCATGCGGACGCGCGGCTCGGGCCCGTCCTCGATGATGGACATCCGGGTCAGCTTGTCGTGGTCCTGGGGAAACGCGTCCATCACTTGCCGCAGGAAGCGCCGGTTGATCTCGTAGATGATCTCCAGGTGACGCGGCAGGAGACGCTGGAAGATGGGGACCGGCCAGCGCTCGAGCGCCTCCGGGAGGAGGGTGTGGTTCGTGTACCCGAACGCCGCGACGGTCTGCTTCCAGGCCTGGCTCCACGCGACGCCCTCGTTGTCGACGAGCACCCTCATGAGCTCCGCGATCCCGATCGCGGGGTGCGTGTCGTTCAGCTGGATCGCGACCTTCTCGGCGAAATGGTCGAAGCCTGTGTGCCCCTCCTTGTATCGCCGGACGATGTCGTGGATCGAGCACGCGACGAAGAAGTACTCCTGGCGTAGCCGCAGCTCCTTGCCCGCCTCGAAGTTGTCGTTCGGGTAGAGCACCTTCGAGATGACCTCGGAGGCGTTCTTCGCCTGCACCGCGCTCACGTAGTCGCCCGAGTTGAAGAGCGAGAAGTCGAAGTCCTGCCCCGCGCGCGCCGCCCAGAGGCGGAGCGTGTTCACGGTGTTCGTGTGGAAGCCTGCGATGGGGGTGTCGTACGGCACGCCGTGCACCTGATCGGCGGGGACCCACACCACGCGGAAGCCACCGTGGCCGTCGGCGACCTGCTCGGTCCGCCCGCCGAACGAGACCGTGACCGTGTACTCCGGCCGCTCGATCTCCCAAGGATTGCCGAAGCGCAGCCACTCGTCCGCGCGCTCGACCTGGAAGCCGTCGCGGATCACCTGCTCGAAGATGCCGAACTCGTACCGGATGCCGTACCCGGAGGCCGGGTATCCGAGCGTCGCCGTCGACTCGAGCAGGCACGCGGCCAGCCGGCCGAGGCCGCCGTTGCCGAGACCGGCGTCGGGCTCCAGCTCGATGAGGACGTCGAGATCGAGCCCGAGATCGTGGAGCACCGCGCGGTAGGCCTCGTACACGTCGAGGGCCTGGAGGTTGGAGACGAGCGCGCGGCCGAGCAGGAACTCGGCGGAGAGGTAGTAGGCACGCTTGGCGTCCTTCTCTCGGTACGTCTCCTGCGTCGCGACCCAGCGGTGCACGAGTCGATCGCGGACCGAGAGCGAGAGCGCGATGTAGCGGTCGTACGGGGTCGAGCTCTCGAGGTCGCGCGATCGCGAGAACTGGACGTGGTCGGTGAACGCTCGCCGCAGCACGACGGGGTGCATGCCGGTGCGGTCGTCCTCCACCATGATGTTGGAGGCCGGAGTCTCTTCCTTCGCGTGCGTCTCTCGGGTGGTCATCGCAGGCGAGCGTATCGAAACTCGAGCGAACTTTCGATCGCCGTCTCCGCCGTCATACGCTTGACCTGGGCGCTCGGGCAGACCGAGACCTGCAGAGACCCCGCGTATGTGCTCAGATGGAGCGTCCGAGATGAACGCCTCCCCATCGCTGCGTGCGTGGCTCTCGCTCTGGCGCGTCCAGACCGTCCGCGCGGCGCGGCGCCTCGCCCCGAGCGAGTCGCAGCGTCTGTTCGCGATGACCATCGTCATCGGCGCGGCGTGCGGGCTCGCGGCCGTCGGGTTTCACTTCGCGATCGCGTTCTGCGAGCGTCACATGATCCAGAGCGCGCTCGCCGCCTCGGGGCGCTCGTGGATGGTCTGGTCCGTCGTCTCGCCCGCGCTCGGGGGGCTCTTCGGCGGCATCCTCCTTCAATACGTCGTCCCCGGCGCTCGCGGGAGCGGCGTGCCGCAGGTGAAGGTGGCGTACGCCTCGCGCGAGGGGGTCGTTCCCATCCGGGACGCTGTCGGGAAGTTCGTGCTCGGCGCCGTCCAGATCGGCTCCGGCGGGTCGCTCGGTCGCGAAGGCCCCACGGTGCAGATCTGCGCGGGCCTCGCGACGTTCATCGGGCGGTTTTCACCGATCTCGGCCCAGGGGCGGAGGCGCCTCCTCCCGGTCGGCGCGGCCGCAGGCATCGCCGCCGCGTTCAACGCGCCCATCGCAGCCGTGACCTTCACCATCGAAGAGGTCGTCGGAAAGCTCGATCAGACCGTCCTCTCGGGCGTCATCGTCGCCGCGGCGCTCGCGGCCGTGATCGAGCGCAGCGTGCTCGGCGCCCACCCGATCTTCGACCTCCCTCGAGCCTACGGGCTCGCGGACGCTCGCTCGCTCGTCGTCTTCGCGGCCCTCGGCCTCGCAGCTTCGGGCGTCGCCATCGCCTTCACCGACGGGCTCCTCCTCGTCCGGCAGACCTTCCGGCGATCGAAGCTGCCGCTCTGGGCCCAGCCCGCGATCGGCGGCGCGCTCACCGGAACGCTCATCGTCCTGGCGATGTACACGCTCCACAGCGGCGGCATCAACGGCGGCGGCTACGAGGTGGTCCGGCGTGCGCTGTCGGGCGAGCTGGCGGTCTCGGTGATGCTGCTCCTCTGCGCCGTGAAGCTCGCGGCGACCGTCTTCTCGTACTCGAGCGGCGGCGCGGGAGGCATCTTCGCGCCGTCGCTGTTCATGGGCGCGATGCTGGGCGGCGCGTTCGGATCGCTCGATCACACGCTGTTCGGTCACCCGCTCGAGAGCAGCATCGGCGCGTTCGCGCTCGTCGGCATGGGCGCGGTCTTCAGCGCGACGATCCGCGCTCCGATGACGAGCGTCCTCATCATCGTCGAGATGACCTCCGGGTACTCGCTCATCCTGCCGCTGATGATCGCGAACATGACCGCTTACGTCCTCGCGCGTCACTGGCGCCCGGAGCCCATCTACGAGGCACTCCTCGCGCAGGACGGCATCCACCTCCGCGATCGCGCCGTCCTCGACACTCTCGACGAGCTGAAGCTCGAGCGCCTCATTCGCCCGCGCGACGAGACGTTCGTCAGCTTTCACCCGGCCTCGAGCGCGACGGCCCTCCTCGCGGCGACCTGGGGCGAGGTCAACCAGCGGGCGTTCCCGGTGCTCGACAGGGACGAGAAGCTCGTCGGGCTCATCTACGCCACGGACCTCGCGCTCCTGAAGTCGGAGCCCGAGCTCGAGCTCGTCGTCAACGCCTCCGACCTCATGCGCCCACCGACGAGCGTTCGCTCCGACGAGGACCTGAGGACCGCCTTCGAGCTGCTGCGCGACGAGGGGCTCCACGAGGTGCCCGTGCTCGACCCCGACGGCCACGTGATCGGCTTCATCGACGACGTCTCGATCGCCGAAGCCTTCCTCCGCGCGAGCGCTCCGAAGGGTCGAGGGCCGAAGTCGGTGCCGCGGGTGAGCGGGTTTCACTGAGGCTCTGACCTCGACCACGACCTCGCCGCGGGTGAAGGGTTTCGCGGCGAGGGAACCCTAGATCTCGGCCTCCTCGTTCAGCTCCGCCGCGACGAAGCTCATGTCCCCGCGGGGCTCGCCGACTTCCGCGGTGAGGAAGCGCATGTCCGTGGCCTCCTCGTTCGGTTCCTCGGCGCGGAAGCCCGTGTCCGCAGCCTCCTCGCTCGGTTCCGTGGCGTGGAAGCTCACGTCCGCGGGGTCCTCCTTCCGTTTGACGGCGCGGAAGCTCGCGATCGCGGCCTCCTCGTTCGGTTCCGCCGCGCGGAAGCTCGCGATCGCGGCCTCCTCGTTCGGTTTGACAGCGTGGAAGCTCGCGATCGTGGCCTCCTCGTTCGGTTCCGTGGCGTGGAAGCTCACGTCCGCAGGATCCTCCTTCAGTTTGACAGCGTGGAAGCTCGCGATCGCAGCCTCGTCGTTCGGTTCCGCGGCGCGGAAGCTCACGTCCGTGGCCTCGTCGTTCAGTTCCGCGGCGCGGAAGCTCACGTCTGTGGCCTCGTCGTTCACTTCCTTGGCGCGGAAGCTGACGTCCGTGGCCTCGTCGTTCAGTTCCGCGGCCTCGTCGCTCAGGTCCGCGGCGCGGAAGCTGACGTCCGTGGTCTTCTCGTTCGGTTCCGCGGCGCGGACGCTCACGTCCGCGGCGCGGAGGCTCAGGTCGGTCGCACGGAGGTTCATGTCCGCACCGCGGAACCTCGCGTCCGCACCGCGGAACCTCGCGTCCGCACCGCGGAACCTCGCGTCCGCACCGCGGAACCTCGCGTCGAGGGCACGGAACCCGGGTCAGGGGCACGGTGGCCCGGTCGAGCGCCTGCATGCCTCGTTCAGCAGGTCCCATTCGTCGGCGTTCACGCTCGCGGGGGTGATGGCGTCGACCTCGATCACGTACTGATCGCCGGGGGCGGGCGATTCGCCCGTGACCGAGCTTGGCGGGCCCTTGACGACGTTTTTACCGATGCTTATCGGAGAAATCGAGCCTCGCTGGCAACTCGTTCCTCGCGAAGGGGGTGGCGTTTACCGTCAAGCCAGCCTCGGACGCGGGGAGTTCGACGAGGCCCGTAGTTACACCGACGGTGCACTCAAGGAGGAGACCATGTCGCGACGACCCGAGCTTCCCGACGCTTCAGAGATCCCGTCCATGGACGATGACCCGGCCTTCTTCGATCCCGCGCCCGAGTGGTTCGTCGATGGGCTGACACCCTTGCGCGGGGAACCGCCCGAGGACGACGACGACGACCTGGGTCTTCGCGCGATCCTCGAGCGACCGGAAGCCCTCGCGCGAGCATGGCAGGCCAGCGGGCGCGCGAAGAGTCGTCGGCGTTCGCGTACGTCGTCCTACGCCGACAAAGTCGCGCGGTAGCGGACCGAGGCTTCGGGTCGAGACGCGAGCGGCGAAGCTCGACGGCCGACCCAGGCCACTATTGCCCGCCGCACTTCCGTCCCTCGCGGGCCAGCTGCGACAGGATGAGCGGCTTCATCAGGTACATGTGCCCCGCGCAGATTCGCGCGAACACCGCGTCGGCGGCGGCGTGCTCGCCGTTCGCGTCGAAGGCACGGCCGATGACGTAGAGGTCCTGGAGGTCGTCGTCCTTCTCCACGTCGACGCGGCGGGCGGCCGCTGCGGCCTCCTTGCCCTTGCCCTCGCGCAGGAAGAAGAAGGCCTCGAGCACCGCCATCCCGTCGCTGTCGTGGTTCGCCAGGGCGAGCGTGTCGTAGGCGGCCTTCGCCGCGTGTGCCGTGGCCATCGCCTTCGCTCTCGACGGCTCCGGCAGCTCCATCGCCGTCTCGAGCGACAGGTAGGCGCGATCCCACAGCTCATGGAGCCGGAGCGCCGTGCGCTTCGCCGGCGGGAGCGTCCCGTGGTCGAGCGTCACCCCGGCGGCGTCGACCTCCGCGAGCGCTCCCGCGAGGTCGTGCTGTTGCCACCGGATCCAGGTCAGCTCGTTGTGGAGCCAGAACTCGGTGTCCGCGTCGGGGTGCTTCTTGGCCTCGGGCATCGCTCCGAGCAGCGCCTTGGCCGCCTCCTCGAGCGGGTCGAGCGCGGCGTACATCGTTGCGCTCTCGTAGGCCCCCTTGAAGGCCGCGTCGAGGGTCGGCGGAGCCTGCGCACGACCGCCAGAGGCGATGAGCCTCACGACCGCGTCCATCCGCTCGTTCGGGATCGGGATCGTCAGGTTGTACTGGGCGATCAGCAGCCGTCCGTTCTCGCGCACGAGCACGCCCGAGCCTCGCGCTGCGCCGAAGTGCGCGTTCTTGAGCTCCTCGTCGAACCAGACGAGATCCCCCGACGGAGAGCTCGTGAGCGCGCGCCGACCCGGCTCGTACGTCCACCCCTTGCCGTTCGCGAAGTGAGGGTGCGCGTAGGCGCGGAACGCGGCGATGTCCCAGCGCTCCGTCGCGTCGGTGCCGAGGAAGACGCCGTGCTGCGCGAAGTGAGCGAAGTATCGCGGCTCGTCTGCCACCGCGGCGGCCGCGTGGAAGTCGTCGAGCTCCCGCGCCGCCTCGCGCTGGACGACGAGCGGGTCGGGGCGCTGCACAGGCGCCGGTGGAGGCGGCACCGCGACGGCGCAACCGGAGGCGAAGAGCGTGAGCGCGAGCGTCAGGCGCGCCGGGGGCGGAGGGGCAGACCGTCGCATCGTCAGAACGTACCTTCGATCATGCACGACGCGCCGCCCTTCGTCGGCGAGCAGGGGAGCGAGAACGCGGCGGTCTTCGGGTGCGATGACGGTGCGGTGATGAGCAGCGCGAGGGAGAGCGCGCCGACGAGCCCGCTCCCCACGAATCCGACGATGGCGATCGTCGATCCGGTGCTGCCGTCGTCGAGCCAGCCACGACACTGAGACGAGAGCGCGTTGCTCGGCTGGGTCGTGCACGCGGCGCTCCCGTTGAAGTTGCTCGCGGCCGTGCTGCGGTCGACGAGGCCGGCTACGCCTGTACCGAGGAAGAGGCCCGCGCCCCCGAGCGCGATCCATCCGAGGAGCCGCTGCGTGTGGCCGGCGTTGCTCGCTTCGGCTGGCGGCGTGACTGCGCGAGATGTACCTGGCGCGGGGTTGACGTCCGCGGAGGGTGACTCCGCGAGGAGCGGGTGCTGCTCCACCTCGATGCGCACGACCTCGCCGGGCAGGACGTCGAGCACGCGCGAGAACGGATAGGACCCCTCGGCGCGCAGCTCGAACATGCGCCGCCCGACCTCGAGGCGGAGATGGGTGAGCGCGTCGGGCCCGTCCACGCGAGCGCCGTCGATGAACACCGTGCCCTTCGCGCCGACGATCTCGACGTCCCCGAGGTGCGTCGTGATGACGCCGAGCGCGCGCTCGAGGATCGGACGACGCGACTCGATCCACGTGTCGCCCTTCGCCGCGAGCGCGGCGCGCAGGTTCAGCTCCGCGAGCCCCCAGCGGCCGAGCGCCTGCTGCGCGAGGGCGACCTGCGCCTGGCCGCGCGGAGAGGGAGCGAGCCTCTGCGCGGCCTCGAACAGCGCGAGCGCCTCGGCGTCACGCTGGGCCTGTCGCAGATCCAGGCCTCGCTCGATGAGCGCCGTCGCGGCAGGGTCGTCGGCGCGCGCGTCGCACGGCACGAGGACCGAGAGCGCTGCGGAGCTGGCGCCCGCGACGAGCGCAGTCAGAAGCCAGCCGGGCGGAGACCGTCGCATCGCGGGGAGTATCGCGTGGACGGTGCGGTCGTCACAAGGGGCGGCGCCATCCCTGGCCACGTTCATCCCAGGGGCGCTCGCCTTCCCTGCGTGGCCCGGGCTCTTCGGTCTCCCCGCGAAGTTGTCCCCATCGGCGCAGCCCTCGAGATCTCTACTGCTTGTCGTCCACGAACGCGTGCGCTTCCCTGGCGAGCTCGACCCACGACGCGTTCGTGCTCGTCACCGTGAGCCACCCCTTCATCAGGCGCCCGCGCCCGGGATCGAACGGCTTGCCAATTCCCTGAGCGTCGAGGGCGGCGACGCGTTCGTTCGGGAGCTTCACGACGAGCGTCCCCTGCGTGAAGAGCACGAACAGCTTCCCGCTCTTGGCCTTGAGCCCATTCTTGCCGAACTTTCGACCAGGCTCGGCGAGGTCGGTCTCGTAGGCGGCGACGAGGGGCGCGAGCTTGGGGTCTGCACGGAGTGCGTCGAGGAGCTCGCGCACGCGCCGATCGGCGTTGGCTCGAGGGCCGGCGGCGCGGCGGTCGCTCGCTTTCTCTTTCGCGATGCTCACGATCTTCCAGGTGCGAGCCTAGCTGAAGACGGTGCGGCGGAGGTTCACGCCACGAAGACGCCTGCCCGTAAGGCCGAGTCTGTGCCCTGACGTGAGCCACGGACAAGCGGCCTCCGAACGAGCGACCGCGGTCGTGCGGTGTCACGAGTTGCTGGTGACGATGCCTAGCTTCATGCCGAGCAGTACGGCCTCGGTTCGTGACGCGACGTCGAGCTTCTCGTAGATCGCTCGCACGTAGGTACGCACGGTGTTCACCGATACGCCAAGCGCGATGCCGGTGTCCTCGTAGCTGAGGCCGCGCGCCATGTGGCCGAGGACGGCGCGTTCACGTTCGGTCAACGGCCGCGCCGCCGGCCGCCCCACTGACGAGCGCCGCGCCGAGGCGCGAATGTGCTCGAGGAAAAGCGGCGCCATGCCATTCGACATTGGCCGCCCGCCGTCGACCGCTTCTCGCACGGCGGCGACGATGCCGTCGGGCGCTTCGTCCACGTAGAGGCATCCGCGCGCACCGGCGCGGATGGCCGCGATGACGCGCTGGTTGTCGCCGCGCGACACGACGGCGACGACCGGGAGAGTGGACCGCTTGCGCGTGACGCTCCGCAGAAAGTCGATCGCGTCCACGTCGACGAGCGGATCGACCACCACAATCGCGACGCTGCCGTCGACCTCCGACCGAGCCTCTCCGGCGGACGCGAACCCCTGCACCGCCAGCTTGCCTCGACCCAGAGCCTTCACGAGCGAGACCCTCGCTGGCATCGCGCTCGCGACGACGATGACACGCGCCGAAGCTTCGTTCCCCGCGACGAGCACGGGCCGCCGTAACATGCGAGGGTTGTGCGCGCAACGTCAGCCCAGCGGCGTGACTCGACCGTACGAAGCCGCTGCGCATCGCGCCATCGCAGGTCGATGCGGTACGGTGACGAGCTCTCGGGATGACAGACGGCCTCACGACATCGATGGCCGAGGGCCGAAGGCGACAAAGTATGGGCGCGGCGACCACGCGAGTCCTCGCCCTCGACTGGACGCGGGGGATCGTCGTCGTCCTGATGACAGTGGACCACGCATCGAAGGCCTTTTATCGGGACCGGATAGAGGTCGATGCGCCGTATCTCTATCACCCGGGCATGCCGCTTCCCGCGGTGCCGTTCCTCCTCCGGTGGATCACCTATATCTGCGCGCCGACGTTCCTCTTCCTGGCGGGCACCTCGCTCGCGGTGACGCTGGCGAAGCGCGCTCGCAGCGGCAGTCCGCCGCGGACGATCGACCGCTATCTGCTGACCCGCGGCGCGATCCTGATCGCGCTGGACACGGTCTGGATGTCGCTCGCGTTCGAACAGACTCTCGGCGAAACCTGGGTCCAGGTCCTCGCGACGATCGGCTTCTGTATGATCCTCATGATTCCGTTGCGCCGGGTCCCGGCGTCGTGGCTCCTCGTCTCGCTGCCCTTCTTCGCCGTCGCCATCGAGTGGCTGGCGGGCCGTGTCGACCCGGACTCGACGCTCAGCGCGGTCCTCTTCCAGGGCGGAACGCTCCTGCATCGGTCGCTCTTCGACAGATCGAAGCCATTGCTCCTCACGTACCCGTTCGCGCCGTGGTGGTGCTTCTTCGCCTTCGGCTGGTGCTTCGGGGGACTGCTGCCCAGGTGGAAGGCAGAGCCCGATGGCACGCGGACAGTCCTGAGAGTGACGGCTGGAGCCGGCGCCACGGGGCTCGCGCTGTTCGTGTTCGTCCGCGGAATGAACGGGTACGGCAACGCGGGGCAGCTGCGTGACCGAGAGGGCCTCATCCAGTGGCTCAACGTCAGCGCAACTCCGCCCGCGCTGGCGCAAATGGGGCTCACGATGGGGATCATGGCCTTCATCCTCTTCGCGGGCGTGTGCGGCGAGCACCGGGGATGGCTCGCCGGCCGCATGTCACGCTGGCTGATCGTCTTCGGGCAGAGCGCGCTGTTCTTCTACCTGCTTCACATCCACCTGCTCGTGTTCTCGGCACGCCTCTTGGGCGTCGAGTCGAGGTGCGGGCTTGCCGCCACACTCATGGCCGCGGCGGCGACGCTCGTGATCCTCCACCCCCTTTGCGCTCGATACCAGGCATACCGCGTCTCCCATCCCGGGAGCCTGACACGGTTCCTCTGACGTCAACTCGGGGCGGGCGTCGCCCGCGCGGCCCAAAGCAAAAAGGGCCGCCCGGCGCTCGTCCGGGCAGCCCTTCGGCAGCGTCTTCGGGTCTCAGTGAATGGCGACGGCGAGCGGGGTGCTCATCCCGGTCGTGATGACGACGCTGGGCGAGGCCCCGTTCAGCGGCGGGCTAAAGACCTCGACCGCGTTCGCCTGGTAGCTCGCGACGTAGAGCGAACCGCTCGCGTCGACCGCAACGTCGAGAGGGCCTTGGATGCCGTTCGAGACGATCGCGCTCGGGGAGGACCCTGCGCTGAACGGCGGGCTGAAGACCAGGACGTTGTTGTCCAGGTCGCCGACGTAGAGGTTGCCGGAGGAGTCAAATGTCATCCCCCGAGCGTAGTAGTCGCCGTCCGTGATGGCGAAGCTCGGCGCCGAACCGTTCGAAAACGGCGGGCTGAAGACCGCGATGTTGACGGTGTCGGCGTCGTTCACGACGTAGAGGTTGCCCAGCGCGTCGAAGCCGATGCCGAGCGGCTGGTTGAGGCCGTTGGTGAGGGTCGTGACGGGCGACGAGTCGTTCGTGAACGGCGGCGCGAAGACCTGGACGGTGTCGCGCGCTCCGCCGTAGTTCGAGACATACATGTTCCCTGCGGCGTCGAACGCTACACCTGCCGAGGGGTTCGCCAGGCCGTTCGTCACGACGACGCTGGGGACCGAGCTGTCCGTGAACGGAGGGGCGAAGATGGCCACGCCGCCCTGGCCCTCGGCCCCGCCGGAGTTGTAGGTGACGTACATGTCGCCGGTCGGGTCGAAGGCGAAGCCGTACGGGGCGGACAGCGTGTCGCTGGTGATCGTCACGTTCGGCGCCGAGGCGCTCGTGAAGGGGGGCGCGTAGATCTCTACCGTGTTTCCCTCGTTGGCGACGTAGAGGTTCGCGGTGGAGGTGGGAATGGCCTTGCCGCACGTGCCGGCGTCGTAGATGCCTTCGATCTCCGTGGGCGAGAGGGCGCGGTCGTAGAACGTGAGCTCGTCGACGAAGCCGGTCATCTCGGCCGCTCCCCAGTACGCCGCGGCGTCCGGGCTCATCCCGATGGTGAGCTGGCTGCCTGGGCTCGTATCGAGGCTGAGCGCCTGCTGGGCGGTGAGCCCGCCGTCGACGTAGAGGCTGAGGACGCCGGCCTGGTAGACCGCCGCGAAGTGGTAAGCCTGCCCTTGCTGGATCGGGTTCGGGTCGACGACCGCGCCGTACTCGAAGTCGATGAGCAGCTGGTCACCCTGCAGCGCGACGCCGAACTCCTGGCCGCCACCGGGCCCGCCGTACGCGAAGACCGCCTGGTAGAACTGGCCGTTCACGTTGTCGAAGCGGACCCATCCTTCCGCCGTGCGGTCGGCGCCGCCGCTCGGGAAGCCGTTCGTGGTCGCGACGACCGTGTTCCCGTTGCCGCTCCCGTCGAAGTAGAACGCCTGGTTGACCTCTCCGCCGGTGAAGCCCACGTAGCCGCTCGTCGTGCCGTTGTTCGCGCCGAGCACGTCACTGTCGTTCCCCTCGGCCTGGTACCAGCTCACTGCGCCGGCCGGCAGCGGGTACTGGCAGGTCGACGTGTCCGTGAAGGTGACGGTGTAGAGGTCGGCGGCGGTGGTCGTGGAAGACTCGGCGAAGATGCTGTTGCCGGCGACCGTGTACTGGTCGTCGCCCGCGTCACCGGTGATCGCGATGCCGTCCGCCTCGTCCTCGAAGCCGTTGGCACCCTTGACGTTGCCCACTTTGACGACGCCGCAGTTGAGCGTCGCGGCGACGTTGTACGAGACGTAGCCCGACGACCCGTTGTCGTTCTGATGACCGGAGTTGCCGGCGGTGAACGACGTGGCGGAGCGCTGAATCTCCCAGACGCCGTACGGGACGGTGGGACCGCCGATGGTGGCATTGTTGGTATCGACGATGATCTGGCCGCTCTGGTCGGTCAACGGCACGTGATAGAAGCCGTCCGGCCCCAGCGGCACGGGGACGCCTCCGGCGACGACCTCCTGCGCGGTGACGTTCGGGTTCGTGCTCTGGAAGTCGGCGATGAAGAGGGTGTATTCGCACCCCGGGCCAGGCGCGGGAGGCGGCGCGGTCGCCGCAACGATGTTGTTCAGGCCGATGTAGACCGAGGCCGACGCGGTCTGTCCGGTGCCGTTCGTGGCCGTGAGGATGTAGCTCGCGTCGAGGGCCGACGTCGGTGTCCCGGAGATCTTGCCCGTGTGCACGTCGAAGCTGAGGCCCGCGGTGGTGATGTCGGGCGAGATCGACACGGTCTTCACGCTCGCGTCGAGCACGGGGACGATGTCCTCGATCTTGGCCCCGACGAGGAACGTGTACGAGCTGCTCGGGATGCTGATGGCGGGAGCAACGTCGTTCACCGTGACGGTGATGGTGGTGGTCGCCTTCTTCCCCGCGCAGTTGAGCGCCGTGACCGTGTAGGTCGTCGCGCTCTCGCCGGCGCTGGGAGTGCCGGAGATGGCGCCGGTCGTGGTGTTGAAGGAGAGCCCCGTCTTGCTCGAGATGTTGGGGCTGATGGTGAAGGACGCAGCCCCTGAGGACGTGGGCACGATGTCGTTCGGGTCGATCGAGGTGCCGTTGAGGAACGTGTACGCCGAAGGGGACACCGAGATCGTCGGCAGCGGGGTGGTCTTGGGACACACGGGCGGAGGCGGCGCGGCGGCAGATGCCAGCGCGTAGGAGCTTGCGGTCAGCGACGCGCCCGACAGTGCTGCCAGAATGAGAAATCTCTTCATGGGATTCAGGTCCTCGGGACGATGGAACGTGAGTCGTGGGTTCGTCGGTGCGGGCGACGGTACGGAGCGGCTGTGGGTCGCGCCATCGCATGTTCATGCGGTAGGGTGACGATTTGTCGGGACGACACGCGGCTGCAGCGCGACTCGGCCCGCGCGGGCCTACGTGGCGCTCACGACGGGGATGATGGCCTTCATCCCCCCGGGAATTACCGCACGATCGGAGCGTCGTTCGTCGTGCGAGAGACCGCGGTCGCCGAAGGAACGGTCGCGTTCGCGCTCGGCGGTGGCTTCGGGTGCGGGTCGTGGCGCACGGCCTGCGTGGCCTGAGCCGCTTGCGCAGCCTGCGGGCTCGGCTCGGGGGCGAGCAGCGGCGCCGACCGCGCGAGCGGCTTCAGAGTGACCTCCTCGGAAGGAGGGGCGTCGCGAAACGACAGCTCCATCGGCTCGAAGCCCTCCGCCTCCACGGCGAGGGTGTGTGACCGGCCGTCACGGGCGACGTCGCGCGTGAAGGGGGAGGTCGTCGGCCCCTCCGCGTCGAAGCGGACGTGCGCCGCTGCCGGAGTCACGCGGACCGTGACGCGAAAGGTCGCCGGCGGCGTCGCGAGCGGCGCAGCCTGCGCAGGAGCGTTGCCCGTCGGAGTGGCGCGGCTCGGGGGGCTGTGCGGCCAGATGACGATGCCCACCGCGACCAGCGTCACGACGAGCGCGACCGTGCTCCAGGTCCGCACCGTGCGCGCGGACCCCACCGTCGTCCCGCGGTTCGTCCCGGCGGTCCCCGCGAGCTCCCCGCCGGTGCGCTCGTGCGCCGGATCGACGTGCGAGGCCGGCGACCGTGAGCTCGCTTCGGCGAGCGTGTCGGCGAACGGCAGGCTCCTGTGGGAGACGTCGACGAACGGCTTGAGCGCGGCCGCGAGCGCGTCGATCGTCGGGAACCGGTGGTCGGGCTCCTTCTCGAGGCAACGCTGGACCACGTCGGCGAGCGCGGCCGGGATCTCGGTGCGCAGCTCCACGAGCGACGGCGCGGGGACGGTCATGATGCGCATGCCGAGCTCGAGCACGCTGTCGCCGACGAACGGCACTTTCCCGCTGAGGAGCTCGAACATGATGACCCCGAGCGACCAGATGTCGGTGCGCTCGTCGACGTGCTTGCTCGCGCGCAGCTGCTCGGGCGACATGTAGACGGGCGAGCCCACGACGTTCTGCGAGGTCGTCAGCGACGGGTCCGTGTCCGAAGCCTCGAGCGATTTCGCGATGCCGAAGTCGAGCACCTTCACCATCGTCCCGCCGCCGGGTCGCTGCGTGAGGAAGAGGTTCTGAGGCTTGAGGTCACGATGGACGATGCCGAGCGCGTGGGCTTCGCGGATCGCGTCGCACACCTGCAGCATGAACTGAACGGTGTCGGAGGCGGTGAGGCGCCCCTGCGTACGGAGGTGCTTCGCGAGGTCGTCGCCGCGGAGCAGCTCCATCACGATGTACGGCTCGCCCGTCGGGAGCTGCCCGACGTCGAAGACCCGCGCTACGTGCGCGCTCGTCAGCTTCCGCGCCGCCTTCGCCTCCCGGAGGAACCGCGCGCGAGACGTCGAATCGCCGCGTCCGTCCGCGATCGTCATGAACTTCAGGGCGACGGGCTCGTCGAGCGCGATGTGCGTCGCAGACACGACGATGCCCATCCCGCCTGCGCCGAGGACGCCTTCGACGCGATACTTGCGGTCGACGATCTGGCCCGCCGAAACCGGCGATCGCACCTGGGCAGGCACGGGCTCGGGCGGTGGCATGGGCGCTAGCTTACCACGAGCCTGCGAGGGCGCTCTTCAGGCGCGCCAGGCTCCTGTCGGCGCGGAGGGCTGGTATCGTCCGGATGTGACGCGAGGGGACGCCGAGGGGGTCGAGGACGTGGGGCTCGCGGAGACCGCCGCGGCGCCTCCGTCGCTCGACCCGACGCTCGCCAGCACCGTGGCGGTCGGCATCAGTGACGCGCCGCCCCTCCCGTCGGGTCCGCTGCGTCCGTTCGGCCCGTTCACGCGCGTCGAGCGCCTGCTCGAGCAAGGGGCGATGGGCGTCGTGGCGCGCGGGTACAACGCGGCGTTCGATCGGTGGGAGCTTCTCAAGTTTCTCCACCCGGATCTCGAGGGCAAGCCCGAGTTCGTGCGCCAGTTCTTTCGCGAGGGTCGCGTGCTCGCGAAGCTCTCGCACCCGAACATCGTGCAGGTCTTCGCCATCTACGCGCACCACGGGCGCCCCTGCCTCGCGATGGAGTTTCTGGAGGGGGTGTCGCTCGCGGCGCAGACGGCCAAGGAGCGGAGCTCGATCGCGCGCTGGCACGAGCTCTTCCTCGACGCCGCGCGCGGGCTCGCGGCTGCGCACGACGTGGGCCTCCTTCACCGCGACTTGAAGCCGGAGAACCTCTTCGTCGTCCACGACCGGGCCGGAGCGCCGAAGGGGCTCAAGCTCATCGACTTCGGGCTGGCCACGGTCGATCGCAGCCGTCACACGGACGCGGAGAGCGACCCGACGCTCATCGCGGCCATGAGCGGCGGCACCCCGCTGTACATGGCGCCCGAGCTCTGGAGCGGACAGGAGGCATCGGTCCGTACCGATGTCTATTCCCTCGGCCAGTCCTTCTTCCTCGCGTTGACCGGGCGCTTGCCGTTCGTCGCCGACACGGTCGGTCAGCTGCGCGCCGCGGTCTGCTCGGACGACCCGTTCACCGACGCGAGAGAGCTACGCCCCGACCTGCCCGCTCCCCTCGCGCTCGTGCTCGCGCGAACGATCGCGAAGAACGAGGACGATCGGATCTCGACGGCCGACGAGCTCGTCGCCGCGCTCGTCGCCGCCGCGAGCGCCGCACGCCCCCGGCGCGTCCCCGGCGCCGGACCGTACCGCGGGCTCGGCAGCTACAGCGCCGCCGAGCGCGACGTGTTCTTCGGTCGCGACACGGAGGTCGCCGAGGTGCTCGAGCATCTGCGCACGCAGAGCGGCGTCGTGCTCGTCGGGCCGGGCGGATCGGGGAAGAGCTCGCTGGCGCAGGCCGGGGTCGTCCCGGCGATAGAGGAGGGCGCTCTCGGAGGCGGAATCTCCTACGGGTCGGTGCTCCTTCAGCCTCGCGCTCATCCCGTTCAGTCGCTCGCCGCGGCGCTGGCGCGGCGGCTCGGGTCGGCCGAGAAGGAGGTGCTCGCGTTCCTCGAAGCACGCCCCGCGAGCCTCGGTGAGTCGCTCCGTGCGGCGCTGCCCCCCGAGGCAGGAGTCGTCCTCGTCGTCGATCAGCTCGAGGAGCTCGCGACGGTCGCCGAGGATCCGGTCGAGATCCATGCCTTCGCCGTCGCCATCGGCTCGCTGCTCGAGGTCGGCTCCGCGCCGATCCGCGTCGTGACGACGCTGCGCGCGGATCTGATGGATCGACTCTTCGCGATCGAGCCGCTGCGCCCGCTGCTCACGCGAGGCTTCTACCCCGTGCGGCCGATGGGTGCCGACGCGCTCCGTCAGGCGATGACGGGGCCCGCGCTCGCGGCGAGCTACCGGCTCGAGGACCCTCGCATCGCGGAGGAGGTCATCGTGGATGTCGCGCGCACGGCGAGCGGCCTACCGCTGCTCTCGTTCGCCATGGCAGCCTGGTGGGAGGCGCGCGACGAGGCGACGCGGACGCTGCCCACGTCTGCCTGGCGCGAGCTCGGCGGTCTGACCGGAGCGCTGACGCGTCACGGGGATCGCGTCCTCGCGACGATGAACGACGATTCGCGACGCGTCGCCGAGCAGATCCTCCTCCGCCTCGTATCGGCCGACAGGACACGTACGCGGATCTCCCGGAAGTCGCTGCTCGATCCCGCGGCGTCCGGGCCGACCGTCGCGCACGTGCTCGAGCGGCTCCTCGCCGCCAAGCTGGTCCACGAGTCGTCCGGCGAGCTCGAGCTGGTGCACGACGCTCTCATCACCCAATGGCCTACGCTCCGCGAGCTGCTCCTGTCCTCGGGAGAGGATCGCGCGTTCCGCGAGCGCGTGGCGTCGGCGGCGCGGCAGTGGGACGCGCAGGGTCGGCCGGACGGCGCGCTCTGGACGAGCGATCAAGCGATACGGCTCGCGCGGTGGTTCGCGGTGACCGACGCCTCGCTCGATCAGCTCGATCTCGCGTTCGTGCTCGCCGTGCAGAAGCGAGCGACGCGGAGTCGCGTCGTCTCCCGTGGGCTCGCGACCTCCGTGGTGGTCGTGGCGCTCGCGGTCGGTCTCGTCGCGAAGTCGAACGAGCGCGAGATGCGGCGACGCCTGGACGCCGCGAACGCGAGCCTCAAGGAGCGCAAGGCTGCGTACGTGCAAGCCGAGACGGGGCGACTGAACGAGCTCGCGGCGGTCGAGCTGCTGCATGACCCCGCCGCCACGCTCCGGCACGTCGCGGCGAGCTACGAGCTCGAGCACGACCCGACGCTCGACGTGATGGCGTGGAACGCTCGCGCGCTCGGAGTGGCCATCGCGCTGCCTGGTCTCGCGAGCGCCGTGTCGCTGGTGTCGGTTGCGCCGTACACGCGCTGGATCGCCGCGGCAGACTCGGAGACCGTCGAGCTCCTCGCCGCGTCCTCGGCCGAGCACGCGTCGATTCATCTGAGCGCCGGATCGGGACGGCCGAGCGCGATCGCGTTCTCGCCGGACGGTGAGACCCTCGCGCTCGGCGGCGCGACGGGCGAGGTCGTCGTCGCGCGAGCCCCGTCGTTCGCCATGAGCGGAGCGGGGCGCTGCGACGGAGCTGTCCAGCAGATCGTGTGGCCGAGCAAGCAATCGATCCTCGCCGTTTGCCGCGCCGGGACCGGCCCCCTGCGTCCGCTGACCATCGATCTGGTGTCCGGCAACAGCACGCTCGGCGCCGCGCTTCCGGTGCCTGCCGACGTCGCGACGCTCGACATGTCGACGAGCGGTGAGTCCGTCGTGGTCGGTGCCCCGAGCGGCGCGGTGACCTCGTTCGCCCTCGGCGCGGCGCACGCGACCCAGAAGCCCGCGAGCGTGAGCCAGCGCAGAGGGGGCGTCGTCTTCGTCGCCCACGACCCCACGCGCGCCCGCGGGCGGGCGACCGTGTCGATCGACGAGCATCGCATGGCCGAGATCCGCGTCGACGGAGTGTCGCGGACGTTCGAGACCGAGGTGGGCACCCGGGCGTTCGCCTGGATCCCGGCGCGTGACGCGGCCGCCCTCGTCAGCCGCGCCGGCGACGTCATCGTCGTTTCGCTCACGACGCTCGACGTCGTCGCGCGAATGCCGAACCCGCGCCACGAGATCACCGCGCTCGCCGCCGACGCGACCGGCGAGTGGCTCGTCGGCGGCGCCAGCGACGGGGCGGTGGAGGCGTTCAACCTCGAGCAGGGAACCGTCGCGGTCACCCAAGGTCGCGTCGACCCTGTTCCGTCGGCGTGCGGGCTCTCGCCCGACGGCAACGTGGTGGCGTGCGCATCGGCGGGGACCGCCGTGGTGCGAGTGGTGGAGCGCTCGACCGGCGTTCCGCGACCGCCGACCCAGCTTTCGCTCGCACCGACCGTCGATCTCCTCGCCCCCGGCCCCGAGGGCCGTCCTCTGTTTGCCCTGGCCGGTGGAGAGCTCACCCGCGATGGCCGGGCGGTGCCTCAGCTCGTCAGCGGCGCGGTCATCGCAGTGAGTGAAGGACGCATCGCCATCGGCGGCCGGATGCCGAATGGACGCCCGGCCATCGTCGTCGCTCCGCTCGCGCTCGACGCGGCGTCCTCACCATCGCTACCGCCCCCCTCGATGGTCCCCGCGGCGGTGACCGCGCTCGCGTGGACCGCGCATGGCACGCAGCTCCTGGTCGCCACGAGCGACCGCAAGCTCCGCATCTTCCAGCTGGCCGCGACCGGGCCGACCGAAGTCTCCGCGCTCGACGTGCCGACGAACGACGCGGTTCGTCGAGTGGCGGGCTCCGACGACGGCGACAAGATCGCGATTGGCACCGGCAGCGGCGACGTGTTCCTCACGTCCACGCGGGGGGCGCCGATGCGGAGAGTCGCGGAGCTCCACGTGCCCGTCGGGTGCCTCTCGATCGCGCGGAGCGGGCGCGCGGTCGTGGCCGCGGCGGGGCGCTGGGTCTCCGTGGTCGACGGAGACACCGGGCTGGCATTCCCGCTCTGGACGTCCTCGAGCCCGGTCGTTCACTGCTCGCGAAGCCCGGGCGAGGATCGCTTTTCCTTCGTGCAGGACGACGGGACGACCTGGCTGAAGGCGCTCGACTTCATGGACGTCGGCGCCTCGTACATCCCCGCCGACCCGCTCGACGTGCCGACCGCCCGCGGCTGGAAGGGGCTTCCCGTGGGCCTCGTCCGATGACGCCGCTGCGTCGGTTTACCGCTTGGGCGCGGCCGTCGTCGATCCGGCGCCGTAGAAGCTGAGACCGAGCGGCGGCATGGGGATCGCGATGTCGGTGATGACGAGGCCGCCCGCGTCGGGGAAGCTGACCTCGAAGAGATCGCCGCCGTTGTCGAACCCGTAGACGTTCCCCGCCCAGAAGGCGAGACCGTAGACCGCGGAGTGCTTGACCGAACCGTAGTTCATGATGAACGCGCCGGTCGACGGGTTCACCTCGACGAGGCAGTCGCTCGAGGTGCAGTCGGTGCCGCCCGTGACGGTCAGGTACGTCCCGCCACCGATGACCGACACGATGTCACCGCTCGACGTGTAGCTGTCACCGAGCGATCCGATCGTGGTGATCGCGCCGGTCGTCGTGTTGATACGGACGTAGGTGCTCCCCTGATAGCCGACGAGCGCCTCGACCATCGGGTCGACCGTGCCGGCCGGGACGAACGAGAGAGAGTTCGGATAGGTCGTGCCCATCGCGAGGACCGTGCAGGCCGCGTTCGTGGTGTCGACCGTGTACACCCCCTGAAACGTGGTGGCGTACATGTTCGAGTCCTTGTCGAGCGCGATGTCGATGACCCCGCTCGAGTCGCAGCCGATGAAGAGACCCACCGTCGTCACGGCGTTGGTCATCGTGTTGAGGGAGTAGAGCACCGACGCGCTCTGCCCGTAGACGACCGGGACGACGCCGGCGTCGTGCTTCAGGTGAGAGGCGTCGACGACGCCGGTGTCCTCGGACGAGACGGCGACATCGTGCCCGGCGTCGATCGAATGCCCCGCGTCGTGGGAAGTGGCGTCCATCGCCGAGGCCTCGTGCGAAGCGTCCGCTTTCGGCGCCGTGCCGGTATCGCGGCCCGAGTCGCGCGCGGTCGAAGAGCCGCCGTCCGAGTGCGGTGTCTCGCCGTCGTGAGTCGTCACGCTGCCGTCGCCGGGTTCGACGGGCGAGCCAAAATCGTTGTTCGTCGTCGCGCATCCTGCGGCCACCGCCACTGACAGCGCCGCAAGGGAGACATGAGCCGCGCCGATAAGCGTGTGTCGTAGGTGCATTTGCCGGAGGGTAGCAGACTGTCCGACGGGCGGGCGCGAGCACCACCACCGCGCGGCCGAAGTGTCGCTCGACAAGCTGGAGCCCGCTCGAAGCTCGGCGTGCCATTCTGGCGCCCGAAGCTCGACTGTGGACTGCGAACACACCGATCCTGCAGGCTTCGCGGCGGGCAGGCGTCAGGCATACGCGTTGCTGTGGATGCGGTCGATGCGAACCGCACACACCGCGACAGCCCACGCCAGCCTTGCACCCGAGGACGCCGACAGCTTCTGGCGACCGCTCCTCTATCGGTGGTTCGTCGAATACAATCCCCTCTATCTGCTGAGCGCCGCGCTGGTCCTCGCGGGTTGCTTCCTCTCGTCCCGCGGGCTGGTCCAGGAGGAGAGCCTCGCAGGGCCGCTGGGGATCGCCTGCGTCGCGGAGCTGTATGCCGTCTCGCTCATCGGCGGCACCGCGCTGCTCGTGCGCATCAACCTCCCGCGACCCGCGGTCATGCTGGCGCTGCTCTCGCTGCTCTATCAGTGGGATCTGACGCTCCACACCGAGACGTGCGCATACCTCGGCGCCCCAGGCGCGTGGGCGACCGTCGCGTGGCTCGCGCTCTTCGTCGGAAAGCTCGGCGCGCTCGCCTGGGCGCTCCGCGTCCGCGTCGCGCGTCGCGCGATGGTCGCCGCGGTGGTCGCGGGCCTCGGGCTCGCTCTGGCGCCCCGCGTGCTCCCGGGGCTCGGTCCGCGCGGCGCCGGCGTGCTGCTCGCGCTCTGGGTGTTCGCGCTGGGCGCGCTCTACCGGCGTGGAGGCGTGACGAGCCTCGTCGCGCTCGACGGATGGGGGGCGACGGTCGTCCGTCGCGCGACGCGCGCAGCGTGGCTCATCTCGTCCGCGCTCGTGGGGGCGCACGTGCTCATGTGGTGGAAGGATCACGACGTGTCCCTGTGGGCGATGTCGCTCGCCATCCCGCTGCTGCTCGTGCCTCACTTCCGGAGCGAGGCGCGCGGCTGGGCGACGGTGCTTGCGGTCCTCGTGCTCGCCGCTACGGAGCAGCCGAGCGTTCTCTGGATCACCGCGCTCCTTGCCGCTTGCGCCCTTGGCCTGCGAGCGCTCGCGCTGCGGTTCGAGTCCGGCGCTGTGTCCTCGCACGTCGACACGCCGTACCGCGCAGGCTCGGTCGCCGCGGAGTCGCACGCATCGAACGACGCGACGCCTCGCGTCACTGCCGAGCAGGTGCGCTTGCTCGGAGGGGCAGTGTTCTCGATCTACCTCTCCGTGTGGACGGCGCGCTGGTCTGCCGGGCCGTGGCCGGCTCACGTGGTTCTGCTGGATGTCGCGCTGACGCTGGCGATCGCGATCCTCGTCTGGCGGACTCACGCGCGCGGTGCGCTTCTGCCGCTCGCCGCGACGTACGCGCACCTCGTCATCCAGCGAGGGCTGATGCCGCACTCCGTGGCCGGGTGGGGCGAAGCGTCGATCGTCCTTGGGTTCGCGCTGCTCGGCGGATCGCTCTTCACGAGCTACCGCCTCCGCGGGGGGCCACTCGAACCGGCTCGAGACGAGGCTACCGCTCACCCCGTGGGATGAGAGAGCCTCCCCGGCTCACCGTCGCGAGCTACGCGGCGCGAGCAGGATCGGCCCGTACTGGATCGCGGCCGTCGTCAGCATCAGCGCGATCAAGACCAGGGTCACGCCGGCGGCGACCTTCGTGACCATGCCCTTCCGGGCGGCGCGACGATCCACCTCGTCATCGAGACAGTCGCTACAGACCCATCCGTCGCCCTCTGGCTGGCGAAAGAGATCCACGGCGACGTCGGCGCCGCAACGCTTGCACGTCATCGTGCCTGCCGGCAGCTCGCGCGCCTTGCGCATGTCGATCAGCCACGCGGACACCATCGGCTGCGCCGCGGGCTCGACTCGCAGCCGTGCCGCGGGTCCGTCGGTCGCACTCTCGCACCTGGTGCAGACAACACCGCCGCCCGACCGCTCGTGACCGCACTTTTCGCAGACGTTCAAAGCGCGCGCACGATCCTTTCCTCGTCGCCGCCTGAGCGACCCCGCGACGATACGCGGGGCCTCAGGCGGGAGTGAATGGTGGAGGCGCCGGGAATCGAACCCGGGTCCGAAAACGCCTTGCTCCTGCCTCTACGTGTGTAGCCGACGAACTGTATCGCCCCGGGTTGCGCCCATCGGCGGGCTCGCTTCGGCGCTATTCACCTGTTTGATTTTCGCTTCGCGCCCGGTAACCCGACGGTCGGCTAGCCAGCTTGTTGACGCCCTTCCGGAGGCGCTGGCGGGCCCACCGGTCGGACGGATCTCAGACCTGCTGTTTAGGCAGCGAGAGCAATTGCGTTATCGTTCGCAATTAAAGGTGCCCTAGAGGATTTACGTGGATCTTGAGCCACCACGACACGCAGCGAAAAGTAGAGCGTCCCCGTCGAAGCCGATCGCCCCCGAGCTTGGGGGGTCTGAGGCACGCACAAGGTACGGACGCCGCCCACCAAGTCAAGCACGCAGGGGCTTCCCGTCCGTTCCCGCCGGCGTTGTGCAGTGACACCGCCCGGCCGCGGTCCAGCTCCGCAGAATGTTGACTCGTGGAGGTTGCGCGCGGGCCCTTTTTGGTGAACCTTATCGCGCGTCTGATGCGTTTCGCGGCCGTAAAGGTGCGGAGCGAGCCGGCGCTGGAGGTCTAAGTGCAGCAGGTCGATTCTCGGACGAAGCGACGCGGCCAGTCCGCTCATCTGTCACAGGCGCTCCCCCAGTTCGCCCTCCAGCCCTGGGAGGTCGCTGATCCTGACCGCACGCTCGAGCGGCTCCCTGCGCTCTCGGCGGATCGCCTGCCCGACTACGCCGACCTTGCGGAGACCAACCCCTCGTTCCTCGACGTCGTGACCGCCCCTGCGACCTACGTCAGCACGCGCGACCTCGACTCGGACATGGCGGCGACCATCGAGCTCGTGCCCGAGGTCTCGCTCACGGACATCCTCGAAGAGTCGCGGCCTGCGCGCCCGCCGCTCCTCCTTCCCGCACCTGTTTCCGTCCCGATCGATCTGACGCGCCTGCTCGCCCGCGCTCACGCCGAGGCGAGTCGCTCCCCCGAGTTCTTCCACGCAGCGAGCGCTACGGCAGCGGCCGCCGCGACCGACGTCACCGAGCTCGTGGCGGACTCGACGCCTTTCCCGATGACCGTCTCCGCTCGAAAGACCTCCGCGCCCGCGGCTCCGGCGCACTCCGGCCGCGTGCGCTCGCGCGCGGGCTGGGTTCTCGGAATGGTCGGCGCTGTCGTCGCCGTGAGCCTCGGGATCGCCATCAGCCAGAGCGGCGTGTCGGCCGCGCGCTCCGTCGAAGCCGTATCGGTGACGCGGGCGCCCGCCGCGCGCCCCGCCCCCGTGTCCATCGTTATCCCGAGAGCGACCGCGCAGGACGAGCAGGCGATCCCCGCGCAGAGCTTGCCGCGCGTCGAGTCGGGCACCGTGAGCCTCGCGGCGGTCGCGGCGTCCCATCGGCTGTTCATCGACGGCAGGGTGGCCGAGGGTGGCTCGGCGGTCGTGAAGTGCGGCACGCACCTCGTTCAGGTCGGCTCGCGCGGCGCCCGTCGGACCATCAATGTTCCGTGTGGCCAAGAGGTCGTCCTCGACCGCTAATCGTCACCGTGCACGTCGCTGCGCTCCGTGGTCCTTCGTGGACTGCGCAAGGCTCCGTCCACTACGGGTCAGGAGTACGCGCCCGGTTGGCTCGGGGGGTCCTTCGCTACGCTCAGGATGACGCTGCGCGCGAACGCGCGCGTGTCCCGCCGGCCGATGCGGCAGACGGCCAGGCCCGCGTTACTTCGACGCCGCGGCTGCGGCGTCGGTCAGCAGTGACGTGACGAGGCGCGCGAAGCGGTTCGGGTCCTCGAGCGCGCTCCCCTCGGTCAGGAGGGCCTGGTCGTAGAGCACCGTCACCCAGTCGTTCACCTTCTCGGTGGCCTCGCTCTTCGACGCGGCCGAGAGCAGGTAGGCGATGACCGGGTGAGACGCGTTGATCTCGAGGACGCGCTTGGCCTTCGGGACCTCGTGCCCGCGCTCGCGCAGGAGGCGATCGACGTAGCCGTGCGGCCCGGCTCCCGAGAGCACGAGGCACGCCGGCGAGTCGGTCAGCCGGTCGGAGACTCGAACGTCGACGACCTTGTCGCCCAGCGCCGCCTTCATCCGCTCGAGAAGCGGCCCGAGCTCGGTCGTCCGCGACGCCTTCGCCTTCTTCTGATCGTCCGTCTCGTCGAGCTTCAGCTCGGCGCGCATCGCGGAAACGAGGGACTTCCCCTCGAACTGCCGCAGCGCCTCGGCTGCCCACTCGTCGACCGGGTCGGTCATGTAGAGGACCTCGTAGCCACGCCGCCGCAGCTCCTCGAGGTGCGGCGAGCTCTCGACCGCGCTCCGCGACTCGCCGACCACGTAGTAGATCGCCTCCTGACCCGCAGGCATGCGCGCGACGTAGTCGTGCAGCGAGGTGAGCGCCGGCTCCTTCGCGTCGCCCTCCACCACGCGCGAGCTCGGGTAGCGGACCAGCTTCGCGAGGCGGTCCTTGTTCTCGAAGTCGACCGCCACCCCCTCCTTCACCATCACGCCGAAGCTCTTCCAGAACGTCGCGTAGTCGTCGGGCTTCTCCTCCGCCATGCGGTCGAGGAGATCGAGCGTCGCCTTCACGATCTGCTTCCGGATCGTCCTCGACGCCGCCGAGTCCTGCAGCACCTCGCGCGACACGTTCAGCGGGAGATCCTCCGAGTCGATGACGCCGCGCACGAAGCGCAGCCACTCGGGCACCAGCTCCTCGCAGCGATCCATGATGAGCACGCGCTTCACGAACAGGCGGACGCCTCGCGCCTCGCGCGTCATGCCGAGCTCGAACGGCGGCACCCTCGGGACGAACAGCAGCCCCGTCATCTCCTGCGTGCCTTCGAGCTTGAAGTGCGCGCGCGCGAGCGGCTTCTCGTGGTCGTGGGTGAGGTGCGAGTAGAACTCGTCGTACTGCTCGTCGGTGATCTCCGCCTTCGGCCGCTGCCAGAGCGCGCTCGCCCGGTTCACGGTCTCGAGGTCACCTACCTTTGCGTCCTTGCCCTCCACCGCCATGCGGATCGGGTGCGCGACGTAGTCCGAGTAGCGCGAGATGAGCTCGCGGAGGCGCCAGGTCTCGGCGAACTCCTTCTGCTCCTCCTTGAGGTGCAGCGTCACGCTCGTGCCCCGCTCGGCGCGCGTCGCCGGCTCGACGGTGAAGCTCTTCTGCCCGTCCGACGACCACAGGAAGGCGGCGTCGCTCCCCGCCGCGCGCGAGAGCACGTCGACGCGATCGGCCACGAGATAGGCGCTGTAGAAGCCGACGCCGAACTGGCCGATGAGGCTCACGTCCTTCTTCTTGTCGGCGAGCGCCGCGAGGAAGGCCTTCGACCCCGACCGCGCCACGGTGCCGAGCTCGCGCGTGAGGTCCTCCTCGGTCATCCCGACGCCGGTGTCCTCGAGGGTGAGCGTCCGCTTCTCGCGGTCGACGCTGATCCGGATCTCGAGCGCGCTGTTCTCCCCCATCAAGCCCGGCTCCGTCAGCGCGCGGAAGCGCAGCTTGTCGAGCGCGTCGGACGCGTTCGAGATGAGCTCGCGGAGGAAGACCTCCTTGTGGCTGTAGAGCGAGTGGATGACCAGGTGGAGGACCTGGCTCACCTCCGCTTCGAAGTCGTGCGTGTGGCGCGCGGCCTCCGCGGCCGGGGCGGGCGGCGGGGCGGCGTGCGGAGCGGCGGCGGAGGACTGTACGGCTTCGGGTTCGGTCACGGGAGTGACTCCACCGATAATGCGCCTCCCGGCGGTGTCAACTCCGACTCTCGACCACATGTGCTGCTAGCATGGGCCTTCGTGCCCGAATCCCGCCGCCCGGCCCGCGTTGGCCCCTATGAGATCATCGGCAAGCTCGGCGGTGGCGGCATGGCGACGGTCTTCCTCGGCCGGAAAACGACCAGCCCCGGCGCCGGCGACCTCGCCGCCGTGAAGGTGATGCTCGCCGACCTCGCGAAGGAGAGCTCGTTCGTCGAGATGTTCGCCGACGAGGCGAAGATCCTCTCGCGGCTCAATCACCCGAACATCAGCCGCACCCTCGAGGTCGGCCACGCGGACCACCTCGGCTACATCGCGATGGAGCTCCTGCTCGGCCGCACCCTGGCCGACACGTGGGACGCCGCGCGCGCCGCCGACCTGCCGTTCCGGTTCGACCTCTCGGCGTGGATCTGCGCCCAGGTCGCGCGCGCCCTGCACTGCGCCCACGAGCTCTGCGACGAGGCGGGCGTCTCGTTCGAGCTCATCCACCGTGACGTCAACCCGAGCAACATCTTCCTGACGTACGAGGGCTCGATCAAGCTCTTCGACTTCGGCCTCGCGAGGACGCTCGGGCAAAAGAACCAGACGAAGAGCGGCATCGTGAAGGGGAAGGTCCCCTACCTGTCGCCCGAGCAGCTCCTGCAGCTCCGGCTCGACCGCCGCAGCGACATCTTCTCGCTCGGCACGACGCTCTGGGAGCTCACGACGCTGACGCGCCTCTTCAAGCGCGACACCGACCTCGAGACCATCCTCGCCATCCGCGACGCGCACGTCCCCGACCCCCGCGCGCTCGTCGACGATTACCCCGAGGAGCTCTGGCCGATCCTGCGTCGCTCGCTCGCCCAGCGCCGTGACGACCGGCAGGCGACCGCGGCCGAGCTCGCCGACCAGCTCACCACCTACGTCCACTCGCAGGGGGTCGACGACATGCGCGGCTTCGTCGGCGCGCTCCTCCAGCGGCTCTTTCCGGGCGAGCGGCAGAAGCAGGCCGGGTGGCTCGCCAAGATGTCGACCTCACCTGTGGTCCTCGATTCGCCGACCATCGCTCCGCCGGCGCCGATCCTGTCGGTGGCGGGGCTCCGGGTGGAGGCGTCGGCGCCGATGCAGCTGGTGAAGAGGAAGAAGAAGCACGAGCCGGTCTGAGGGGTAAACTGGGCACCGACGCCCATGCCCTTCTTCCAAGCCCCCCCCACGCTCGGCAACCAGTACGACGACGACCGCTTCCTCCGGAGCTACCTCGCGCGGAAGCTCCCGCCGTCGATGCTCCGCGAGATCGAGCCCGAGCTCCACGACCTCGGGGCGCGCTCCGGGAGCGACCTCTACGCGAGCCTGATCGCGGGGTACGAGGACGAGCCCAGGCTCGTGCACTGGGACGCGTGGGGCAACCGCATCGACCGCATCGACCTCGTGCCGCACTGGAAGGAGATGGCGAAGATCGCCGCCGAGAAGGGCGTCGTCGCCACGGCGTACGAGCGGAAGCACGCGGAGCACTCGCGCGTGCACCAGTTCGCGCTCGCCTACCTGTTCGACGGGTCGAGCGGCGTCTACACCTGCCCGCTCGCGATGACCGACGGCGCGGCGAAGACGCTCGCGTCGCTGGGCAACCGGGAGCTGATGGAGCGAGCCCTCCCGCGGCTCACGTCGCGCGACCCCGCGACCGCGTGGACGAGCGGGCAGTGGATGACCGAGCGGACCGGCGGCTCGGACGTGGCGATCTCCGAGAGCGTCGCGCGCAGGGTCCCTGGGACGGAGCAGTACCGCCTGTACGGGACGAAGTGGTTCTCGTCGGCGACGACCTCGCAGATGGCGCTCACCCTCGCGCGCCCCGAAGGGAACCCGCCGGGCGGCAGCGGGCTCGCGCTCTTCTACGTCGAGATGCGCGACAGCGCGGGGGCGCTCAACGGCATCGAGGTGAGCCGCCTCAAGGAGAAGCTCGGGACGCGGATGGTGCCGACCGCGGAGCTCGAGCTGAAGGGGACGCTCGCCGTGCCGGTGAAGGGGCTCGCCGACGGCATCAAGCACATGGCGTCGATGCTGACGCTGACGCGGACGTGGAACTCGGTGTGCGCCGTGGCGGCGATGCGACGGGGCCTCGCGCTCTCGCGGGACTACGCGAAGAAGCGCGTCGCGTTCGGGGCCCCGCTCGCCGACAAGCCGCTGCACGTCGACACGCTCGCGGGGCTGGTGGCGGAGTACGAGGGGGCGTTCCTCCTGGCCTTCCGCGGCGTGGAGCTGCTCGGCCGAGAAGAGGCGGGGGTCCTCACGGAGCCGGAGTCACGCCTCCTCCGAGCGATCACCCCCATCATGAAGCTCACGACGGGCAAGCAGACCGTGGCCGCGATGAGCGAGGTGGTCGAGGGCTTCGGCGGCGCGGGCTACTGCGAGGACACCGGGCTTCCCCGCCTCCTCCGCGACGCGCAGGTGCTCTCCATCTGGGAGGGGACGACGAACGTGCTGTCGCTCGACGTGCTGCGCGCGCTGGGGAAGAGCGGGTCGGTGCAGCCCATCGCCGACGAGGTCCGGGCCTGCGCCGAGGCGTCGGGCGACCCGCTCGGCAAGGTCGCCGTCGAGGCCGTCGCGCACGCGGGGGCGTGGCTCGAAGCGGCGCGCCATCGCGGACCCGCCGCCGTCGAGGCCGGCGCGAGGCGGTTCGCGCTCACGCTCGGGCGAGCCCTCGAGCTGGCGCTCCTCGTCGACCACGGCGCGTGGGCGCTTCGCGAGCAGAAGGACGGACGGACGGCCGCCGCAGCGCGACGGTTCGCGAGGAACGGCGTGGACCTCATCCTCGACGGCGACGACCTGGCCGACGCGAGCGCGCTCGCGAACGACACGCCCCTCTAGCCTGCCCGCAGTTGCTGCCGCCGTTCGTGCAAGTCCCGCCAACTTGGCCGCAGCTGCTGCCGCCGTTCGTGCAAGCCCCGCCAACTTGGCCGCAGCTGCTGCCGCCGTTCGTGCAAGTCCCGCCAACTTGGCCGCAGTTGCTGCCGCCGTTCGTGCAACGCCCGCCAACTTGGCCGCAGTTGCCGCCGCCGTTCGTGCAAGTCCCGCCAACTTGGCCGCAGTTGCTGCCGCCGTTCGTGCAGGTGGCGGCAGCTCGCCCGCAGACCGCGGCGGCTCGCCCGTGTCCTAGAGAGCCTTCCGGAGCCTCTCGACGCATGCGGTCAGCTGCCGCAGCGACACTTCCTGCTCCCGCGCGTTCGCCTCGATGCGACCGGCGGCCGACAGGAGCTGCTCGCCCCCGCGCGTCTGCGTCCGGTGGCTCACGTTGAGCTGGTTGACCATGCCCGAGATGCTCTCGATGGCCGACGTGATCTGACGGCCGCCGCGCGCCTGCTCCTGGGAGCTGCGCTCGACGTGCTGGGTGATGACGCGCATCTTCTCGGCGCTCTTCATGATGAGCTCCGAGCCGCGCGCCTGCTGGGCGGTCGCGGCCGCGATCTGCTGGACGGTCTCGGCGATGCGCCCGATGGCGTCGGTGACCTGCTTGGAGCCCTTGGCCTGCTCGACGGTGGCGCGCGCGATGGCTCGCACCATGTTCGTCGACTTCTGGCTGCTCTCGAGGATCTTCTTGAGCGCGCGCTCGGCCTCGTTGGAGACCTCGACGCCTCGGTCGACGTTGACGGCGCCGCGCTCGACGGCGTGGATGGCGTTCTTCGACTCGGCCTGCACCGTCTTGATGAGGTCGGTGATCTCGCGGGTGCTCGCGCCGGCCCGCTCGGCCAGGTCCTTGATCTCGTCGGCGACGACCGCGAAGCCCTTGCCCTGCTCGCCGGCCTGCGCGGCGATGATCGCGGCGTTCAGGGCGAGGAGGTTCGTCTGCTCGGCGACGTCGTCGATGACGTTCACGATCTGCCCGATCGCCTCGATGCGCGACCCGAGGTTCGAGATGACCGAGACGGCCTCCTGCGAGCTCTCCTTGATGCGGTAGATCTCGCTGATCGTCTTGAGGATGGCCTCGGCCCCCTTCTCGGCGTCGAGCGCGACGTCCTCCGAGAGGCGCGCGGTCTCGTTCGCGTTCGACTGCACCTGGTCGATCGAGACGTCCATCTCGTTCATCGACGAGCTCGTCTCCTCGGCCGTCAGCGAGAGGGCGTCGACGTTCTTGGCGACCTCCTTGATCGAGTACGCCATCTCCTCGATCGAGCTGACCGTCTCGCGGACGCTCCCTGCCAGCTCGCCGACGTTCTCGGCGACCTCGTCGTTCGTCGCCGTCATCTCGAGGATCGACGACGAAGACTCCTCGGCCGAAGAGGCGAGCGCCTCGACGTGCTGGGCGATCTCGCGGACGGCGGTCGTCAGGTCCTTGATGAGCTTCGTCGTCTCCTCGGCCGCCCCGACCTGGACGCCCACGGCGTCGGCGAGCTTGTGCGCGAGCTGATCGAGGGCGGCCTCGGCCTCCGCGATGTCCTTCGCCTTGCCGAGCGCGGCCCTCTCCTTCGCGAGCGATTCCATCTCCCGCGCGGTGGTCGCCTTGTCCTTCTCGTCCGCCTCACCGAGCTCGCGCCGACGCTGCGACGCGAGGCGGTCGAGATCGTCGTACGCGGTCCTGAGCGCACCGCTCGTCCCGTCGGGCGCGCTGATGGCCTCGCCCTTGACCGCGCGTCGCGCGGCGTCGACGAGCCCACCGAGCGCGATGGGCGGCCCGGACGAGCCACCGCCCATGAACACCGCAGCGACCCCGATCGCGCACATCGCGAAGATGATGAAGCGAGCGTCGGGGACGTACCCGACGCCGAGGAACGCGGCGCCGACGAGCGCCAGCATGGAGAGGAGCTGCCGGGGAGAGACGCTGGGAGTCATCGGACGCGGGAGAGAACCATGGGGGGGACTTCGGGCAAGGACCTGGGCCGCTTCACTGCGCGCGAAAGCGAGGGGGCCCTGCCGCCGGCTACCGTAAGCGTCACAGGCCGCTCGGCGCAAGGCAGCGGGCCTGGCGAGGCGGGGACCGCCCGCGCGAGGGGGACGCCGATCGACGCGAGCCGCTCGAGCGTGGTCTCGAGCGCGACGTCGCTCTGGTCGATGCCGACGAAGCGGCGCCCGCGCTTGGCGGCGACCGCGAGCGTCGTTCCGCTCCCGGCGTAGGGGTCGAGGACGAGGTCGCCAGGCGCCGTGAGCGCGGTGACGAGGCGATCGAGGAGCGCCTCGGGCTTCTGCGACGGATATCCCGTGCGCTCGCGGGCGACCGGCGCGAGGACGCCGATCTCCCAGACGTCCCCCATCGGCACCCCTTCGGTCTCCTGTTCCGTGGACGACGACCGCGCGCGCTTTCCGTTCCCCTCGAAGACGGCGCGCTGCTTGGTCGTCCCCCACGTCGCGACCGTCGAGGCGGCGAGCGGCTCGTAGAGTGGATTCCATCGCGGCGGGACGGACGGGTCCTTTCGATACCGCAGCAGCACGTCGTGGACGCGCTGGAAGTTCTGCGTCTTCGACGGCCATCGTCGGTAGCGCCAGACGATCTCGCTGGCGAACGCGTCCTCGCCGAAGACCTCGTCCGCGAGCACCTTCACGTAATGGCTGGTCTTCGGGTCGACGTGGATGACGATGGAGCCGTGCGGGGCCAGCAGGTCGCGCATCGCGAGCAGCCTCGGCGCGAGCGCCTCGAGGTAGGCCGCGCGGTCGGCCCAGCGGTCGTCGAACGCGACGCGCTCCACGCCGGTCTTGCGGTTCTTCGCCTCGTGGACGCGGTTCGTGAGGAACGGCGGGTCGAGGTACGCCAGCGTGACGGCCCCTTCGTGCGTGTCGCGAAGGGCGCGGAGCGCTCCCAGGTTGTCGCCGCGCAGCAAGAGAGAGCCGTCCGCGGACGCCCACCGATCGTCTGGCGCCGCGCCGGGAGCGCTCGCGACGTCGGTCTTGCCATGCCAGCTCAGGGTGACCGCTCGGGAGGATCTCAAGGCCCGACGATCGTATAGAGGTCGATCGCGCGCGGACCAGTTAACGGGGGCGCGCGCATCCCCCGAGCCACAAAAGCGAAGAGGGCGGAGAGCCTATGGCTCGTCCGCCCTTCTCGACAATTCAACGTGTTCCGCGCGAAGCGTCGTCCGAGCGCAGGCGCCTGCACCCAGTGCGGGTGACTGCGCTCAACTCAACGGCTCACTTCCCCGTGGCGGCCTTCCAGGAGCTGCGCTCGCTGACGCGCTTCCACCAGGCCGCGAAGTTCGCGTGGCTGAGGATGAGGTCCTTCGCCGACGTGTTGAGCGCGTACTCGGTGTAGGGCATGAAGCAGATGTCCGCGAGGGTGAACTGGTCACCGACGAAGTGCGGGCCCTTGGCGAGGTGCTTGTCGAGGATGGGGAGCACGGCCTTGAGCTTGGCCTTCGCGTCCTCCGCCTTCGCGGCGTCGGTCTTCCCGCCCATCATCGGCGCGAACACCTCCTGCATGACGATGCCGGCCGCGCCCGGGTTGAACTGCTCCATCTCGACGCTGATCCACTGCTCCATGAGGGCGTGGCTCTTGGGGTCCTTCGGGGTCAGCGGGTGGCCCGCGACCGTCTCGTCGATGTAGCGGATCATGGCGCGCGACTCGAAGAGCGTGAAGTCGCCGTCGGTGAGCGACGGGATCTGACCGAACGGCTGGCGGGCCAGGTTGTCGGGCTGCTTGTGCTCGCCCTTCGCGAAATCGAGCGTGACGAGCTCGAACTTGGCTTGCTTCTCGTGCAGGGTCGCCGTGACTCGCCGCGTACAGGTGCTCATCGGGTTGCCGAAGATCTTCATGAGACGTTCTCCTTGGAGCTGCGTGTCGGGATAGTTCCGACACATTCCGAATCGCTCGCGGCAGGGTGTAGCTCAGACGACGGCGAGCCGCACCCCTCGCAACGTGACAATTTTCACGGCGCCATGCGTCATCGTCCGTCATGAGAATGCTACAACCGCGTCGCGATGACGCACGCTCCCGCTGACGCGCCCCATCCGGCCGCACTCGCGGCGCCGACGAAGCGCGCTCGAGTCCTCTCCGGGATCCAGCCGTCGGGGGCGTTCCACATCGGGAACTACCTCGGCGCAGTGCGTACCTGGGTGGAGGAGGTCGAGGCGCAGCGCGACGAGACGCTCTTCTGCGTCGTCGACGCCCACGCCATCACCGTGCCGTACGACCCGAAGGACCTGCGCACGCGGATAGTGGAGCTCGCGACCGATCTCATCGCCTGCGGCCTCGACCCCGCCAAGACCACGCTCTTCGTCCAGAGCGACGTCCGCGAGCACATGGAGCTCGCCTGGTACCTCGCGTCCGTCACGCCGATGGGGGACCTCTCCCGGATGACGCAGTTCAAGGAGAAGAGCGAGGACAAGGAGTTCGTCTCGACCGCGCTCTTCACCTACCCGGTGCTCATGAGCGCCGACATCCTGCTCTACAAGGCGACGATCATCCCGGTCGGCGACGATCAGCTGCAGCACCTCGAGCTCGCGCGCGAGACGGCCCGACGCTTCAACCACCGCTTCGGCCGCATCCTCCGGGAGCCCAAGCCGCGCCTCTCGAGCGCGCCGCGCATCATGGGGCTCGACGGCGCGGGGAAGATGAGCAAATCGAAGGGCAACAGCGTGGCCCTGTTCGACCCGCCGGACGTCTTCTGGAAGAAGATCCGCGGCGCGTTCACCGACCCGCAGCGCCTCCGCCTGAGCGACCCGGGTCGCCCCGAGATCTGCAACATCTACACGATGCACAAGGCGGTCTCGCCCGAGGCGACGTGCGCCGAGGTGTACGTCAACTGCACGACCGCGAAGTGGGGGTGCGTCGACTGCAAGAAGGTCATGTTCGACAACTTCGACCGGGAGCTCGTCCCCCTGCGCGTGCGGCGCGAGGAGCTCGAGGCGAAGCCGGCGCTCGTCCACGAGGCGCTCATGGACGGCGCGGCGAAGGCCCGCGCGATCGCGGAGTCGACGATGCGAGAGGTCCGCAGCGCGATGGGTCTCGGCGGATGACCGCGCGAGCGCGCCTCGTGTCGCTCGCGTGGATCGCCGGCGTTGTCGCCTGCTCGCACCCGATCCCCAACGCGACCCCGGAGGGGGCGGTCCGCGCGTGGCTCGAGCACATGGAAGATTCGGTCGGTGACCCGAGCGAAGCGGAGGAGGCCTTCGCGCTGCTGGGCCCCCGCGCACGACAGAACCTGGCGGCAAGAGCCGCCCGCGCGAGCCAGGTCGAGGGGCGAAGGGCGCAGGCGTTCGAGATGCTCGCGGAGGGGCACTTCGGGCTGAAGTTCCGGCCGAAGACGATGCACGCCACGGTGACGGGGAGCGAGGCGATCGTCGAGGTGACCGGAGACGACCCCGGAGCCGAGAGCGCGAGGGTGGTGTGCGTGCGCGAAGGCAACGGGTGGCGCGTCGAGCCCGAGCTGCCGGAGATCGCGGCGCCGATGAGGCGTCGGGACGGCGGGTGACCTGCTACCGGTCGAGCAGCCGGCGAATTCTCCAGGCGAGCGGATCGAGCTCGTGCACCCAGACGGTCACGTTGCACCCGAGTCGCGGCGCCTCGGCGCCGAGCACGGCGAGGGCGGGGCCTGGGTCGTCGGTCTCGAGGGTGACGACCGCGCCGTGCCGAACCGCGCCGGGCTCCGAGCCGGTCACGGAGATCGGGGTCCCGCGAGGCAGCGCGGCCGCGACGCCGGACTCGAGCGCGGCGCGCCAGCCCGCCGGGGGACTCTGGTGGACGGCCGCCTTCCCGCGCGTGGGGCGCACACGCGGCATGTCGAACCAGAACCTGCCGGTCACGCGTACGGTGCGCCCGTCGAGGGCGAGCACGGTGGCGCCGCGCCGGTAGCCGAGCACTGCGGCTCGCTTCCGGTGGACGAGCGGGTCGATGAGCACGCCGTTCGCGACGACACGCACGCGCTTCTCCCCGAGGGACGTCGCGAACTCGCGCGCGCGCGTGCCCGCATCCTGCCCCCAGAACGACACGAACAGCCTCGGACGAACCGGCAGATCGTCGCCGAGGCGCTTCTTCACAGCGACCACCTCGGCGTCCGTCACGGTGGCATCGAACAGCGCGGCCGCGACCGGGCGATCTCCCGCGAGGCCCGTCACGAGCTGCTGGATCTCGGCGACGGTCTTTGGCCCGGTGGCCGCGCCGAACGGGGTCACGGCGAGCACCCGGTCGCCATGCAGGTACCGCCGCGTGAGGCCGCCGATCGGCGGCGCCATCAAGCTGCGAGCGTCGTCGCTGTCGCGGCCGCGGATGCCGGTGAGCACGGTGCCGTCGTGGACGTGGACGCCGCCAGGCTGGACCTCGGCGCCGCGCTTCCAGGCGAGCGCGCGCAGCTCGGGGAACGCGTCGCCCGAGTCGTAGGAAAGTGCGATGACCGAGGTGCCGACCACGCCGATCTCGCGCGGGCTGAGCCCCCAGGGGCGGTCCTCGTCGGACGACGGCGCCGACACGCGCTCCTCGGCGAAGAGCGCGCGCCACGCGGCGGAGTAGGGCTCGTCCTCGGCCCACCCCGGCAGCAGCTCGGCGACGAACTTCTCCGCGTTCGCGACCGTCTCGAACCGCGCGACCAGGATGCATTCACCGCTGTTGTTGCCGGAGAACGCCTGCCACACCGCGACGGGCGGGAGCGGCAGCGGCGCGGTCGCGACCGGGAGCCTCCTCGCACACCCATGCCGCGGCGTCGGCGCCGCGAGTCGCGCGCGAGCATGCCGCCAGGCCGAGAGCACCTCCGCCGCGCTGCTCGCTGGCAGGCTGTCGTCCTGGAAAGAGCAGCTCTGCAGGCGCTGGTCAGGAGTGATCGAGACGAAGTCGTAGCCGGCGCCGCAGTCACCGGTGTTGTCGATGCCGGCGAACAGCCGCGGCGCGGGAATACGATCGCCGAAGCACACCGACAGGCGGCAGGGCAGGGGGCTGTCGGCGATGAGGCTCGCGAGGCGACTCTCGCCCTCCGCGCTCAGCTGACGCTCTCGGTCTGGGCCGACGTACGACAGGAGCGAGACGTCGTGGCAGCGGCGCTCGTGAAGCTCGGTGATCAGCGCGGGAAGACCCGCCAGGGCCTCGTCGTCGACGAGCACGTTCGCCCCCCAGCGCTGCCCCGACGCCGCGAAGAGGTCGGCGGCCTCCCGGAAGCGAGTCTCCGGGTAGATCGACATGCGCACCTGTCCGAGGAGCCCCCGGACGCTTCGCCACAGGGCGTCGCGCAGGAGCGTGCCGTTGGTCGTGACGTGAAGCGCGAGGGGCGTCGTGGCGAAGAGCTCCGCCAGCAGGTCGGCAAAGCCGCGGAAGGCAAACGGTTCGCCACCCCCGAACGCCACCTCGAGCGTGCCTGCCGTCGCGAGGTCCCGGAGCATCGTCGCTGCGGAAGCGACCGTCCAGCGACTGTCGCGCGTCGCGTCGCGCGAGCAGAACGTGCACGCGAGGTTGCACGCGTTGGTGATGCCGAACATCGCCACGCGCGGCGCCGCCCGCCTTTGCTCCTGCGTGGCCGCGCTGGCGAGGCGGACATGCGTGCCGCTCGCGGGGTGGAAGTAGAGCATCGCTCCGTCGAGCGCATACTCACGAAAGCGCGTGCGTGACGTGCTCGGCGCAAGCTCGGTCGACGCGGCCACGACTCACGGTAGCGTGAGCCGCGACGAGCGGGACGAACGAAACGGGTTCAGGCGCGTGGCGCGCCGCGGGCGACGTTGCCCGGGGAGCTACATCGCCTTCTTCAAGAGACCCTCGAGCTCGTCGGCATCGGTCATCCCCTCGCGCACCGCGATCACCTGCCCGGTGCGCGAGATCACCACGAGCGTCGGCATGGAGGAGACGCCATACACGGAGGCGGCCTCGCCATCCCCGTCGAACGCGATCGGGTAGTCGATGTGGTGCGCGCGCGCCCAGGGCCCGCCGAGACCGGCGCGCTCGCCGGTGTTGATGCCCAGGACCGTCACCCCCTTGTCGCGGAACCGGTTCGCGACGCCGTTCACGATCGGAGCCTCCATGCGGCACGGGCCGCACCAGGTCGCCCAGAAGTCGAGGATGACCGCGTTGCCCTTCAGGTCCGTCAGCGCGACCGAGCTCTGGCCGCTGGCGCCGTTCGCGACGACCGGGAGCGAGAACGCCGGCGCGGGCTTTCCGACGAGCGGCGCCTGCGTCGCGGCGACTCCCGAGAACAGCCGCGGAAGCAGAGCCGTGGCCGCGATGAGCCCGACGACGATGATGGCCGTGCGCGGTCCGTCGCGAGACTCTGCCGCCCGAGCCTTCTCCATGCCTGGCCAATAGCACGGCCCTCAGGACTGCGCTTCGAGGTCCCCCAGGCTCGCGCGATCGCGCGCCTCGCGAGCGTCCGCGATCTCGCGGGTATCGGGCGCGGGGAGGTGCACGGTGAACGCAGCGCCGCCGAGGAGCTCGCTCGCGAGGACCTCCACGACTCCGCCGTGCTCCACCACGATCTTCTTCACGATGGCGAGCCCGAGGCCGGTGCCGTCCGCCTTCGTCGTGAAGTACGGGTCGAAGACGCGACTGCGCTTGTCGACCGAGATCCCCGGACCGTCGTCCTCCACGACGAGCGTCGTCCCGTCCCCATCCGCGCGCGCGCTGACTCGTACATGGCCTCGCGGCTTCCCGGCGAGCGCCTCCGCGTTCGTGTTCTCTCGTGTGGCTCCGCCGCGATCTCCGCGGACGGCCTGCACGGCGTTGCGCACCAGGTTGATGAGTACGCGGCGAAGCATCTGTCGATCGATCGATGCCGGAAGCGCCATCGTGGGGACGACCCAGCTGACCTCGACGTCGGGCGTCGCGAGCTGCTCCGTCTCGAGCGTCCCGTCCGTCGCGGTCTCCGACGCGAGCTCGAGGTGCCCGAGCTGTTCGGAGCACTCGCGCAAGAACTCGCGCAGATCCGCGTGAACGAGCTCGGCGTGCGGGAGCCGCGCGAAGTTCGAGAAGTCTCCGACGAGTCGACGCAGCGTGCCGACCTCTTCCTCGACGATCTCGAGCGTCGTATCGAGCAACGTGCGGAACCGCGCGTCGTCGCCCTTGTACTTCCGGTGGCACTCCTGCACCGCGAGCTGGATCGGGGTGAGTGGGTTCTTGATCTCGTGCGCGAGGCGCTGCGCCATCTCCTGCCATGCGCCGATCCGCTGGAGGAACTCGATGCGGGCGCGCGACGCCTCCATCTCGCCGAGCATCCGGTTGAACGTCCTGCCCAGCTCGGTGAGCTCGTCGGAGCCGGTCTCGGGGACCCGGATCGAAAGGTCGCCTTTCGCGACGAGGTTGATCGCGGCCGAGAGGCGGCTCATGCGGCGCGTGACGTCGCGCGCGAGCAACGTCCCGGAGACGAGGGTGATGAGCATCGTGCTCCCCACGAGCAACGCAAAGACGAGGAGCTGGTCGCGGTACACCGTCTCGCGGGAGGCCTCGACGTGGTGATAGGTGGCGACGACGTTCTTCGTGGTCTCGAGCGCGTCGACCTTCGCGCGCGGCACCGCGAACGTCGCGACGAGGCTCAGGTGCGCCGTGGCCTCTTGTTGAAGGGGGTCTCCGCCATCTGGTTTCTCGGGCCCGCGAGCGAGGGCGATGGGCCGGACGACCTTGAGGCTGCGCTCGGTCTGTTCGTCGACCGGGCGGCCGCGGTCGACCTTTGCGATCGACTTCCCCGAGGCGTCCTGCACCTCGAGAGCCGCGAGCTCCGAGTACCGCCCGAAAAGCACCCCAAGCTGACGCGTCGTGGCCGGGACGTCACCGTCGCTCGCCGCAACGCGCAGGGTCTCGTCCTCGGCGAGCGCGTCCGTCTGGTGACGCATGTCTTCTTTGATGAGGTTTACGTAGTCCTTGTAGACCTCGAGCCCGTGATCGAGCTGCGCCCCGACGTCGGGGTTGAACCAGATCCCGGCGGCTCCTGTCAGCGCCGAGTTTGCCCAGTAAATCGCCGCGAAGAGCGGGACGAGCGATGTCAGCAAGAGCGCGAGGACGAGCCGCCGCTCGATCTTGCCGGAGAACATCGCCACGCGACGACGTTAGTACAGCTGACCGCACAGGTGACCTCCGACGTCCGTCACGGGCCCCACCACAGCATCTCCTGGACGACCCGTTTCTCGTCCACGGCGAGGAGAATGCGCAGCTTCTCTCCGTCGATCTGCAGGACCGGCGCGGGGAACGAGTCCGCCGGGAAGTGCGCGCTCTTCTCGAACCCCGCGGCGCTCAGCCAGATCATGTGAGCCCCCCCGGTGCCGGGCCCGAAGAGGAGCAGCATCCGTCCGTCGCCCACGAGGAAGAAGTCGAGCCACTCGAGCCGCATCGCCTCGAAGCGCTCGGCCGAGGGGAAGTCGCTCCCGAGGTCCTTGATCTCCGGCACGTGGGCGCGAAGGTGCTGATGGAGCGACGCGTAGCGGACCTTCGCGAGCCGCGGGATGCGCCGGTCTGACAGCTCCACGAGCTTCGGCAGCGCGTCGGGCTCGAGGCAAGGCATCTCCACGTGCGTGCGATAGCGATCGGCCAGGCTCGGCGTGAGGAGGTCGTCCGACGGGTCGGCGAGCGACTTGACGACCCACTGGAGCACGGCGAGGTCGGCGATGCCGGCGCGAGACTCGAGCGAGACGACGCTCTCCCAGAGGGGGCGACGAACGCGCCAGCGCGCGCCGTGCTGCGTCGTGATGCAGGCGCCGACGTAGAGAGCTGCGTGCACGATGACGTTGAAGAGCTCGCAGTCCGCCGTCCCCGGCTCCCCACGCGCCGCCCACCGATCACGCCGGTCCGTCGTCAGCGCGACGCTCAGCCGGTGCACGCTCGCGTCGGTACGGTCGAGTCGTGGGTCGGTATCGAACAGCGCGGGCGCCATCGCCTCGAAGACCCGCGCCCCGTCGTCGAGGTGCGCGAGGATGCCCGCGTTGTTCGCGGGGTTCGCGTCGACCGTGCGAGCGAGCGCGAGGTCGTTCTTCACGTCGTCGGGATAGAGCGGCCAGAGGAAGCGTTCGAAGAGCTGCTCGGCGGTGAGCTTCGCCATCACGCGCGGAGTAGCACGGGAGCCCGGAGGTAGTATCGTGCGAGCGTGCTGACCGCGGACGTGCGTTTCGAGGGATGGACCGCAGAGGACTGGCAGCGGTTCCTTTCGCTCTGGAAGCCTCGTGCGCCAGGGGGACCCGACACCGACCTCGACGCGGACCAGCCCCGAGGTGGGCTCTTCGTCGTGCATGACGGCACGAGCGTCCGGAAGCTGCTGCACACCGCGAAGGGTCGATTGCCGCCTCCGGCGACCTGGCCGATGCCGCTCGAGAGCCTCGCGGAGCTTCACCACGCGAGCTGGGTCGTCGCCGGGCACTTCGGCGCCCTCGACGAGGTGATGGAGCGCTTCGGCGCGCGGGCGCAGCGCCAGGACGATCTCATCGCGCAGGCCCTCTCCCTCGTCGGGATCGTCCGCGAGATGACCGCCGAGGGGGCGCTCGATCGGTGGCCGAGGCGGCTGCAAGGTATCCCGACGCCGACCGAGGGGATGGTGCAGCGCGCGCTGGACTCCGTGTGCGCGAGCGGTCGCGCGATCGTGCTCGGGATGTTCAAGGACGGTGAGCTCTGGACTGCCTTCGTGGGAAGGCGTCGCGGTGCCGGCTTCGATGTGATCGCGGGGCCCGACGAGCTCAGGCCTGCGATGGGCGTCCTCTCGGGCGACTGGCGGCGAGACTACCGGCACCTCGTCCACGCGGTGGAAGACCGCTACGCCCCTCTCGCGTTCGGATGCTTCGGCGAGGTCGAGTCGTTCCGCGCGCTCCAGCTCGACGCCCGCCCCGGCGCCTGGAGCCGCGCCGTCGCGCTACGTGACGTCGTACTCTCTCCGATTCCCGCCGCAGTCGGCCTCGCGCTCGGCGTCGACAGCGCGCGGTTTGCCTATTCGAGCGTGAAGGTGCTCACGACTCGCATCGATGCGTTCGGCCTACTCGAGCCAACCCTCCACGCAGCGCGCAAGCGCCTCGGGACGGTCGCAGGGAGCAAGGACCTGGAGAACGTGCTCGGCTTCGACCCGATCGCGGCCCTCCGGGCGCTGCTGCGCAGGTAGCGAGACATGTTGTCCAGCCCAGCTGGGTCGGTCGAGCCTTTCCGGCATGCCGGGGGGTCGCCGACGCGCGTCGCGTGAATGGTTTCGCGCCGTTGCGAGCGGCACTGCCCATGCACTGCTATCTAGACGACGGTCGCCACACTGAGACGGCCGGAAGGATTCAGCCATGAACGCATTCGCCCGCTTCACTTCCACAATTGGTCGCTGGATTGCCCCCGTGGTGCTCGCCGCCACCGTGGTCGCCGGCTCGCTCGGCTTCTCCACGGTCGCGTCCGCCGAGGAGCGAGGTCCCGTCGTGGCCTCCCACGGCGTCGCAGGTCCTCGTGGCGGCTTCCGTGGTCCTGGCGCCGCCCCCTATCACCGCGGGTTCGTCACCCCCGGATGGCGCGGACGTCACTGGGGCCCGGGGTATGCGTGGGGCCGCCCTGGATGGCGAGCGCCCGCTCGCGGCTTCCGTGGCCCGGCGCTACGTGGCGGTGGGGGCTTCCATGGCGGTGGGGGCTTCCATGGCGGGGGCGGTCGTGGTCACCGCTGATGCCTGATTGTTTCCAGCGGTGAACCGCCGCGGACGGCGCCATGCTCCGTCCGCGTTGGGCCCGCGCCAGCCGCCTGCAGAGTTTGGCCCTCGGACGGAAAGCGCAGCGCGGCTCAGATCGACTTCGCGCAGCGGAACCCGAGGCCGTAGTCGTGCGCGTGTGGCCCTACCCGGAAGCGGAGTGAGGAGCGGAAGTCCGCGCGATCGTATCCAAACCACGTGCCGCCGCGGACGACACGCGATTCGGTCGGTGGGTCACCGTATCTCGGCGAGTAGAAGTCGGAGGTCCACTCCCAGACGTTGCCGGCCATGTCGTCGGCACCGAAGGCGCTTCGACCTGCGGGATGGCTCCCGACGGCACACGTACCTCGCCGCCTTCCGACGCCGAGGTCGCTCCCGCGTCCGTCCCAGCATAGCTGCGCTGCCGGCTTGGTGTCGCCCCACGGATACGTCCGCCCGTCGCTACCGCGAGCGGTGTACTCCCACTCCGCCTCGGTCGGAAGCCGGAGTCGACGCCATCCGCAGTACGCGTGCGCCTGCTCCCAGTCGACGCAGTTGATCGGTTGGTCGTCGCTCTTCGGGCGCGCACCGTTGCAGTACGGATCGGTGCCCGCCCCGGCGCAAGAATGGCTCGCGATGCACTCCGAATACGCGCGAACAGTGACTTCGGTGCGGTCTATCGCGAACGCCGCGAGCTCGACGTGGTGGACGGGGCGCTCGTCGTCGTCACCGTCGTTCGAGCCCATCGCGAAGCCACCGGCGGGCACCGCGACCATCGACGGATCGACGACCGGCAATGGAGCCGACCCCGCTCGCACGGACGTGTGGTCGCGCGAGCAGGCGAGGAGCACGCCTGCGAGCGTCGAGATCCACACGCGGCGAGACACTCGTCGAGCTTACCAGGAGCCGAGGTTCCGTGCCGGCGCCTACCGCGGCCCGCGCTGTGCGGCCAGCGCGTCGATCTCGCCGGCGACCGCGAGTAGGACCACGCGCTGACGGCTCACCGCGACCGCCAGGAAATCGAGCGCTTGGCGTCGCTCGTCGTATCCGAAACCTGTGAGGCTGGCCGAGCTGAGCCATCCGAGCGCGACGGTGATCCCGCGCGCGAGCGGGGAGCTCGTGCACACGGCCGTCTTGAGCGCTCGAATGTCTCCACCAAGCGCGGGTACGATTGCGTCGACGAGCAGCTTTCGCTGCGCCGCGTTCGGACCTCCGCCGGCGCTCACGACAAGCAGCTTGCGGACTCCGTGCTCCGCCAGGGCGGTCGCCAGCGCCGCGACGTAGACGCGCCAGTCCTCGGGTGCCGGATCGCGCTCGTCATGGATGAGACACATCACGTCGTCGACGCGGAGGAAGCGCAGGGTGGTGGTCTGGGTCAACGGAGCCTCGAGCCTCTTCGATTTCTACGGCGTTTTCTGGCGCGCGTCACGTGCGTGTGTGTCGAGAGAAGCTTCGCCGATGACGCCAGTGCGACGTGAGCACCGGCAGGGACGCTCGCCGACAGGCACTCCGGACGCTGCGTTCGGCGCTCGCTCTGCCGATGCCTCGAGCGTGTCGTCGCGCGATCTGACTGCGATCATTCGCGTGCGTGGTCAGCAGTAGGAGGTCGCACTATGGTGCAGGGACGAGGTCGTCATGGCGTATGAGATTGCGATGGATGGCGCGCGCAAGAGTGCGCTCGGCACCGGGATGATGCAGTCATTGCTTGATCACCTGCGTCGCGCGGCTGGCGCACCCATCCTCCTGACGGGTGGTGGGGACGCGTTCTCTGCAGGGCTCGATCTCCGCGAGGTTGCCGGTTTCGACGCCGCGGGTGCCGAGCCATTCCTGAGAATGCTCGAGGAGTGCATGTCTGCGCTCTACCTTTACCCTGGCCCTACCGTCGCTGCGGTCAACGGACACGCGATTGCGGGGGGCTGCGTGCTCGCGCTCTGCTGCGATCAGCGCATCGCCACGTCGCACCCCGCAACGAAGATTGGGCTGAACGAGACGCCGCTCGGGCTGCGCTTTCCGCCCCGCGTACTCGCGATCGTCCGCTCGCGCGTCCCGCGGCAGCATCTCGAGCGCGTCGTCCTCGGCGGCGAGCTCTTCACTCCCACCGAGGCGCAGCGCGTCGGTCTGGTCGATGAGGTCGGCGAGAACCCTGTCGCGCTCGCTCGCGTGCGGCTCGACGCGCTCAGCGCGAGCCCGTCGGCCGCGTACGCGCGCACCAAACGCGACCTGCGAGGAACGGTCGCCCAGGATCTGGCGACTGACGACGTCCTCGACCGGTGGATTCGCGAGTCTCTCCCGGTTTGGACCTCGACCGAGCTCAAGTCGAAGATCACTGCAGCACTCTGTCGGTGAGCCGCGGCCGGCGCGCTACGCGCCATTCGACGACCGACTACCGCACATCGCCCGCAACGCCCCGCCATGCGGGGAGGCAGCTGCGGGCGGGCGCCCTTCCGTCCAAGGCCCGACCGACCTCGGGGCTGCTCAGGAAGCGGTGTAGGTCGTGGAGCGCTTCTGCCCCTTGCTCTTCAGAACCTTCTTGCCAAGCCCCTCCTTGAGCACGCGCGGCATCTCCTTCGCTTCCATCTTCAGCTGCGCTCGGATCTGCTCGGCGCGGAGGCCTTTCGGCGACTTCTTGACGAGCTCGACGATCGCGCTGAGGGCCTTGGCGATCTCGGCAGGCGAGCGACGGCGGAGACGCCCCTTCGCTGTCTTCTTCGAAGATGTCGCTGACTTCGCGGCAACCGCTGAAGCGACCGCCTCGGACTGCTTGGCGACGCTCTTCTTCGCCGGCTTCTCCGCAGTCGCCGTGGTGTGGGGGCGCGAGGCCGGGCGGCGAGCTGCTGCACGAGAAGCGGACGCGGGAGCCGTGGCGGCGCCGATGTTGAGGATCTGGTCGAGGCTCGAGGCCTTGATCGCGGCGACGATCGAGGAGGCGAAGGCGCTAGCGAGTTCGTCGATGGAAGAGCGGAGCGTGTTGGGCATGGCGGCTACCCTAGATCAATTCGAGAGTGAATAGATCTTCGATGAAGCGGGCTCCCCACCAAAATACGAATCAACACGATCGAGCAGCGAGCCGCCCGACCATACGTCAGATTGACGTCAGCCCGCGGAGCCGTCGGTCGTCTTCACGACAGCAGCGTCGGTCGCCGGAGTCCCCGGATAGGCCGTGCCCGCGTCCGTCGACGTCGAAGTCGGCGCGGCTGTGCAGCAGGTATACCCCTGGTCGCAAACCGCGCCGGAGAGCTGCTCCGCGCAGCCCGCGAGGTCGTTGCTCGCGAAGCATGCGCCGCCTGCCGAGATGCAGACTTCGTCCGACGAAGTATTTACCGTGCACGCGGCTGCGGAGAGGAGGCAAATGCCAACGAGGAGGAGAGCACCGATTCGCATGGCGTTCGGCTATACGCCCGTGCGCAGGGGTCGTCAATTAACGCTTGGTCGCCCAGATCACGCCAGCCTCACGCGATCGGACGCTAGCGACCACGACGCGGGACGAACACGCGAGACTTCGTGCCCCCGAGACAGCCGGCATCGATCGGCCAGTCGAACGCTTCGGAGAGCCGCGGCCCGGTGAGCACGTCGTCGACGGAGCCGAGAGCGAGCAGCCGCCCGCCCTTCAAGAGCGCCACTCGCGAGGCGTGTGCCGCGGCGAGCTGCAGGTCGTGCGTGACGACGACACAGGCCTTTCCGTCGCGACGGGCCGCGTCGGCGAGCTGCTCGAACAGCATGACCTCGTGCGGGACGTCGAGCGACGCGGTCGGTTCATCCAGCAGGACGACCCGGGCAGACTGCGCGAACGCTCGAGCGATCGCGACGCGCTTCCGCTCGCCTCCCGAGAGCTCGGCGACCGCGCGACCCGAGAGCTGACGAAGATCACACTGATCGAGCACCTCGTCGACGATGCGCAGGTCGTCTTCGGACGGGTGCATCCTCGCAGCCTGGTGTGGCGCGCGCCCCATGAGGACGACCTCGCGCACCGTGAAAGAGAACCGTATCTCCTCGTTTTGCATCACGAACGCAACGTCGCGCGCGACCTGGCCTCGAGTGAGGCTCGCGAGCGCCACACCGAAAAGGCGCACGTCGCCGCGCTCGGGCCGCAGCGTGCCGGCGAGGATGCGCAGGAGCGTGGACTTCCCAGCGCCGTTGGGGCCGAGGATCGCGAGGATCTCTCCGGGGGAGATCGTGAGGCTGACATCGGAGAGCACGGCGTCCGCGGAGCTGCCGCGAACGGCGGGGCCATACCGCGCAGACACTCGGTCAATCTCGAATGCGAACGAGGCGCCCACGTCCGGCGCACGTTACACGCTCGCCGACCAGCCCGGCCGAAACCTCACCTCTGGTCTCCGAAGGAATGTATCCTCGGCATGGCTGCGGTCCCAGTGACCCGCACACGAGGAGCCCCCCGTGGATACCCCCCAGACGCCGCCAGCGATCGAGCGACCGCGCCGAGTCATCAAGCGGTACTCGAACCGCAAGCTCTACGACACCAAGGACAGCCGATACGTCACCCTGCTTCAGATCGCCGAGATGGTGCGGAGCGGTGAAGAGGTCCAGATCATCGACAACAACTCGAAGGAGGACCTGACCGAGGTGACCCTCGCGCAGATCATCTACGAGGAGCAGAAGGCCCACAGCCGCAACGTGCCGCTCCAGACGCTGCGGTCATTGCTGACAGAGCTGCGCGAGGGGCCCATCGGCCGTCTCATCCCAGGAATGGGCGGCGACACGCCGGCCGGAGAGAAGGCCGACGTCCCCAAGAAACCCGAGTCCGAGCCGGTGCGCGCACCCAGCCTCGTCGACCAGGCAAAGGAGAAACTGGAAGACTGGCAGCACCAGATCGACGACCGCGTGAAAGCGGTCCTCCCGAGCATCCTGCCCTGGCAACAACTCGAGCTCGAGGTGAAGCGCCTGACCGAGCGCGTCGAGACGCTCGAAGCCGAGGCCGCCAAGCGAAGCGCGAGCGAGAACCGGTAACGCGGCTCACATGCTGAAGGGTGCGGGCATGAACAGCACGACGAAGAACAGCAGCGCGATGACCGCGATCACCGTCCGACCCGGGCCGAGATCGTCGCGACCGACGTCGGGGTGGTCGAACAGATCGTGACGCCGCAAGGTCCCTCCGCGCGCCTCCATGACGAGCAGAACGGCCAGACCGACGAACCATGCGGCCCACAACGTCGGGTCAGGGCGGTCGTGACCCTCCGACGCCAGGCCGGATAGCATCACAGCAGCGATGATCCGTGTCCACGGCGACACGACCTCCTCATCGGAGTCGTCGCCGGATCTCCGTTCGCGCGTGAACGCACCGAGCGCGCCCAGCACGACGAACCAGACGAGCCAGAACAGTGAGTCCCCGACGTTCCGACCGAGGTGATGGAACCCGATCCCCTCCCGTGCGTCGCGAATCAGGTAGCTCGCGAGACTCACGAAGAAGAAGAGGAGCAGAGAGCGGTGGACGACGATCGCGGCGCGGTTCTGCCGTTTGCCGAACAGGGCGTAGGCGATGTGCCCTCCGTCGAGCTGCCCGATGGGCAAGAGGTTCAGCATCGTGACGAAGAAACCCGCCCACGCCGCAAACAGGATGGGCGACGCGAGCTGCACGGTCCCCTCCGCGAGGTGAGGGCCGAACGCGGCGTCGAGGGCGCGCGTCAGGATCGACTCGCCGCACGTGGTGCTGAGCGAGGGGTCGATCGGGACGACGGGCGCGTGGCGGATGCCCCACGCGTACATCGGAATAGCGAAGGCGAGCCCCGCGAGAGGTCCGGATGCACCGATGTCGAGGAGCGCGCGGCGAGACGGGATCGTGCCCCGCATCCTGATCACGGCCCCCATCGTCCCGAACGGCGAGAGGATCGGGAGTGGGATGAAGAACGGCAGCGAGGCGTCGACGCCGTGGAGCCGTGCCGTGATGTAGTGGCCGAGCTCGTGCGCGAGCAGAATGAGCGATAGCGACCCCGCGAACACCGCGCCGTGAGCCCATGAAGAGCCGGCGCGAAGGCCGCCGTCGTCCGTCTTCGCCCACGTGAGCATCATGCTCACGCTGGCCGCGGCGAAGAGGCCGACGTGCCGCGCGAGCTCCTTCAGCTGGACGGCCGGAAGCGGAGACCGTTCCTTGTCTGCGGACGCTTCAGCCGCGGTGGAGCGTGTCACGGAGGATCCTTGCAAGTCGCTCGAGCTGCGGGTGAAGCTCGGCGTCGACGGCGCCGACGTTCGTGAGAATCCGGAGCGCGCCACGCTCGAGCGACGGCTCGCGGCGGATCTCGACGCTATGCGGCGCGAACCCCGCTGCCTCGAGGTGGCGCTGAAGAACGTCGGCGTCCAGCGGCGATGCCTCAATCGTCGCGCGGTGCGCCCCGCGAGCCTCGGCGAGCGCCTGGTGCGCGAGCTGTTGAATGACCGTCGGGTCGAGCACGAGCGCGCTGCCAAGGAGACGCTCCGCGAGGATGACCGCGAGCGCGATGGCTCGGTCGAGGTCGCGCACGGCCCTGGCGTCGTCGTCGCGCTTCATCTGGAGGAAGAGCGCTGCGAGCTTCGATTCCTCCGCTTCCTTCGCCTCTCTCGCCGCGTCGCGCGCCACCAGCTCTGCAAGTCTCCGCGCTTCGGCGATGATCGTCGTCGCCTCGGCGTGGGCGCGTGCCACCAGGTCGGCTGCGTCGTCGCGCGCGCGCGCCTCCGTCGCGACAATCCGACGATGGTGGGCGGCAGTCAGGAGGGGAAGCGCTCCGTCGTCCGGCACGCCGGGCTCGAGCGCCGGTATGATGCGTGCGCGGCTCAGCGTGCTCATGCGAGCTTCGCACCGTCCAGCTCGAGGGCGACGTGAGCGAGCGCGCTCGCGAGCGCCCGCGCCCGTACTTCACGCGCAGCCTGGGAGAGCGAAGCACGGAGCGCCGTCACGTCGTCGAGCGACCAGCCCGCGGGGCCGAGAGCCGCGCGCGCATCCTCGAGCGAGTCACCCAGCGCCACGGTCATTGCAACGAAGGTGACCTGCCAGCTGGGCGACGACGGCATGCGACTCAGCTACGAAGCGCGCGGACGGCGACCGCGACGTCGGAGCCGCTCGCCGTGACCCCCTGGGCCTTGAGGTGCTTCATCGCGACACCCGTGGCCTGCCCCTCGTTGCCGGCGGCCCGAATGCCGCTCTCGACCGCAACGAGGAGGGCGCGGATCTCCTCGGCCGAAAGCCCCTTCGGCAGGAGCTCGGAGAGCAGCGCGTTCTCTCGCGTCAGGGTCGCGACCTTCTCGGCGTCCGCTGCGCTCGCCGCCAGCGTCTCCTCGTTCGACTTCACGAGCTTGCGGACGACGGCGAACGCCTCCTCGTCCGTGAGCAGGCGGCCTGCGCGCGCCTCGCTCGCCTGGACCTCGCTCTGCGCGAGGCGGAGGATCGTGGTCGCCAGAGAGTCCTTCGCCTTCATCGCCTCGAGCGCCCGCTTGCGCAGGGTGTCGATGACCGTCACGACGCCACCTCGCGCTTCACTTGCACTGCCCTACTGCATTGCACTTGGTGCCACCGTTCGTGCATGCGGTCCCCGAGGTGGCGTACGAGAAGATGCACGTGCCGCCCGTCGTGCCCGAGCACGTGCCGATGACGCACGGGTTGTTGTAGGAGGGCTGGCCCATATCCATACAGTCGAAGCTACCCATGCAGTTGAAGACCCCCGCGTCCAGCGACGACGTCATCCCGCTGTCGTGGCCGGCATCGTGGCCAGCGTCGTGGCCAGCGTCATGTCCACTGTCGTGCGACTCGACCGCAGTGTCCTGTCCCGCGTCTTTCGTTCCCGCGTCGCCCGTCGTCGCCTCGTGCGTCGCCGAGTCCGTCGTCGACGTATCCATCTTCGCGCCCGTATCGCCCGCTCCGACGTCCGCCTTCGTCGCGGCGTCCACGTGGGAGCTCGCCTCGTGCTTCGTCCCCGTGTCGGCTGTGGTCTTGGCGTCGACCTTGGCCACGACATCCTGTCCCGCGTCAGCGCTCGCGCCGCCGCTCGAGGAGCAGGCGAGGGGAGCGACGAGCAGGGCGGCAGAGGTCGCCATGGCCACGTACAGCAAGCGTTGGTTCGAAGGGCGCATCACACTCTCCAGTCTAGATTTATAGGGGTCTATATGCGCGGCTCGCGGCTTCGGTGCAAGCGCGAGGGTTTCACGCGCCGCTCACTTCGCGGCGGGGGGAATGACGATCTGGTTGATCGGCGCGACCCCTGCGCCTGCGGGGTACGCATAGCTGACGTACTGGCTGTAGAAGCCCGTCCCGAGCGGCGGCCCCTGCCCTGTTGCGGCCGAGCCCCAGCCCCACACCGTCACGCCAAAGCTGCCGGTGCTCTTGATCTGGTGACGACCGTTGTTGCAGTTGCCTGTCCCCTGGAAGTTGCCGGTCACGAGATCGAACCGCGTGTACTCGTACTTGCCGGACGTACCGATGGGTTGCCAGCCCCCGAGGTTGCCTGCGCAGTCGAGCGCGACATCCGCGAAGCCCTTTGGCCCGAGCGTCCGAGTCACGACGAGGTCGGTCTCGGGGTACGTCGGGTCGGTGAAGAAGATGTACGACTGGAGGAACTCGCCAGGCGGGATGACGTTGACGAACTCGGCGTCGCCGCGTCCGTCGGAGGGGAGGCCAGAGCCTCCGTCGTCCTGCTCGGCCGGGTCGTACAGGGCGCCGCCCGTCATGTGCGCCGACACGTAGAACGGGTGCGAGGAGTCCTGGCTGCGGACGACGAACGGGCCGTTCGTTGCGAACTCCGTGACCTGGCCGAGCGACAGTGACGTCGGCGCGCCGCTCGGCAGAGAGGGCTCCCACGTGAGAACCGTCCCGTCGGCTGCGCCGATGATGCGCCAGGGCGGCGACTCCTCCATGCCGTCGAAGCGGTTTCGATAGCGGACGCCGACGTACTCGCTGCCGAGCGCGCGGACTGGAGGAATCTGCTGGTGCGACGACTCATCGCAACAAGCGAGGATGGATAGGGTCGTCTTCCCGCCCCACACGCCGATGGGATTGTTCGACTGGATGATGCTCCCGTCGAGCGCCGCCGCCTGGGTGAACTGGAGCTCCTGCCCGGCTTGAAGCGTGTAGCTGGTGGGTACGCCCGCCGGTGCCGCCGCGACTCCCGTGGCCGCGGCGATTGCGACGACCGGGTTGATCGTGACCGTGGTGTCGTTCTGCGAGGCGACGATCTCGACGAAGGGCGAGGTGCCGAAGTCACCGAAGCCGATCCCCTGCCCGTAGCCGGTGACCGCGACGTAGTTCGTGTCCCACGCAGAAGTAGGCAGGAGCAGCGTGCCGCTGGTCAGCGCGGCCTGCCCACCTCCATACGGGTAGATGTCGAACGCGGCGACGGGCGCGTCGACCGAGATGTGGAACGCCTTGCCGATCCCCGTCCCGTGCGTCGCAGCGTCGAACGTCGTGATGGCTGGCGTGACGCTCGCCGGGCAGGTGAGCGGGCCCACGCCGCTGCTCGACCCTGGAACGTCCGCAAGGAAGAGCACCGCGACTGCGCCGGCAGGGATCGACCCTCCGCCGAGCGGCGAGAAGGTCGTGCCGTGACCGGCGCCGACGGGGAGGTATGCGAAGGTCGCCGCGTCGAGCGGCATGCCGCCGTAGTCGACCGTCAGCGTCACGGCGGTGTCCCAGGTGTTCGCGACGTAGGCCACGAAGCAGCCGCCGGCGCCCCCTCCGATACCGCTGATGACGTCGGGATCCACCGCGTAGTAGTCGCAGCCGAGGCTGCTCTTGTTGTCCTCCGCCGACTGGCAGGCAGGGACGCACGTCGTGCCGGAGCACCCCTCCGTGGGTGGGCACGTCATCAGCACGTTGCCGTCGCAGTCGACGAGAGAGCGCAGGTCGCTGGAGCAGTGGTTCGCCCCGCACACGGAGGTGCTCCCGTCGAGCGTGAGGGTCTTCGCCGCGTCGACCGCGACGTCATGAACGGCGACGGCGTCATGGCCGTGTCCTGCGTCCATGCCGGCAAAGCCGCTCTTCGCGCTCGACCCGCAGCCTGCCCAGGCCGCGACGGACGCGAGCGCCGCGACGATCGACAGAGTGAGTCGAAGGCGACGTGTGCCCATCGAGCGCGAACGTTGCATTGGGCCGGCCCCGGCAGACTCGTCTGGCTAGAACGTCTGGGGAGTCGCGGCGAACGTACCGCCGCCCGACACGCAGTTCGTCAACGTCGAGTCCGCGAAGGTCGACCCCGTATAGAAGCAGGTCTGATACGAGGAGCCCGCTGTCGTGCAGCAACCGATGACGTCGGTGGCAACGCAGGGGGCCACGCTGGGCGTACCCGTGTCCATCGTGCAGGTCGCTGACTGGACCATCTCCATCGCGGCCGTGAGGTTCAGATACGTCGTGCAGTACCCGGACGGGAGCCCCGCCTGAATGGTGCAGGTGAAACCCGCGACCGGCCCACCGTCGCTTGCCGTGCCCGAGTCCTCCCCTGCGTCGTGCGACGCATCCGGCTCGTTCGAGCCTGCGGCGTGACCACCGCCGAAGCCGCTCTCCACCGTCGGCGGCCAGTCGACCGAGAGGCACGCGCCGAAGCCGAGAAACAACCCAGTCCCCCCACAAGCGAGCGTCCGCCGCACCAGTCGTTTCATCAGCATGATGGCGTAAGCATGCAGCGATTCCCGGAAGAGGTCACGTTTCTGGAAGGTCGACCGTGCCCCATCCTGAAAAATAGGCGACTACGGCGTCAGCGGGGTCACGGAGAAGCTCCCACCGCTCGAGGCACATCCCGCGTCGGTGGCCGCCGCGGCCGTCGCGGGGGAGTACCAGCACGTCTGCTCGCTGTAACCCAGTCCCGGCGCCGACAGGCAGCACCCCGCGATGTTCGTGCTGGGGCACGCGCCCATCCCCGTGGCGATGACCCCGCCGCAGCTCGCCATGAGCGACGCCAGCTCGGTCGCCCCCGGGACGCTCGCGTACGTCTTGCACGTGGCGCCTCCGGCCGGCGGGGCTCCCACGCTGCACGAGAAGCCGAGATCGCCCGAGTCGCCGGCGGCCGGCGTCCCCCCTTCGCCGGTCGGCGAGGTCGTGCTCCCCGAATCGCCGCTCGATCCCGCCGCGTGGCCGCCTCCGAAGCCGCTCTCGACCGTTGGTGGCCAGTCGACCGACAGGCACGCGCCCGTGACCACGAGCACCCCGCCGACCCCGAGCGCGATGACGCGCCGCACGCTTCGTTCCTTGTTCATGATGGTCGATCATGCGGCCCTCCCGAGGCCACGTCATCTTTCTGACAACGTCGACGCACCCGTAGCGGCCCGAAATGGCATAAATGGGCGCGTGGCTCTCCCGACCCCTCCGGACGCACCCGAGCCGCCCGGCCCCGCGGGCTCGATCCCGCCCCCCGCCTTCGCCACCCTCGACCGCCCTGACCTGCTCGCGGTCGGTGATTCGTCGCTCCGCCCCATCGAGAAGCTGCAGATCCGCGTCATCCGCAGCAGCTTCGAGCCCGGTGCCGTCGACCAGACCCTCCGCTGGTGCCAGCGCAACGTCGGCGCGCGGTGGATGGACCTCTGCACCAAGAACCTCCGCCACGTGTACGGGACGGAGCGGCTGCCAACGCTCGATCCGAAGAAGAGCTACGTCTGCGTCTGCAACCACCGCAGCTTCTTCGACCTCTACATGGTCACGACGCTCCTCGTGCTCCACGGCATGCCGCACCGGATGCTCTTCCCCGTCCGGTCGAACTTCTTCTACGACCGCCCGCTCGGCTTCGCGGTCAATGGCGTGATGAGCTTCTTCGCGATGTACCCGCCGATCTTCCGCGAGCGGGCCCGGGCTCCCCTGAACCTCGCAGGGATCGACGAGGTGGCGTGGCTGGCGCGGCGAGGCGGCGCGTTCATCGGGATGCACCCCGAAGGGACGCGCAACAAGGACGGCGACCCGTACGAGTTCTTGCCTGCCCAGAGCGGGATCGGCCGCATCATCCGCCAGGCCGACGTCGAGGTCATCCCGGTCTTCGTCAACGGGCTCGTGAACGACATCGTCGAGCAGGTGACGAGCAACGCCAAGAAGAAGGGCGTGCCGATCGTCGTCGTGTTCGGCAAGCCCATCGACTTCGGCGGCCTGCTCCAGGAGAACCCGAGCCCTCGCCTCTACAAGCGCATCGCCGATCGCTCCATCGACGCCATCCGCGAGCTGTCGAAGGAAGAGCGGGAAATCCGCGCGGGGCTCGTCGCGAGCGGCGCCGGTCGGTAGTCGTACGCGCCCGCTTCAGGCGGCGCGCTTCTTCGCGCCTTCCAGGATCTCGACGCACCCCTCGTGCGAGTCGCACGTCACGAGCGCCTGCCGCAGCGCCGCGGCACCGGGTAGGCCTCTCAGGTACCCCGACAGGTGCCTGCGGGTCACGGCGACGCCTCGCCGCTCGCCGCGCTCCTCCACGTTGGCCGCCAGATGCTCGACGCAGAGCGCGATGCGCTCCTCGATGGTCGGCGGCGCGATCGTCTCGCCGCGATCGAGGCGCGCCCGCACCTCGCGGAAGACCCACGGGTGCTCGATGGCCCTGCGACCGATCATGACGCCCGCGCAGCCGGTCTCGGCGAGCGCGCGCTCGGCGTCGTCGGCCGTCTTCACGTCGCCGTTCACGAACACCGGGATCGTCACCACCGCCTTCGCCTTCCCCGCCCAGCTCCAGTCGGCCTCGCCGCTGTGGCCCATGGCGGCGGTGCGGCAGTGCACGGTCAGCGCGCGCACGCCCACGTCCTCGAGCCTGCGCGCGAGATCCACGATCGGCATGTGCGACTCCGGGCCGTAGCCGATGCGCGTCTTGACCGTCACCGGCACCGACACGCTGTCCACCACGAGCTTCGCCATGGCAACCATCGCCGCAGGGTCGCGCAGCCAGCCGGCGCCCGCGCCTCGCCCGGCGATCTTCGGGACCCAGCAGCCGCAGTTGATGTCGAGGTAGAGCGGGTTCGACTCCTCGGTGAAGCGCGCGGCCTCGGCGAGGCGCTCGGGGTCGGAGCCGTAGATCTGGATGGCGGTGAGGGCGTCGTCCTCGCCGAGCGTGATCTTGCGACGGGCCGTGCGGCAGCCGCGGAGGAGCCCCTCGACGTTGACGAACTCGGTGACGCAGATGGTCGCGCCGTGCGCGCGGCAGAGGCGACGGAAGACCTTGTCGGTCACGTCCTCCATGGGCGCGAGGATCGCGGGGCGCTGGGCGAACAGCGCGTCGAGCTTGGCGAAGGCGGGGGAGGTCACGGTTGCACGGGCTCTTGAAGGACGGCTATGTACCGCAAAATGGCGAAAACACGAGAGCCGCTGCCACATCCACAGCGCAACGTCCTCCGCCGCCTCGCCCTGGTGCACGCCGACCTGGACGCGTGTACCGCGTGCCCCGAGATGATTCGCCCCGTCGTGCACGGGGTCGCCGTCGACAGCCGGGTGATGCTCATCGGCCAGGCGCCAGGCCCCCGCGAGGGGTCGTTCGGACGCCCGTTCGCATGGACGGCGGGCAAGACGCTCTTTCGCTGGTTCACCGAGAGCGTCGGCGCGGACGAAGAGACGTTCCGCGCGCGCGTCTACATCGCGGCCGTCGCGCGCTGCTTCCCGGGGAAGGCCAGCGGGGGAGGCGACCGGAGGCCGGATCCTGGCGAGATCGAGCGCTGCAAGACGTTCCTCGAGCGCGAGGTCGCCATCCTCGAGCCCGATCTGGTGCTCCCGGTCGGCACGATGGCCATCGAGCAGACGCTGGGCCACAAGGGGCCGCTCAGCCTCGTCGTCGGCACCGTGAAGCGCGCGCGGTACCACGGACGAGCCGTCGACGTGATCGCGCTCCCTCACCCGAGCGGCGCGTCGACGTGGCACCGCACTGAGCCAGGCAAGACGCTCCTCGCGAAGGCGCTCGCGCTGGTCGCCGCGCACCCCGCGATCAAGGCGGCCTTCGACGGCACGGTCCGCGTTCCCGTCTGAGCCAGCGGTTCCGTCGACGGCGCGCCCAGCTAGCGCGGGCACAGCTTCGGGTCGAACCCTCCGTCGGCGTCGCACCGGCTGACGCCGTAGTGCGCCCAGCTCGCGTTCTCGTCCGACCCCGCCGCGATCGCCCGGATCTTCTCGCACGCGACGCCGCACGAGATGAGCTTTCGCTCGATGGCGTGCTCGCAGCCGTTGCCGTCGCCCAGCTCGCACGCTCGCTTGTAGAGAGCGTTCGACCGATCGACGTCGTCGCGGTGAGCGCCGGCGTTTGCGTAGCAGGCGCGGCCGGAGCCGCTTCGGCACGCGTGCTCCCATGACCAGTGGAGGATCGCTGTCGGGAGCCCGCCGACGAGGGAGAGTATCCACAAGCCCGTGCCGAGGGCCCAGGCGCGCGTCCAGTGAAGTCGATTCTGGCAGACGATGGCCAGCGCGAGGGCGACGGCGAAGACCCACGCGAGGAACCCCGTCGAGTGGCCAGACTCGCCCACGTAGAGGCCGACGCCCGGTCCGTCGACGTGCGCCGCGTAGTCGAGCATGCTCATCCCGCAGCCCGAGAGGCTCGCGAAGACGGCGAACACGTGGAAGGCCTTCCACGCACGCGTGAACGAGCGGTCGAGGCGCGGCACCTTCGCCTTCGGCGCCCTGTACGGGCTCCCCTCGCTCGCCCCGCTCATCTCACCCAGTGTGTCACGCCCTGCGCGCGCGGACTTCCGTTACCTCCGTAAGCTCGGCGAGGCGCCCGCGACGGTCCTCGCGGTCAGCCCGACGACCGCCTGACGAAGCGCTCCGACGTAAAACGGAGGCGCCGCGAGAGGTCCGCCGTCGCCGAGCCCCTTGCATCGGTGCTCCGCGAAAGACGTGAGCGTCTCTTCGAATGCCTGGAGCCGCTCTCGGCGTGACAGGGGAGGCGATGCGAGAGGTTCTCCGTCGTTGAACCTCTTGCATCGGCGCCCCACGAGAGACGTGAGCGTCTCTTCGAGCGCCGAGGGCGGCTCCACGCGTGCCGAGCGACGCGATGCGAGAGGTTCCCCGTCGTCGAACCTCTTGCATCGCTGCTCCACGAACGCCGAGAGCGTCTCTTCGAGCACCGAGGGCGGCTCCACGCGTGCCGAGCGACGCGATGCGAGAGGTTTCACGACGTCGAACCTCTTGCACCGCAGCTCCACGAAGGCCGAGAGCGTCTCTTCGAGCACCGAGAGCCGCTCCACGCGTGCCGAGGGAGGCGATGCGAGAGGTTTCACGACGTCGAACCTCTTGCACCGGTGCTCGAGGAAGAACGAGGGCCGCTCCACGCGTGCCGAGGGCGGCGATGCGAGAGGTTTCACGACGTCGAACCTCTTGCACCGGTGCTCGAGGAAGAACGAGAGCCGCTCTCCGCGTACCGAGGGAGGCGATGCGAGAGGTCTCACGACGTCGAACCTCTTGCATCGGTGCTCGAGGAAGAACGAGAGCCGCTCTCCGCGTACCGAGGGAGGCGATGCGAGAGGTCTCACGACGTCGAACCTCTTGCATCGGTGCTCGAGGAAGAACGAAGGGAGAGCACCCAGCTCCCTCCGTGGCGCGGGCTCCGGTGTGCTCCGGCCTACTGGGACGGTGAGACGGCGGGACGGACGTGTCGACCAAAGCGTGTGAATGCAGCGGCTTACGGCACGCGCGGGCAGAGCGGCGACCCGACGTCCTGGCGTCCCAGTAGAAAACGGGAATGCCGTGGACGGAGCGTCGCGTGACGGAATCGCTCCTGCCCGGACATGGGGCAGCTGAGGGCGGCCACGAGTGACATCGACGACCGTGAGCAGGCTCGGCGCGCTCGCGTCGCTGCTGCACGCAACGACCGGCTGCTTCGGCGCGGTGCAGACCGAAGCGCCGCCGGGCGGAAGTGGCACCGGCGAGCGCAACCCGGACGCCGGCGCGCGATCTCCCTGCCGCGTCAGTCTCCCAGCACGTCGCGGATGCCGTCGTGGAGCCAGAGCGCGGGCGACTCGAGGCGACCGAACGTCACGTGGTCGAGCGCGCCGGTCTCGAGGCCGGCCTGCATCTCGCCGACCGCGAAGAGGTCCTCGCGCGAGAAGACGTTCTCCTCGATGAGCGAGAACGAGCGGTCGAAGTGCGCGCTCGCGGCCTCGTCCTTCGGGGCCTCGGGGAGGAGCATCGTGTGCTGCCAGAGGAAGCGATCGGTCGCCAGCGGGAGGACGACGATGTGGCTCGTCCAGTCCGGGTGCGCGATGAGCGTGGTGCAGGGGAAGAGGACGTACGCGTAGGTCGCGAGATCGCGCAGCGCGTGGCTGCCGAACGCCTCGTCGCTCACGGCCGCCGCCGGCCTCCGCGCGCTCGCGTGGCGCACGTGCAGGCCCGCGCGCTCGGCGTGGTTCCGCGCGTCGAGGAAGAACGGATAGATGGTCGCGCGGTGCAGCTGGCGCAGGTGATAGCCCTCGAGGAAGGCCTCGACGAGCATCTTCCAGTTCCCCCGCTGCTCGCGCGAGACGCGGCGGTGCGCGACGTGCGACGCGAGATCGAGGGCGCCGAGCTCCTCGTCGACGGGGCCGAGGTGCGCGGTCAGGTTTGGGGCATTCGCGTCGAGAGCGATCCACACGAAGCCGTGGCGCTCGTCGGCGCGGACGGGGACGAGCCCGTTCGTGGAGAGGTCGAGGCCAGGGAAGGCGACCTCGTGAGGCACGTGGCGGAGCGCGCCGTCGAGCCCGTACACCCACCCGTGGTACGGGCACACGAGCGCCTTCTCCTTGCAGTCGTGCTGGAGGAGGCGGGTCCCGCGGTGGCGGCAGGCGTTCTTGAACGCGCGGACGACGCCGTCGGTGCCGCGGACGACGATGACCGAGACGCCCGTGACCTCGCGCACGACGCACGCGCCAGGCTGCGCGACCTCGCTCGAGTGGACGAGCGGGAGCGGCATGGCCTGGAACAGCAAGGCGCGCTCGCGGACGAGGCGGGCCGGGTCGGTGTAGTGCGTGACGGGGATGGTGCCGTGGCGGTCGCCGAGCAGCGGCTCGGGCGCGCGTGCCGCGGCGACGGCCTTCCGGACCAGCTCCACGATGTTCTGGTGCTCCACGCGGTCAGTTTACCCGTCGGCGTCCAGGCGCACGAGAAAGACCGGCGCAAAGTCGGTCAGGACGGCGGCATGATCGTTCCGCACCCGCACTCGCCCACGCGGGGACGAGCTACCCCTTGACCCCACCCTGCGTCAGCCCGCTCACGAGCTGCCGCTGCGCGACGTAGAAGAGCACCATCACGGGGACGCTCACGAGGATGGCGCCCGCGGCGAACGGACCCCAGGACGTGCTCTGCTCCTGCACGTAGCTCTGGATGACGACCGGGAGCGTGTAGGCGCTCTTCCGGGACAGGAGCGTGGCCGCGAGGATGAACTCGTTCCACGCGCTCATGAAGGCGAAGAGCGCGGTGACCGCGATGGCCGGTCGCGCGGCAGGGAGCACCACGAGGAAGAACGCCCTCGCTCGGGTCGCGCCGTCGACCATCGCGGCCTCCTCGATGTCGACCGGGATGGCGAGGAACGACCCGCGCAGCTGGAAGATGGCGAAGGGGACGGCGGTCGACGCGTAGACGAGGACGAGGCCGGCGCGCGAGTCGAGCAGGTGGAGCGCGTCGAGCAGCAGGTAGAGCGGCACGGCGCTCGCGACGGTCGGGAACATCTGCGTCGCCAGCAACGCGCGGAGGCCCCCCTTCGCGCCGACGAACGGGAAGCGCGCGAGGGCGTACGCCGTGGGTGTGGCGACGGCGATGGCGACGAAGGCGGTCGCGAGCGAGACGACGAGGGAGTTGCCGAGCTGGTGGGCGAAGAGCCAGGTCGCGTCGTTCTGCCCGGGTGCGGCGTTCCACCCGACGACGGTGCGGAAGTTGTCGAGCGACGGAGCGCTGACGATGGGGAGGAGGCGCGCCTCGGCGCCGGGGCCGGTCGGAGAGAGCGCGAGCGTGATGACCCACAGCAAGGGATAGACCGCGAACGCGCAGGCGGTGACGAGCAGCACGTGCGCGACGAGCGCCTCGAGTCGTTCCAGGCCTTTTCTCGATGTCGCCATCAGGCGGCCTCGCCTTCGTTCGTGAGCTTCCGACCGAAGAACCGCGAGCCCCCCGCGAGCAGGACGAAGATCAGCACGGCGTACGCGGCGGCATAGCCGTACTGGTTGTCGCGCGTGAAGGCCCAGCGGTAGGCCTCGCTCACGAGGATGTCGGTCGTCCCGTCCGGCTCGCCGCCCGACACGAGGAAGACGACGTTGAACATGTTGAAGGTCCAGACCGCGCCGAGCACGACGGCAGGGAGAAGCACCGGCTTCAGGAGCGGCAGCGTCACGAGGCTGAAGCGCTGCCAGCGCGTGGCGCCGTCGACCTCGGCCGCCTCGAGCACGTCCTTCGAGATCGACGTCAGCGCTCCGAGGACGACCACCATCATGAACGGGAAGCCGAGCCACACGTTGGTCGCGACGTTCGCGGCGAAGGCGGTCGAGAAGTGCGAGAACCACGACACAGGCTCGGCGCCGAGCAGCTTGAGGAGCGCGTTCACCGCCCCGAACTGCCGCTGGAACATCCCCTTCCAGGCGAGCGCGGTCACGTACGACGGCACCGCCCACGGGAGGATGAGCAGCACGCGATAGACGGCCTTGAGGCGCAGCACGGGGCGCGACAGCGCGAGGCCGAGCACGAGGCCGATGCTCACGTGGAAGAAGACGTTCACGACGGTCCAGAGCACCGTCACGAGCAGCGTCAGATAGAACGAGCCGTGGCCGAGGAGATCGCCGCCGCGCGCCGTGAGGATGCCGATGTAGTTCGCGAGGCCGATGTAGCGAGGGGCGTCGCGGGTGCCGGCGAAGAGCGAGGTGAGGGCGCCGGCGGCGAGCGGGAAGACGACGAGCGCGAGCACCACGAGGACGGCGTGCGTGACGTACGCGTACGCGGGGAGGGAGGCGCGCACCTCGCGACGGAAGCCGGGGTCAGCGACGCGGCGCGCCGCGTACGCCAGCATGACGAGCAGGCCGAAGCTCGAGAGCGCGACGAGCGGCCAGGGGGACTGCGCGGGAGGGAGCGGCCTCGTGGCGTCCTCCCAGCGGTGCTTCGCCTCCTTGAGCGCCGCGGCCGGCTCCTGATCGCCACGCAGCACCTTCTTGATGGCCTGGTTCGCGGGCTCCCACGCGGCCTGCATGCCGCGCGTCGCGTCCATCGGCTCCGCGGTTGCTGCGGCCTCGTGGAACGCGCGCAGGTTCGAGAGGCTCGCCAGGCGCGCGTCGTTCCATAGCGCGGGGCGCGGGACGACCTGCTGACCGAGCTCGGCGCGCATGAGCGCGGACTCGGCGCCGCCCAGCCATCGCGCGAGCTCGCTCGTGATCGCGCGGCTCGCGCCGGTGTGCGTCAGGAATACGGCCTCGACCGTGAGGAGCGGGCGGAGCAGCTCTCCGGTCGCCGCGAGCCTGGGCAGAGGCTCGACGCGGTAGTGGATGGCGAGGTTCGGGCCGAGGTCGGCGGCGAGCCACGGGCCGTCGATGATCGCGGCGGCGCGTCCGCTGAGGAACAGCTCCTTCACGAGCGCGCCGCTGGGCTCCTCGGGGATGGCATGACGCGCGACCAGGCTCTTGACGAGCTCGAGCGACTTGACGGCCTGATCGCCGAAGAAGCCGAAGCGCGTGCCCTCCGGCGTCTCTTCGACGAGCCGGCCGCCGAAGCCGTGCAGGAAGGGCGCGTGGTAGTAGGCGTTGTCCGCGACGTAGGCGAGCGGGTACGTGCCGGCGGGCAGGCTCGCGCGCAGATCGACGAGCCCCTCGAGCGTGGCCGGCGTCTTCGGGACCAGATCCGTGTTGACGTAGAGCGCGACGCACTTGTTCGCCAGCGGGACCGCGTAGCGCACGCCGTTCCAGGTGACGGCGCGGGTGGCGGTCGCGTCGAAGCTCGCGACGTCGGCGTCGGGAAACGCAGCCCCGATGGGCTCGATGAGCTTCTCGTCGAGGTAAGAGCCGATCCACTGGTGCGCCTGGATGAACAGGTCGGGGCCGTGCGCGCGAGGGACGGCGGCCTCGAGCTTGGCGGCGTAGGCCTCGAAGGGGATCGCGAGGACCTCGACGGTGACGCCAGGATGGCCCGCTTCGAAGGTACGGACGACCGTCACGAGCGCGCGCTCTTCGTCGCCGCGGTACGAGTGCCAGAGCACGACGTGCTCGTCCGCCGAAGCCGGCGCCGCGAACAGCAGCAGCGTCACGGCGACGAGCACCAGCGCCAGAAGCGCGCGCGGCTTCATGGACGAGGGCCCAGGCCTACGCTCGCTCGGTCAGGGCGATGCCGCTCGCGGCGTCGAAGAGATGGACGTGCTTCCGGTCGACACGCAGCGGGAGCGACCCCGAGACCTTCGTCGCCCCGAGCTGGCTCGCCTCGAGTCGAACGATCACGCGAGGCCCGCTCGCCGTGAGCCAGCCGTGCGCGAACGCTTCGAAGCCGAGCGCCTCGACGATCTCGACGCGGAGCGTGCCGGCGACGTCGGCCGACGAGTCTTGCGTCGCGAGAGCGAAGTCGTGCGGGCGGACGCCGACCGTGACCTTGCGCCCGACCGTCAACGCGCGCCCGAAGCGCTCCTCGTCGAGCGAGACGACCAGCCCGGAGCCCTCGGCGACCAGCGCGCCGTCCTTCTCCTTGATCACTGCGTCGAGGAAGTTGATCTGGGGCGAGCCGAGGAACCCCGCGACGAACTTGGTGCGCGGGCGCTCGTAGATGTCGAGGGGCTTGCCGCTCTGCTCGACGTGGCCGCCGTTCATGACCCACAGCGTGTCGGCCAGCGTCATCGCCTCGACCTGGTCGTGCGTGACGTAGAGCGTCGTGGCCTTCAGCCGGTCATGCAGGCGACGGATCTCGACGCGCACCTCCGCTCGCAGCGCGGCGTCGAGGTTCGACAGCGGCTCGTCGAACAGGAACAGCGTCGGCCGCCTCACGATCGCGCGCCCCATCGCGACGCGCTGACGCTGACCGCCCGAGAGCTGCTTGGGGAAGCGCGCGAGCAGTGTGTCGAGGGAGAGCATCGTGCTCGCCTCGCGGATGCGCGACTCGATCTCGGCCAGCGGCGTGCCGCGCAGCTTGAGGCCGAAGGCGAGGTTGTCCTTCACCGTGAGGTGCGGGTAGAGCGCGTAGCTCTGGAAGACCATCGCGACGTCGCGATCGCGCGGCGGCAGCTCGGTGACGTTGCGGCCCGCGAGGTGGATGGTCCCTTCGTCGGGCTGCTCGAGTCCCGCGATGAGCCGGAGGAGCGTCGACTTTCCACACCCGCTCGGTCCCACGAGCACGGCGAACGCGCCCTCGGGGATCTCGAGGTCGACGCCGCGGAGGATGGCCTGCGCGCCGAACGCCTTCTTCACGCCCGTCGCCGAACAGCGCACCTTGGCGGGTGTCGCGACCTCGGCCGGCGCGCTGTCGGGGCTGCTGGCAGGGCTGCGGCCCGGAGAGGCGGTCGGTGTGGCGTTCAGCTGACTCATCGCGCGATTGTCCCGGAGGCTAACTGATTCCGGCCGCGAGGTCGTGACCCGATCGACGCACGACTGAAACGATCCCGCGCTCGCCCGGGCGCCCTTGACCCGCGAGCCGCCGTGGCCGAGCGTTGCCGCATGGGCGTCGAGATCGAGCGGAAGTTCCTCGTGAAGCGCGAGCTGTGGACGGGCGGGAGCTCCTCGCTGCTCTTCAGGCAGGGCTACCTGAGCCGCGAGCACGGTCGCACCGTCCGCGTACGCCGCGCCGGGGACCGCGCGTTCCTCACGATCAAGGGGGCGAGCGAGGGGCTGGTCAGGCCCGAGTTCGAGTACGAGATCCCGGTCGCCGACACCGACGAGCTGCTGGCGCTCTGCATCCAGCCCATCATCGAGAAGCGCCGCCACCTCTATCCGGTCGACGGGCACACCTGGGAGGTCGACGAGTTCCTCGGTGCGAACGCCGGGCTCTGGGTCGCGGAGATCGAGCTCTCGGACCCGAAGGAGACGTTCGCGCGGCCGCCGTGGGTCGGTGACGAGGTGACGGACGACCCGCGCTATCTGAACTCCAACCTGGTCGCTCTCCCCTACTCCGCCTGGTGAGCGCGCCTACCAGGAGATCTGGAGCCCCTTGTGCTTGCCGAGCTCGGCGCGCGTCGTCTTGCCGATGTCGAGCCGTCCGAGGCCGAGCCTCTTGAGCGACCGGAGGGTCCGCGACTTCGCGATGGCGAGCACCCCCTCGTCGCCGATCTCCGTCGCGTCGATCTCGAGCTGCACGAGCTCGCCCAGCGCCTTCGCCGCTGCGAGAGCGACGCCCGATTCGTCGGACAGCTCGTTGCCGCCGACGCACAGCGTCTTGAGGTGCGCTGCGGCGCGCGCCGACGTGAGCGCCGTCACGCCTTCGTCGCTCAGCTCGTTGCGCGCGAGATAGAGGCGCTCGAGGTGTGGCAGCTCGCCCTTGACGAGCGCCGCGGCCCCGTCGTCGCCCATGCCCATGCCCGTGATGCAGAGCGACCGGAGGCTCCGCAGCTTGCTCGCCGCGGCGCCGAACGCGGGCCCGAGCGAGCCGCCGCTGAAGTTCAGCGCCTTCACGCCGGACACGTGCGCGCTCTCGAGCAGCGCCGCCGCGCCCTTGTCGGTGAACGCGCCGAGGATCGAGATGGAGTCGACCCGCGCGAGCGCCGCGGTCTCTGCAAGGGAGCGCAGCTCCGCGTCCTTCGCGTCGGTGAGGGTGACCTCGAGCACGGGCTCCACGGCGAGGAGCGCGCCGCCCTTCACGGCGAAGTCGCTCGCCTTCGCGCGGATGGCGTGGATGAAGCCGCTCTTCCAGCGCACCTCGGCCCAGCCGCGCACCGGCTCGATCCAGTCGTCGCCGTGAAGGCGCAGGAGGTCGTCCGCCTCGCGCTTCGCCGTCTCGCGTGCGTCGGGGGACAGTCGACCGGTGAGCTGCGACTGCAGCGCGACGAACGTGCCGCGAGGGTCTCCGGCCTCGAGCAGCGCATCGGCATACACGCCGCGGACCTCGGGGTCGTTGGGGCTTCGCAGGACGAGCGCTCGGATGCGGTCGGTGAGGCTCATGCCGCGGAGCCCGGCTCGAGCGCGAGCACCTGCGCCTTCAGCGTCTCTGCCAGGTCTGGCTGCACCATGTGGACGTACGCGACGAAGCCCGCGAGCTCGGCGCGCAACCCCGGCTGCTCCTTCACCATCGCGGCGAGGCCCTCTTTCTTGCAGTGCGCGAGCAGCGCACGGAAGCGGCGGCGCCGCGCGCGGGGGATCGTGAGCTTGTCGTTCACGACGATGCCCGTGACGCGCTGCTGCGTGTGGCGCCGGTAGATCCTCCGCTTCACCGGGTTCTCGTGGAAGCCCTCGGCCTGGCAGATCTGGTCGACCCACCAGAGGAAGCGCCCGAGGCCGAGCTTGGGCTCCGCAGGGAAGGAGAAGCTCAGGTCGTCGGCGTACCGCGTGTACTTCGCGCCCGCCCCTTTCGCGAGAGCGGTCAGGCGCGCGTCGAGTCGGCGGCACACGAGGTTGGCGATGGCGGGGGAGGTCGGGGCACCCTGTGGCAGCACCCCGGGCCACACGGCCTTCCCGTCTTCGAGGACGGGTCGATGCGTCGTCAGCCCCGCGAGCGCGGCGGCCACGGCCGGCGGATAGCCGTACTGCCGGAAGAGCCCGAGGACGCGGCGGTAGTGAATGCTCGGAAAGAAGTCGATGAGGTCGATGCGGACGACGATCTTCGCGCGCAGGTGCGGCGCCGCGTTCGTGACGACGCTCCGCCCCTTCGAGAAGCCGTGGCAGGCGTCGTGGGTCGGGATGCGCGAGAGGATCTCGCGGAGCACCGTGCGCTGGACGGCCTTGAGCTCCTTGCGCGGCGCATGAATCGTCCGCGAGGCTCCGTTCGCCTTGGGGATCGTGAAGGCGACGTACGGCGAGCCGGCCGACTCGCCCGCCCGCATCAGCGGCGCGAGCGCGTCCTCGCTCTCGAGACCGAGGAGCTCGACGAGGGCGTCGACGTCGGCGAGTGGCGGATTGAGCCGGCGGACGATCTTGCCGGTGTACTTGAGGTGGACATCCTTGCGCGCGTAGGTCCGCGGGTCGCGGCGACCGAAGAGACCGAACCGCCAGCCCGAGGGGTTCCAGCGACCGGGGGCGAACGGGCCGTTGCGCCACCCGATGACCTCGAACCGCGTGTCGGGGAGCGCGACGTCGTCGAGGCCGAGGCGGCCGACGCTGGCGTAGGCGGCGGCGCGGACGATGCTATCAGGGTCCTTCACGAGGCGGCGCAGCAGCCGGGCGGCGTCGCTCCGCGCGAGCATGGCGCCGATGCCCCGCGCCGCGAGGGCTCGCTCGCGCGGGTCGATGCTGGTGAACTGCTTCTCGATGACGGGGACGACGGCCCGGCTGACGTAGAAGCGCGCGACCTCGAACTCGGCGAGGCTCTGGTGGCGCTCGAGGAGGTCCACGATCTTGCTCGCGTGGACTGCCGGCTCCTCGAGGAGCGGTTTCAACGCCAGAATGAGCTCGCCGAGGTTCATGAGTTAGAGCTCCCGGGGTGGCGCGCTACTTTCTCGGCAGAGATGGGCGAGGATGAGGAAGCCGCTATGCGGTCCTCGCACCAGCTCGTTCTTGATGGGTAGTGAAGGTCAGCCGCGACGAAACATCGCAGACAGATGGCTAGCTTGTACGTGCACCCCGGAAGCAGCCTCATTCTACGACACGGGTTTCGGGGGACGCAATCGGGGAACGCGAGGGCCGCGTCAGGGCTCGCTCCAGGGCGCAGGCATGCACCAGGGCGTGGAACGGAAGGCGCCGTCCCGAGCCTGCTGCACGAGCGCGCGCGCGGTGAGCGGCTCGCTCGTGGGGACGAGGCCGAGGCCGTGGGCGAGCTGCCCGACGACCTCCTCGGCCATCACCCCCTTCGCGCGCAGCTCGCGCAGGGTCGACCCTGCCGTCCTCTTGGCGAGCCGTGAGCCGTCGCGCGCGCGGACGAGCGGGAGGTGCCAGTACTGCGGAGCCGTGCCGTGAAGGAGCTGCATGAGCAGCAGCTGCCGCGGGGTCGACGGGACGAGGTCGTCGCCACGAACCACCGCCGTGATGCCCATCGCGAGGTCATCGACCGCGACCGCGAGCTGGTAGGCGAAGACCTCGTCGCCGCGCCGGAGGACGAAGTCGCCGCCGACGTGCAAGAGCTGCGGGCCGACCGGTCCGACGACGCCGTCGGTCCATGCGATCGTGTCCCCCGGCTCGAGGCGGAGGCGAACCGCGGCAGGCCGGCGCAGCGCGCGGTCGCGAGCTTTGTCGCGGCACGTCCCCGGGTAGACCACCTCCTCGCCCTCGTGCGGCGCGCTCGCGACCCGCGCGATCTCGGCGCGCGAGCAGTCGCAGAGGTACGTACGGCCCTCTGCCGTCAGCGCCGCGAGGGCCTCGTCGTAGAGCGCCGTCCGCTCGGTCTGGTGGAACGGCCCCTCGTCCCAGTCGAGGCCGAGCCACGCGAGGTCTTCCATCTGCCGCGCTTCCGCTCCCGCGACCACCCGTGGGCGGTCGAGGTCTTCCACGCGAAGCACGGTCTTCCCGCCCGTGCTCCTCGCGAGCCACCACGACGCGAGCGCGGTGAAGGCGCCGCCGAGGTGGAGGTCGCCCGTGGGCGAAGGCGCGAACCGTGTCGCGAACCGTGACTGGACGGCGGCCACGACGCAGTCTCGCACGGCTGCGTGGAGAGGCCTGCATCCAGGTCGGGAATCCGGTACGTTGCACACCCACACGCCGAGGGAGTCGCACCCATGAACTACAATCCGTACGCAGCACCTCAGGCCGCTCCGCCTCCGCCCCCCGGTCCTGGCGGCTACACCGGCACTCCGCAGCCGTGGGACGCCGGGGAGGTGCTCGGCGCCGCGTTCGAGGGGTTCAAGAACAACGCCGGCGTGCTCATCGGCGCGATGCTCATCTTCGGGGCCTTCCTGACGCCGCTCGGCGTCCTGCCGATGGTGCTCACGTACTCGCACGCCGTCGACCCCGGCATCGTCAGCGGTCTCGTGCAGTTCGGCTGCAGCGGCGGCAACATCGTCCTCGACGCGTTCTTCACCGTCGGCCTGATCCGCATCATGCTCGCCGTCGCCCGCGGGCAGCAGGCCTCGATCGGCGATCTGTTCAGCGGCGCCAGCCACTTCGTCCCGATGCTCGCGCTCGTGTTCATCACGCGCTTTCTCGAGGTCTTCACCTGCTGCCTCGGCTTCATCCCTGTCTACATGGGGCTCTGCTTCGCCAGCTTCTACGTGGTCGACCAGAACCTCGGCCCGATCGACGCGCTCAGCGCGGCCTGGCGCGCCACGGACGGTCAGCACGGCGACGTCCTGATCTACGCCCTCCTCGCGCTCCTCGTGTACCTGGCGGGCATCGTCCTCTGCTTCTTCGGCCTGCTCGCGACGTTCCCCATCGCGATGCTCGGCTTCGCGATCATCTACCTTCGCCTGACGGGCGGCGGAGCGGCACCCTCGCCAGGTGGCGGGGCTCCTCCCGGCTACGGTGGGCCGCCCGGCTACGGCGGACCTGGTGGCGGAGCTCCCGGCGGCGGACCGTTCGGCGGACCTGGTGGACCTGGATACGGGCCGCAGGGGCCCGGTGGCGCAGGCGGCCCCTTCGGCCCCGGCAATCCGTTCGGCGGCGGACAGGGTGGACCTCCCGGTGGCGGATACGGCCCCCCCGGCGGCGGTTACGGCGGTGGCGGTGGCCCGGGCGGCGGCCGTCCGCCGGGATACTGATCGACCACGTCGAACGCGAGGTCGACCACCTCGCGCGTCGCATGTGCGACGAGTCGCACCGCGCCGTGGACACCGCTCACCGAGGCGTCGTGGACGACGTGCACGAGGTGCGCGATCGGCCCCACGGTCGGTAGCTTCTCGAGGAGCGAGAGGGGGCGTCCGACCGTCTGCTTCTGGATCCGCTCGATGGCGGTCGACCCGTGCGTGACGGCGTCGACCACGAGCGTCGCGAGCCCTCGCCAGCGCTGGCTCGTCGACGTTCTCATGGCGCTCCCGACCGGTCGACGACGGCTGCGGGGCCCGCGCCGGCCCACTCGAGGATCTGCGCGTAGACGAGGGGGTCGTGCGCGATCGCGACGTGAGAGAGCCCGGGGATGACGCGAACCGACGTCGCGAGCGAAGCCGCCCCGTCGTGCGCGAGCGCGCTGGGCACCGGGACGACGGCGTCGCCGAAGAGCTCGCGAAGCCATGGAGCGTCGGACAGCGTGCCCGCGATGAGGTGGTGCTTCATGCTCGGCAGCAGCGGGACGGGGTGCCGCCAGTCGGCGAGGTGAAGCCGGGCCGTGCGACGCTCGCGATCTTCGTGGCGGAGATCGGCGTCGCCGAGGTCCTGGAGACCAGCGCTCCTGAGGTTCGCGATGTCGGCGATGAGCCGTGTGTACGGGTCGTTGATGGCGCGGAGCAGCGAGGAGACGATACGGCCGGCTCGCTCGTAGGGCGCGCCGAGGTGCGGGGTCCCGACGTAGATCGCCTGACGCACGAGCGGGAGGAACGCCGACTCGCGGGCCGCCGCGGCGTGGCACGCGCTCCTCACGACGAGCCCGCCCATGCTGTAGCCGATGAGCAGGATCTCCTCGATCGGTACGGGATAGGTGCGGGTGAGCGCGTCGAGCAGCGCGGCGAGCGCGACGCCGTTGTCGACGATGGGGAGACCCGTGTTGTACCGCACGTAGAACGGGGTGAAGCCGGCGTCCCTCGCGAGGAAGCTGCCGTAGTCGCCCCCCTCCGGAAACTCCCAGATCGCCTCCGTGTTCATGAGCCCGTGCACCAGCACCACGACGCGCGGCGACGGGGCGCTTGCGGACGACGCGCCGGGTACGAGCTCCATCGGCGTCTCGAGGCCGTTGCGCGTGCGCGCCAGGTGGTCTCCGACGAGCCCGTTCAAGACGGCGAGCGTGCTCTCGAGCTTCTTCCCCATGCGAGGTCGCGAGGGCGATCAGTGACCGCCGTGGCCCGCCACGCAGTAGCCGTAGTCGAGGATGCCCACGCCCATGCACTGCTCGCCGTTCGCGCACGGGTCGTTCGCGGTGTTGCAGATCGGGGCCTCGTTGCCCCCGGAGCACGAGGTCTCGCACGAGACGGTGCTCGTGAACCCCGCGTTCTTGACGCAGCAGATCCCGCCGTTGCAGGTGGCATTCGAGAGGCACGAGTACACGACGCCCTGGCACGTGCCGTTCGTCGCGATGCACGTCGCGGATCCGCCGCCCTGCCCCTGCCCCTGCTCGAGGCAGCAGCTCGGCTTGTTGCTCGTGCACGTCGTGGCTCCGCAGACGGTGCCGGTCGGCGGGGTCGTCGTCGTGCCGGTGTCCTTCGTGCCATCGCCGGCGTCGACGACGATGACAGGGAGCGAGGCATCGTGGTCGGGAGGAGGGGCCACGGTCGCGTCATGGGTGATGACGGTGTGCCCGGCGTCGACGGGGGCGGTCGTGGACGCTTCGGGAGATCCGACGGGATGGCCGACGACGCTCGCGGCGTCCTTCTTCGCGGTCGCGGCATCGACGCCGAGCGCGCCCGCGTCGGTCGCGGTGAAGAGATCCGAGCTGAGCGCCCCGCCGCACGCGGCGAGCGGGACTGCGAGCGCGACCGCGCCGACCACATTCACGAGCCTCTTCATGCGACCTGAAATATGCGGGAACGGTGACGCACACGCAACCCTCGCAGTTCCCGGCGGTCCGCGCTGGATCAGCGTGCTACAAGCCCTCCCCCGCCATGCTCCCCGAGAGGTCGTCTGCCCCGCCGGCTCCCGCCGAACCACCGCTGCGCGCCCACACGAGCGCGAACGCGCGCGCGGAGGCAGCCCCGGTCACGGCGGCCGACCGCGACCTCGCGATGGATGCCCTCGAAGCCGCGGCGGTCTCGGCGGAGCGCAGCGCGGTCGTCGGCGAGGACGTGCACCTGTCGGCCGAAGCGTTCGTGCAGCTCGCGCGGCTCGACGCGGTGCAGGTGCGCACGAAGCTCGATCGCGTCGTGATGGGCAACGATCCCGAGCTCGGCCTCGATCGGCTCCTCGCGTGCGGGGCGCTCGAGCCGCTGTTCCCTGAGGTGTTCGCCATGGTCGGCTTCGGCGACGGCGAGTGGCGCCACAAGGACGTGTGGAAGCACACCAAGCAGGTCGTGCGTCAGTCCGTCCCGCGGCTGGAAGTGCGCTGGGCTTCGCTCTTCCACGACATCGGCAAGGTGAAGACGCGCTCGATCTCGCCCGAGGGGAAGGTGCACTTCCTCGGCCACGCGGAGGTCGGGACGCGGATGTTCGACAAGCTCGATCGGCGCCTGCCGCTCTTCGCGGCCGAGCCCGCGCTGAAGTCGACGATTCGCTTCCTCGTCCTTCACCACCTCCGCGCCAACCAGTACGAGCCGTCGTGGACCGACAGCGCCGTCCGCCGCTTCGCGCGCGAGCTCGGGGAGCACCTCGACGACCTCCTCTGCCTCGCTCGCGCCGACATCACCACCAAGCGGCCGGAGAAGAAGACGAAGGGGCTCGGGCAGATCTCCGAGCTCTCCGCGCGCATCCGCACGCTCGCCGCGGAGGACGCCGTGGTTCCGCCGCTGCCGAAGGGGGTGGGGGACGCGCTCGTGAAGGCGTTCGCGCTTCCTCCTTCGCCGCGCATCGGTCAGCTGAAGAAGGCCCTCGAAGAGGCGGTCGCCGCCGGCGAGGTCGAGGCGCGCCTGACGAGCGAGGAGTACGTCGCGTTCGTGACGGCAAACCGCGAGCGCTTCGGCCTCTAGCCCGCACCGCCCGAGGTTGGGGCGGCAGCGTCAGCTAGTGGCCGGTCGGGATCGGGGTCGAGACGCAGTTCGCGTTCACGGTGCTCTGCGCCGGCTGACACAGCTCGGGTAGCTGCGTCAGCGTGGCCCCCGCGTTCCCGACGCACGTCAGCAGGGCCTGGAAGTCGGAGCTGTCGTTCGCCGAGTCGCAGCGCGTCTCCATGTCCATGCACGTCGTCGCGCACTCGGCGCTCGCGCCGGCGCACACGGTGTTGCACGACGGCACGTCCTGCCCGCAGCCGGAGAGCACGGCCAGCGACGCCGCCAGCGCGAGAAGAGAGAGGCTAAGAGCAGACAGGTTCATGGGGTCCCTTCGTGACGGTTCGCGGCGCGAGAGACTCAGTGCGGATGCTTCTTCTCGGGCGGCCGCTCCGCGGCCTTCTCGGCCTTCTCGACGGACTTCTCCACCGATTCCGCGATGTGCGAGGCCCTGTGGCGGATGTAGGCCGAGATGCCGACCGACAGCAGCACGAAGAAGATGAGGCCGAAGAAGGGAAAGGACGAGCGCCTGCGGACGATGATCGGCGGGCTGGAGCTCTCGTAGACGGTCGGGCCCGCCTGGATGATGACGATGTTCGGCATGTCGCCGCCCCCACCGCCTCCGCCGCCGCGCCTGTGCTGGTGCTGCGAAGAGTCGCCGCCGCCCCCGCCGCCGCCCCCGCCGCCCGTGTGCGGAAGCTCCGTGTCGGTCTTGCAGTGCGGGCACGTGACGCGGGTCTCGTTCCCCTGACGGGTAATCGGTGCACCGCAATTCGAGCAACTAAGGCGTTCGGACATGCACCGCTCCCTGGCTAAGGCGCACCCGGTAGCATGAGCTGCCGCGAGCGTCGAGTCGAGGCCGGGGCGTCACGTGACGGCGTCGAAGTCGCGCGCGAGGGCCCTCGCCTCGACGATGTTGTCCTCGATGGAGCAGTAGGTCCAGCCGCCGTAGCGACCGATCGAGTAGACGCCGTTCGCCTTGAGGACACGCGACAGCCGCGCGAACTCCGCCATCGACGCGCGCGTGATGTGCACGTACGCCGGGTCCATCACGACCGAGTGCGACGATACGAGCTCGTGGCCGGCGGTCACCCCCTCGCGCGCCAGGTCGTCGAGCACGCGCTTCCGCTGCCTCGCGATCTCCGCGTCATCCAGCACGGCGTCCCTCGGGTAGCCGAGCTCGACGTAGAGGCTCAGGCGATCGGCGGCGAAGATGTTGTCGTAGTACCCGATGCGATAAAACGACGTCTTCTTGCTCGGGAAGTAGACCCAGTGGCGGCCTTCCGCGGCCTTGCGGTCGAAGCCCAGGTTGAAGACGAGGACCTTGTTCCACGTGAAGGCGCCCTCGTCGTGCGCGAGGCCCGCCATCTTCAGGAGCGAGGGGAACGGCGCGGACGAGACGAGGCGCTCGTACTGGATCTCGCGCTTCGTCGTCCGGGCGATGCGCCTCCGGAGGTCGAGCGACACGAGCCGCTCCTCGAGGGCGATCGCCTGCGACGGCACCGCGCTCGCGAGCGCCTTCACGTACTCGATGGCGCCCCCCTCGGGGTACGTGAAGGTGGCGTTGTACGTCGCGTTGTCGGCGACGCGCATGTTGCGGATGATGTCGGGGAGATCGGCGTGCGGGAAGAAGCGCCCCATCGCGTCCTTGTCGAGGGTCGCGAGATCGCAGGCGTAGAGCTTCTCGTTGTACGGGATGAGGAACTTCTCGGCGATGCCGCGCCCGAAGCGCCCGTAGAGCATCTCCTTGAAGTTGGTCTCGCTCGTCTCCTTGCGCGGCACGTCGCTCGAGCGCGCGAAGTAGAGGTCGTAGAGGCACTCGACGAACTCTGCCTGCGGGAGCTGGTGGATGTTCTTCTGGAAGGGGAAGTCGACGAGCTTGCCCTCGTAGGCGATGAAGCTCTTCTTCTCGACCGTGCGGATGTCCTGCCCGGGCATGCGCTCGCGGAGCCACGCCTCGATGTCGGGGTGCTTGAAGTGGAAGAAGTGGCCCGAGTAGTCCCACGTGAAGCCGTCCTGCTTGACGGTCTTGCAGTAGCCGCCGATCTCCCGATCCGCCTCGAGGATCGTGAGGCTCCTGTCCTTCAGGAAGGCAGCTGTGGCGAGCCCGCTGATGCCGGCTCCGACGATGAGGTGACGGACGCTTTCCATGCGCCTCCGGACGCTAGCACGACGTCCTCCGCCTCTGGCCGCGTGGTATCGTCCGGCGCCTCCGACCATGCCCTCCCCTCACTCGACGACCGGGGTCCTCTCGTTCGGGTACGTCGCCCCCAACGCCACCGCCCACGCGCGACTCGACATGGCGACGTTCTGGATCGAGGTCGGCCTCGCGTCCGGCTTCGAGATCATGGTCACCGAGCACGCCTCGTACGAGGCCCTCACGCGCGCGTTCATCGGCGGCGAGATCGACTTCGCCTGGCTCCCGCCGATCCCGTTCGTCGCGCTCGAGCGGCGCAAGGGGGCCGTCCCGCTCGTCACGCACCACCGCGACGGGAGCTCGCACTTCCACAGCGTCATCGTCGCCCACCGCGCCGCAGGCATGAAGACCCCCGCAGACCTCGTGGGGAAGCGCGCGGCCTGGGTCGACAAGTACAGCGCGAGCGGGTACGTGCTGCCGCGCATCGAGCTCGCCAAGCTCGGCATCGACCCGAAGACCGCCTTCTCGACCGAGCGCTTCTACCACTCGCACTCCGCGACCGTGCGAGCCGTGCTCGAGCGCAGGGCGGACTTCGCGGGGACGTGGATCGGGCGCGACGCCGCGGGCGCGATCGTGCGCGCGCCGTGGCAGGACATGGTCGGCGGCGAGGCGGTGCGGATCATCCAGACGTTCGGCATCGTCCCGAGCGACACCATCGCGGCCCGGCCGACGCTGGCCGTGGGTGACGCCGAGAAGGTGAGGAAGGCGCTCATCGCGACCGCGAAGACGCTGCCCGATCTCGTGCGCGATCTCTTCGGCGTCGACGACTTCCGTCCGTGGACGTCCGAGGGGTACGAGCTGCTCCACACCACGACGGCGCAGGCCTCGAACGACGGCCTGCTCGAAGGGGTGGAGAAGGGCGATCGTTCGAGCGGGAGGCTGAACCGAGCATGAGACATCGTCACGTATGGCTGCTGTCGTGCTCCCTCGTCGCCTGCGCGGCGCCTCCGCCTCCGCCCGTCGCGCCTGCTGCGGCGGTCGCGACGCCCGAGGCCGAGCATCATCATCACGGGGAGCTGCACCTCCCGCCCGTCGGCCCGAGCGTGCGCGTGACCTTCGAGGGGAAGTCGTCCGAGGTCGTGATGACGAGCCTCGCGCCGACGGGCCCGGTCCCGTTGCTCGCGCTCTTTCACGCCGCATGGCCGCAGGCCGACCCCGCGGCCCTTCACTTCGACCTGACGGGCTCGGACGGCTTCCACCCGGCCTCGCGCCCGCCGTGCGTGCGGCTGCTCACCGGGGCGGAGATCGCGGCGGCGCGCATCGATGTCGTGACGCACGACGTGTCGTTCGACGAGACGGTGCAGCTGCCTGGCTGCTACCGCGTGCATGCCGTCGTGGCGATGGACGGGACGAAGTGATCTGGACGGGAGGAGGCCTCCCCGCGCCGGGAGCACGCGTCCCCGCGCAGGGAGGACGCCCTCTCGCGGCGGGAGGGCGAGCCCCCGCTCTGGCCGGAGGCTCTCTGCCGACCGAAGCACGCCTCCCCGCGCCGGGAGCACGCTCCCTCCCGGCGGAAGCACGCCTCCCCGCGCCGGGAGCACGCTCCCTCCCGGCGGAAGCACGCGTCCCCGCGCCGGGAGCACGCTCCCTCCCGGCGGAAGCACGCGTCCCCGCGACGTAAGTGCCCGACTTCGCGCCGGGAGCACGCGCTCGGCCGCCCCCGTCGCAAAGAAAGATCGGAAATCGCCCGCCCTCCTTCCGAATCGCCCCGACTGGGCCCCCGGTCGTCAGTGAAGGGTAGCCACTGAACCTCGCATCTCGCGAGACAGGAACGGCGCGCCCGGAAAGAGAGGGCACATGCCAGGAAGCAGCAAACTCGGTCGCGCCATGGAGATCGTCCTGTTCGGGAGGATCATCCAGGGCGTCAACGCTCACATCACCGTCCCCATCATGCTGGGAGGTCAGTCGACGACCGCGACGCAGATTGTCTCGGTCTTCACGGCCGCGATCCAGGCGACCACCGCCCTGGACACGGCCAAGGCTGCCTATCAGCAGAAGCTGGCCGCGCAGCAAGCGGCCTTCACCGCCGCGCACGCGACGGCAGCGATGCTGAAGTCGTACGTGTTGGGCGCTTACGGAAAGACCAACCCCATCGTGACCGACTTCGGCTGGTCGATCGCGAAGGCAGCGGTGATCTCCGTGAAGGTGAAAGCGGGGGCGGCGGTGAAGTCCGCAGCCACGCGTGTGGCGAGGCACACCATGGGGTCCAAGCAGAAGGCGGCGATCGTCGGGACCGTAGCTCCCGCCGCAGCGCCGGCCGTCTCGCCCGGGCTGATGCCGACCGTCGCGAAGTAGTCAGTACCTGAGAGCCCGGGGTCTCTTCGCTCGCGCGAGCGAAGGGCCCCCGGGCGCTCGATCCATGTACGCTGACCTCGAAAGGGGCAACACATGGCGCTCGAATCTTTACGACTCATCGCGATCCTCCCCGTATCCCCGGACCGTCTCTACTCCGCGTGGCTCGACCCGAAGGAGCACGCGAGCTTCACGGGCGACCACGCGACCAGCGACCCCGGCGTCGGCGGCCAGTACACGGCCTGGGGCGGCTACATCTCCGGTCGGCACGTCGAGCTCGAGCCCGGACGGCGCATCGTGCAGGTGTGGCGGACCACGGAGTTCCCCGCCGATGCCGAGGACTCGCGCCTCGAGCTCCTCTTCGAGCCGGTCGGGGACGGCACGGAGACGAAGGTGACGCTCATCCACACCAACATCCCCGAGGGGCAGGGCGCGCAGTACAAGTCCGGATGGGGCGAGCACTACTTCGAGCCCATGCGCGCGTACTTCTCGGAGACCGTCGAGAGCGCGCCGGCCCCGAAGAAGGCGACGGCCCCGAAGAAGGCCGCGAAGAAGAAGGCGGCCCCGAAGAAGGCGGTCAAGAAGGCCGCGGCCCCGAAGAAGGCGCCGAAGAAGGCTGCGAAGAAGGCCGCGAAGAAGGCTCGGAAGAAGACGGCGGCTCCCAAGAAGGCGACGGCTCCGAAGAAAGCGGCGAAGAAGTCTGGGAAGACCGCTCCGAAGAAGAAGGCGGCGGCCCCGAAGAAGACGGCGAAGAACACCGCGAAGAAGGCGAAGCCCAGGAAGAGCGCGCGGCGCTGAGGCTGCGGCCCCAGCTCTCCCGGACGGCGTGAGCTATGCTGGGCTCGATGGCTCCCTCGGTCAGGATGCTCGCGTTCGCGGGCGCACGCGACGTCCTCGGAGCGGCCGAGCTCGACTGGCCGCTCGCGTCGCCGTGCACCGCGGGCGAGCTGCTCTCGCTCGTGTGCGAGCGGTACCCTGCGCTCGCGCCGTACCGCGCGTCCATTCGCGTCGCGGTCAACGGGACCTACGCCGCCGCCGGTGACCCGGTCGCGAGCGGGGACGAGGTCGCGCTCATCCCGCCGGTCGCGGGGGGCTGATGAGCGTCGGGACGCCGGATGCGAGGGTGCCGCGGCGATCGCTCGCGCTGCTCACGGGGCAGAGCGCGCCCCCTCCGAAGAGCGTCCGCGTCTCGGTGACCGACCGCTGCGACTTCGCCTGCACCTACTGCCGTCCGTCGCGGAGCGAGGGCTACGCGGAAGGTCGGCTCATGACCCCCGCGTGGCAGACGATGTTCGAGGGGCTCCGTCGCGCCGGCCTCGCGCGCGTGCGCCTGACGGGGGGCGAGCCGCTGCTGCACCCCGAGATCGTCGACATCGTCGCGCGCCTCTCGGAGCTGGGCTTCGAGGACCTCTCCCTCACGACCAACGCGTCCCGGCTCGCGAGGCTCGCAAGACGCCTCAAGGACGCCGGCCTCCAGCGGATCAACATCTCGATCGACACGCTCGACGAAGCGCGCTTCCGCGCGATCACGCGGGGGGGTGAGCTCGCGGGCGTGCTCGAGGGGATCGACGCCGCGCTGGCCGCGGGCCTCACTCCGGTGAAGCTGAACACGGTGGTGTTGCGCGGCGTGAACGACGACGAGCTCGAGTCGATCACGCGGTGGGCCTGGGAGCGGCGGATGGTGCCGCGCTTCCTCGAGGTGATGCCCATCGCCGAGGGGGCGAAGCTCGTGAAGGAGCACCTCGTCACGGCGGCGGAGATGAAGGAGCGGCTCGCGGCGCTCATCATGCCGGAGGACGGCGCGGTCGAGCCGGGGAAGGGGCCCGCGAAGTACGTCCGCGCGCGCCACGACGCAGGGCTGCGCGTGGGCTTCATCTCGGGGACGAGCGACACCTTCTGCGGCACGTGCGATCGGCTGCGAGTGTCGTCGACCGGCGTGCTGCGCCCGTGCCTCGCGACGGAGGACGGCGTGGATGCGGCGCACGAAGCCGGGGCGGGGGACGCGAGCGCCATCGCGACGAAGATCGCCGAGGCTTGGACGCTGAAGCCCGACGGCGAGGTGTGGAAGGGGTGCACGGAGGAGACGGCGAAGACCATCTCCATCCGCGCCATCGGCGGATGAGCGCGCGCATCCGTCACGAGGCCCTCTCCCTCGACGAGGCCGTGCTCGCGGTGAGCCACGCGGCCGCCGGCGCGGTCGCGACCTTCTCGGGCGTCGTGCGCGATCACAGCGACGGGCGCCCGGTGACGCTGCTCGAGTACGAGGCGTACGGCACGATGGCCGAGGCCGAGCTCGCGCGCCTGCTCATTGAGCTCACGGAGGAGCTGCCCGGGGTCCGCGTCTTCGCCGCCCACCGGGTCGGGTCGCTCCGCGTGGGGGACGTCGCCGTCGTGTGCGCCGCGAGCGCGCCGCACCGGGAGGAAGCGTTCCGGGCGTGCCGGCTGCTCATCGACCGCATCAAGTCGCGCCTTCCCATCTGGAAGCGCGAGCACGGACCGGATGGACCGTACTGGGTGGGCTGGGCCGACGCGCGCTGCGGCGAAGGGCACGGCGGGGCGGACCACGTTTCAACCGACGGGCACGTGCACTAGACTCGAGCGATGGGAGACAGCGGCGCGTTCGATCTCCAGCTGAACGGCGAGCGGCACACCGTCGCCGGCGTCGCCCCCACGACGACGCTGCTCGAGTATCTCCGACGCATCGGCCTCACGGGGACGAAGGAGGGGTGCGCCGAGGGAGACTGCGGCGCCTGCACCGTCGCGCTCATCGACGTGGACGGGAAGGGCGACCGCACGTACCGCGCCGTGCACGCGTGCATCTCGCTCCTGCCGATGTTCGCGGGGCGCGAGGTCGTCACGGTCGAAGGGGTCGGCTCGCGCGAGGCGCCGCACCCGGTCCAGTCCGCCATGGTGCGGGCGTACGGGTCGCAGTGCGGCTTCTGCACCCCCGGCTTCATCGCGTCGATGTTCGAGGGCTATTACCGCGCCGACATCCCATGCTCACCCGCGCCCGAGTCCAGCGAGGTCGCGCCGCGCACCCGGACCGAGCTCGCCGACCAGCTCTCGGGGAACCTCTGTCGCTGCACCGGCTACCGGCCGATCCGCGACGCCATGCTGAGCGCGCGGTGCGAGCGCGCCGCGAAGGAAGCGCGCGGCGAGGGGCCCGACCTCTTCCAGCTCCGGCTGTCGCGCGCGAAGAGCGAGGTGCCGCCGCTGTCGTACGAGGCGTGCGGCGAGCGCTTCGTCCGGCCGGCGACGCTCGAAGCGCTGCTGCGGCTCCGCGCGGATCACCCCGACGCGGTGCTCGTGGCGGGCGCGACCGAGGTCGGCGTCGACCGGAACAAGAAGGGGCGCGCCTTCCCGTTCCTCATCTCGACCGAAGGGGTGGCGGAGCTCCGCGAGGTGCGCCGGGAGAAGGGCGCCTTCTGGATCGGCGGGGCCGCGACGCTGACGCAGGTCGCCGAGGCCACCGCCGGCGCGCTCCCGTCGCTCGACGAGATGCTGACCGTCTTCGCCGCAAGGCAGGTGCGGAACCGCGCGACCGTGGCGGGCAACCTCGTGACCGCCTCGCCGATCGGCGACCTGGCGCCGGTGCTCCTGTCGCTCGACGCGTCGCTCGTCCTCGCGTCGGTGCAGGGAGAGCGCACGGTTCCCCTGGCCGACTTCTTCGTCGCCTACCGGAAGACCGTGCTCGCCGCGGACGAGATCGTTCGCGCGATCGTGGTCCCCGACGGGCCTGACCTGGCTGCCGGGCTCGTGCGGCGGGTCCGCGCGTTCAAGGTGAGCAAGCGGCGCGAGCTCGACATCAGCATCGTCGCCGCGGCGTTCGCCGTTCTGCTCGACGCGGCCGGGGTGATCCGGCACGCACGCCTCGCGTATGGCGGCGTCGCCGCGACGCCGGTCCGTGCGCGCGCGGTGGAGGACTTCCTCGTGGGCCGTGCGTGGACCGACGAGACGCTCGAGGGGGCGCTCGATCTCCTGGGCGACAGCTTCCACCCCATCGACGACGCGCGATCGGGCCGGGCGTTCCGCGGGGGGCTCGTAGAGAGCCTCTTCGAGAAGTTCTGGCGCGGCGCGAAGAGCGACCCCCAGGACGCGCCGCTCGACTTCGCCCCCGGGCAACCGACCCCCGACGCGGCGCCGTTCGCGTCGCTCCGCCACGAGAGCGCGTGGGGGCACGTGACGGGGGGCGCGATCTACGTCGACGACCAGGCGTCGCGACGCCACCGGATGCTCGAGCTCTGGCCGGTGATGGTCCCCCACGCGCGCGCGAAGATCCTCTCGCTCGACGTGAGCGCCGCCCGCGCGATGCCGGGCGTCGTCGACATCCTCACGGCCGCGGAGATCCCGGGCGAGAACGAGATCGGAGCGATCCGGCACGACGAGCCGCTGCTCGCGACGGGCGAGGTCTCGTTCCACGGTCAGATGATCGCGGTCATCATCGGAGAGTCGCTGGAAGCGTGCCGGGCGGCGGCGGCGAAGGTCGTGGTCGAAGTGGAGCCCCTCCCTGCCATCCTCGGGCTCACCGCGGCGATGGCGGCCGGCAGCTACCACACCGAGCCGCACGTGATCGCGCGCGGAGACGTCGACACCGCCCTGCGAGAGAGCCTGCACACGCTCGACGGGGAGATCGAGATCGGCGGACAGGAGCACTTCTACCTCGAGGCGCAGGCGGCCTGGGCGGAGCGCGGCGACGACGGCGACGTCTTCGTCTGCTCCTCCACGCAGCACCCGTCCGAGGTCCAGGCGGTCGTCTCGCACGTCCTCCATCTCCCGAGGAACCGCGTCGTCGTGCAGGCGCCGCGCATGGGCGGGGGCTTCGGCGGCAAGGAGACCCAGGGCAACGCGTTCGCCGCGCTCGTCGGGCTCGCGGCGTGGCGCACGGGGCGACCGGTGCGCGTGCAGCTCGACCGCGACGTCGACATGCAGATCACGGGGAAGCGTCACCCGTTCCACGGACGCTTCTCCGTGGGCTTCGACGGCGAGGGGCACGTGACGGCGGCGCGCGTCTCGCTCGTCAACGACGGGGGCTATGCGCTCGACCTGAGCGAGTCGATCCTCGACCGCGGGCTCTTTCACCTCGACAACGCCTACTACCTCCCCGCCGTCCGCTTCGAGGGGCGCGTCGCGAAGACCCACGTCGTGTCGCACACGGCGTTCCGCGGCTTCGGCGGTCCGCAGGGGATGCTCGTGATGGAGGAGATCATGGCGCGCGTGGCCGCGACCCTCGGGCTGCCTCCGGAGACCGTGCGCGAGCGGAACCTCTACCGGCTCGGCGCGCCCGGGAGCGCGGAGGGCACGAGCCGCACTCACTACGGGCAGGAGCTGGGCGACGATCGCATCGCGCAGATCTGGCAGGCGCTCCTGGCGTCGTCACGCTTCGACGAGCGCCGCGCCGAGATCACGGCGTGGAACGCGGAGCACGAGCACACGAAGCGCGGCCTCGCGATCACGCCGGTGAAGTTCGGCATCTCGTTCACGGCGAGCTTCCTGAACCAGGCCGGCGCGCTGGTGCTCGCGTACCGCGACGGAACGCTGCAGGTGAACCACGGCGGCACGGAGATGGGGCAGGGGCTCTCGACGAAGATGCACGGGATCGCGATGCGCGCCCTCGGGCTGCCCGAGGCCAGCGTGCGGGTGATGAAGACGGAGACCGACAAGGTGCCGAACACCTCGGCCACGGCAGCGTCGAGCGGGGCCGACCTGAACGGCGCCGCCGTGCTCGCGGCCTGCGAAGCGTTGAAGGAGCGCCTCGCCCCGGTCGCGGCGACGATGATCAACGCTCGTTCCGAGTCGATTCACCACGCCGGGACGATCCAGTTCGACGGAGGGCAAGTCTTCTCGCGCGAGAACCCGTCGATCTGCTTCCGCTTCGCCGAGGTCGTCGAGCAGGCGTACCTCCGGCAGATCAGCCTGTCGGCGACCGGGTACTACCGGACGCCGGGCCTCGCGTACGACAAGAAGAAAGGCCACGGGAAGCCGTTCCACTATTTCGCTTACGGCGCCGCGGTGAGCGAGGTCGAGGTCGACGGCCTTTCGGGGATGAAGCGGACCCGGCGCGTCGACATCCTCCACGACGTCGGCGACTCGCTGAACCCCGCGATCGATCGAGGGCAGATCGAGGGCGCGTTCGTCCAGGGCATGGGATGGCTCACGGGCGAAGAGCTCGCGTGGGACGCGAAGGGGCGGCTCCTCACGCACTCCGCCAGCACCTACATGATCCCGTCGATCGGCGACGCGCCGATCGAGATGCACGTCGCGCTCCTCGAAGCCGCGACTCAGGCTGCGGTGGTGCACGGCAGCAAGGCGGTCGGCGAGCCGCCGCTGATGCTCGCGATCTCCGTGCGCGAGGCGATCCGTGACGCCATCGGGGCGTTCGGCGACGCTCGTGGCGTGATCGAGCTCCCCAGCCCCGCGACGCACGAGGCGATCTTCCACGCGATCCGCGCCGCCCGGCGTCCGGGCGCGCTCAGCGTCGCGAAGCGCGCGGCCGAGTGAGGCCATGACGGAAGACAGCCACCTCTCGGGCTGGTCGAAGGCTCGCCTCGGGACGACGCTCCGCGGCAAGTACCGGCTCGACCGGGTCCTGGGCATCGGCGGCATGGCCGTCGTCTTCGTGGCGACGCACCGGAACAACAAGCAGTTCGCGGTCAAGATGCTCCACACCGAGCTCTCGCTGCGGGAGGACGTGCGGACTCGCTTTCTCCGCGAAGGCTACGCCGCGAACTCGGTGAAGCATGCAGGCGCGGTCGCGGTCATCGACGACGACGTCGCGGAGGACGGCTCGGCGTTCCTCGTGATGGAGCTGCTTGAAGGCGACGCGCTCGATCGCATCGCGGAGAAGGCCGGCCAGCGGCTGCCCACGCGCGCCGTCCTCGCCATCGGCGACCAGCTCCTCGACATCCTCGCGGCGGCCCACGCGAGGGAGATCGTTCACCGCGACATCAAGCCGGAGAACCTCTTCTTGACCGACGACGGCACGCTGAAGGTGCTCGACTTCGGGATCGCCCGTGTCCGTGATGCGGTCGCGGGGGGCACGCGCGCGACGAGCGTGGGGCTCGTGCTCGGCACGCCTGCCTTCATGGCGCCCGAGCAGGCGCGAGGAGACTCGAGCGAGATCGACGGCCGCACCGACGTATGGGCGGCGGGCGCGACGCTCTTCACGCTGCTCTCGGGAGAGTCGGTCCACGAGGGGACGAGCGCTCAGGCGCTGATGATCAAGTCGGCGACGACCCCCGCACGGTCGATCGGCGCGGTGGCGCCCAAGACGCCGCCGAGCCTCGTGCAGGTCATCGATCGCGCGCTCGCGTTCGACCAGAGCGCACGCTGGCCGACCGCGGAGGCAATGCGGGAGGCCATCCGCGAGGTTCACCTGCTGCTCCACGGGCAGGTCGTGTCGCGCGATACGCTGGTGAGCTTGCTGCGCGACCAGCGGACTGCGGCCCCGAGGGCGAGCGAGCTCGCTCACGCAGGGACGGAGATGGCCGTGGAGGCGCCGCGGCTGCTGGTGGCAGCCGTGACGGCCGCGCCCGTCTCCGGCGACGCAGCGACGGTGATGCACGACACCGTGCATACCCGCACGCCTTTCCCCGCGGTGACGGCGCTGATCGCCGCCGCTGCCGTCGCGTTCGTCGTCGTCGCGATCGTCGCGCTCCGAGGATCGCGGGCGCAGGAGGACTCGTTCTCCACCACGAAGGCCGCGCAGCCGAGCGCGGCACCGCCACCGATGCCGCCACCGCTCCCCGTCGAGTCGAAGTCGCCCTCCGCGCTCCCGGTGCCACCCGCGACGGCGGCCACGACCTCGGCGACCGCGCGGACAGCCCGCCCACCCGCTCCCGGCCCCGCCGGCCACCCGCCCGCGAAGCCGGTCGTACCTTGCGTCATCGAGAGCTTCGTCGACAGTCACGGTGAGACCCACTTCAAGTGCCCGTGCGTGACCTGCTTGTGAGTCTGTCAGTAACAACGATCGCATCGACCGGAAGGAGCGTCAGGGATGGTGAACGCGAACGTGAATGTAAGAGTGACAGTGGACGCAGGGATGGACTCCAGCCCGCCCGCGGACGCCATGCATCCGGACGCGTCGAGCGACGCGCACGACGCCAGCGCAGACGCCGCGCGCGACAGCGCGTCGCCCGACGCTCCGCCGAAGTGTGCGCCGACGTGCACCGACGGAGAGACCTGCACCGCAGCCGCAGATTGCGCGTCGCTCGTCTGTACCGCCGGGAAGTGTGCGTCGCCGGTGTGCGCGCCTGCATGCCCCAACGCGAACGCGTGCGGTGGCGACAGCGACTGCGCGTCGCAGGTGTGCGGGGCCGGGAAGTGCGTCGCGCCGATATGCTCGCCGAGCTGCGCCGACGGTCTGGTCTGCGTCGACGGCGGCGACTGCGCGTCCGGCGTCTGCACGTCGGGAAAGTGCGCCCCGCCGGCGTGCGCGCCGTCATGTCCGGACGACAACGTGTGCGGAGCCAACGGCGACTGCGGGTCAGGTGTCTGCAGCGCGGGGTCGTGTGTCCCTCCCGTGTGTGCCCCCGGCTGCACCGCCGGCAACACGTGCGGCGCAACGACCGATTGTGCGTCCGGCGTCTGCACCGGTGGCGCGTGCGCCGCCCCGGCGTGCGCCCCGACCTGCCCCGACAAGAACGTGTGCGGCGCGAACACCGACTGCGGATCCGGCGTGTGCACCGCCGGCAAGTGCGCGCCTCCCGCCTGCGCTCCGATGTGTGCCACCGCGTCGCCGTGCGGAGCGAACGCAGACTGTCTGTCGGAGACCTGCACCGCGGGCGTGTGCATCGACGCCACGAGCTGCGCGACGCTCCTCGCCGGAAACCCGACGCTCACGACCGGGCAGTACGTCATCGACCCTGGTGCCGCGATGGGAAACCCGCCCCTCACGGTCTACTGCGACATGACGACGAACGGCGGCGGGTGGACGCTCGTCCTCGACCAGAACGTGACCGTCACGCCCGGATACCAGCCGACCGCGTCGTGGCAGGCCGGCGTGAACACGGGAACCCCGAACTCCGGGCAGTACTCGATCCTCAGCTCGCTGCCGCTGCTCAAGAACGGGGCGACCTTCGACCTGCTCATCGTGTGGCCCACGGCGCCCGAGGCAGGCTCGGTCGAGTGGACCCAGGTCGAGAATCCGCTCACGGCTCCCGAGGCGCCGACGATCAGCAACGTCGTCATGTCGCCGACGGGGCAGACCGGATGCGGCACGTTCCGCGGGCTCGCGCCGAGCAGTCATGGGCAGCCGACTCTGCTGAACGGCGACAGCGGCGACACCGGCGGATGTTACTGGTGGGCGGTCGGCGAGTCGGCCGCGTACCAGGGAGGGATCCCATCGTTCGACAACGGGCCCCAGGGCAATACGGGGACGCCGCACACTCAGCTCTGGGTGCGCTAGCCGCGCACGCGCTTCAGTGCGCTACTGGGGCTTGGGGCGGGCGCCCGCCAGCACGGGCGCAAGCTTGCGGAGCGCGGCCATCGCCCCTTGCAAGCTGACGCCGGCCGCCATCCGATACTCGCGCCCGCGTGCCGCCATCAACGCCATCCCGCCTCCTGGCGTCTGCAGGTTGAGCTCCGGCAGATCCCAGCCGCCGATCGTATACTCGTGATCGAGGACGCGCCGCAGGTCCGCCGCGCGCGGGACAGCGGCGGCGAACTCCTTCGCAGCGAGCACCGTCTCCTTCGTCGGGCGGTTCTTGTGTCGCGTCAGGTGCCCGAGCCACGCGAGCACGTGCCGGATGGACGTGAGGAAGAAGTAGCTCTCGACGACCTCGACGCGCGCGCCGCTCGGGAGGTGGTTGGCCGCCCTGAGCGCGCGCCATTCTGCCGCCATCGCGTTCGCGTGGTCGAAGGCGACCTGGTTCTCGAGCAGCTCCATGAGCCGTGCCCCCTGAAAAATCGCGCTCTCGCACCAGTCATGCGCCTCGCGCAGGGCGACCGCGAGGGGGACCGCCGCCGGCTTCTTCTTCGTTGTCGACATGGATAGCGAGGCTGCGCCCGGTCACGGCGACGGTCAAGCAGTTGACGCGACCGCTCCGGCGCCAGCCTGACGCGTATTAGCGTCGCGTGTCCTCACCCTCCCGCGATAGTCTCCGCGCCGGCGCGAATGCACAGACCTCTCGCACTCTCGGTTGTCCCGCTCGCGCTCTCACTCGCGCAGGGTCTCGCGTATGCGCAGGCCGGGCCGTCGCGCGCGACGCCGGAGGCAGAGACGACAGCGCCCCTCGACGAGAACGCGGTCGAAACCGAGCGCTGGCGGCAGCGCGAGGCTCAGCTGTTCGAACAAGACGGAGTGAATGGCGGCGTCGGCCTCCTGCACACCCAGCACGCCGAGAGCGGTGCCCCGGGCCAGCTCCGGCTCGGTTTCACCTCCGAGTTCTTCACCGCAGGCTTCCTCTGCTCGCCCACGCAGCCCTGCCCGAACCCGCGCGGGTCCGCGCGCGCGCCGCTCACGTCCGACTCGCTCACGCACGTCGGCGGGACGCTGACGATCGGCGTCACGCTCACCAAGTGGCTCGAGGCGTATGCCGTCACGGGGGCGTACGGCAACGCGGACAGCGCGAACCAACCCGCGCTCCTGCAGGTCTTCGGGGACACGCAGCTCGGGCTGAAGTTCTTCCATCCCGTGTCTCGCGTCTTCCACATCGGCGGCGTCACGGAGCTGGACCTCGTCAACGGGAGCGGCGCCGTCGGGCTGGCCGGCGCGGGCACCGGCGCGAAGTTTCGTCTCCTCGGGACGGCCGACTTGCGCGGGGCTGCGAAGCCGCGCCCGCTCCGTGTGAGCCTGAACATGACGTACTCGGTCGACAACTCAGGGGCAGTCGTGAGCGCGTACGAGGCCGCCACGAACGCCCCGGTGACTCGCATCGAGCGCTTCGGCCTCGAGTTCAACAGGGTCGATCACTTTGACGTGAACCTCGGCGTCGAGACCTTCCTCGCCGACGGTCGCGTACGGCCGTACCTGGAGTACTCGCTCCTCTTTCCCATCAACCGACAGGGGTATGCGTGCCCCGTCGTCAACGCGAGCAATGACGGCTGCCTCGCGAACGACGCGGTCATCCCGAGCAAGCTGACGATCGGCAGCCGCTTCTTCCCGTGGAAGCACGGGTTCAGCCTCGCTCTCGGGCTCGATATCGGTGTGACCGGCGTCGGCAACTTCATCGAGGAGGTGATGCCGACCGCGCCGTGGACGCTATTTCTCGGCGCCGGTTGGGCCGTCGACACGCAGTCGCCGCCGCCGGTCGAGAGGACGCGGCTCGTCGAGAAGATCGTGCCGCCGAGGGTCCTCGGCGAGCTCTCCGGTCACGTTCATCCGAAGGACAAGCCGGATCCGATCGTGGACGCCATCGTCGCGTTCGACAATCACCCGGAGATCACCTCACGCGTCAGCCGTCCGGACGGCTCTTTCACGGTGCCGGTCGATCCCGGCACCTACAAGCTCGTCGTGCGTGCGAAGGGCTACCGCGACGGGACATGCGCCGGCGAGATGCCGCAGGCGCCCACGGTCGTCCCCGTGGACTGCCCGCTCGAGCCGGCGCTGGTCCAGGTGACGGCCAACGAGATCACGATCCAGCAGCAGATCCAGTTCCAGGTCGACTCGGCGATCATCCTCCCCGAGTCCGACGGGCTGATGCGCGAGATCGCCGACACCCTCATCAAGAACCCGCGCATCTCCCTGGTCGAGGTTCAGGGGCACACCGACAGCAGCGGGTCGCCCGAGTACAACATGACGCTGAGCGAGCAGCGCGCCGTCGCGGTCCGTGACTGGCTCACGACGCATGGGGTCGCGCCTGCGCGGCTGGCGGCGCACGGCTACGGCAAGGAACGCCCGCTGATCCCGAACGTCACGAAGGGGATGAAGGCGCTCAACCGACGCGTCCAGTTCATCATCCTCGCGCAGTCCCCCGAAAAGTGAGGACGGCTGGCCCCGCGGCCAGCCATCCCGATCGACTCACGGCGCCTGCGGCGGCGGTCCCGGAGGCCGTCCCATTCCGCCAGGTCCGCCGGGTCCACCCGGCTGGCCCATTCCCGGGGGCCGACCCATGCCGCCCATCCCTGGCCGCATTCCTCGCCCGCCCATGCCGCCCATTCCGGGCATTCCACCGGGTCCACCAGGTCCACCCGGCATTCCCCCGGGGCCGCCCATTCCGCCCATTCCCGGCGGCATCCGCGGCCGTTGAGGAGCTGCGGCGCCAATCTTCTGGAGCTCGACCTCGAAGACGAGCATTCCCTGCGGCTGCCCCGGCTGCCCCTTGTACGCAAGCTCCTCGGGGATCCACACGCGACGCTTCTCTCCCTCGACCATCAGCTCGAGCACCTGCGTCCAGCCCGGAATGACACCGGTCACGCCGAACGTCGCCGGCTCGCCGCGGGCATACGACGAGTCGAACATCTTCCCGTCGGTCGTCCACCCTGCGTACTGGACGGTGACGCTGTTCGTGGTCCCGGGATGGGCCGTGCCCGTCCCCTTGGTCAGGATCTTCGAGGCGAGCCCGTTCTTCTCGACGATGGCATCCTTCGGGATCGCCTTCACGTCCGCGGGCGTCTTCGGGCCCGACAGGATCTCGAGGAGCTCGACGACGACGCTCACGTCCGGCGTCGGCGGGCCGCCCGGCCTCCCTTTCGGCCCGAGGGATGCCGGGACCCAGAGCATCCGCTTCTCGCCGACGACCATCTGCTGGAGACCTTCGCCCCATCCGTCGAAGAAACCGCTCACGGGTCTCACTGCGGGCTTGTCCCGCGACGAGTCGATGAGGCGACCGTCACGTTGCCACGTCGAGAAGTTCACCCGCACGCCGTCGTTGGCGGTCGGATGCACCTTGCCAGTGCCAGGAGTGAGGACCTTGCTCGCCAGACCATCCTTCGTCGTCTGCGCATCCGGCGTCGGGGCCGCGACATTCTCGGGCGGCTTCGGCCCGGGCGTGATGTCGAGCAGCTCGACGTCGAACACCAGCATCCCGGCAGGTGCGCCCGGCTTGCCGTTGTACGCGAGATTCTCGGGGATCCAGAGGCGGCGCTTCTCGCCGACGACCATCAGCTGCATCCCCTCCGTCCAGCCCGGGATGACGTGCGAGAGCGACAGCGTGAGAGGCTCCGCCCGCTTCCCCTTCTGGAGCGGCTGGACGGAGCTGTCGAACATCTTCCCGTCGATCGTCCAGCCGGAGTAGTTCACCTTGACCGAGTCGTTCACGGCAGGGTGCTCTTGCCCCGTCCCGGGAGAGAGCACCTTCGACGCGAGGCCGGTCGGGCTCTTGAGCGCGTCGATCGGCGGCGCGGCGACATCCTCCGGCGGGGGCAAGCCGGTGGCAACGGGCGCGACCGCGGCGCCGGAGTCGTGGGGCATCGCATCGGAGGCGCCTCCGCTCTTCGGCTTGCACGCGGGTGCGGCCATCGCAACGACGAGCGAGACGAGACACATCGAGAGCGCTGTCGGACGGAGAGAAACAGGCGAGATCGTCATGAGGGCGGGGACCGGAGCACGTGCCGGGCCGCGGTACAAGCAGTTCCAGCTCGGAGGTCATGCGTGACGTCGTGGCGGTCGAGGTCGATTCGTCCGCAGTCGCCCGCCGCGTCTATCTTGTTGCGAGGTCCACGGATGGATCCACGACCCTCCGAACGCGGCTAGCCTGTCAGCCCGCGCATGACGTCCGACTCCTCGCCGCTCCCCTCGTCTCCGCTCGTCGATCTCATTCGGGCGTCGGTCATCGGCGATGATCACGCCATGCCTGCCCCGTACGGAGAGCGGCGGGTGACGTACGCCGACTACACGGCGAGCGGGAGAGCCCTCTCCTTCATCGAAGCGTTCATTCGTGAGCAGGTCCTCCCGACATATGCCAACACGCACACCGAGAGCTCGGGCACAGGGCTCCAGACGACGCGCCTCCGCGAGCAGGCGCGCCGGATCATCCGTGACGCCCTCGGCGGGGACGATCGCAACTCCATCATCTTCTGTGGCTCGGGCTCGACCGCCGCGATCGACAAGCTGGTCGGCATACTCGGCCTCCGCATCCCGGCGGCCCTCGACGACCGTTACCACCTCAGCGACCGCATCCCGGCCGAAGAGCGTCCGGTCGTCTTCATCGGCCCGTTCGAGCACCACTCGAACGAGCTCCCCTGGCGGGAGTCCATCGCCGACGTCGTGACGATCCGGGAAGATGCGGACGGGCACATCGACCAGCGACACCTCGCTCATGAGCTCGAACGTCACCGGAAGAGACCGCTCCGCATCGGCAGCTTCTCCGCGGCGTCGAACGTCACGGGCATCGTCAGCGATACGTACGCCATCGCCCGCCTGCTCCACGAGCACGGCGCGCTGTCGTTCTGGGACTTCGCGGCCGCCGGCCCTTACGTCGACATCCAGATGAACCCGCCGGACGAGCCGCTCGCCTACAAGGACGCGGTCTTCCTGTCGCCGCACAAGTTCATCGGCGGGCCAGGCACGCCCGGGCTCCTCGCGGTGCGGAGGGACATTTGCATAAATCGCGTTCCCACCATGCCCGGCGGCGGCACCGTGACCTACGTCAACGCGCGCGAGCATCGATACATAGACGACATCGAGCAGCGCGAAGAGGGAGGCACGCCGGCGATCATCGAGAGCATCCGAGCCGGCATGGTCTTCCAGCTGAAGGAGGCCGTCGGCCCGGACATCATCCGCGAGCGCGAAGAGATGTTCATCCGCCGCGCCATCGCAGCCTGGGGAAGCCGCCCGTACCTCGAGGTGCTCGGGAACAAGCACTCCGAGCGCCTCTCGATCATCTCCTTCATCGTCAAGCACGGCGGGCGCTACGTGCACCACAACTTCGTCGTGGCGCTGCTCAACGATCTGTTCGGCATCCAGGCGCGCGGCGGCTGCTCGTGCGCGGGTCCGTACGGGCACCGGCTCCTCGGAATCGATCTGGAGAGGTCTCACCAGTTCGAGCGCGAGATCTCGCGCGGGTGCGAGGGGATCAAGCCTGGCTGGGTGCGCGTGAACTTCAACTACTTCATCGACGAGCGCGTGTTCTCGTACATCGTGGACGCGGTCGATCTCGTGGCCGAGCACGGCTGGAAGCTCCTGCCTGACTACCGGTTCGACCCGGTCGACGCGCTCTGGCGGCACCGCGACGGGACACCCGAGCCGCCGCTGTCGCTCGATGCGATTCGCTACGTCGACGGGCAGATGGTCGCGCCGCACCATGACTCCCGCGCCTCGATCGAGGAGCTGCCGCGGTACCTCGAAGAGGCGCGTGCGCTGCTCGCTTCCCGTACGGGCGAGCGCGACGCTCCGCCCGGCGTCTTCCGAGCCATCTCGCCCGAGTTCGACGAGCTCCGCTGGTTCTGGCTGCCAGAGAGCTGCGTCGACCGCGCAGCGATCGCGAGCCCTTGATGGCGGGCCAAGGCGCGGCGCGCTAGGCATGGCGGACTCGTGAGCTCGGCTTCGCCAGCAGCGTTCCGATCCATCGAGGCATTCGTCCTCTCGCGCGAATGGCACGACGGCGGGTCGGGCGTCGAGATCGTGCTGTGGGGGCGTGCCGCGGAGGTGCCAGTCTGCGCGCGCTTCTCCGGGCTCGAGGCGGTGATGTTCATTCCTCGCGGCGACGACGCGAGGGCGGACCGTCGAGCGTCACTCCCGCTCGCGACGATGCAGGGCGACCCGGTCGACGCTCTCTACTTCCGCTCCCAGCGACGCCTCGTCCTCGAGCGAGACCGGATCCGCGCGGCGACCGGGGTCGTGCTCGAGTCCGACGTGAAGCCGCAGGAACGCTTCCTCATGGAGCGCTTCGTGACGGCTGCGATCTCTCTCGGCGGTCCGGCGAAGATGCAGGACGGCGTGCTTCACTTCAACAACCCGTCGATCCGCGCCGCCGACCTTCGCCCAACGCTCTCGGTCCTCTCTCTCGACATAGAAACCGACGGCTTCGACGGCCCGCTCCTGTCTCTGGCGATCGCGACGCGCACGCACGAGCGAGTCTTCGTGCGCGGCGAGGGCCACGATCGCGGTGTGATCGCCTTCGTCCGCGACGAACGGTCGCTCCTCCTGGCCCTCTTCGACGCCGTTCGCGCGCTCGACCCCGACGTGCTCGTCGGGTGGAACGTGATCGAGTTCGATCTCGCCGTCCTCGAAGCTCGCTGTCGAGAGCACCGCGTGCCGTTCGCGCTCGGTCGGGCCGGCGAGCGGGCGCGCGTGCTTCGCTCGGGCGCTCGCGAGGTGTCGGTCGCGCGCGTGCCTGGTCGCGTCGTACTCGACGGCATCGCGACGCTCAAGTCGGCGACACATCGCTTCGAGAGATTCAGTCTGGACCACGTCGCGCGCGAGCTCCTCGGCAGAGGCAAGAAGCTGTCTCGCAGTCCAGGCGTGGATGTCGTCGCCGAGATCCGTCGCCTGCACGCGGAGGACCCGGACGGCCTCGCCGCCTATAACCTCGAAGACTGTCGCCTCGTGCTCGACATCTTCGACGCCGCCGGTCTCGTCGACTTCGCGATGGAGCGCGCGCGCTTGACCGGGCTCTCGATGGACCGACCCGGCGGCTCGGTCGCCGCGTTCGATCACCTGTACCTGCCCCGACTCCATCGAAGAGGCTTCGTCGCGCGAGACGTCGGCGTCTCGATCGAGATGGTGGCGAGCCCGGGCGGTCACGTCCTCGACTCCATCCCGGGGCTGCACCGTGACGTGCTCTCGTTCGACTTCCGGAGCCTGTACCCGAGCATCGTCCGGACCTTCCGGATCGACCCTCTCGGACTCGCGCAGCCAGGCGCTCGCCCGCTGTCCGGCGCAGACGGCGCGACGTTCGCGCGCGACGGGGCGATTCTTCCGGCGCTCATCGAGACGCTCCACGACGCTCGCTCGCGGGCGATCGCCGCCAAGAACGAGCCACTTTCGCGGGCGATCAAGATCGTGATGAACTCGTTCTACGGTGTCCTCGGAGCGCCCGGCTGCCGCTTCTTCGACCCGCGCCTCCCCACCTCGATCACGAGACGCGGCCACGCCGTCATCGAGCGTGCGCGGATGTTCTTCGTCGATCGCGGGCTCGCCGTCCTCTACGGCGACACCGACTCCCTCTTCGTTCACCTCGAGGGAGCGCCGAGCGAGGACGCCGCGCGCAGTCGAGGTCAAGCGCTCGCCGCGGAGCTCACTCGCACGCTCGCGGACGAGATACGCCGTGAGCTCGACGTCGAGAGTCACCTCGAGCTCCGGTTCGAGTCGCACTACCTGCGCTTCCTGATGCCGACGACCAGGGGCGCCGACCGCGGCTCGAAGAAGCGCTACGCGGGGACGGTGAGAAACGGCGACGGTGAGATCTCACTCGTGGTTCGTGGCCTCGAAGCCGTACGCACCGACTGGACGCCTCTCGCGCGCCGCGTGCAGCGAGAGCTCCTGCGGCGCGTGTTCGCCGACGAGCCGTTCGCGGAGTGGCTCGTCGATACGGCACGCCAGCTCCAACGCGGGGATCTCGACCACGAGCTCGTCTACCGGAAGCGTCTCCGCCGCGCGCTCGCCGAGTACAAGTCCGAGGGCGCGCCGCCCCACGTGCGAGCCGCCCGCATGCGCGACGACCGCGATCGTGGTGCCGAGGTCGAGTACGTCATGACCACGCAGGGGCCGGAGCCGATCGACGGACGCCGGTCGCCGATCGATCACGGGCACTACCTGACTAAGCAGCTCTCGCCGGTATGCGACGTGGTGCTCCCGTTCCTCGGTACGACGTTCGACGCGACGACGGGCTACCAGCAGAGCCTCGCGTTCGACTGACGGTCGCTCGCGGTCGACCTGCGTGCGATACTGCAGGCGTGACGAAGCTCGAAGAAGCGCAAGCGTTCCTCACCGCTGCCCTGGCCGGAGGAGCGAGGCCGGGGGACGAGGTGACCCGGGAAGCCTCGGCGAAGGGCATCGCGCTCCAGGCCCTGATGAAGGCGCGCGAGAGCCTGCACATCACGCCGAGGAAGGTCGACGCGGCCTGGGTGTGGGAGATGCCTGGAGACGGCGAGCTGAGCGTCGACGTCGACATCGATCTCTGAGCGAGCCGCGCTCCGCGTGACCGCCGCGAGCTGCGCCCGTCGCTCGTTCGCATCAGCCGCGGGTGCCGCGATCAGTCGGGGTCGTACTCGGGCTCCGAGGGAGCAATCGGACGGGCGGCAACCTCGCCGGCCATGTCGTCCTGGAGCACGATCCGGTAATCGCCGATCTGAATGAGGTCGCCGTGGACGATCGGGCGGACGTCCTTGAGCCTCGCGCCGTTGACCTGTGTGCCGTTGTTGCTGCTCAGGTCTTCGATCGTGAACGAGTCAGCCGTGTTCCCGGAGGGGTCGCTGTGCTTCAGAATCTTGGCGTGCTGACGCGAGACGTTGCGCTCCACGAGGCGAATGCGGCTCCCCGCCTTGCGACCGAGCACATACTCGTCTTGCTTGAGCGGGACGACAATCTGTCGGCCCTCGTCGTCCTTGATCACCAGCTTCCACATAGGTTCTGACGCGCTCTGCCGGCTCCTCCGTCGGAAGCACTCTAGTACATCGATTCGCTCGAATCGATGGACTAGATCACACCGAACCCCATGGCGCATGGCTCGACCTTCGATACGCTGCGAGCCCGCGCCGGCCGCGCCGCGATGGACGCCACCTGGAGCATTCTGGCCCGGACGCGCCATCTGCCGGCCGCGCAGCCCGAGAGGTACGGCATCGAGCGCATCCGCGACGTCCCGTACATCGACTCGGGGCTCGCGGCGCACACGCTCGACGTCTACCGTCCGGCGCCTCGCGCGGAGCCGCGTCCCGTCGTGCTCTACATCCACGGCGGCGGCTTCCGGATCCTCTCCAAGGACACGCACTGGGTCATGGCGCTCGCGTTCGCCCGGCGCGGCTACGTCGTCCTCAACGTCAACTATCGCCTCGCGCCCGGCCACCCTTTCCCCGCCGCCGTGGAGGACTGCGGCGCGGCGCTCCTCTGGGCCCACGAGCACGCACGGGAATTCGGTGGAGACCCGTCGCGCCTCGTCCTCGCCGGGGAGTCGGCCGGGGCCAACCTCGTCACCTCGCTCGTGATCGCCACTCGCTACGAGCGCGCCGAGCCATGGGCGCGAAGGGTGTTCGACTCGGGGGTGCTCCCGTGTGCCGCGCTCCCGACCTGCGGGATGCTCCAGGTCAGCGACGTCGATCGCTTCGTGCGCCGACGGATGGTCTCCCCCTTCATCGCGGACCGGCTGCGGGAGATCGAGCAAGCCTACAAGCCGGGGGTCGGTCTTCCCTCGCAGGATCTCGCCGACCCTGTGTCGATGCTCGAGCGCGGCGACTCGCCGACGAGGCCGCTCCCGCCGTTCTTCGCCGGGGTGGGGACGGCCGACGTGCTGCAGGAAGACACACGACGCCTCGACGTCGCTCTCCGTCGCATGGGAGCGCGCTCACTTGCTCGCTACTACGACGGGGAGCCCCACGCGTTTCACGCGCTCGTGTGGCGGCCGCACGCGAAGGCGTTCTGGCGCGACACCTTCGCGTTCCTCGACGAGCACGTGCCGCACGCGGGCGGCTGAAACGTGTTCTTCATCCTCTCCAAGATCCTGGACGTCGTCCTCACGCCGCTCGCGTGGGCGATCGTGCTGATCCTCCTCGGCGTCGGCAAGGGGTCCGCCTCCCGCGGACGCCGCGCGCTCCCCGTGCTCGGCGTCGCCGTGCTGCTCCTCTTCTCGTTCGAGTCGGTCTCCAATCGCCTGTGGAGGTCGCTCGAGCAGTCGTCGTCATCGACCGTGCGTCCCGGCGTGACCTACGACGTCGTCATCCTCCTCGGCGGCGTCACCGAGAATCGCGTCGAGGCGACGTGGGGCCAGCGCGCCTTCAACAACAACAACGAGCGACTGCTCGAGACGTTCGACCTCCTGCGCAAGGGAACCGCGAAGAACGCCATCGTGTCGTGCGGCGCACCACCGTCGACCCCGACGGAGGTGGTCGAGTCGATGGTCCTCCGAGATCAGCTCGTCGCATGGGGAATCGAGCCCGACCGCATCGTGCTCGAGGATCAGTCGAGGAACACCCACGAGAACGCCGCGTTCTCCTCCGCCATCGTGAGAGCGCGCGGCTGGCAGACCGTCCTCCTCGTCACCAGCGCCTTCCACGTGCCTCGAGCCATAGGGTGCTTTCAGAAGGAGGGGCTCGCGGTCGATGTCCTGCCGGTCGACTATCGGTCCTTCGCGAGCACCTATCCGTCCGATCTCCTCCCGCGTGCCGAGTACCTCGAGCAGAGCACCGCTGCGATGCGAGAGTGGTTCGGCCGAGCCGTCTACCGCCTCCGAGGCTACTCGGTCTAGAATTCTCGCGGCGTCCGTCGCCCTCCTTCCTTCCGCGAGAATTCACCGGGGAGCGGCTCTATGACCCCGCGTCGTCGCTCACCATGTCGGAGTCGGTGAGCTCGAGCGGCGGCGCCGTTGCCGACCTCGGCTGGATCGCGTCTGCCGCACGACTGAGCGCGAGGCGCAGCCCGACGGTCTCGTCGGCGATCGACGCCCGCGCCTTCTCCGCCGCCGCACGCAGCTTCGCCATCTGCTCTTCCCCCGCCTCGAGCGCCTCGTGCGCGCGGATCAGAACAGCGAGCATGCCCGTCGTCGACTCGAGCTGCTGCGCCGCAGCCTTCGCGCGTGAGTCGGCCGTCGCGACAGCCTTCTTGCGCGCCTCGTTCTCGTTCTTCGCGGCGTCGAGCGCGGCAACGGCGGTCGACAGCTGGCTCGCCATCTCGCGCACATGGCGCTCGGTGTCCTTCGCGAGGTCGAGGGCTCGCTTCTCGTGCTCCGCCACGAGGCGCGCCGCCGACTCTTCGTGCTCCTTGCGGGTCTGCCCGAGCGCACGCGCGGCCTCCGCGATGGCCGTGTTCAACGCCTCCTTGTGAGCCGCGCGGAGCTCCTCGAGCGCACGCTCACGCTCTTCGTTTGCCGCGCTGACCGCCTCGGCTCTCGCCGCGCTCAGAGCCTCGGCGTGCCGGGTCGCCGCCTGCGCGTCCGTTTGCCCCTGCGACAGCGCTCGCTCGGTCTCCGCCGTCGCCGCCGCAGCGAGCTCGGCTTCGAGCTCCTTCCCCCTCTCGGCCACCACCTTGAACGCGTGCTCGAGGTCGACCACGTGGAGCCCCGACTGCGCCAGCGACCCCCGCATCTCTTCGAGCTCGGCGGCGAGCGCGGCCACCTCGGCCTTCGCAGACGTCTCGCGCGCCTCGTCGGCCTTCTGTCTCGTCGCCTCGCGCGCCTGTTCCAGCTCGCGGCTCGTCGCCTCGCGTGCGAGGGCGAGCTCGAGGTCCTCCTTCGCAGCCTGCAGCTCCTCGGTGAGTCGCGCGATCTCGGGTTGAGCACGCTCGTCGGCCGGTACGCCGACGGCCTTCACCTCGCGCGCGGTCGCCCGTGCGCGAAACGCGGCGACCTCGCGCGTCGCTTGCTCGCCCGCGGTGCGGAGCCAGGCCGACGTCGCCCGCTCCTGCTCCAGCTCCGCGGTCAGCTTCGCGATCTCTGCGCTCGCACTGTCCCCATTCGCTCGGGCCCCGGAAGCTCGTGCAGCCAGCCGGGTCTCGGCCTCTCGGTTCGCGGCCTCCAGCTCCGCGACCCGCGCGAGCATCTCGGACATCCGGTCGGCTTCGGCCTCGCTCGACTCCTGGATCGCCGCCAGGCGATGCTGCGTCTCCACGAGCTCGTGCTGCAGCGTCGCGAGCTGCCTTCGCAGCGCTACGGCTTCGCCCGTCTCCGAGGGGGGGACACTGCGTGGCGTGCCCCTCTCGACCGGAAACCCCGAGGCGCGAGGTGCTCCGTTGATCCCGATCGCGGGCTTGGGTCGCGGCTGCGTCGCGGGCCTTCCCCTCGTGACCATCGCTTCCGGTTCGGGGAGCGACGACGATTCGGGCTCGGCACGAGAGTCGACGCGGGCGCGTCGCGAGGACGTGCTGGGTCGTCGCTTCTGCTCATCGGACATGGGCTAGCCCCCAAACGAACGGATGGTGAGCAGTCTTACAGAGTGCGGCCGAAGTGAACAGTATTCTCGCGAGGTTCGGTCAGGTCGCCTTGACCCTGCGGGGCTTGTGGGATGCAAGACCGCCCTTTCGACCGGCGGCGCGCGCCTCGTCCGACGTGAACTCGTGGGCAGTACCCTGCTCGTGCGCGGCCTTGCCGCCGCGGCTCGCGAGCATGCGCACCTGCGCCCGGTCCATCCCGGCGAACCCGCGTCGGCTGCTCTTCGGCTTCCTCTCGGGGTCTGCCGGGCTCTCGTTGCTCTTGGTCGTCTGTGTCTTGGCCATCATCTCCATCAGAACCTTTCTCGACGGTCTCCGTGCGAGCGTCGAACGTGTGCCTGAGCGTACGATCGGGCCCCCGCGGACGGCCCCCCCGCTCGTCGGCGAAATCGACCGGCTCGTCGGACTCTCGAGCTGCTTCTGCCCCGAGCCTCGCGCCCCCTCGCCCCGCCCCTCGCCCCGCCCCCACGTGGCAAACAGGTCGGGACAGGGTAAGAGGTAGACCAGGGGTGGACGATGGTCCTTCGAACGCCGCGGCTCTCGCTGGAGCCGATTTCGCTCCCGCTCGTCGAGGCGGTCATCCTCGGTCACCGCCAAGCGGCCGAAAGGATGCTCGACGCGGACCTGCCGGACACGTGGCCCAATCGCGCGCTCGTCGAGCGAGCGTTCTGCGCGTCCCTGGAAGCGATACGGGCAGACCCGGCCACGCGGCTCTGGGGGGATCGGCTGATGGTCCGGCGAGACGATCGCGGCAAGCGACGAGTGGTCGGGAGCGTCGTGTTCCACGGATGGCCGGACGACGGCGTGGCCGAGGTCGCGTACGGCGTCGAGGACGGCTCCCAGGGCGAAGGGTTCGCGACCGAGGCGACGCAGGCGAGCGTCGAGTGGGCCCTTCACGAGCCCGGGATCGTCGCGGTGCAGGCGACGACCGTCCCGTGGCACACGGCCTCGCTCCGGGTCATCGCGAAGCTCGCCATGGTGCCGGTTGGCGTCCGAGACCACGAGATTCTCGGGGAGCTGCTCGTCTTCGAGCGCAGGCTCTAGATTAGAGAAACGCCTTCCCTGCGCCGCGATAGGTCACGGCTCGCCCCTCGATGCGGTCGCCCCGGACGAGGACGTACTCGTTGAAGTGCTCGGACAGCTCCCCCGTCTTGGCGTGCCTGAAGAACACCGGAGCGCCGAGCGGAAGGGAGAGCCCCGCGGGCACGACGAGCGGCGTCTGCACCTCGCCTGCGCCTTCGAGCTTCGTGAGCGCGAGCCCCGGCGGCAGGTACGGCTGCGGCAGACGATCGACCCCCGCGCTCCCCGACGCCACGAAGCCGCCGCCGAGGCAGGTGACGAAGCCGTCCGCGGGCCGTCGACACACCTGCAGCGCGAACGAGACCGCCGGCTCCAGGCGGATGTCTCGGTACAGATCGAACAGGTGGCTCGTGAGGAAGCCCGAGCCCGCCGCGATCTCTGTGATGACGCTCTCGTCGGCCGTCCAGGCGACGCTGCCCGTCCCGCCGCCGTTGAACAGCGGGACGGGGATTCCCTCCTTCTCGAGCGCCAGCGCGAGGTCAGCTCTCTGCACGGCGACCGCGGTGCGCGCCCGGAGCTTCATCTGTCGCTTCGCGGCGCTGTCGAGCCAGCCTCCCCCTGGCCCTGGGATGTCCGCGAGGCCGGCGATGTGCGCCTCGTACGCGAGGAGCCCCGCGAAGGACAGGCCGGGCGTGTCGCGCACCTTGCGCACGAACGCCACCACGGTCGCGACGTCGTGCAGAGGGCTGCGCCTCACGCCGATGTGAGCGCCGAGCGGCTGGTACGCGACGTCGACGTCGACCACCACGGGGACCGTCGTCCCGGCGTCGAGCGCGGCGCGGCTCAGGACCGCGAGGTGCTCGGGCGCGTCGGCGACGGTCCGCACGACGGCGCCGGCCGCGTTCGCGAGCGCGATGCGCCGCGCGTCCTCGGGGTGCACACTGGGGTAGGCGAGGAGCAGGTCCTTGAGCCCCTCGCCGACGAGGTAGCTCGCCTCCGCGGCGCAGTACGCCATCACGCCGCGGACGACCTCGCCCCCTTCCGCGGCGATGCGGCGCACGAGGTCGACCGATCGCAGCGACTTCGACGCGATGCGCACCGCCTTGCCGCGCGCGGCCGCAGGCGCGAGGACCGTCCTGACGTTGCGGTCGAGGGCGTCGAGATCGATGACGGCGACCGGCAGCGCCTCTCCCTTGATGGCGCGTGAGTAGCGAGCGTAGCGATCCTCCGGCGTCTCGACCTGCATCGCTGCGGCGTCACTCACACGGCGAGAGCGCGGTGCCGTCGGTCGGGATCCGCGGGACCTGCCCGGCGGCGAGCCCCTTGAGCATGCACACGTACTCGTGCTTCGGGATGTCGGTCTGGAAGATGACCTCGTGGCCGTCCTCGATGCCGTCGGACGGGTGCTGCGTGACCGCTGCCGTCACGACGCCGCCGTCCCCGACCGAGATGTTCCCCGAGATCGGCAAGGTGAGCATGTGCTGGCCGCTGAGATCGAGCACGTCGCCGAGCGGCGTGAACATCGAGAGCCCTGGGTTCGTCGAGTCGAGCTCGGTGCCGCCGAGATCGAGGCCGAGGGAGAGGGTCGTCGCGTTGCAGATCGGCGGCAGGATGTAGTTGTCGATGATGCCCTGGATCTTGAGGACGTTGCGCGGCGGCGCGTCCACCGGGTGGTGGATCGTGCGGCTGTCGTACACGGGCGGGTCGGCCGACTCCGCCGCCCACTGGAACATGTTGAGGATCGGATCCCCCTCGCCGAGCGAGTACGTCCCCGCCTGGCTAATCCCGAGGAGCAGCTCCACGGCCGGCTTCACGGGGAGAGGCAGCAGCTTGTAGATGACGTTGTCGATCCAGCTCCCGCCCGCCCCGCTCAGGATGGCCAGGCGGTACCGCGGCTCGAACGCGAGCGTCAGCGGCGAGATGGTCGAGCCCATCGAGTGGCTGAAGAGCGCCATCGTCGTCGCGTCGAAGCTCACCGGCCCGTTGTTCGGCGTGGTCGCGCCGGGGCAGCTGCTGGCGTCGAAGCTGAGCGAGCTGAGGATGGTCGCCGTGAGCGACAGCTCCGCGGCCGACTGCCGGATGTTGTCGCGGAGCGCCTCGGGGTTGCCGACGTTGAAGGTCGTGAAGTCCTCGTTGTTGTCGGTGTTCACGCCGTCCGGGTTGCGCAGCCCGCCGAGGGGGCCGTCGACGCTCGCGCCCGCGAAGCCCGCCGCCGCGAAGTAGAGCGCAGGGCCGGTGCCCGGCGTGATCGAGGGGGGCCCGTTCTGCGCCTCCTGCCCGCGGTCGACGAGCGGGCGATTGCCCCCGGCGCCGGTGCGGCTCATGTTCACGACCGGGTAGCCGTTCGCGGGCATCGGGGCGCGCGGGATGGTCACGACGATGTTCGCCAGCTCCATCCGCTGGAGCATCGGCACGCCCGACGAGTCGAACACCCAGCCGCCGCCCGACGACTCGTACGGCGGCACGCCCCCCTGGTACTCCGGCATCGGGATCGTGTTCGAGAAGACGCAGTACGTGGGGAACACCTCGTTCGCCGTCCACGGACCCGACACGACGGGGACAGGGAGCGCCTGCATCGCGTTGCGCACGGTCTCGAACTGCGCCGTGGGGGTGTCGGTCGTGAAGACGGTCATCGCCGCCAGGTCGGACGGCGCGATGTTGAGCGTCATGAGGGCCGCGAGCGTGGAGCGGTACTCCGTGAAGGCCGTCGCGCTCATCCCGACGGGCGGCGTCCCTGCGACCATCTGCAGCATCGCAGGCGCCGGGCAGACCGGCTTGCCGTTCACGTCGGTCTGGGTGCGCAGCACGATCGCCGCGTAGCGCGTCGCGGGCAGGAGCGAGATGCCCGGGTACGGCAGGATCGCCAGGAGGTTCGGCGCGCCGTACGGCCCCCCGTCCGCGAGGAACACCCCCTTCGCCGCCGATCGCTTTCCGTACTCGGCCGACGACGGATCGACATCGAGGATGAAGACGTTCGCCCCCGCGCCGAGGCTCGTGTGCGGGTCCGAGAGCCCGGTCGTCGCGAGCGCGTTGCTCCACTGGAAGTAGACCGACGACGTGAGGCCGAACGCGTGAGACTGCGTGCTGATCATGTTCAGCACCTCGGTCGCGACGAGGCTCGGACCGCTGTTCGGGAAGCCTGTGAGGTCCGGCGTCCCCGCGGCCGTGAGCCGTGCGTCGCTCGGGAACGGCGAGCCGAAGAACCCCGAAGCCCCTGTGAAGTCCATCGTCGCCACGGTGCAAGCTACGCTCGCGTCAGCGGCATCGATCGCGTCCCCTTTGTCGGTGTCGTGCGCGGCATCACGCGCCGGAGAGCCAGCATCCTGCAGAGGCGTCCCGGCATCGTGCCTGGTCGACGACGAGGCTCCGCCGTTGGTCGCGCTCGAGCACCCGACCGTCACGCCGAGCAGCAGGACCGACGCCCGTACCACCGCGACCCGGAGCCCAGCGCCCACCCCCGCATCAGCCATCCCCTCGTTCTAGCTTCAAGAGCCCAGGACGTCGACGCCGTCTCGCGCGAAGAGAGCCCCGATTCACGTGCCTGAGCGAGCGACCTGCTCGACCTGTGAGAGCCCCTGCGGGACCGTGGTAAAGTCCCACAGGCGGATTCGTTAATCCTCAAGGACTACTGAAGAATCTTAGAGGAGTGACCGTTTGTTCCGTAGGAATGATGATCAATCCTAAAGGATAAGCGGTGAGTCCTGTGGAAATGCCAATAAGTCCTGCAGGACCTAACAATATTCATGTGAGAGTGAGCAAGACTCCCAGAGGACTGCAAACAGTCTCCTGGGACAAACTCTCGAGCCCGTGGAAGTCATCCATACTCCCGCAGGTGTGTAGGGCGTTCCTGCGAGACCTTCGATCTCTCCCTGAGGATGTCGACGAGGTTGCAGATGACCGGAACACGTCCAGCCATCTCGTGAGCTCGACCCATCAGGGCCGCGTCTCCACCTCGACCGTTCGCGACAACTCTTTTGCGCCTCGTGCAAGAACGGCGTAATTCTGGCGGCGTTGGCTGTAAGAATCTATCAAGGAACACCATGTCGGCGCTGACTCCGGACAATCCGCCCCACGTCGGCGAGGGCGCGCCCGATGCGAAGGTCGCGCTCGACGGGAGCAACGGGGTCCTGCGGATACCGTTGCCCGCGGAGAGCTCGCCCGCCATGACCGCCGCGAGAGAAGCCAGCGACCGCACGATGATCAGCGGTCTCATCAAGACCGTCCGGCCTCACCAGTGGGTGAAGAACCTCTTCGTCCTCGCGCCGATGTTCTTCGCGAAGGACGTCGTCACGACGACCGCAGGCGGCGACCCCGCGCTCAACCTGCACCTCACGGGTCGCGCGCTCGCTGCGACCGCCGTCTTCTGTCTGCTCGCGGGCGCGGTCTACACGATCAACGATCTCGTCGACGTCGAGGCCGACCGCGTCCACCCGGTCAAGCGTCACCGCCCCATCGCCAGCGGCGTCGTCCCCGAGCCGGTCGGTCGCGCCGCAGCTGTCGCGCTCGTCGTCACCTCACTCAGCCTCGGCTTCCTCCTCGACGCGGGCTTCGCGCTCGTCGCCTTCGCGTACTTCGTCGAGAACATCCTCTATTCGTTCAAGCTGAAGAAGGTCGCCTTCGTCGACGTGTCGATGATCGCCCTCGGCTTCGTGCTCCGCGTCTGGGCCGGCGGTCTCGCGACCCCCGTGCACGTCTCCGGCTACATGTACGGCTGCACCGCGCTCCTCGCGCTCTTCCTCGGCTTCGGCAAGCGTCGCCACGAGCTCGCGCTCGAGAACGCGGGGAAGCAGCGCGCCGCGCTCAAGGCCTACTCCTCCGGCTCGCTGACCGTCGCGCTCGCGCTCACCGGCTCGGCCACCATCGTCACGTACATCGCCTACACACTCGACGCGACGACGGAGGACTTCTTCAAGTCGAAGAACCTCTGGCTCACCGCGCCGTTCGTCGTCTTCGGCATCGCGCGCTTCCTCTTCCTCGTGTCGGGTCGCGCAGGGCGCGGCGCGAAGGCCGAGTCTCCGACGCAGGAGATGCTACGGGACGTGCCGTTCGTGCTTAATCTGGTGGCCTGGGTGATCGTCGTGGTGGCCATCGTGTACCGGCTGCGTCCGGGGATGTAGCGCGGAGCGCGATGGCAGCCTTCGGGTCGAGCCAGCACGGCACCTTCGCCGACAAGTCGGGGGCGCGCGTCGACCTCGCGCTCACGCTGCCGGTGTTCCTTGCCTACCACCTGGGCGTGGTCTTCCTGAAGGTGAAGAACGCGTCGGACCCCGTCACGGGCCCGCTGCTCGAGCTGTCGAACGGCAACCGCGAGGCGTACCTCGGGCTCACGCTCGCCATCGGCGTGCTCTTCGCGGCGCTCTTCGCGATCGCGGGGCGCGGCCAGACGTTCCGCATCGAGAAGTTCCTCCAGATCGGCCTCGAAGGGGTCGTGTACGCGGTCGGGATGCGCTTCGCGGCGGACTACGTCGTGGGCAAGCTGCCGATCCTGCTGCCGCCGGCGAAGGGAGCGGCGGCCGCAGCGATGGCGCACCCGGACTTGCTCACCGGGGTGGTGATGTCGATGGGCGCGGGCTTCTACGAGGAGCTGGCGTTCCGCGTCGTCCTCTTCGGGCTCGGCGCGAAGGCGCTCGTGTGGCTGTTCGCGCAGCAGCACCTCAACGTCGTCGACGGGACGCCGCGCCTCTCGTTCCGCTCGGTGCTGCTGATGCTCGTGTGGGCGCTCGTCTCCGCAGCGGTGTTCAGCGGTGTCCACTACGTCGGCGCCATTCACGACACGTTCGAGCTGCAGTCGTTCGTCTTCCGCCTCGTGCTGGGGCTCGCGCTGACGCTCATCTTCGTGACGCGCGGGTTTGCGGCGGCGGTGTGGGCGCACGCGCTCTACGACGTATGGGTGATGGTGCTGTAGAAGCTTCTACGCGCAGCGCGCGTGGACGAAGGCCTCGCGGTTCCCCTTCGGGCCGGCGATGACGCAGTCGGCCTGCGCGACGATCGTGAAGCCCGCCCCGCGGACGCAGTCGACCGCGTCTGCGATCGCCGTCGCGCGGACGGCCTCGTCGCGGACCACCCCCTTGGTTCGCGACGCCTCCTCGCGGCCCACCTCGAACTGAGGCTTGATGAGCGCGACGAGCTCGCCGCCGGGGCGCGTGCATGCGTGGATGGCCGACACGAGCTTCTCGAGGCCGATGAACGACGCGTCGACGACGGTGAGGTCGACCGCGCCGCCGATGAGATCGACGGTGAGCGTGCGGGCGTTCGTTCGCTCGAGGACCGTGACCCTCGGGTCGATCCGAAGCTTGTGAGCCAGCTGGCCGTACCCGACGTCGACGGCGACGACGTGGTCTGCGCCGCGCTGGAGCAGGCAGTCGGTGAAGCCTCCGGTCGAGGCGCCCACGTCGAGGCAGCGCCGGGCGCGCGGGTCGACTCCGAACGCGTCGAGCGCGCCTGCGAGCTTCACGCCTCCGCGCGAGACGTACGGGAGCGCTTCGCCGCGGAGCGTGACGTCGGCGCCCTCGGCGATCAGCGTTCCGGCCTTGTCGACGCGCGTGCCATCGACGAGCACCACCCCGGCGAGGACGAGCGCCTGCGCCCGCGAACGGGTCGGGGCGAGGCCGAGCTCGACGACGAGCTGATCGAGACGAGTCCTGGCCACGCAGCGAGCATACGGCAGGACGAGGCTCAGCATGTCTCGGGCTACAGCGGCCTTTCGAGCCTGTCCCGAGACCTGGGGTTGCCCGCCTCAGGGGATGACGGCTTCGGGGTGCAGCGCCTTCGCCAGCAGCCGCAGTCCCTCGCCGATGCGCGGGCCCGGACGCAGCATGACCTCGTCGCGAAGCGTGACCACGTGCCCTGCCTTGACCGCGCGGAGCTCCCTCCATCCAGGCGAGTCGGTCGTGATGCGCGAGGGCCCGCTCGCCTCTCCCCAGGCTTCGTCGACGATGACGTCGGGGTCGAGCGCCAGCACCCTCTCGAGACCGAGCGTCGGGTAGCCGCCCCCTTCGAGCACGGCGTTCACTCCGCCCGCGCGGCGCAGCATCTCGTCGGGGAAGCCGTGAGGGCCGGCGGCGACGATGGGCGTGAGCCCGAAGAGCAGGAGCGCGCGCACTTTCGGGAGCGTGGCGACCGCTGCGGTGATGCTGGCTTCTTTCGCATCGAGCCGTGCGACGACGTCAGCCGCCTCCCGCGCATGCCCCGTCCGCTCGCCGAGGCCGCGGAGCATCGCGTCGACCCCGCCGAGCGACTCGGTCTCGGGGAAGTACGTCGCGATGCCCAGCTTCGTCAGCTTCTCCGAGAGACCAGGGCCTCCCGGTCCCCGCGCGCCGGTGACGAGGTCCGGGGTCAGCGCCACGATGGCTTCGTAGCTCGGGTCGACGTAGCCGCCCACGACGGGCACGCTCGCGACGTCCAGCGGAAAGTCGCAGTACCGCGACCGACCTACGAGGAGAGCTCGCGCGCCGATCGCAGCGAGCGCTTCGGTGGTGGAAGGAGAGAGCGAGACCACCCGCGACGCCGTCGCGTGCGCGGGACGTGACTCGCTCTTGCAGGACGCGCACAGCGCGAAGCATGCCAGCGCCATCCGTACGACGCGACGCACTAGCCCAAGAGACCGTACTTGTGGAGCTTCTCGATGAGGGCCGGACGGGAGACGCCGAGGCGCCGCGCCGTCTCGCTCTGGTTCTTTCCGGCTGACTCGAACTGCTCCGCGATGATCGAGCGCTCGAACGCTTCGACGCGCGCTCGCAAGGGATGGCTCGGGCCAGGGTCCCCGGAGCTCGCGGACCCGAGGACGACCGAGCTCGGCTCGGCGAGCGTCCGCCAGAGCGCGAGCGAGAGGCGCTCGTCGGGCGCGATCGCGAGGAGGCGGGCGACCGTGTTCTCGAGCTCGCGCACGTTGCCGGGCCACGCGTGCGACTTGAGCGCGTCCATCAGCCCGGGCTCGACCTCGACCGTCCCCATCCCGTAGCGCGCGGCGTACGCGAGCACGAACGTCCGCACGAGCGGCTCGATGTCTTCCAGGCGGTCGCGCAGCGGAGGCACCCGCATCGGGACGACGTTGAGCCGGTAGTAGAGATCCTCACGGAATCGCCCGGCCTTCGCCTCCGCGGCGAGGTCGCGATTGGTCGCCGTGATGAGGCGAACGTCGACCTTCTCCGTCTTCCCACCGACCTGCTGCACCTCGCCCGACTGGAGGACGCGGAGGATCTTCGCCTGCATCGCGAGCGGCAGATCGCCGATCTCGTCGATGAAGAGCGTCCCGCGATCGGCTTGCTGGAAGAAGCCCTGTCGCGCGGCCTGCGCGCCCGTGAACGCCCCCTTCGCGTGGCCGAACAGCTCGCTCTCCGCGAGCTCGCTCGGGATCGCGGCCGCGTTGAAGCGGATGAAGGGCTTCTCCGCGCGGCGGGAGTGAGCGTGGAGCGCGAACGCGCAGACGTCCTTCCCGACGCCGCTCTCGCCCGAGAGGAGCACCGTCACGTCCTTCTGCCCGACGCGGACGATGAGCTCGAGCAGGCGCCGCATCGGGGGGCTCTCGGCTACCATCGACCGGCCGATCGAGGCCTCCGTCCGGAGGCGCGCGTTCTGCAGACGGAGCGACCGAACCTCGACCGCGCGCTTCACCGAGAGGGTGAGCTCGTCGGGGTCGAAGGGCTTGGGCAGGTAGTCGGACGCCCCCGCCTTCATCGCCGCGACGGCGTGGCGCTCGGAGCCGTGCGCCGTGAGCATCAGCACGGGGACGCTCGGGTCCTGCGCGCGCAGCCGCTCGAGCACCTGCATGCCGTCCATCTCGGGCATGGCGAGATCGGTGAGGACGACGTCGGCGCCGCGCGTCTCGAACGCGAGCAGCCCCTTCTCGCCGCTCTCGGCGGTCTCGACGATGAACCCGGCGTCCGAGAGGACTGCCTCCAGCGTGTATCGAAGCGACGCGTCGTCGTCGATGACCAGGACTCGTTGCATGCCGTCGGACCTCGCGCGGCGCCTACTGCGACGGGAGCGGGGCGTCCGACGCAGCAGGCGTCGGGGCAGCTTCTCTCGCTTCGGCGGCCTCGAGCGGCGACGATACGGGCTCCGCCACGCGACCACAACCCGACCGCGGCGACTTCGGGAGATGCTTCTGCGCGAGCGGCGACGAAAGCGCGCAACGGGGGAGATCGATCGACACCGTCGTCCCCTTGCCCGGGACGCTCTCGTAGGCGATGCGACCGCCGTGCTGCTCGACGAGCCCGCGGGCGACGGCGACGCCGAGCCCCGTCCCGCCTTCGCGGGTGGTGAAGTAGGGCTTCCGGATGCGCTCGAGCACCTCCGGCGTCATCCCCACGCCGTGGTCGGACACCTGGATGCGCAGGAAGCCGTCTTCGCCGCACCGATCGGCGACGTGCATCGTGACGGTCTCGCCGGCCGGCGACGCCTGCATCGCGTTGAGCACGAGGTTGAGCAGCACCTGCCGCACCTTGCGGACATCGGCGTTGACCTGGACGTCGACGCTCCCTGTCACCTCGAGCGAGAGCTGGGCGTCCGCGGCTCGGGTCTCGAGGAGGAGGGTGAGCTCGCGCGCGAGATCGTAGGGCTTCGTCTTGGTGACCGAGAGCTCGTCGAGCCCTCGAGAGAACGAGAGGAAGCCGTCGACGATGTCCCGGAGACGGTCCGCCTCGGCGGCGACGATCGACAGACGCTCCGCCATCTTCGGGTCCGTCGCGTGAGTCGCCATGTGCGCCGAGAGCCCCTTGATCGCCGCGAGCGGGTTCTTCACCTCGTGGGCGAGACGGGCCGCGACCCCTTCGAGCGCGCGGGTGCGGTCCTCCCCTTCGGTGCAGAGCTCTTCGCGCCGGTCCGCGAGCTCGAACGCCACGCGCTCGTACGCGGTCTTCACGAAGGTCCCGAACTGACTGAGGTGCAGCGTGGAGAGCGCAAGCGCGCCGAACGCGACGACGACATACTCGGCCGACGGCATCCCGTCGTGCGGGGCGAGAGGGGCGACGAGCGTCCCCACGAACGTGTGGGCCAGCACGGCGAAGAGCGCGAAGATCGAGACGACGGCGCCGAAGAACGTGAATCGTTCGGCGCGATTCGGGAGGCCCACCGAGACCCCCGCGGCCATCGTCAGGACGAGGGGCAGGATGGGGCTCATCAGCCCGCCCGTGTTCGCCATGGCCACGCCGAAGAGCGCGACGTTGCCGTAGACAATCGCCGTTCGTCGCGGCCCGGGCTTCGCGCTGGACGCGGCGTTGCTCGGCGAAGCCTGCATGGCAAAGACCGCCGACCACACCAGGAAGATGGCCGTCTGTATGCCGAGGCGGATGGGTGGGTATCCGCGCAGGGCCAGGACGGCGAGGACGAGCGCGTGGAACGGCGCGATCAGCGCGAGCTTCATCCGGATGTGCGCCTGCGACATCTCCCCGAAGACCCTCTGCCGGAGGGCCTCGAAGCGCGCTCGGCTCCGTGCTTCGAACTGGGCCTGGGATGACACGATCAAGAGCTGAGCAAACTCCGTGCGAGAAGGCCAGCTGGGCGATCCAGGGCCGAATCGAAGGAAACGCATCCGTTCAGCTGTCCGGTGACCGACAGGTCGTCGTCCCGACGACGCCACTGGCCTCGATCTGACGCGAAGCTCTCCCCGGAGCGAATTCACAGGAAGCTCGGAAGATCGGAAGGTGAAGGATGAAAACCTCCCCGATCTTTCGATCTTCCTGTGAATTCCTCTTCGGGCGAGGAGGTGCCGTGGGATCGGGGACTTGACGCGGAGCGCGCCGGGACAGACAACCTCCCCGTGTTTTCACGGAAAGTCGCCTTCGGGATCACCGCTGTCATCTGCGCCCTCGCGGTGTCTGATCATGCGAAGGCAGGCGTCGGGGAACGCCTCGGGTTGCTCCGCCAGCTCCGGACCGAAGCGCTCCACGCGAGCGGGCCGGGGGCCTATGCCGCGGTGCGCCGTCTCTGGCAGCAGTGGGACCAGGGGGATCCCGCGGACGTCGAGGAGGCGCTCGGAGAGGTCGCGAGCAACCCGTCGGTCGCGCCGCCGACGCGGGTCTACGCCCAGCTCCTCGAGGCCTACGCCCGCCGGCGACGCGGGGATCTCGACGGCGCGAAGGCCCGCGTCCTTGCGCTTGGCTTCGTCGAGCGATGGATGGCTATCGGCCCGTTCGACAACGAGGGAAAGACGGGGCTCTTGCTCCCTTACGGGCCGGAAGAAGACCGTCAGAGCGCGCCGAGCCTCCTCCGGGCGTACGACGGAAAGGAACGGACGGTGCGCTGGCGTGTGGCGCCGACCGCCGCCTCGTTCGGGTGGTTCGATTTCGGGGCGCTGATGCGCCCGACGGAGAAGGTCTGCGGCTACGTGACCACGTACGTGCGCGACGGACACGCGGCGGCCGGTGCGAGCGAGCACCCGCGGCCGATCTCGGTGTGGGCGGGGAGCGCGGGCGCGATGCGCGTGTTCTGGAACGGCGAGGAAGTGCTGCGCGACGAGGCCTACCGCGACCTCGACGCCGAGCGGCTCGCGACCACCGTCACGCTGGCTCCGGGCTGGAACCGCCTGCTCGTCAAAGTCTGCGGGGACGAGAGCCCGCCGATGCTCTCCGTGCGGCTCGCCGGCCCCGACGGCGCTCCGGACCCGCACCTCGTGACCGACCCCAACCCGGTGGCCGCTGCCGAGGCCGCGACGAGAAGCGCGACCCTCGACGGCACGCTCCCGGCGCACGCGACGCGCGGAAACGACGGGAAGGACGGGAGGGACGCGGACCCGCGACCCGCCACGCCCACGTTCGCCACGCCTGCGGCAACCCGGGCGAAGTCCGCCGTGAAGCCGCCGCTGAGCGTCGGGCGGGTCGAAGGGCCCCTTCAGGCGTTCGAGCGGCTCTCCGTGTCCGGCGACGCCTCGCTCCTCGAGAGCTACGCGCGGTACCTCGTCGTCACGCAGTCCGACGACGTGACCCAGCACCAGGCGCGCGAGCTCGCGCGGCGGGCGGCCGAGAAAGCTCCGACGATCCCACGCCTCCTGCTCGCCGCAGATCTGGCCGAGGGGCGCAACCAGAAGGCCGTCTGGATCGAGAAAGCGGAGGGGCTCGCCGAGCGCGGTCAGGGCACGAGCGCCGAGCGGATCGACGTGCTGCTCGCTCGCGCAGCGCACACACGCCGCGGGCTCAACCGGCGCGACGCCATCCCGTTCTACGATCGCGTCCTGGTGCTCGACCCGGACAACATCGAGGCGACGCTCGCCCGCTTCGAGCTCTATGGCGCGGCCGGTCTCCACGAGACCGCGCTGTCGTTCCTGGAGCGCGCGCTCGAGCGACGCCCGCGAAGCGTCGCCCTCCTTCGGGCGGGCGTCGGCGCGCTTCGTGGGGAAGACCGGGTCGCGGAAGCAGACGAGCTGGCCGAGCGATACGCCGCGGTGAGGTTCGACGACCCGGCGTTCGTCCGCAGTCGCATCGAGCTCTCGCTCGCGCGTCGCGACACGGTGGCGACCAACCGCTGGATGGAGCGCCTGCTCGCGACGAACCCAGACAGCGCGCCCGCGCTCGGGGTCGCTGCCCACGCGCTCATCGCGCTAGGGGACCGCCCGCGGGCGATCGCGATGTACCGGAAGGCGCTCGAGCTCGCGCCCGAGGACACCGACACGATGCGGTCACTGGCGGAGATCTACGGGATCGCCGGAGAGCGGGACGAGGAGGTCAAGCTGCTGAAGCAGGTCGTCGTGCTCCTCCCGCAGTCCAAGGACGTGCGCGAGTACCTCAGCCAGATTTCCCCCTCTCTGCCGCGCAGGGACGAGGCCTATGCGCGCCCGGCGAGCGAGTTCCTCAAGCTGCGCGACCTCCCGGCGAACGGGCATGACCGACGGATGTTTGTGGATCTGACGGCGACGACGGTGTTCGCGAACGGTCTCGCGAGCCGGTTCCACCAGGTCGTCTTCCAGCCGCTGACCGAGAGCGCCGCCGCGGAGGCGCGGGAGTATGCGTTCGGCTTCGAGGCCGACTCCGAGAGCGTCCAGCTGCGCGGCGCGCGCGTCTATCGCGCCGACGGGAAGATCGACGAGGCGATCGAGACGGGCGAGGGGGCGGCCGACAACCCGGCGCTCAGCACGTACACGAGCGCGCGCGCCTACTACGTCCACTTCCCGCGGCTCTACCCGAAGGACATCGTCGAGCTCCTGTACCGGGTCGAGGACGTCGCCCCGCGGAACGCCTTCGCCGACTACTTCGGCGAGGTCGATTACCTGCAGTCGAACGAGCCGATCGCGCGCGCGGAGTACGTCCTGCTGACGCCGAAGAGCCGCACGTTCTACTTCAACGAGCCGAACGTCCCGAACCTCACGCGCACCGTCGACGAGACGGACGACCTCAGGATCTACCGGTTCGTGGCCCTCGACGTCCCCGCTATCCTCCCCGAGCCGTCCCAGCCGCCGCTCGGTGAGCTTCTCGGGCACGTTCACGTGTCGACCTATCGTTCATGGGACGAGATGGCGCGCTGGTACTGGGGGCTCGTGAAGGACCAGTTCGTCGCGGACGACGAGATCCGCCGGCGCGCGGCCGAGGCGACGCGAGGGCTCACCGACGAGCGAGCGAAGGTGCGGGCGGTCTACGACTTCGTCGTCGAGAAGACGCGCTACGTCGCGCTCGAGTTCGGCATTCACGGCTTCAAGCCGTACAGCTGCGCGCAGATCTTCGCGCGCGGGTTCGGCGACTGCAAGGACAAGGCGACCCTCATCGTCGCGATGCTCAAGGAGCTCGGCATCCAGGCGACGATCGTCATCGTTCGCACGGGCCAGAAGGGTGATTTCGAGACGTACCCCGCCAGCCTCGCGCCCTTCGACCACGCGATCGCGTACGTGCCGTCGCTCGACCTCTATCTCGACGGAACCGCCGAATACACCGGGTCGCTGGAGCTGCCGACGATGGACCGCGGCGCGCTCGCCATCCAGATCAACGAAGGGCAGCCGAAGATCGTTCACCTCCCCGACCCGCCCGCTGCGGAGAGCGTCACGACACGCAAGGTCGACGTCACCGAGGCGCTCGACGGCACCGCGCAGGTCGACTGGCGACTCGAGGTCACGGGCGCCGCTGCGAGCGCCTTTCGCCAGCGGTACCACGTGGCCAGCTCGCGAAAAGAGCGCCTCGCGGAGGATCTCTCCGGAGAGCTCGCGGGGCTGACGGTGACCCAGGTCGCCGCGAACGACCTCGACGACGTCGAGCAGCCCGTGAGCCTGCGCGTGCACGCTCGATCGCAGGAGCTCGCGCGCCGCGAGGGTCAGGCTCTCTCTCTCCCTGCCGGGCCCCGCGTCCACCTCGTGAGGGACTGGGCGCCGCTCTCGACGCGCCACCTCGACGTCCGGCTCCACGCGAAGGCCACGACGATCAGCGAGTGGACGCTCCACGTGCCTCCGGGCATGCACGTCGTCGCCGCCCCGGCGTCCGCCGACGTGAAGACCACCTTCGGCGCGGTCCACGTCGTGTCGGACGTCTCGGGGAGCAGCGTGCACGTGTCGACCACGGTCAGCCTGGATCAGACCCGCGTCACCGCCGCGGACTACCCTGCCTTTCGAGCGTTCTGCGAGGTCGGGGATCGCGCCCTCGGGCAGCGAGTGGTCGTGTCGCGATGAAAACGTCCGCTCTCCTCTCGCACGCCGCGATGATCGTGGCGCTGGCCGTGGCCGCGCCGTCCTGCACCGGCGCGCGCTCACCCACTGCCACCACCTCGCTCGCGGAGCTTCGCAGCGAGGGGCCGTCGTCGACGGACGGCGAGGTCGTCGGCCGGTGGACGCTCGCAGAGCTCATCGCGCCCGGAGGCGATGCGAAGCGCGCTCGCTCCGGTCGCGACCGGCTCGACGATCGCAGCGTCGACGCTCGTGGCATGTACGCGAACCTCGCGCGCGGCATCTTCGACGAGTCGCACGGAAGCCCGAAGCCGGCAGCCGAGGCCTACTTCGGGGTGCTGGCGGCCGCGCGCTCGAGGGAGGGCGACAGCGACACGCCGCTCGTCGCCTGGTACGCCTCCCACCGGCTCCTCGCGCTCCGAGGACCGGTCACGGGCCTTTTTGCCCAGCACAAGGCGGCGATCGAAGCGACGGTCGCCTCGCCTGGTGCGATCGGCTGGAGAGCGGTCGCGGAGCTCCTCGAGTGGTCGAGCGCCGAGGCCTTCGACAAGGCGGAGGAGACAGGCGACGCCTACGACGCGCTGGCGACGAAGAAGCTCGGCTGCGTCCCCCACCTGACGCTCGCCGGTCCGTTCGGTCGCGGCGCGGCGCCGGATCGCCGTCGTTCGTTCGCGCCGGAGAAGCCCGGGCCGTGGCCGCCGGCGTGGCCGGAAGAGACGGTCCGAGGCACGGCGCCGCACGTCCTGAAGAGCGACGAGCACCGCTGCTACACGGGGAGCACCGAGGACGTCGGCGAGGGGGTCTTCTACGCGCAGACGTTCTTCACCTCGAGCGAGCGCGCAGACGTGCTCGTCGCGGTTCAGGGCGCGCTCGCCGTGTGGGTCGACGACACGCGCGTGCTCGAGCGTGACCTGCGGCAATGGGGGGTCTGGCAGAAGTTCGGGACCGTCGTGCGCGTGAGCCCGGGACGCCATCGCATCCTCGCGCGCCTGCTCAGCGACGGCGCGAGCGTCCGCCTCCTCACGCCCGACGGAAGGCCCGCCGAGGTCACCTCGGACGCGGACGACACGAAAGGGTACGCGCTCTCCTCGCCGGTCGTCCTCGGCGACCCCAATCCGATCGATGCGATGGTCCGGATCGCCGCGGCCGGCGGTGCGCGAGACATCCCGTGGCTTCGCGCGATGCTCGGCGCGTACGCCGCGCACGTCGAGGGGCTGGACGACGTCGCGGACGTCCTCGCAGGGCCGCTCGTCGTTCCCGAGAACGCCGCGGCGGTCGCGCTCGAAGTCTCGGCGCAGTACGTCGCGGGAGACACGGCGCTGTCCTCGGATCTGCAGCAGCGAAACGAGAAGGACCTCCGTACGCGCGCGATCGCCGCCGATCCGCGCCTCTGGGCGTCGCGAGGGTGGCTCATCCTCGATGCTGCGAAGCAGGGAGGCCTCGCGGAGGGGGTTGCGCCGTTCCGCAAGCTCGCGGCGGAGTTTCCGAACGTCCCGGAGATCCTCACCAAGGAGGCGCAGCTCTACGGCGAGCTCGGCTGGCGAGCGGAGCGGATGCATGCCGTCACTGAGCTCGCGCAGCGCTTCCCCGAGGACGTCGCTGCTCTTCGGCTCTACCTCGAAGAGCTCGACGACCTCGGGTCGGTCGTCCTTGCCGACGCCGTCGCGCTCCGGGTCGGCAAGCTCGACCCCGACAGCGAGATCGCGCTCGATCGGGCGCTCGCGCGGCACGACTGGACGGGCGCGGTCACGGAGCTGCGGCGCCTCGCGAAGCGACGGCCGGAGCGGAAGGACATCGCGGTGCGCGTCGCGGACGTCCTCGCTCGCTCCGGCGACCCGAAGGCGGCGACCCTGGAGCTTCAGAAGGCGCTCGCGAAGAACCCGCAGGACGCGACGGCGCGCTTCCGGCTCGCAGACGCCGCCTATGCGCGCGGAGACGTCGCCGCGCTCAGGACTGCGCTCGCCGAGGCCTTGCAGGTAGGCGCAAAGGCGGCGGAGCTCCGCGGGGCGATCGACCTCCTCGAAGGCGCGACCGACCTCGCGCCGTACCGCATCGACGGTCGCGCGGTCATCCGCGAGTTCGAAGCGTGGGAGAAGTCGGGCAAGCACATGGATGGCAATGCGGCGCGCGTCCTCGACTACTCGGCGCTGTGGGTCCACCCCGACGCGGCGAGCGAGATGCTCGAGCACGAGATCCTGCGTATCCAGTCGCAGGAGGCCATCGGCGAGCAGTCGGAGCAGGCGCCGCCGACCGGGCTCATCCTTCACCTGCGCGTCATCAAGCCCGACGGATCGATCCTCGAGCCGGAGCCCGTGAGCGGCAAGCAGACGCTCTCGATGCCTCACCTCGAGGTCGGTGACTACGTCGAGATCGAGCACATCAGCGAAGAGCCTGGGGACGGCGAGAAAGGCCTGCGATACCGGGGCCCGGAGTGGTTCTTCCGCGAGCCGGAAAAGGGCTACTGGCGGAGCGAGTTCATCGCCGTGACGCCGAAGGACCGCACGCTCGAGATCGAGACGCGCGGCAACGTGCCGCCTCCGCAGCAGCGATCGGTCGGTGACTTCGACGAGCGACGCTGGCGCGTCGATCTGAGCCCGCCTGCGCCGCGCGAGCCCGACAGCGCTCCGATGAACGAGTTCCTGCCGAGCGTCCGGCTCGCGTGGGGCATCACCCTCGAGGACACGATCCGTCGCCTCGTCGACGCGGCCTCGCAGGAGACACCGCTCGACCCGAGGTTTCGCGAGAGAGCGCTCGCCATCGTCAAGCCGGCGCCTCTCGGCCGCGTCGACGAGCAGGTGCGCTTGATCTACGAGGAGGTCACCAAGAACGTCGCGGACGGGAACGAGACCGACGGCCGACGCACGCTCTCCGGTAAGAGCGGATCGCGCCAGGCGGCCTTCCAGTACCTCGTGCGTGAGCTCGGGATTCCGATCGAGCCGGTCCTCGTCAAGAACCGCCTCGCGACGCCGCCGCTCGGCAAGATGAGCGAGGTCGAGGGCTACGACGGCGTGCTCCTGCGCATCCAGACGGGGGCCTCGGATCCGGGATCGCCTGCGGGAATCCGATGGCTCAGCGTCCGCGACAAGTTCGCTCCCGCCTGGTACGTGCCTGCGGAGTACCGGGGGCAGCCCGCCATCCGGCTCGTCGCGGGGGCGCCGCATGACACGACCCCGACGACCGGGGGCACCGACGGCGTGGTCTTCGATGGCCATGCGACACTGCGGGCCGACGGCACGGCCTCGGTGGAGCTCGCGCAGCGCTTCGAGGGGAAGGCCGGCATCGGAATCCGGAACGTCCTCGACAAGGTCCCTGGTACGCAGCTGCACGACTTCCTCGAGTCGGCGCTCGTCGCGCGCAGCCTCCCCGGCGCGCACCTCAAGGACTTCACCATCGAGCACAAGGACGACCCGAGCGCTCCGCTCATCCTGCACCTCAAGGCCGAGGTCCCCGAGCTCGCGCGCAAGACGAGCGGGGGCCTCGTCATCGCGTCCGTCTTCCCGATGAACCTGACAGATCTGGCGTCTCTCGCGGAACGCCAGACGCCGCTCCTCATCCAGCTCGCGTTCCACGTCGAGGTCCACTTCGAGATCGCCGTGCCCGATTCGCTGCAGCTCCCGACAGGGCTCGCGCCAGTCGAGGCCCGGGACGGCGAGAGAACCATCCGGGTTCACGACTCGGTGCGCGGCCACTCGCTCGTGCTCGATCGCGTCGTCGACATCCCTGCCGGGCGGGTGCAGCCCGGGGCGGAGTACGCGCGGTACCTCCGCTTCATCCACGACGGAGACAATCTCGTCCAGCGCGAGCTGGTTCTTGGTCGTTGACGCGCTCCATTACCGCGTGTGACGGTTTCTGCTGAGGGCGGAGAGACCATGACTGACCGACGCGGTGGATGTGTTGTGCTTGCGATCTCTCTGGTCGCGCTCGCCGCGCTCGCCGCGTGCTCTCACGGAAGCGACGCGCCGGCTCCGAGCGAGACGGCCTCGTCGGCGTCCGTGCAGTCGGCGATGCCTTGGGCCGCGAACGCAGGCGACGTGTCGCGCTTCGCGGACGAGGTGCCGTTCGGCCCCGAGGCTACGGCGCGTGACAAGACGCCGGTGCGAAAGTCACCCGGCGGAGAGGTCGTCACCACGCTCCCGCCTGGCACGGGGGTCGTCAAGCTCGCCACGCACGGAGACGAGGTCCTCGTCTGCTTCGATGATCCGAAGGGCGGAGCCCACCTGATGGGATGGACGCTTCAGTCGTCGCTCGACGACCCGACACCGCCGCCGCCCGCGGAGGTCGATGCCGGACCGCCACCGCCCGAGCCCAAGCCTCACGGCCATCACCACGGGCATCGAAAGCAGCGTCACTGAGCATCTTCACATTGGGTCGGAGTCACCCCGTCAGGGTGAAGATGTTTAGAGCTCAGGTCACGCGGCGCCGACGACTCGCGACGTATGCGATCAGCGCACACGCAGCGGCGAGCGGTGCGCCGGAGGGGCCGGAGTCCCGACCCGTGACCGAGCAGCCCTGCGCCGTCGCCGGCATGTTCCCGTAGAGGAACTCGATCCCGGCGAGGTCGTCGCTCGCGGGTGTCCGTCGAGAGGCGTCGCCGGGCGAGCTGTAGAGGTACATCACGTCTGCGGTGTCCTCCGCCGCGTCGTCGAGCCCGAGCGCGTGACCGGTCTCGTGGGTGAGGATGTGCACGAGGTCGAACGGCGCGCTCGCGGCGAAGTCGACGGGGGCCGTCGTCGTCTCCTGACTGCCCGCCCACGCGAACGGCCCCGGCGTGCTCGTGGCCGGCTCGTTTGCGACGGCGACTGCGCCCGCAGCTGGACGGTCGGCCGCCGGGAGGACGGCGAAGTCGTAGCTCCCGTTGATCACGATGTCCGTGTCCACGATCGCGCCCGTCACGTCGTCGTAGGAGACGAGCGTGATCGCGAGCGCACCCGCCGCGGTTGGATACCCGGGGATGAAGTAGACGACGTTCCGTCCGTCGACCGCGGGCGTCGACGCGGAGTCCGCGAAGGTCACGTGAAGCTTCGGCCCGAGGTTCGCGTCGGTCCATGCGATGGCTGCAGCCGTGACCGCCGCGAGCGCTCCGGGGACGGCATCGGTGAGCGAAGGATCGATCTCGAGGGTGATGTCGGCGTCCGGCCATCGCACCGGAAGCCCGGAGGCTGTCTCGCGGACGAAGTAGGCCCGAGCAGGAGCGCTCGACAGGAGGATTGCGGCGACCGAGAGGCTGGCGAGCGCGCGATGTGCCCATCGAGCTCCGGACGGCGTGCTCGAAAGCAGGGGCGGGCGCGAACGACTCATACGCGTGCAATGGCGACTCTCGACGCGTCGGATCACGAATTCTCTCCACTCCAGAATTCTCGTGAAGCTCGGGCGGGGTCCGGAGTGACCGCCGCCCCTGCTGGCTAACGGCCGCCGCGAGCATTGCTTGAGAGTGAATTCATTCAGGTAGTCTGTTCAGCATGAAGAGCCTCTCGCGCGTGCACTGGCTCTCCGCGGCCATGGCCGCGAACCTCGCGTGCAGCAGCTCCCCCGTCGCCTCGCACGCGACGGACGCGGGGCACGACGCACTGCGCGCACCGGACGCGGCGCGTGACGCGCTTCGATCCACGGCGGACGCTCACGATGGAAGCTCGAGCGACGCCGGCGCGCACGACAGCGCGATCGATGCGGCGGTGGACGCGGGCCCCGTGACCACCCTCTCGTTCGGCGAAGATCTCGTCGCCAGCCTGAGCGCGTCGGGTCAGCTCACGATCACCCGGAGCGGACAGCCCATCCTTGCCACGGCGGCAAACCAGCCGCTCTTCACGAGCGCCATCGACCCTGCGTCCCCCGACGGGTGGCATGACCCGAAGTCGCTCGCGTCCGACACGTTCACGACGCTCCCGGCGCCCGGCATCAAGATGGACAGCCCTTCTCCCGGAGTCCTTCGCTTCGCCGCCCACGACTCACGCGCCGACGTCGTCCTCGTCTCTCTCTCTGTCGCGTCGGACAGCGGCTTCTACACTGGGCTCGGCGAGCGCTACGACCACGTCGACCCTCGCGGCGAGATCGTCGGAATGCAGCTCGAGATCGACTCCGCGTACGAGTCGGGGACGACCGATCGCCACGTGCCGGTCCCGTGGCTCGTCTCCTCGAACGGTTACGGCATCTTCGTCGAGGATCGGCAGGCGGGCGCGTGGGACGTCGCGAGCACCGACCCGGGTGTCGTGCGCTCGACGTTCGAAGACTCGACGCTCGACGTCCTCATCGTCGTCGACCCGGACCCGCTCGCGGTCGTCGCGACCCTCACGACGATCGCCGGCCGTCAGCGCGCGACCCCCGTCTGGGCGCTCGCGCCGATGATGTGGCGCCACGTCGACACCCAGGCCGAGCTCCTCGCAGACCTCGCGCACATACGCTCGCTCCACATCCCGACGACCACGTTCTGGATCGACGACGGCTGGCAGGTCGCGCTCGACACGCTCGACTTCACGCCGACCAAGTACACCGAGGCCGGCGCGGCGACCGCCGAGATGAAGACGCTCGGCTTCAAGCTGTTCGGCTGGAACAGCCCGTACCTCGAGTCGCCCGCGTCGAGCGGGACGGAGGATGAGGCGCAGCTGCTCTATCCGACCGCGGAGGCCGACGGCTACTTCGTCAAGAAGGGGAGCGCTCCGTTCGCAGCGCTCGGCCCCGGCTCGGGGACGTACGGCCTGATGGATTTCACGAGCGGCGGCGCCACCGCGTTCTGGGCCGGACGCGCGGCGGTGCCCGTCGGTCTCGGGATGGACGGCTTCAAGCTCGACTACGGCGAGGACATGGTCCCCTCGATCTTCGGGCAGCGGCTCGGACTCACGCTCGCGGACGGCGAGACCGAGCGGACGGCGCGCGATTATCCGCTCGTCTATCACGGCGCCTATCGCAAGGCGCTCGCGAGGGACGGCGGATCCGGCGACGACGGCGTGCTCGTCGTCCGTGCGTCGACCTACGGCGGCGCGCAGGTCGCCGACATCGTGTGGCCCGGGGATCTCGACAACGGCTTCCAGCACTACGGCGACGTGAACGGCGCCGGGGCGCTCCTCGTCGGTGGCCTCCCTGCGTCCGTCGTCGCCGCGCAGACGCTCTCCGCGTCCGGCTTCGCGCTCTTCGGAGCAGACATCGCCGGCTATCGCGACGGCGTCCCGACCTCGGAAGCGCTCCTCCGGTGGGCCGAGCAGTGCTCGCTGTCGATGGTGATGCAGCTCGGGCCCGGCGAGAACAAGTACCCCTGGAACTACGACGCGAGCACGGTGACGACATACACGGCGCTCGCGAACCTGCACCAGAGCCTCGTCCCGTACCTCGCGACGCTGCTGACCGCCGCGGAGACCCTTGGGACGCCGACCCTCCGCCCGCTCCCGCTCGCGTTCCCGACCGACAGCGACGCGCCGATGTTCGCGGACACCGAGTATCTCCTCGGGCCGGCGCTGCTCGTCGCCCCGGTCGTCACGTCGGGGGTGATGTCGCGCCAGGTTCACCTGCCCCCCGGCGAGTGGTTCCCGTGGTGGGGTGGGGCGGCCATTGCGGGGCCGATGACGTTCACCGCGCAGGCGCCCATCGGTCAGCCTCCGCTGTATGTCCTCGCGGGCTCGCTCCTCCCGATGCTGCCGCCGGGAATCGATACGCTCGTCGCGTCCGATGACCCGAGCACCGTCAGCCTCTCTGCGATGGCGGGGACCGACGTCGCATCGGCGTGGGTCTCGGGACCGGCGAGCACCACTTGCCTCGACGGCAGCAGCCTCTCGATCGCCGACACCGCGACGGGGGTGCTCGTCACGTGGGCTCCCTCGGGCACGGGCAACGCGCTCGTGCTCACGCTCGACGTCTCGCAGCGGAAGGGGGCGACCTTTGCGCCCACGCAGGTCGTCTCCGTGTCGGGCGGGCCGCTCACCCAGGAGACGTCGGCGGCGGCGGTGTCGACCGCGACGACGAGCGCGTTCTATCTGTCTGGGACGCAGGCGGTCGTGCGCCTCGTGGGGGCGGGAGCAGCGCGGCTTGAGTGACGGGGATACGAGCGAGGCTCCCGGCCTTCAGTTCGACGTGGCGCGGCTGCCTTCCTGGCCTTACGTTTGTGGCCGATGCGCTCGATCGTCACGATTCTCGGCCTCGCCCTCCTGATGGTCGTTCACGAGCTGGGGCACATGCTCGCGGCGCGGAAGTTCGGCATGCGCGTGGAGAAGTTCTCCATCGGCTTCGGCCCGGTGCTCTGGCGCCACCGCCCCCGCGGGAGCTCGACCGAGTATCAGATCGCGATCATCCCGTTCCTCGCCTACGTGAAGATCGCGGGGCTGAACCCGTACGAGGACGTCGACCCGAAGGACCCCGAGATCTACGGCAACGCGTCGCTCCTCGGCCGCATCTCGGCCATCGCGGCAGGGCCGGCGGCGAACTACCTCTTCGCGTCCATCCTGATGTTCGCGGGCTTCCTCCTCGCGGGTCACAAGGTCGTCGAGGAGACGAGCATGCGCGTCTCCATCGCGAGCGAGGGGCCGGCCAAGGCCGCCGACATGCGCGACGGGGACCGCATCGTGAAGGTCGACGGAAGCGACATCGACACGTGGGAGACGCTGAAGAAGCAGGTCGGCTCGCACGCTGGAAAGTCGATCACGGTCACCGTCGACCGGGACGGCAAGCCGCTCGACATCAACGTCACGCCGCTCCCCGTGGGCGACAAGTATGCGGGCAAGATCCTCATCGGCCCGTACCAGCGCATCGTGAAGGTCTCCGCGCTCGAGGCGGCACGTCTCAGCGTCACCGAGCCGCCGAAGGTCGTCTACGACCTCGTACGCGGCCTCGCGAAGGGGATCTCGCAGAAGCTCTCGGGCAAGCAGGACGACCTCGAGTTCCTCGGACCGGTCGGCATCTTCAAGCTCACGAGCGAGGTCGTGCAGACCGGGCCGGGGCCGACGCTCCAGTTCCTCGGGATGCTCAGCGCCTACCTCGGCGGATTCAACATGCTCCCCATCCCGGCGCTCGACGGCGGACGGCTGCTCTTCCTCGCGTTCGAGGCGATCTCGCGCCGCCGTGCCGACGCCAAGGTCGAGACGCAGGTTCACATGCTCGGGCTCGCGATCATGATCAGCTTCATGATGTTCCTGACGTTCTCGGGGAAGTAGAAGGCGGAGCGTCGTTCCTAGCGGCACCGCTCGCGCGGGATCGTCGCTCGCTTCGCGTCTCGCGCGGCCTCCACCGCCATACCGAGGCCCAGCTCGTAGTCGGCCACCCGGTACCAGAGGCAGGGGCGCGCCGAGTTCTCGCGCTCGGCCTCGATGCGCGTCTTCGTCAAACGGTCGCGGCCCGGCGGCTCCCAGATGCTGGCGAGGTACGCGGGGAAATGCACGTCGTTCGGGTCCTTCGGGTCGAGCGGCGCAAACGCCGGCAGGAGTCCGATCGTCGCGAACCCGATGACTCCCACGAAGCGAAGCGTCCATGACCACGGCGTATCGCGCGCCGGCCAGGTGGCGGCGAGCACGGCGCCCGCGAAGAGGCAGCCCGCAGCGAAGTACCAGAACGCAGGGGAGGCCCAGCCGACGAGCTCTCCCGCGTGGTGGGGCACGTAGCCGGCCCACGCGAGCGGCAAGGCGAAGCGCGCGAGGGGACGCGCCGTCGTCTCGGTCACGGTGTTGTAGACCATCGAGACGAAGCCGACCTGGGCTGCGCTGGCGATGGCGAGCCCGCCCGCGGCTGCGCGCGAGACCACGCGCCACTTTCGCCCACGCCGAGAGATGCGCTCGAGGGCGAGGGCTGCCCCGAACGCGAAGAACGGCGGCGCGGCGCCCAGGTAGCGAGGGCCAATCGACCAGCCGCCGTGCGGGTTCGAGGCCGAGCTCACGAACACCCAGAGCGAGATCATCGCGACGATCCACACCGCCGTCGCGATGCGTCGCTCCCGCCGCTCGAAGCGGGTGCCGAAGGTCGCGAAGAGGGCGAACGGGATCGCGAGGAGACCGAGCCACATGAACGGGCTCATCCCGAAGAACCCGGAGCTGTGGCTGAGCGACGCGTCCTTCAGGAATGCGCCGCTCGGCTTTCCGAAGCCGAACGTCTTCGTCTGCAGCCACGCATAACCCTCGGCGAGCTTCGGGCAGGGGCTCTTCCAGCCCTCGCACGCGCGCGCCTGGTAGAAGGTGAGCCCGGCGACGCTCAGGCCGCCGGCGAAGGCGAACGCGAAGAGCTGGCGCGGTCGCCAGAAGGTGAAGAGGGCGTAGAGCCCGAGGAAGATCGCGACGGGGACGGCGGTGTACTCGAGCAGGGGGACAAGGCCGATGAGCAGGCCCACGGAGAACGCGGTGCTCGACCGGCGCCTCCGGACGTCGCCCTGGGAGTCGAGCCGGGCAGCGAGGGTGATCCCGAACGCCATGAACGCGGCGATCGCGCAGGTCGCGTGGCTCACGAACATCAGCGCATAGGCCAGGAAGTTGGACCCGAACGCGACGGCAGAGACCGCCGAGAGCCGCAGGACGCTGTCGTCGGTCGTCCGCCGGAGCCAGCGCTCGAACCAGACCAGGAAGGCGAAGCAGGGGAGCTGGACGGTGAAGAAGCGCAGCGTGAACGTCGCCGCCCGGAGCCACCACGCGCGCTCGACCGGCGTCGCCGCGTCGGTCGGGACCCTGTGGCCGAAGCGCGGAGCGATCTTGGTGAAGGCCCAGTAGAACGGCACTCCGGCGTAGCTCATCGCGGGCGCCTTGACGGACATGTAGAACTTCTCGTCCATGGCGATGCCGCCGAGGCGAGGGTCGAAGATGCCGCTCCCCCTCACTGGCGCGTGCTCGATCTTGGGCGGCTTCACGGCTCCGGCGGCCGTGGGCGGCACCGGATGCTCGGCGGCGCGTCCGAGGTCGCCGACCCAGCCTTGCCGCGCGACGATCTTGTCGAGGTGGAACGTGTGCTGCTCCACGATCGCCATCGTGAGGTACGTGCGGGTGTTCTCGTTCGGGTTGTTGACCGGCGCGAGGTACGGCTCCACGCAGGTGAAGACGACGAACACGAGCGCAAAATATGCGGTAGTCAGACGCGGGACGACCCAGCTTCGCCTCGCTCCTGATGCCTCCGCCCGGAGGTGGGGACGCCCCAGCCATCGCGGCTTCCGCATGCCGGCCTGTCTACCGCAATTCGATGGCCCGCGAAACGTGATGCAACTAGTTTAGCCGGCCTCCATGCCGCGTCCGACCCTCACGCTCGTCCTCCCGATCTACAACGAGGAGGAGGTCATCCCGATCTTGCACGACCGGCTGCAGCAGTTCCTCGGGACGCTCGGCGTCGACGCCGAGGTGCTCTTCGTCAACGACGGCTCGAAAGACCGGTCGCTGCCGCTCCTCCGCGATCTCGCCAAGAAAGACGAGCGGTACAAGGTCCTCGGCTTCTCCCGGAATTTCGGGCACCAGAGCGCGATCACGGCGGGGGTCGACTACGCACGGGGGAAGGCGGTGGTCGTGATGGACGCCGATCTTCAGGACCCGCCCGAGGTCGTCGTGGAGATGCTCGCGCGCTGGCGTGAGGGGTACGACGTCGTCTACGGCATGCGACGCAGCCGCGAGGGGGAGACCTGGTTCAAGCTCGTCACGGCGAAGTACTTCTACCGGGTGTTCCGCGCGATGATCCCGATCGAGGTGCCGCTCGACGCCGGCGACTTCCGCCTCATGAGCCGCCAGGTCGTGCTGACCTTGCGATCGCTGCGAGAGGCTCACAGGTTCGTACGAGGGATGGTCGCATGGGTCGGCTTCCGCCAGATCGCCGTGCTCTACGACCGCCCCGGTCGCGCCGCGGGAGAGACGAAGTACCCGCTCAGCAAGATGGTGAAGTTCGCGATCGACGGCATCACCTCGTTCAGCGTCGTCCCGCTGCGCTTCGCGACCTATCTCGGCATCTTCATCAGCGTGGGCAGCGTCCTCTACGCGGTGTGGGCCCTCGTGATGAAGGTCTTCTTTCATGACACCGTGCAGGGCTGGACGACCACGGTCGTCCTAGTCGCCCTCCTGTCGAGCGTGCAGCTCCTGATGATCGGCATCCTCGGAGAGTATGTCGGGCGCATCTACGAGCAGGTGAAGCTCCGCCCGCTGTACATCATAAGAGACCGCGTTAACTTGCCGCGGGAGAAGGACTCGGACGAGCTCGACGAAGAGGACGACCGCGGGGTGGAGCCTCGGTGATCCGCTGTCTCTGATGGTACCTTGAGGCCAGAGGTGACGAAGCGTGACGAGCGGCAAGAGCGGTTCTGTGACGATCGGATTCATCGCCGAAGCCGAGACCACGAGCGTCGTCCCGGAGCCGCAAGACACGTCCGCGATTGACCTCGCGCGCACGGTGATCGAGGAGGCGGTGATCTCGCTCGTCTCGAAGGTCCTCTGCGAGAGGCACACCGTCATCCCGGTCTCGCGAACGGGCAACTACCTCATCGTCGCGATGGCGGATCCTCGAAACCGGACCACCTTCGACGCGCTGAGGGCGCACACGGGTCTACAGGTGGAGCCCGTCGTCGCGTCGGCAGCCGCGATCCGCGAAGCCATCGCGAGGCACTACGCGGCGTGAGCGTGGCCGCAGCCTGCATCGACCGAGTCGCTCCGTAACGCGACGACTCGGTCTCGATGTCGGTAGTTTCAGGAGGCCTCTCCCTGGATCGTACACGGAGACCCTGCGGAGATGGATCGTGGAAACCCCGCGATCAAGACGATTGCCAATTGACGAGCTCCGCGTACGAAGCCCAGAGTGTTCGATGGTGGGGAGCCATCGAGAGGGACAGTAATTTTGACCGTCGTAGTTGCGGCAGGTGGTGCGCCGAAGAGACGCGAGCCGCTCGTCCTTGGAACCATCGTTGCTCTCTGGATCGTCCTCGTCGTCGCAGGGTTCGGGGCGCTCCTTCGGTACAAGAACCTCCCGGGCGCCCGAGGTGACGTGCCCGTGCACTGGCCAAGCCAGAGCAGCCTCCGCCCGCCGTCGGGCAAGGCAACACTCGTCATGCTCGCGCACCCGCACTGTCCGTGCACCCGCGCGAGCATTCACGAGCTCGCGGCGCTCATGACGCGACTGCCGAACGAGCTGTCTGCCACCGTCCTGTTCGTTCGGCCTGCCGGCGTCGACGACGGCTGGGAGAGCACCGACCTCCTCGAGAGCGCGCGCGCCATTCCGGGCGTCAGCGTGCAGATCGACGACGGCGGGCGGGAAGCCGCGCTCTTCGGGGCGAAGACCAGCGGCCAGACCGTGGTCTACGACCGCGCGGGACGCCTCGTCTTCTCGGGCGGGATCACTCCGTCGCGCGGGCACGAAGGGGACAACGTCGGCCGGAGCGACATCGTCCTCGCGGTCACGACGGCGGAGTCGCGAAGCTTCACGAACGTCGTCTTCGGGTGCGCGCTCGCCGATCGAGCCGTGAGCGGATCGTGAGCAGCGACCCGACACCGGAGGCGGGCACCGAGCGAGCTGCCATCGAGGCGCGAGGCACGGCGCTGTTCGAGGCGCGGCGTCGCGCGATCTTCGTGCGCACCGACACGATGTTCGCCCGTCTTCTCCTCGTGGAGTTCGCCGCCGGCGTCGTCGTCGCGTTCCTGATCTCCCCCTACGCCTGGGAGGGGCGCGCGAGGTCGCTCCACGAGCACATCTACGCCGCGATCCTCCTCGGCGGGACCATCGTCGCGCTCCCCTGCGCGCTCGTGGTGCTACGACCCGGCGAAGCCATCACGCGGTACGTCATCGCGACCGCCCAGATGCTGTTCGGGGCGCTCCTCATTCACTTGACGGGCGGGCGCATCGAGACCCACTTCTTCATCTTCGGGGCCCTCGCCTTCCTCGCCTTTTACCGTGAGTGGAAGGTCCTGGTCCCGGCGACCGTCGTCGTCGCGCTGGACCACCTCGTCCGTCAGTTCCTCTGGCCGGAGTCCATCTTCGGCATCGCGCATCCGGAGTCGTGGCGCTTCCTCGAGCACGCGTTCTGGGTCGTGTTCGAGGACGCGTTCCTCGTCGTGTCCTGCCTGACCGGGACGCGGGAGCTGCGCACGATGTCGATGCAGCACGCCGAGGTCGAGGCGCTCACGGAGAAGGAGAAAGCGAAATCCAAGGCCCTCGACCTCGCGCTCGGAGAGGCCGTCGCCGCGAAGAACGAGGCCGAAGAGGCGAGTCGCATCAAGGGTCAGTTCCTCGCGAACATGAGCCACGAGATCCGGACGCCGCTCAACGGCGTCATCGGCATGACCGATCTCCTCTCGCGCACGACGCTCACGCCGAAGCAGGTCCAGTACGTGCGCACGGTGAGGAGCTCGGGAACCGCGCTCCTGGCGGTCATCAACGACATCCTCGACATCTCGAAGATCGAGGCAGGCAAGATGGAGCTCGCGAACGAGACGTTCGAGCTGCGCGAGGTCATCCAGGAGGTCAGCGAGCTGGTGGGGGCGCTCGCCAGCGCGAAGGGGCTCGACCTCATCGTCCGGGTCGACGAGGCCTTCCCGGTCTCGATCGGCGGCGACTCGCACCGCTTGCGGCAGATCCTGACCAACCTCGCCGGGAACGCGGTGAAGTTCACGGAGAAGGGGCAGCTCGAGATCGTCGCGCGGCTGGAGTCCGAGACCGAGTCGCACGTCGTCGCGCGCGTCGAGGTGAAGGACACCGGAATCGGCATTCCGGAGGACAAGCTCGGCCTCCTGTTCCAGGCCTTCTCGCAGACCGACAGCTCCAACGCGCGCAAGTTCGGCGGCACGGGGCTGGGGCTCACCATCTCGAAGCACATCGTCGAGATGATGGGCGGCGAGATCGGCGTCCGCACGCGCGTGGGAGAGGGGAGCACGTTCTGGTTCACCGCGAGGTTGCCGAAGCCGGCGAACGGCACGGGCACGGCCCGGGCGCCGCGCGTGACGCTCGGCGGAGTGCGGATCCTCATCGTGGACGACAACGAGACGAACCTCTCCATCCTCCGCGAGAACGTGACGCGCTGGGGCGCCGAGTGCGTCTCGACGACGCGGAGCAAGGAGGCGCTCGAGCTGGTCACGGCGGCGGTCCGGTCGGGCACTCCGTTCCAGGTCGCCATTCTCGACGAGGTGATGCCCGAGATGGACGGCCCGGCGCTCGCCAGAGCCATTCGCCGCGATGCCACGCTCGCGACGATGCCGATCGTCTTCCTCACGTCGAGCTCCGAGGGGGTTCCTGAGGACAGGGCCGGCCTGATCACCTGCATGAGCAAGCCGGTCGCGCCCGAGGCGCTGCGGCGTCGCTTGCAGCGCGTGCTTGCGATCGAGGGGTCGTACTCGTCCGAGCCCCGCGTCCGTACTGCGGCCGCGCACCAGGGAGCGCAGGGACGGGGCACGGTCCTCGTCGCGGACGACAACGCCGTGAACCGCCAGGTCGCGCTCGAGCTCCTCGAAGATCTTGGTTACACCGTCGATGTCGTCGCGAGTGGCAAGGCTGCGCTCGAGGCGGTCGCGAAGAACAGGTACGCGGCCGTGCTCATGGACTGCCAGATGCCGGAGATGAGCGGCTACGAGGCGACCGGCGAGCTCCGGAGGCTGGAGCAGGGCGGACCGCGGACGCCGGTGATCGCCGTGACGGCGCACGCCATGGCAGGGGATCGCGAGAAGGTCCTCGCGGCGGGCATGGACGACTACATTCCGAAGCCGCTCGCGCCGACGACCCTGGCCGACGTGATGGATCGCTGGACGAACGTACGTGCGGCCAAGGTCCCGTCGACCGCGCCTCCCGAGCCCGCCAGGGCCGCGCCGCTGCGTGGGGAGGTCCGTCGGTCGGCGAAGGTCGGACGCATGTTCCTCGAGGATCTTCCGCTCCGGCTGTCGCGGATCCGGGAGCACGCGCGCGCGCCGGATCCGGAGGCGCTGCGGCGCGAAGCGCACTCGCTGAAGGGGAGCTCGGTGAGCATCGGGGCGGCGACGCTCGCAGCGATCTGCGCCGACCTCGAGAAGACGCCGGGCTCTGACGACGAGACGGCCCTCGGGCGACTCGAGGTCGAGGCCGAGCTGGTGCGCGCAGCGCTGCTCGACGAGGTCACGTCGCGCGAGCGTCAGGCGGCGGAGGCCAAATGAAATCGCGACTGCGTGGCAAGGTCCTCGTCGTCGACGACGATCGCATCACTCTCGAGGTCGTACGGGAGCGACTCGAGACGGCCGGGTTCGAGGTCAGCACGCGCGACGGCGCGCTCGGGACCTCGGCGGCCATTCTGTCGGAGCGCCCGGACGTCGTCCTCCTCGACGTGGACATGCCCGGCCTGAGCGGCGACGCGATCGCGAAGCTGCTCACCGCCCGCTCGCACGGGGCGTCCATCGTTCTGCACTCCGCGTCCGACCTCGAGGACCTGAGGAAGATGGCCGCCAAGTGCGGCGCCGCGGGGGTCATCGAGAAGACGGACAACGAGGCGAGCTTCCTGACGCAGTTCGAGGGCTTCTTCCGGCGCGCTCGCGCGTGACGACTCGTTCTGACGAGAGGCGCCGTGCGAGAGGTTCCACGTCGCCGAACCTTTCGCATCGCCTCCCAGCGAAGAGCGAGAGACGCTCGGGAAGAGGTTCGACGTCGCCGAACCTTTCGCATCGCCTCTCTGCGAAGAGCGAGAGACGCTCGGGAAGAGGTTCGACGTCGCCGAACCTTTCGCATCGCCTCCCAGCGAGGAGCGAGAGACGCTCGGCAAGAGGTTCGACGTCGCCGAAGCTTTCGCATCGCCTCCCAGCGAAGAGCGAGAGGCGCTCGGCAAGAGGTTCGACGTCGCCGAACCTTTCGCATCGCGGCTCCGCCGAGCCGCAGCGCCTCTCTCGGAACATGCAGCGCCGCTCTCCGTACGCGAGGAGTCACCCCGCGAGATAGGTCACGACCTCGTTCCAGTCCGAAACGCCCTCTTTGGTCGTCCAGCGAACGCGGAACAGGTACACGGTCCCCGGAGCGAGCTCCTCGAGCTCCGCGTCGGCTCGCACGGTGGTCGGAAGGGAGAGCCAGCGCTCCCCATCGGTCGAGTACAGCCAGTCGTACGACGCGCGGGACTTCGCTGCCCGCGCATAGGCGTGCGCGGAGCTGGGCACGCGCCCCCGCGTGACGACGAAGGTGGCCTTGCTGGGCCCCGCGACGTCCTTCACGCTCATCGCGGCGCGCGCTTCGAAGCGTTACGGAACGAGCACACGCGGTAGCTCGAGAGCTCCCGACCAGGACCTGTGTCCACCCGGCGGTGAGTGTGCGGGCCGCAGTCTACCGCGAATGTACAAGTGGCCCGTCCGCTCGATCGGGATGTCCCACGACTGAAATGCGACCGGACGAAGCACCTTGTGACCGGGCTGCGGGTACTCGTACGCGCCCTTCGTGACGCAGATGCGCATCGCATTGCCCGTGACCGGAAGCCAGAACGGTGCAGAGACCATCACGCTCCCCGCCATGAGGGAAGGTTGCTTCTGATCGACGCCCGCTTCGTCTTCGAGCGTGAGGCGCAACGTCTCTCCGAAATCACCCCACCAGATCTCGATGGGCCCAGCCACACCCGTCACGTTTTCGAGCTCCACGTCGAGACGAAGCTGCGGCGTTCCTCGCGAGTCCTTGACCGCCTTGGCGATCCATCGACCACGGAGACCCCCGACCGCAGGCGACCAGGCCCCCATGGTCTCGCTCGCCGCCGGATCCTGCGTCATGGCGCCGCCGTCCGCACACGCGCAGGCCGATGCGACAGGCGCTGCCGACCCAAGCGCCGGTGCGCGAGCGTCTTCGCTCGGGCAAACGGTCGCGGGCTCGTGCTTGCATCCCGCGACCCAGAGCAACGACGCGCCCAGCCACGCACGAGCACGCCTTCGCATGCGTTCGTCCGTTCGGTTCGTGCTCATGCGCCGTCCGTTATCGCACAGGGCGGATCACCCGCGTGCGTCCGCCGAGGCGCACGCGAGCGCGAGACGTCCTGTCAGGGAGCCAGCGCCGCCAGGTTGATCTCTCCAAGGCGAACGGGGTCGGTGACGATCTCGATCTCGACGATCTTGCCGCCCGCGACGGTGAAGCCCATGACGCTGGTGACCCGTCCGTCCTCGACGATGAGGGCTCCAGCGCCTCCGTGGACGAGCACGGGAATGACGGACACGGACCTGCGCGCGCCGGCGGCGGCCATGCGAGCCACCCTCGTTGCGCCATGGTGCGTCCCGATCTTCGGGACATCGGAGCGCAGCACGACGTCCGGATCGAGCACTCGAACGAGCGCGTCGAAGTCCCCGGCACGACCCGCAGCGAAGAAGGCGTCGACGACCTCGCGCTGACGAGCGCGGTCGCGCTCCTGCGGAGCGGCAGCGCCCTGCACCGTTCGACGCGCTCGACTCGCGAGCTGCCTCGCGGCGGCCGGGGAGCGCCCGACCATCGGAGCAATCTCCTCGAACGGCAGGTCGAACAGGTCGTGCAGCACGAACGCGAGGCGCTCCGGCGGGGACAGCGTGTCGAGCACCACGAGGAGGGCCAGCCCAACGGAGTCGGCGAGAAGCGCCTCTCGCTCCGGGTCGAGATTGTCGACGCGGCTCACGAAGGGTTCGGGCACCCGCAGGCCGTCCGGCTGTTCCGGGCGTGTCTTTCGCGCCTGGAGGGCGTTGAGGCAGACGCGCGCCACGATCGTCGTGAGCCAGCCGCCGAGGTTCTCGATGCTCTCGGTGCCCGCGTGGCTGGCGCGCAGCCAGGCGTCCTGAACGGCCTCCTCGGCCTCGGGCGCCGAGCCGAGCATCCGGTACGCGACCGCCCGGAGCCGCGTCCGGTGCTCCTCGAACCGCTGGGCCAGCCATTCATCCTCGTTCATCGGTCACATTCCTCCGTCGTCGACTGTCATACGGATGACCGGCGATTGCCGCTGGATGTGACAAGGAGCCCCCATGCCCATGCGAATGAAGAACCCGGCGACGATCATCAGCGACGCGATGCCCCCGCTGATGGCCCTCGGCAAGACCCTCTCCGCGAGCCCCATCCCGGAGAAGACTCGCCATCTCGTCCACATCCGCACGAGCCAGATCAACGGCTGCGCGGTTTGCCTGGACGGGGAGATCGCGAAGACCACGGAGACGCCCCAGCGGCTCGCCGCCGTCGCCGCATGGCAAGAGGCACCGTTCTTCTCCGACGCCGAGCGGGCCGCGCTCGGGCTCGCCGAAGCCATCACCCGCCTCGCCGACAGGACCGACCGCGTGCCGGATGCGGTCTGGGCCGAGGCTGCGCGTCACTACGACGAAACCGGGCTGGCGTGGCTCGTCCTGGACGTCTCGGTCCTGAACCTCTTCAACCGCCTCAACGTGGCGACGCGACAGGTCGCGGGCGAGCAGCGCTGGTGACGAGGGGGCGGCTTCAGCGAAGCGACTTTCCCCGGACGGCAGTCTCCGCGGCCCGCACGCCGTCCAGTATCGTCCGGGCATGACCGAGGAAGACGTGGCCTGCTTCCGAGAGCGCCATCCCGCGCGGATTTCGCACGAAGAGGCGCGCCCCTAGCTCGTCTTCCAGACGCCGGATCTGTCGGCTCACCGCAGGCTGCGCGATCCGCAGCGCGCTCGCGGCACGTCCGACGTGCCCCTCCTCGGCAACGGCGACGAAGTACTCGAGCTGGGCGAGGCTCACAGTGTCGACTGTACCTCGGGGCATGCCCATCGTCAGCCTCGCGTGACGTCAGATCCAAACGGCATTGGATCGCGGCGTCGAAGGTCACCATCCTCACGATGCCATGAGCATCGAGCTATACGGACCGCGAGAGATCTCCGCCCTTCGGCGCGCCGGAGAGGTCGCAGCAGCCACCCTTGCCTTCGTGGGCGAGCGGCTTCGCCCCGGCGTCACGACGGCGGAGATCGACGCCTGGGTGCGGGAACACACGAGACAGCTCGGCGGAACACCGAGCCAGCTTGGCTACCACGGCTTTCCCGCGGCCGTGTGCACGAGCCGAAACCACGTCGTGTGCCACGGCATCCCGCGCGTCGACGAGGTGCTGCGGAGCGGGGACATCCTCAACGTCGACGTGACCACCGGGCTAGGTGGCTTCCACGGCGACACGTCGGCGACGTTCGTCATCGGGGACGCCTCATCGGAGGCGCGGCACGTGGTGGACGTCGCGCGGAGATGCCGGGACGCGGGGATCGCAGTGATCCGGGACGGCGCGCGCATCGGAGACATCGGTGCCGCCGTGAGCGAGGTCGCCGAGCGGTCTCTGTGCTCCGTCGTCCGAGACTACGGGGGCCACGGCATCGGACGTCAGATGCACATGGATCCGCACGTGCCTCACGTGGGTCGAGCCGGAGCCGGGCCTCGACTTCGGGCGGGGATGGTCCTGACCGTGGAACCGATGATCAACCTCGGCGCATCCGAGGTGAAGGTGCTGAACGACGGCTGGACCGTCGTCACCGCCGACGGCCGCCTGTCGGCCCAGTTCGAGCACACGGTGCTGGTCACCCTCGAGGGGTTCGAGATCCTGACGCGCGGGGCCACTTCTTGACAACGATTTCGACTGAGTACACGGGAGGGGACTTGAACCCCTACGCCTCTCGGCGGTGGAACCTAAATCCACTGCGTCTGCCATTCCGCCACCCGTGCCTGGACTGCTCTTCGATCCTGTAGCGACATCCTGTAGCGACTCGCGCGACGGCCGCAAGTGGCTCCGGTCTGCCCGGCGACACAACCGAAGCTGTCACGAGCTCCGCGCCAGCGCGGCCCGCACCGTGTCGACGCCGACCCCCTCGAGCTCGAACAGCTTCATCCTCGCCGAGGCCCCGCGCACGAGGGTCACCCGCCCCTTCGGGATTCCGCATAGCTCCGCGAGGAAGCGCACGATTTCGTCGTTCGCGGCGCCGTCGACCGGTGGGGCCGCCACCGCGAGCGAGAGCGCCTCTCCGTGCACGCCGACGACGTGGGTCTTCCGGGCGCGCGGCTTCGCGTGGATCTCGATGCGTACCCCGCTCGCCGCGGCCGTGAGCTTCACCTCCTTGGCGAGCTGCGCCCCGGCGTCGTTCGGGGGATCGGCCACGACGCGACCGTAACGCATCCGTTCGGACCGCGCAGGATGACCGCGCGCACGGATTGCGCTATCGACCGAACGCGATGATCCCCGACGCCGTGCTCCGAGAAGCCCTCGCTCACCCGCTCGCCTCCACCGACTTCGCGACCCTCGGCGCGAAATACGAAGGCAAGGTCCGAGACAACTACACACGCGGAGACGAACGCTTCATCGTCGTCACCGACCGCATCAGCGCGTTCGACACGGTGCTGGGCACCATCCCCTTCAAGGGGCAGGTGCTCAACCGTCTCGCCGCCTACTGGTTCGAGCGCACGCGCGACGTGGCGCCCAACCACATGATCGGCATCCCCGACCCGAACGTTCTCCGGTGCATCGAGTGCGAGCCGATCCTCGTCGAGATGGTCGTGCGCGCGTACATCACGGGGACGACGTCGACCAGCATCTGGACCCACTACGAGCGCGGCGAGCGAGTCTTCTGCGGGCACCGCCTGCCGGACGGGCTCGCGAAGAACCAGAAGCTTCCGGCGGCCATCCTCACGCCCACGACGAAGGCTCCGAAGGGGGAGCACGACGTGAGCGGCAGCCGCGAGGAGATCATCGCGACAGGCAAGGTGACTGCCGAAGACTTCGACGCCGCGGCGGCGATCGCGATGCGCCTCTTCGCTCGCGGCCAGGAGATGTGCGCCGCGCGGGGGCTCATCCTCGTCGATACCAAGTACGAGCTCGGGCGTGCGAAGGACGGGCGCATCCTCGTCATCGACGAGATCCACACTCCGGACTCGTCGCGCTTCTGGAAGGCGGGCACGTACGCGGACCGCTTCGCTCGCGGCGAGGATCCGGAGCCGCTCGACAAGGACTTCGTGCGCAGGCACTACACGCAGCGGGGCTACCGCGGCGATGGACCGCCCCCCGCGCTGCCGGACGAGGTCCGCATCGGAGCTGCGAAGCGCTACGTGGAGGCGTACGAGGCCATCACGGGGGAGGAGTTCGTCCCCGACCGCACGCCGCCCCTCGAACGGATCGCCGGGAAGCTCGACGCGAAAGGGCAGCTGCGATGAAAGCGACCGTGCTCGTGAGGTTGAAGGCCGAGGTCCTCGACCCGCAGGGAGATGCGGTCAGGCGCGCCCTGGGGAAGCTCGGCTTCGAGGGCGTCGGGCGCGTTCGCGTGGGGAAGCTGATCGAGATCGAGCTCGAAGACGGCCACGCCGACGACCTCGCCCCCCGCCTTCGAAAAATGGCCGACGAGCTCCTCGCGAACCCCGTCACCGAGGACTTCGAGATCAAGCTCTGAGCGAGCGCCGAGCTACATGTCGTCGTGGAACAACGGCTCGCGGTTGCGCGTGTAGCGGTAGACGAGCTGCCGCGCCTCGGGAGTGATCTGCGTGAACTGAGCGCCGAATCCGGGCGGTGCAGCGTTGTCGTCCGACTGCTCCCGCGACCACTTGACCACGGCGTTCGCTTCGAACTCGTAGCCACCCGGCAGCGAGATCTTCAGGCGTACGCTCGTCCCGATCGGCGGGATCATGTAGGTCGAGACGAAGAGCCCGCCGTGCTCGATGATGTCGTTGCCCGACAGCCCCTTGTAGAAGTTCGTCGGGCTCTGCGTCCCGAGGTCGGCGTTGACCGTGTGTGCGGCCGACGGGACCGGCGGCGAGGGGGGCCGCTGCGACGACACGTTGCTCGCCGCCGACCCGGGCGGAGGAGCCGCGGCGAACGGATCGCGCGCGTAGCCTGCGGCCTGCGCCGGAGCGGCTTGAGGGGGCGGAAACGCCTGTGGCGCGGACGGCCGCGGGTTCTGGAGCGGGATCGGTTGCGCCGCCTGGTTCTGAAGAGGGAACGCGGCGGCCTGTACCGGCTGCATCACGGGCTGGACGGGTTGGGGCGCTGTCGCAGCGAGCGCTGCGGCCTGCGCGGCATGCTGCGCGGGCTGAGGCGCCGGCTGCGCCTGCGGGCCCGCCATCCGGGTGAGCGCGTGGACGCTCGCGAGCGATGCCGCGACCGCCTCCATCGCCTGGCTCACCGCGGCGAACGCCGGTGGCTGTGACTGGAGCTGACTGAGCGCGCTCCGCGTGTGGTTCAGCGCGACCTCCGCGTGCGGGACGAGCTGCGTGCCATTCGAACGCTCGATCGCGTGGAGCGCGCCCATGGCCTGCGCGATGGGCGCAGCGAGGTCGAGGAGCTGCGAAGGGATGTTGGGATCGGACTGAAGCGCGTTGAGCCCGCGCGCCAGTGACTCTCGGGCGGTGCGGGCAGTCGTGACGGGATCGGACACGGTCGGCAAGCTCCCTGCGGCGTCGCGCCCGAAACGGGAGCGAACCCTGTCGATCCTAGAGCACTCCTCGGCTGAATGGAACGCTCCCTCCGCGAAGCAGGCGCAGTCCTCGACCGGTCCGTGTCGTTCCCGTCACGACGCCGCGAAGATGACGCGCTCTGCCAGAGCCGCAGCGTCGAGCCAGCCCTCATCCTCGTCTCGCCCCTCGTGCAGCACCACCGCACGATCGCGAGCCCTCACGACCGCCCGCCCATCGGCACGGACAGCCGCCTCACCTGGCTCGAGCGCACGGGGGAAGTCGTCGGTCGCCTCCGCGCGCGTGATCGTGATCACGTCGTCGCCGAGCGACATGAACGCTCCCGGCCACGGGCTCGCGGCGCGAATCCGACGGACGATGGCCTCGGCGGGCTCGTCCCAGGCGAGAGACAGGAGCGCGTCCCGCGGCTCTGGCGCCAGCGTCGCCTTCTGCTCGTCCTGTGGCTCCTCGACGGGGACCATCCCTCGCGAGATCCTCCCGACCACCTCCCGGAGCAACGCGAGCGAAGGCCTGTCCAGTCGCCGTGCGAGGATCCACGCGCTCCAGGACGGATCGATCGCGAGCTCGCGTCGCGCGAGGATGGCGCCAGTGTCGTACGCCTCGGCCAGCCGGTGCGCGGTCACCCCCGTGACGAGATCTCCGGACTCGATCGCCCAGAAATACGGGTCTGGCCCCCTGTGTCGCGGCAACAGCGACGGGTGGACACCGACCGAGCCGAGCGGCGCGAGGTCCAGGACGCGCTTCGGAATCCGCGTCGTCCAGAACCAGCTGACGATCAGGTCTACCCCGGCGTCGCGCACGCGCTCCGCAAGCGCGGGTCGCAGGACATCGGGGCGATCGAGCACGCGCTCGCTGCCGAGCACGCGCCGCAGCCGTCGCGCCCCCACGGCTGCGGGACGACTCAGGGCGGCGAGGGCGATCTCGACGCCGTCCGCGTGGAGCAACAGCGCCGCCAGCGGGAGACCGAAGAACGCGATGCGCAGGCGCCCTACTTCTCCTTCTCGACCGGCGGTGGCTGCGCGTGCGTGTTCGCGACCTCGTCGCCGAGCTGGCGGAGCAGCGCGGTGGTCATTGCATGCTCGACGAGCGTCCAGAGCTGCGCGCGGTCCGTGGATCGTCCGAGGAAACCGATCGGGATGCGAAATCCACCCTTGTCGCGTCGTCCGCCGCCGTACGCGCGGCCGCGATCGTCCGTCCCGAACGCCTGCTCGAGCCAGACGGCAGGGTCGACGCTCGGCGAGTGCGTGCGGAGTGAGCCCTCGATCGTCCGATCCCCCACGACGCCGTAGGTGACGATCGTGTCGATGTCCTCGCGCCGAACGAGGAAGTCTGCCGCCTGAGCGATGGTGTCGCGATCGGACTCCGACACGAAGCCGACGCCCGACATCGCGAAGTTTCGGCGCACCACGAGGCTCTTGAGGCTGCGGGCGATCACGTCCATCGCGCCGGGAGCGATGAGGCGACGATTGAGGTCAGCGAGCAAATCCTTGTCGCAGACTTCGGCGATCTGCGCGGCGGCGCGGAAGTCTGCCGCGCGCGCGAGCATGAAATCGTCCGTATCGGTCGACAGGCCATGCATCAGCGCCGTGGCGATCTTTCGGTCCTCCTCGATATCGGGGTCGAGCGGGGCCAGCTCCGCGAGGTACTCGACGAACATGGTCGCCGTCGCCCCGGCATCGAGCCGCATGTCGACGAAGCGCGCCTTGGGCGCCGTGGACGATTTGTGGTGGTCGACGATCGTGAGCACCTCGATCCCCTGCGAGTCGAGGAGATCAGGATCGAGATCCCAAGAGTCGACGAGCGCGAGAAAGTCGACGTCCCCCGCGTCGCGCACGCTCTTGATCTTTCGAAGCTCCAGCCCGAGCAGCTTGACGAGCGCGCGGTTCTCACGGTGCGAGAGCTCGTGACAGTAGCCGATCGTCGTGTGGCCGACCCCGAGGCGCGCGGCGATGTGGGCCTGCGCGAGCGCGCACGCGATGCCGTCCGGGTCGGGGTGGCCGCGGAGGGCGATGAGCAGATGCTTGCCCTTCGCGGCGGAGAGCGCCTCCGCGAAGAGCTGCGCGCGCTGGCCAGCAGCTGGCGGGGGAGGGATGGGGAGGCGTCTGACGGGGTCCAGCATGAAGGGGGATTGTGGCGCGATTTGCGGACGCGCGTCGAGTCCATGCGCAGAAGTTGATATCGTCCGCAGGCTCATGCAGGGGACGGACCACAGCGCGCCGACACACGGAGACGCCGGCGAACGCAGGCTGGTCGGGGCATTCGGCCGCGTCGCGCAGCTAGCGAGGCCATGGGTCTTGCCGGCGGTGGTGGCGCTCCCGCCGCTTGCCTGGGTGTGCGAGGCGACCCGCCGAGCCTCGCTCGAGACGCTCGGCCGGGACCAGGGGATCTTCCAGTACATCGGCATGGCCGTGCTGCGCGGCGCGAAGGACTATCGCGACGTCCGCGACGTCAACGGCCCCCTGACGCACCTCGTCCATATGGTGTTCCTCATGCTCGGCGGCGCCGACGAGCACCGCTTCCGCGTGCTCGACCTCTTCGTGACGGGCGTGTCATTCGCGATTGTCGGTGCGTGCCTCCCCGGGCTCTCGCGCACGGCAGGGGACCCGCGCCCGCGTCCGCTCGAGCGCGTCGCGTGGGCGTGCGCCGCATGGGTCATCCTTTCGGCGCAATACCTCCGCTACCTCTTCTGGGACCTGGCGCAGCGCGAGAGCTTCTTCGACTGGTTCATGCTCGTGTCCGTCGGCCTGCAGCTCGCCTCGCTGTCGCCGCTCGCGTCCGCGCGTCCGCGCGCCCGCGACTGGGCGCTCGCAGTCTCGGGCGGCGCAAGCCTTCTCCCCTGGTTCGGCAAGCCGACGTTCGCGCTCTTCACGATCGCTCAGCTCCTCACGTTCGGCGCGTGCGCCGCAGCTGAGCCGGCCGGCTCACGGGCGTGGCGCTCCTGGCTGAAGGCGTTCTTCGCCGGGGGCGCGCTCGCGTCGCTGCTGATGGTCGCGTTCCTCCTCGTCTTCGCGGACATCGGTGCGTTCGCGCGCATTTATCTGCTCGACGTCCCACACCTCTACCGCTTCATCTGGCCGCGCACCGCGCTCGACTCGCTCGGCCTGCCAGGGGTGTCTTCGCTCGCGGTCCTCGCGCTGGTGAGCAGCGTCGCCATGCTCGGGCTCATCGTCGACGGACAGCTCCCGCGTCGGCTCCTCGCGGTCGCGCTCGTGCCGCTCGCGGGGCTCGCGAGCGTCATCGTGCAGGCGAAGGGCTTCCCGTACCACTTCCACCCGGTCAGCGCGGGCCTCTACCTGCAGGGGCTCGTCATCATCGTGTGGCTCTCCGAGCAACTTGGCCGCCCCGTCGCCGCCGTTGCGAGCGGTGCCTCGGCACCCCCGCCGGCGGTCGCGCGGCTCCTTCGCCTCGTGCCGTTCGCGGCGAGCGCTGCGCTGAGCCTCGCGGTCGTCACGGCGCTGCTCTCGTCTCCCCATCTGGAGAACTGGTGGATCCTCCAGAAGGGCATCACCGCCGAGCTACGGCTGTCGCACGATTACCTCGTCTACTTCCGCACGGCTGATTTCTTCCCCTGGGAGCTGCGGCAGACCGCGGCATACCTGCGAGAGCACACGAAGCCTGACGATCGCGTCCAGCTCTACGGGATGGACCCCTACCTCCTCTTCCTCGCAGACCGCCTGAGCGCGACACCGTACATCTACGCCTATGACCTCGACGTCGACACCGCGCTCGTTGGCTCGGCGTTACCCGCGCCGGAGGGCCTCCATCCGACGTGGGCGCAGCAGCAAGTCATCCGAGGCATTCGCGACGCGCACGAGCGTGACTTCCTCGAACGGATCAAGGCGGCACCGCCGGCGGCGTTCGTGTTCCTCGACCATTCGCCGCTCATCAGCGACGACGATGACGCGTGGCGAGACTTCGCCGATCACAACCCGAAAAGCGCCGGGTGGGTGAGCGACCACTATCGGCAGACCGTCGCGTTCGGGGACGACTGCGTGTGGATGCGAGACGACCTCGCGGAAGGGCTGCCCGTCGTCGTCCGCGACCATACGAAGCGCGACTGATCTACCGGATGCGCGCGCTCACGAAGGCTCGAAGCTCAGGCAAGCTGAACGGCTTGTTGAATCGCGCGTTCGGCACGGATTCGAGGAAGGCCCGCGCGCGCGCCGTGAACGCTCCGCCGGTCATGAACGCGAGCCGAGGCAGGAGCTCAGGCCTCACCTCCGCGATCTTCGCATAGAGCTCCAGCCCGCCCATCTCCGGCATCATGACGTCGCAGAGGATCAGATCGAACTCGCTCGTGCCCGCCAGGATCTCGAGCGCGTCAGCGGCGCGCAGGGCGATGGTCACGTCATGGTCCCGTCCGAGGACGCGCTTCATCGAGTCGGTGACGGCGAGCTCGTCGTCGATCACGAGTACGCGCCCACGCCGCGCTGGCACGGAGCGCGATACCGGTGGAGGTCCCGGAGCCTTGGGCAGAGTCACGCGAAACACCGTTCCTTGACCGAGCTCGCTCTCGACCTCGATGCGGCCGCCATGGGCGAGGGCGATGGTCTCACAGGTCGCGAGGCCGAAGCCGCTCGTGGTCGCGGACGGCCGGAGAGAGAAGAATGGATCGAAGACGCGAGGGAGCGCGGAGGCCGCGATGCCTGGGCCCGAGTCGCTCACGACGACGAAAATCTCCTCGCTCGAGGAACGGGTGGTGACCCTGATCTCACGGATGTCCGCAGCTGCGTCGTCGACGGACTGCGCCGCGTTCATCAGCAGGTTCAAGAACAGCTGCCGCAGGCGGCCCTCGCTCGCCATCACCTGCGGGACGGGCGCGAAATCTTTGATCAGCCGCGCGCGATGACGGATCTCCGTCTCCGCAATCTGGCACGCATCCTCCAGGCACTGGCGAACGTCGATCAGCTGTCGCACGTCGTCCTTCGCCTCCGCGAACGCCTTGAGCTCGCTCACGACCCGACGGATGCGCTCCGCGCCTTCTCGCGCGTCGGAGAGGGCTACGAGAATCTCCTGCATCCGAGGGGAAGTGAGTGCTCCAACCGCCGCGTGCCCCTGAAGCGAACGCAGCAGCGCGGGGATCTCCTCGGCGACGAACGCCACGTTCGCGAGGATGTATGCGAGCGGGTTGTTGATCTCGTGCGCCATGCCGGCGGCGAGAGTCCCGACGCACGCCATCCGCTCCGATTGAAGAAGCTCGCGCTGTAGCCGTGTTCGCTCCGTCACGTCGATCAACGTGCAAATCGCTCCGATGATCTTCCCGGCGTCGTCAACGCGCGGGACCGAAGACATCCGGAGCACGCGCTCTTCGCGAACGGGCGATGCGCGGAGGATGCACTCGAACGAACGGACGGTCTCGCCGGCGAGCGCGCGGGCAACGGGGAGCTCGTGCGCTTCGAACGCCCGACCCGTCGCCGGGTCCGCCGGCGTGAGCGCGAGTGACTGCGCCGGCAGCGCTCTCGCTCCACGGGCATCGCCGCCAAGCTCCGTCGCGAAAGGGTTCGCAAAGAGGAGGCGACCGCGTTCGTCATAGGCGACGACCCCGCAGGGCAACTGGTCGATGACGGCGCTTCGGTCGGCGACCTCCTGGTACAGCGCGCCTTCCAGGACGCTCCGGAGGTGGGGGTCGTCGTGCGTCGCAGCGACGACCGCGTCGAGGTTCGCCGCGAGCAGCGCCTTGATCATCGCTTCGGATTCGGCGGCCCGGCGCTGGAGATCGGCGATCGTTCGGTGCGCCTGCGCAAGCGCGGTGTCCGTACCCTCCTCTTCCTGGAGCGGGGCGGAGGCGTCGCTTGGCGGCGGTGTCGACGACGCGTCGACGCGGCGGATGGAAGTCGGGGTCTGCCGCTCGCGAGCCATCTCGATCGAGGAAGCAGCATACACGCGCTTCGGTCGAGCTGCTCGGGTGCTTCCGTCGACCTGCTAGAGGAGTCGTTCGGCGATCTGTATGGCGTTCAGCGCGGCGCCCTTGCGCAGGTTGTCCGCCACAATCCAGAGATTGAGCGCGCCTGGCACCGCGAGGTCGTCCCGGACGCGTCCGACGTGCACCCAGTCCGTTCCCGTCGCCGAGATCG
>Ga0302319_10000125_pt1 | contig 153181 bp, 126 predicted proteins | sample Bog_T0_2_FD_203319 | JGI IMG/M metagenome (GOLD analysis project Ga0302319, IMG submission 203319) | Peat permafrost microbial communities from Stordalen Mire near Abisko, Sweden - Bog_T0_2 | ecosystem: Environmental > Terrestrial > Soil > Wetlands > Peat | place: Sweden: Abisko, Stordalen...
CGCGCCAACGGGCTCGTTTGAAGCCATGTTCCACCGCAGCCTCACCGAAGTTGCGCTCCTGGAACCATTGCCGCCGCTTGCGATCACGTACGGCGGTCGGCCCGGCGGATTGCTTGGGCGAATGGGGTCAACTCTTGAATCTTGACAAACGGCAGCAGCGCAGTACCTGCTCTCGCAGGGCAGTTAAAAAAATCATTAGGAGAAGCAAGTACTTTTCTGCAAGGCTAACAGAATGCACCGGAAACAGCGTCAAAACCTGTCCGCACTTGACCCCTTCTCGTCACGTCCGAATCACACATGCGCATTGGAGCCTGCCAGGGGGGAAATGGGTCCATTGCAGCCATATCACCTCAACAGCCCCTCAGGTAATTAAGGTAAATTAAGCCAAATTAAGGTGAAAAATTTTTTCGAATCCCAGCGCAAACCCACCGGCGTGCAGCTCACCGGTAAATCCCCCGGAACCCGCCGCGAAGCGCCAACGTCCGGGAGGTGCGGTAGAGATTTCCACCCCGATATCCTGAGTTTTTAAAACCCGTTAGAACCTGCCAAAACCAATTTGCTCAGGCTTCGCCGGCGATCACCCCGCCACTTTGACCGCGCCGGGACAGTCGCCAGCCCATCGCCAGGCCCGTCATATGGCTGCTGCGCGAAACCGCCCGAACCCCAGAAAATAATTTCATCGCCCCGCATTTTGGTGTAAAATCCCCCGCTCACCGCCCTCCATGGACTTTTTCGCCCTCGTCGCATTCCTGGCAATGTACTACCTGCGCCCGCAGGAGTGGTTCATGGCGATCAACACCCTGCATCCCATCCAGTTGCTCTCCGTGGTGGCCATCTGGGCCATGGTGCAGAAGCACCGGCTTGGCTTCAAGCAACTGGTCCGGACCCCGCTCGACTGGCTGATCCTCGCCTATTTTGTCTGGACGCTCATTTGCGGTTTCCAGCCCAGGCAGACCTTCAGCGGCATCCAGTCGGTAATCCTGTTCTACTTCGCGGGGGTGACCACGCTCAACAGCATCCCGCGCATCAATCGCTTCCTCGGCTGGTGGTGCTTTTTCATGTTCATCATCGCGGCCCTCGCGCTCCTGAGCCAGGTCGGCTTTGACCCGCTGGGCAGCTACGATGTCACCAACGGCCCCATGAAAGGCCGCCTGATCCTCAATCTCTCGGTCTTTGACAATCCCAACGCCCTCGCGCACAGCGTCGTGCCGGCGGTGCCGCTCTTTTACTACCTGGTTTACTGGAGGCAGGTGACAAAGAAGGTGCTCCTCGCGCTGCTCCTCGTGCCTCTCTATTGCGTTTACCTGACCCAGTCCAAGGGCGCCTTCCTCTGCGGCTTCGCCACGGTGCTCGCCACCCTCACCTTCGGCCGCTCCCGCATCTGGCAGGTCATCATCATCATCCTCGCCGTCGGCGTCGGCTACGGCGCGCTCTTCACACTGCCCCGCATGAGCGAGTTGAACAACACGAAGAACGACCCCGCCATCCAGGGCCGCGTCGCCGCGATGACCTATGGCCTCTCGCTCATGCAGAACAATTTCTTCGGCATCGGCATCGGCAATTTCGAGAACTATTTCTCCCACTATGGGCCGATGGAAAAGCTCGACCACATCAAGATCGTCCCCGCCCGCAGGATTCGCCAGGCAAACGGCGAATTCCACGACATCGACGCAACCCGCATCCGGTACACCACCTACGAGCATTTCTCGAAGGCCACCCACAGCGCCTACAACCAGAACGGCGCGGAACTCGGCTACGTGGGCCTTTTCCTCTTCGTCGGCATTCTCTATTGCTCCATCCGGACCCTGCTGCTCACGAAGTGCGAGGATAACGATGAGGAGCGCGTCCGCCGCGCCCTCTTTGCGACGGTGGTCGCCTACGCGGTCTCCTCATGGATGGTCGATTTCTGTTACCGGCCCACCTTCTTCATGTTCGTCGCGGCCATCAGCGCATTCCATCGGTTGTTGATCGACAAGCATTCCGCCGAGGCCGTGCCGGCTCCCGCGCTGGCGGTTAAGGATGCGAAGCCGTGGCTGCGCGGGCTGCGCCCGATCCAGCTTCCCGGCATCCCCATGCCAGGCTTCAATGCCCCCGTTCCCGCGGGCTCGATGGCCTCCGAGATTACCGGGCCGCTCCCCGTACCGCTCCTGCGTCCCGTGACATCGAATCCCGGCATGGCCGGCAGCGGCCGGATCCTCCCCTGGCACAATCGCGACGCCTCGCTCGGCGAGACGTTCCGCAAGAAGTTCATCTGGAATCGGCTCGGCTTCTTCGACCTGCTGATCACTCTGGTGCTCACTTACGCCGCGATCCTCTATTGGGAGCATCTCATCGCAACGATGTAACCGCGCCATGATGCGCCAAATCCTGTTCTGGGCCGCGGTCATATTGCTGGCCTATGCCTTTCTCGGCTATCAGTTGCTCATTATCGGTCTCGCCCGCCTCAGGCCGCGGCGCATGCTCGCCACAGGACCGGCGCCGGTAAAAATCGCGGCGCTGGTCGTCGCATGCAGTGAGGAGGCCCGCATCCGCGCCCGCATCGAGAACTTGCGCGCGACCGCGTTGCCGGTGGAGGTGGTGGTCTGCTCGGATGGCTCCACGGATGGAACCGTCGCGGAGGCGCAACGGGCCGGCGCGCGGGTGCTCGAATTCCCGCAACGCCGCGGAAAAGCCGCCTGTCTCAGCGATGCCCTGCGCAGCCTGGACGCGGAGATCGTCGTGCTTGCGGATGCCCGCCAGGAGTTCACCCCGGAGACGATCCCTCGGCTCGTCGGACACTTTGCCGATCCGGCCATCGGCGCCGTGAGCGGCCTGTTGCGCATCGGCGATGCCTCCACTTCCGCCGGCGCCGGCGTGAATGTTTACTGGAAAATGGAGACCGCCATCCGGCAGGCGGAGTCGGACTTTGACTCCTGCATCGGCTGCACCGGCGCCGTGTACGCGGTGCGCCGCGCGCTGGCTCAGGCGATCCCGCCCGACACGATCCTGGACGACGTCGTGATCCCGATGAAAATCGCCCTCTCGGGCCACCGGGTGGTCTACGACAGCAGCGCGCTGGCCTTCGACCCGCAGCCGCTCGACCCGCGATCCGAAACCCGCCGCAAAGCCCGCACCCTGGCCGGCAATTTCCAAATGCTCGTTCGCCATCCCGCATGGCTCAACCCGTTCAAGAACCGCCTCGCGTGGCAGCTCATCTCCCACAAATACATGCGCCTCGCCGGTCCGCTGTTGCTTCTCGCCGCGCTGGCCGCGAACGCCTCATTGGCCGCGATCCCATTCTACCGCGCGTGCCTCGCATTGCAGGTCCTGCTTTATCTCCTGGCCACCGCCGGCCTCGCGATCCCGTTTCTCCGCGGGCGGCTCTTCTCAATCCCCGCCGGATTTCTATTCCTCAACCTGATGACGCTGCGCGGCTTCTTCCGCTTCGCATTCGGCAGAACCGGAGGCGCATGGGAAAGCGGAGCGGGGAATCAATCGCCCGGATAAGGTTCCAGCTTCGGCTCCGGCGCATCCGCGTTCACCAACCACACTTTCCGGTCCGCGTAATGCGCGATCAGTTCACCATTTTGCGCCGGCCCCATATCGCGGGCGATAATGACTTTCGCCCCCGCAAGGTCGGCGCCGTTGTAAACCCATTCCCGGTTGGGATTGTGCTCCGGCGCGTATTGGACAATCAGCAGGCTCTTCCCCGGCTCGTGCTGCAGCTCATCGACCAGCGCCTGCCGCCGCACATACCAGCGGCCGGGATCGGCGGCCGACATCTTCGCCCACACCTGGAATCCGGAGATCACAAACAGCAGCGCGAGCCCGCGCACCAGGTTCCGCCCCACCCGCCGCGAGCCGATTCGCCACGCATTGAGGCTGCGCATCGAGAGCAGCACCAGCACAAGCAGCAGCCCAAACACCGGCGCCGCATAGTGCGTAAACACCCACGTGCAAATCAGCTCCGCCATCACAAAGAGCGCCAGCATCCCGCAGGCAATGCCCAGCCGCGCATCCCGGCGCAGCGCCCAGGGCAGCCCCGCCAGCCCGACCAGCAGCAGCCCCGACCAGAGATACCCCTGCGCCAATGTCCACAATTTCTGCCCCGTCGCCCGCACGAGCGCGCCGGCCGACACATGCTGCCCCTTGTAATAGGCCAGATACTCCTCCTGGAGCCGCTGGATTTCCCGGTGATGATACACCGGCTCAGGCTTCGGGCTGCCAAAGACAAACAGCGGCGCAATGCCATACAGGCGCTCGTGCAGAACGTACGGCATCAGGAGCGCGTTTCCCGTCACCCGCCAATTGTAATACGCCAACTGAGCCCCAAACACAGCCAGCACCAACGCCATCGGGACAAACACCTGCCGAAAGATCGCCGCAATCGGCGTCCGCCGCGCCCGGATCAGCCACCCCAGCAGCGCCACGAGGACAATTCCGCCAAGGACAAAGCCTTCGTACGGCCGGGAATTTGCCAGAATCCCCAACCCCAATGCCATCCATACCGCATCCCGGGCGCGCGGCCCATCCATCAGCCGCCGGAAGCCGCCGACGACCAGCGCTCCTCCCACCATCGCCACCTCGCCTCCCCAGTAATTCTGGCTCCACTCCAGCACCTGCGGATGCAGCGCGGTCATCAATCCTCCCGCCAGCGCCCAGCGCGCCGGCATCCATGCCTGGAACATCCAGCACATCGCGGCGCACGCCAGCGCCACCGTCAGCCATACGCCAATGACCGGCAGGCCCAGCAGCTCTCCCACCGCCAGCGCCAGCCCCTGCGCAGGCGGGTACTTGGAAGTATAAGTCGGCCGGGTGAACATGTGGATCGACTCGAAATGCTCGTCCAGCGGCGGCGTGGGATTCGTGACACGCCCATGCGCAAACGTATCGCCCAGCAGCAGGTAGCCAAACTCATCGTGCACCTGTGGCGCGGGGATGCCGGCGCTGAGCGAAAGCCCCGCTCCCAGCGCAAACGAGAACAGCCCCACGACAATCACCGCGCGCGCGCTGCTCTCCGCCAGCCATCCGATCCACCGCTCCACCCGATGGAACATCCCCATCGAGAAATCACGCCTGAAGAACCCGATGGGAATGAGAAGAGGAAGCAGGAAATCGATTTTGAACATGCACGAGGGGGGCGGGGCGCAGTACTTGTAAAAGTGACCGTAGAGCTTGCCAGCTTGAAAGTTAAAGTTTTTATCTTCCTTTCCCCCTTGATACATCATTCAATTCCTCCGCGACCGATATAAGCCTGATGCTGAAAGCCCTCAATATTTGGCTGCCTGACTATCTACGCCGCCGCAGCCAAAACTGGGATGCGTCGCGCGAGACCCACCTCGTCATCTGCGTGTGTGATCATTTCGAGCCCTTCCACGGCGCCACGCGCGAGGAGGCGCTCAAGCGCGTCCGCCGGTGGGAGAGCGAGTTCCCCACGCTCTCCACTTCCTGCCGCGACTCGGGCGGTCAGCCATTGCGCCACACCTTCTTCTACCCGATCGAGCAATACGACGAGGAGGTGGTCTCCCACGTCGCCTCCCTCTGCCACGCAACCCGGTGCGAGACGGAAATCCATCATCATCACGAAGACGATACCGCGGAAAACCTCGCAAAGAACCTCGCCCGCGGCGTCAGCGACCTCGGGCGGCACGGCCTCCTCTCTGCCGATCCCTCCGGCGCGATTCGGTTCGCCTTCATCCATGGCAACTGGGCGCTCGATAATTCCCATCCAGAGGGAAAATTCTGCGGCGTGCGCAACGAATTGCGCGTGTTGCAGGAGGCCGGGTGTTATGCGGATTTCACGATGCCCTCCGCACCGGAGCCATCGCAAACCGCAAAGGTCAATTCCATCTATTACGCGAAGCCCACCGACCGTCCAAAGTCGCACGACCGCGGACGCGACGCCCAAGTGGGCGTGAAGCCTTCCGCCGATGACTTCCTGCTCGTCCAGGGTCCGCTGGGCCTCAATTGGCGCCGGCGCAAGTGGGGCTTCCTCCCGCGCATCGAGAACGCCGATCTCACCCCGCGCAACCCCCCCACGATGCTCCGGATGCGCCTTTGGATGAACTTGAATGTCCACGTCGAGGGCCGGCCGGAATGGATCTTCGCCAAGCTCCACGCGCACGGCGGCATCCCGCACAACATGGACATGCTGCTCGGCCGGCAGATGCTCGATTTCCACCGCACGCTTCCAGAGTTCGCCGCCGCGAATCCGCACTTCCACTTCCACTATGTCACGGCACGCGAATTGGTAAACATCGTCCATGCCGCGGAGGCCGGGAAGGCTGGGAACCCGGGCGATTACCGGGATTTCTTCTACACCTCCCGGCTCCCAGTCACCACGCCGTGAGGCCGAGGCTGCTGTTTTTTTCGAATCTTTTCCCGACGGCTGCCGAGCCTTACCGGGGCCTGGATAACGCGACGCTGCTGCACGAGCTGGAGGGCGATTTTGAAATCCGTGTGCTCTCCCCGCGGCCCAGCCTTCCGTGGACCCGGAGGCCATTCGCACCGCGCGCCGCGGACGAATCGCTCCAGCCGCGCTGGATCAATGCCGCGTATCTCCCCAGGATCGGCGGCCCGTTTAATCACGTCCTGATGGCGGTCTCTGCGCGGCCAGCTTTTGAAGAGGTGATGCGGGAGTTCCGGCCCTCGGTGGTGCTCAGCTCGTGGATTTACGCAGACAGTTGCGCGGCAATCCGCCTCGCTGCCGGGCGCGTGCCGGTGGTGGCCATCGCCCAGGGGTCGGATATTCATCAATACCTCTGCATGGCCGGACGTCGCAGGATTATCCTGGAGACACTCCCGCAAGCCGCCGCCGTCATCACCCGCAGCCGGGAGCTCTCACGGATCCTGGAGGCGGCCTATTTTCCGGCTGCGAAGCTCCACACCATTTACAACGGCGTCTCGCTGGAGACCTTCCAGCCGCGCGACCAGGCGGCGGCGCGTAGCGAAGCCGGGCTGCCGTTGGCAGGAAAGATCATCCTCTTTGTCGGCAATTTTTACCCGGTCAAGAATCCGCTCCTCCTCATCGAGGCAATTGCCAGGCTCAAAGAGGCGCCGCACCTGGTCATGGGCGGGGGCGGACCGATGCAGGCGGCATGCCTCGCCCTGGCAGAGCGCCGCGGCATCAGCTCGCGGGTCACGTTTGCCGGCCGCAAGACCCCGCGCGAAATCGCGACGCTGATGAACGCCGCCGATCTGCTCGCCCTGCCCAGCCGCAACGAAGGCGTGCCCAATGTCATCCTCGAGGCCTTTGCCTCCGGATTGCCCGTGGTCGCCTCCCGCGTCGGCGGCATTCCAGAGGTTCTCGACAACGAGGTCCTCGGCAGGCTTGTGCCGGAAGGCGACATCAATGCATTCGCCGCAGCGCTGGAGCAGCAACTCGCCACCCCACGCGACACCACCGCCATCCGCACCCACGGTGAGCGGTTCTCATGGCGCGCGACCGCCGATGCCTACCGCGAAATCCTGTTTGCGGCGCTCTAACTCCCGGGACTTCACCCCGGCCAGAAAACTCTCCATCCTCCCGCCATCGCCCCCGTTTACTCTCCCATCCTCTACCACTTTCGCACCCGGGGCACCGGCGCGGAAGCCGTCCATATCTCGGGCATCGTCCGCGCGTTCGAGGGAATGGGCTGCCGCGTGATCCTCTCCAGCCCCACCGGCGTCGATCCGCGCCAGAGCGCCGGCTCGACCCCATTCGCCGAGCCAAAGCCCGGATCGCTCGCACGCCTGTCCCGCTGCCTTCCACGCGGATGGTTCGAGCTGCTCGAGTTCTTCTACAACATCCCCGCCTATTACCGGAATCTCCGGCTCGCCCGCGGCAATGGCGTGCGCCTGATTTATGAGCGTCACGCCTTCTTTCTTTTCTCCACCGCCCTCGTGGCATGGCGGCTCCGCTGCCCACTGGTCGTCGAGGTCAACGAACTCGTTGGCGACCCGCGCATCCGCGCGCAGCCGCTCTTCTCATGGCTCGCCCGCTGGACAGACCGTTTCGTCTTCCGCCGGGCGCGGCTCATCCTCACCGTCTCGCCGCATCTCAAGCGCCGCGTGGAGGAATACGGCGTCCCGCCGGAACGCGTGATCGTGCTGCCTAACGCAGTATCCGAGCAGGAACTCGCCACACCCACCGAGCCATGGCCCATCCGGGAATTGCTGCCGCAGCCCGCATTTTTGCTCGGATTCGCGGGCTGGCTGGTCGAGTGGCATCGGCTGGATTTCGTGATCGAGGCTCTGGCCGCGCCGGAATTTTCCTCCGTGGTGCTGGTCCTCATTGGCGAAGGCCCGCTGCAATCCACACTCGAAGCCAAGGCCCGCGAGCTCGGCGTCAAAGTCCACTTCGCTGGCCCGTACCCGCACGCAAGAATACCGGCTGCCCTGCGGGCAATGGACGCCTGCGTGGTGCCCCATTCCAACGCCTATCGTTCCCCGATAAAATTGTTCGAATTCATGGCCCAGTCACGCGCCATCCTGGCCCCCCGGACGGAGCCGATTGAAAGCGTGGTGACCGCCGGCAAAGAGGCGCTTCTCTTCACTCCGCTGGATATCGCCAGCTTCCGGGAATGTCTAATTAAGCTACTCTCCTACGGTGATTTACGTGAACAGCTCGGGACCGCCGCCCGGCGGCTGGTCGAGGAAAAACATACGTGGGAACAGAACGCGCGAAAGATCCTGGCCAGCATCGATTAAGATTTTATTCAGACTGGACAAATCGCTCCAGCCCATTATTGTACTTCGCGGATGGCACCCCCGGTGCCTCCCACCAAGAACAGGCTCTGTTTGGAGGAGCGGATCCTGTTCAACAAATTCGCCTTTTCATCCACTGCATGAACACCAACGGCATTCTCCGGAAGCACTGGTTGCACATTTCCCTCCACTTTGCCCTGGACTCCGTCCTCTTTTACGTCGCGACGCTCTGCGGCATCCTGATCCGGTTCCGGTCGGATTTTGACCCGGCCATGGCCTCGTACTGGCCATACATCATGGTTACAGCGGGAGTGTTCTCCGCGATGACGTACATCTTCGGCCTCTATTCCACCCACAGCAGCTCGCAGGGGATCGCGAGGCGGGCCGGCGCGCTGGCCATTTGCACGATCTTTGCGCTGGCGATGTTCATCGCAGGCACCTACCTGCATTCCTTCCGGCCCATCGGTCGCGGTGTCATTCTCATCTGCGCGGGGCTGGGTTACGGGGCCACGCTGATCCATCACCTTTTCCTGCTTCACAGCCTCCGGAACAACCGTGAGCGCGTGGCCTACATCATCTCCTGCGAGTTTGACGAGTTGGAGACCCGGCTCTTCCGCTCCTTCGGCACCCATCACCTCGATCTCGCCGGTGTCATCGAGCACAACGGTTACCGGGCCACCGGCGATGTGCGGGTCCTCGGGCACTGCAAGGATATAATGTCCATTGTCCGGCGGGAGAATATCAACCGGATCCTCTGCACGGACAAAAGCATGCGCGACACGACGCTGCTCAAGCAATTTTGCGAGTTGCGTTACTCCGGGGTTTCCGTGATGCCGTTGGTGGCCCTGTGCGAGGAGGTGGACCAATACGTCCCGATCGAGTTGCTGACCGCCGAGTGGCTGCTCAATGCCAGCGGTGAGCCGCATCTGCTCTACATCAAGAAGGTCAAGCGCCTCTTCGATATCGTGGCTTCCGTGGTGGCGATCTTCCTCTCCTCCCCGTTGCTCCTCGCCGGGATGCTGGCAGTGAAGCTCACCTCGCCGGGACCGGTCTTTTACCGTCAGGCCCGCAGCGGCCGGTTTGGCCGGGTGTTCAACATTATCAAGCTGCGCACCATGGTCGTCGATGCGGAGAAAGCCGGTCCGGTCTGGTCCACGGAAAATGATCCGCGGGTGACTCGGATGGGCAGGATCCTTCGCAAGTACCGGATCGACGAGTTGCCGCAATTCTTCCACGTGCTGACAGGATCGATGTCCTTCGTCGGGCCTCGGCCTGAGCGGCCTGAGATCATCGTGAAGCTGGCGGCTTCCATCCCGTATTACCAGGAGCGCCTGATGGTCCAGCCGGGCATCACCGGGTGGGCGCAGGTCAATTACCCGTATGGCTCGTCGGTGGAGGACTCGCGCCGCAAGCTCGAGTACGACCTCTATTACATGAAGAACATGAGCGTCTTCCTGGATGCCTTCATCCTGCTCGATACCGTGCGGATCGTCCTTTGCGGCGGAGTCAACAGCTCCAGCTCCCACAGTGCGGAACGCGCCAAGGCGATGCACGATTTCCAGGTCTCGACCGCTGCGCCGGTACCCCCCGTCGCGTCTGAACAGCCATCCCCCGAGCTCCAGTGGACCACCGTCCAGGGAGCGTGATCCCTGCGACGTTGCAAGAGAGTCCCGCGCCCACGCGCATCCTGTTTTTCCGGCAGGGGACGTTTTCTCACATCAATGACCGCGTGGCGTCATGGATGCGGGAGCAGTTTCCGCATTTGGAGGTGGTGGAGATCGACGTCCTGCAGGATGTGATCAAGAGCTCCCCGTACGTCGTCTGGCGTGGCGCGGCGACCGCCCTGGGCACCTACCTCCGGCGCGTCGCCATGGGCGACCAGGACTTTCGCGATTGCTACTACCGGACGGCGTACATGTTCCACGCGATTCGCCGGCTGGTCGCGGAGCGGTACACAAGCCTCGCAAGGAGCGCCGCCTTCTCCATCCAGACGCAATCGCTCTATGACTCCGGCATCCCGGGACTGCCGAATTTTCTCTACACCGATCACACCCACCTCGCGAATTTGCAGTACCCAGGCGCGGATCCCAAGCGGCTCTTCTCGGCCAGTTGGATCAAGCTCGAGGGCTCCCTCTACCGGAGTGTCCGGATGAACCTGGTGATGAGTTCATTCGTCCGCGATTCGTTGATCCGCGATTACCAATGCGATTCTTCCCGCATCACCGTCGTCGGCGCGGCGCCGAACATGGATGCGCCAGATGCGCTGCCCGATAATGCGAATTACTCAAATCAAACCGTGCTCTTTGTTGGGATCGACTGGGAGCGAAAGGGTGGCCCGGTCCTGGTCGATGCCTTCCGCGAAGTACTGCGCAAGCTCCCGAACGCCCGCCTGGTAATCGCCGGCTGCAACCCGGTGGTGCCGCTGCCGAATGTCGAGGTGCTCGGGCGCATCCCGCTCGCGCGCGTCAGCCAGTTGCTGCTCCGCGCCTCGGTGGTGGCGCTGCCTTCCTACCGCGAGCCGCAGGGCATCAACGCCATCGAGGCGATCATGCACGGCATCCCCGTCGTCGCCAGCAGGATTGGCGGCCTCCCGGAGGTGGTGGATGACCATCGGTGCGGCAGGATCGTCCCTGCCGGCGACGCGCCCGCGCTGGCGGCGGCGCTTTTCGATATTCTCTCGGATCCGGCCCTCTGCCGGCGTTACGGCGAAGCCGCCCGGGAAAAGGCGCGCACCCATTACTCCGCGGCCGTGGTATCGCAAAAAATGGGCGATGCCATCCGCAAGGCGCTCGACTTGGAGCCGGCTCACCGAGCCTGACGCCGCCTACCGCCTGCGCCGCTTCGCGCCGGCCCGGCGGATGGGAGCCCGCGGGGTGGTATCGTGCATCGCCGTATAGAGGTAATCAAAATCCTCCACCTTCAGCCGGTCGATCTTTTGGCCGATGAAGTACTCGATCTTCTTCACCTCCTCCACATCCTCGCCGGTCATGATGGTAAACGCGTCCCCCTCGTGCTGGGCGCGGCCGGTCCGGCCGATCCGATGCACATAATCCTCCGGGTGCTGCGGCACGTCGTAATTGATCACGTGGCTGACTCCCGCGATATCGATGCCCCGCGACGCGATGTCGGTCGCAACCATGATTTCATATTTGCCCGATTTGAATCCCGCCAGCGCATCCTCGCGCTCCCGCTGCGTGCGGTTGGAGTGCAGCACCGCCACGGAGTGCTTCGCCTCCTTGAGCTGATGGGCGATGCGGTCCGCACCATCCTTGGTCCGGCAGAAAATCAGGACACTGAAAAAATCGGTCTTCGCGAGCAGTTGCAGGAGGATATCGAATTTTTGCTCCCGCGCCACCGGATAGAGCGCATGGCTCACTGTATCCGCAGGCGAGCGCCGTATGCCGATCTCGATCATCTCCGGCTTGTTGAGCACCCAGGCCGTCAGGTTCTCGATCTCGGGCGGCATCGTCGCGGAGAAGAGCATCGTCTGGCGCCCCTTCGGGCAGTGCTCCACGATCTTGCGCACCTGCGGCATAAACCCCATGTCGAGCATCCGGTCCATCTCATCGAGCACCAGGTGCTGGAGCCCGGAGAGGTCGATCTCGCGGTTGGAGAGAAAATCGATCAGCCGTCCCGGCGTGGCCACCAGCACATCGGCCCCCTTCTTGATCATATCGCGCTGCGTGCCGAAGCCGACACCGCCATAGACCACGCCGATGTTCAAATCGGTAAACCGCGCGTAGTCGCGAAAAGCCGTCTCCACCTGCGCGGCCAGCTCCCGGGTTGGCTCCAGCACAAGGGCGCGCACCCCCGGCTGGTGATGCCCCAGCTTGCTGAGCAGCGGCAGGGCAAAGGCGGCGGTTTTTCCAGTACCGGTCTGCGCGGAGGCGATGAGATCGCCGCCGGCGAGGATGACGGGGAATGAACGAAGCTGGATGGGGGTTGGGTCCACGTAACCCATGGATTGGACACCGTGAAGTACCTCATCCGAGAGGCCAAGATCGCGAAATGACATTAGATTTGAGGGTAACTATACAGTTCCAGCCGGATGCGCAAGCAGTGGAAAATGCCGCCGATGCCCCCAGGAATGGCCCGTACCAACTGACTTCCACGAAATTTTACCGCGGATTACCCGGATATTCAGGATCACACGGATGGAAAAAATAATCTTATGTACGCCCCCGCAGATAAGGAGCGCGGAATACCGAAAGACCATCCGTGTAATCCAAAACATCCGTGTAATCCGTGGTAAAAAAAGCATGCCCCTGCGTTGAGACCCCCCAATGTCCGCCAACTCCACCTTCTCCCCCATCCGCGGTCACCTCCCCACCCACCCGCGCCCCTGCAATTGCCGGAAACACTCCTCCGCCATCCGGAACCCGAAATGCCCTTGCTCAACCGGGATAAGCGATGAGCCCGCCCAACTGCGGTGCAGCGCCGCGACATCCTCCGCGCGGGCGATTTGATCCCACACCCCCGCCGCCATCAACACGCGGTCCGCGCCGCATGCCGGCTGAACATTCGCGGGAAAAGTGAGATGTGCGTGGCGCTCCACCAGTTCATGGGTAATGCCGGCCCGCGCCAGCTCCGCGCGCAAATGCCGCGCCGTGCCGCTCTCCCAGATGGCGTGCTCCACATTCACGATCGGCGCCTGCAATACCGCAAAACGAAAATCCGCCTCCACCCCCAGCAGCAGCGCCCCGATCCACCCGCCGTAACTCGTCGCCCACAGCCCGAACTCCCGCGTCCCTCGCGCGCGCAGCCACGCCATCAATTGCCGCGCCTCCGCAACGCCCTGCCGCAACCCCTGCCCGGTCCGTACAAGGTCCGGCGTGATCGCCAGTTCGCCGTTCCGGTGCCCGGCCGGCACCCGCGAGTAATGGTATGGCAGATGGACGAAACAGGCATTCCATCCCACCTCGTTAAACCGGCGCGCCCAGTCCCGGTACCCCTTGTCGCTCGTCGAAGCCAGCGCGTGAAACATCAGCACCGTCGGCCCGCCCGGATGCGGGAGAAAAAGGAGCGCCTGCGCGTGGTCATTGGCCGGGTAGCCACTCGGGTGCGGGCTCTCCCAGCGCAGCAGCGGAATTCCCGTCCCCGGCTCGGACGTCTCAAACGTCACAGGCTCCGGCGCGTGAAAAAATTGCCCCGGCGTCAGCGCCTCGCATTCCGCAACGTAGGCCTCCAGCGCCGCGCGGCTCCCGCCATTGAGGCGATGCCGCGATTGCATCCGGTTCATCAACTCGCACATCACGAAGTCGAGTGTCCATGCCATCTGCCGGCGCAAGATTCTCATGTGCCCGCGCCCTCGCGCCGCCGCGTCGCGGACTGCGGCATATCTTCCGCGCTGAGTTGAAATTCCCGCCGCATCCGCAATGCCAGCTCTTGAAATGCCGCGGCTAGTTGCGCCTCCAATGCCGCCCGCGCCTGCGCCCGCTCCCCGGCGGGTGCCACCAGCGGCTCGCCAAAGCCGATCCATACCGGCACGCGGTGGCCCGGCCGCCAGAGCCGCGGCAGGATGTAGATCCGGTCGCTACCCATGATGACGCACGGGACGATTGGAGTATCCGTCATTTGCGAGAGCCCCGCCACGCCCGGACGGAAGGGCGCTCCCTCCAGCACGGACCCGGCGCCATCGCGGATACCCCCTTCCGGGAACATCCCCACGCAATGCCCCGCACGCAGCCGCCCCAGCGCGGTGCGCACCGCCGCGCGGTCGAGCTGCCCACGGTCCACCGGAAAGGCATCCACCGCGCGCAGCCATGCGGAAAAGAGCGGCTGCCGGAATAACTCGACCATTCCCATCCAGTCGATCTTCCCGCGCGAAGCGATCCCGATCAATGGCGGATCGAAGTGGCTGATATGGTTTGCCGCCAGGATCCACGCCCCGGGCCGCTGCGCAGGATCGCGCCCCATGACGCGGACCCTCACAAACGGCGCGAATCCGACTTTCGCAACCAGCCGGAAGAGGTGATAAAACAGGGTGCGCACGGCGCGAAAAACTCGCCCGCCGAATCAATCCTGCGCCCGGCTCGTCAGCCGCTTGATGTCGCGGGAGCGGATCAGCAGCCACGCGACACCGCCGTGCAGCGCGATCATCGCTCCGGCCCCGATGTTGAGGTTCATCCTTTGCGCCGGCGTGATATCGAACTTCAAGGCCATGATGAAAAACACCATGGTGGCCGCCGCCTGGATGAATTCGTAGAAGATCAAAATGTAGCGGCACCAATTCATCCGGCGCATGACTCCCACCATGAGAGCGGTGGACCAAAGCGCGGTCACGATGCACGATGAAATAAGCTGGCTCCTGTTGGCATTGTTAGGAATAAAACAGAGGCTCGCCTCGAACAGCCGCTCGACCAGGAGGATGACGATCATCAGGATCATGCCTCGGCGCGCATTGCCGCGACGGACAAAAAAAACGGCCTTCTGCCTGCCGCGCGAACTGCTGCTTCGCGATTTGCGCCGGTGCCTGGATTGCCCGTTCTGTTCCATGACTGGCGCCGCGCGGCCCGGAGGGGGAGGGATCTCGTGGGACATAGTGGGCCGTATGCATAGCACCAACTCCGTGGCGATAACAGCTTCTCTTTGACTTGCGCGGACACGATTTTAAGGCAACTCTTCCCCGGCCCTGGACGTACCGGGATCGACCATCATGAACTCGCCACTGATGCAGTTTTTCCGCAAAGCCCTTGGCCGGGAGCCCGCGTTGCATCCCATCGATCGCGGTCTTGCGAAGCAGTGGGTCAAGAAACGGCTGGTGCTGGTATATCCGGAGTTAAAGAATGACCCAAAGGCGCTAGAGGCCGCCTATCAGTCGCTCTCCCTGGAGCCGCAACTCGGGACGGAGGAAGGGGACCAGGCGACGTACTTCGAGATGCATTTGCCGGGGTAGAAAAGGATATTTTCAACCCTGTTTGACGCCAATTTGTCCCATTATTGGGCGAATTCGTCCCATAAAAGTGGATGAGTGGATTTGCGCAGGTCAACATGCACGCAATGGCAGACGATCACCCCTGAAGGGGTCCTGCCATCCCAAATCCCAACACCCTACGAAAATGAAAATCAAAATGCTCGGACTGGTCCCGGCGCTCATCTGCGCCGCGGGCATCTCCCTTGCCACCCAGGCTCACGCGCAAGGTCGCGGCGGCTTCCCGCCTCCCCCTCAATTCACCGGCTCCGGCGGCCCCATCCTCACGGGCTCCGGCAATCCTCCCCCACCACCATGGCTCAGCGGATCGAACCCCCAGCTCTCCGACTCCGGCAACCCGCCTCCACCTGATCTCTCCGGCTCCGGTAACCCGCCTCCTCCTCCCTGGGTGAGCGGCTCAGATCCCGAACTCTCCGGTTCAGGCAATCCGCCTCCTCCGCCATTGGGGAACGGCCCCGGCAATCCCCCTCCCGGCCAAAGCGGCTCCAGCGGTCCCATTGTCTCCGGCTCGTGCAATCAGCCCCCGCCATGGTCAAACCCCCTGCAGGGCGCCAGCCTTGAGGCGCTGACCATCCGCGTGGACTTCGTCCCGACCTCCGGCACCACCACTTCCGCCACTGGTCTGCTCCAGGCCGCAAGCATCAGCGGCACGGATCACGGGACATTGGTTGTCCGCACCAGCGGCCTCTCCGCCGGGGAATACACCGTCAGCGCAGTGACCGATAGCGGCACGGCCTCCGTCACGCTCGGCACCTTCAAGGTCCACAACCCCATCACCACCGGCACCGCCACGCCGCCTCATCATTGGACCCAGGCCGGCTTCGGCGGGCCAAAGGGAATTCCATTCCCGGACGGACTCGATCCCTTCACGATCTCCTCCCTGGCAATCTCGGATTCCAACGCGAACGTCCTGTTCACCGCGGACCTCACCACCGTCACCAATGGCGCCTACTTTGCCAGCACCCCGCTCGTCTCCGGTACCAGCGTTCCGGATGCAACCGGCAACGTGCAAATCCACGTCCGGGCAACGGCTGGTGTCGTCACCGGCGCCCTCAATATCAACGCCTCCGGCCTGCCCGACAGCACCACCTACACCTATGCGATCAACGGGACCGACATCGGAACCGTAACTACCGGAAGCGCGGGTTCGTTGCACTTTGTAGCCACGGAGAATGCCACCACCGGCACCCTCCCGGCCACGGTCGACCTGTTCGACGTCAACGCCGTCACCATCCATGACGGCGATGGAAATATCATCCTGAGCGCGAGCTTCTAGCCACACCCACCCCCCAGATGGAAAACACGCGGGCGCAGTCCTTCCCCACCGGAGGCTGCGCCCGCTTCCTTTTCGTCCCGCGCACCCCCGCCATTCATCCAGTATTACCCCCCCTTCATCCCAAACCAATGGCGGGCCCCATCCACCGCGTTATTCTTACCTCACACCCCCCACATACCATGCATCTCAAACGCACTGAAAACCGGGTCACCCCCACCAGCGCTCGCCGCACACGCTACCGCGTGATCAATCACCAGGAAGCCGGCTTGTTTGATTCCATGACCGTCGCAACGCTCTGGGCGATCAAGAACGTCAGCGACTGGAACTGGCGGATCGAGCCGGTCTCCGGCTCCCACGTGATGTAACCTCGCCCCGATGCGATCACTTTGTTCCTAGATATCAATCCACTCTTACTGCAAAATGTACGGTCAGAACGCTGACGGTACGCAATCACGCATCGAGATATGACTCGATTAACCATCCGTCTGACCCGCCAATCCTCCCCCGCTCCCGATGAAAGCAAGGCAGCCGAGCCTCAAGCAATTGTGGCATCGCATACCCGCCCTCTGGCGGGCGTGGATCCTCAGCTTCCTCTGCTGGGGCATCGTCGCGTGCTCCCTCGGCATCGAGTCCACCGCACGGACGCAAAATCCATGGTTCGGCGCAGTGCGGCCGGGACTCACGGACTGGCTGCCGTGGGCGGTCCTGACGCCGCTGATCTTCCTCCTGGTTCACCGGCTGCCGATCGACCGGCAGCGGTGGAGGTACTCTGTGCCGATCCATCTCCTCTGCTGCCTGTCGACGGTCCTGCTCTGCCAGTACTGGAGGCTGATGGTGGACACGAGGCTGATGCCCCTGCCCATGCTCTCAACCATGAGCAACGGCATGCCGTTCCCCCCTCCCAACGGCCCGCCGCCAGGGCCGCCACCGGGTCCGCCGCCTGGTGGGCCAGCGCAGGCGCCGGGTGCTTTGGCGCCGCCGGGGGGTGCTTTTGACATGCTCCGGATGGCCACATTCGAAGTGCCCATCTACCTCATGCTCGTCAGCGGCGCCCACACTCTCACTTTTTACCGGCGCACTCAGGATCGCGAGTCCAGCCTCGCCATAGCCCGCGCAGAAGCGCAGAAGATGCAGCTCCAGCCGCATTTCCTATTCAATACCCTCAACATGATCGCGGAGCTCGTCCATGAGGAGCCAGACAAGGCGGACGCGATGCTCATCTCCCTGAGCGGCCTGCTGCGCCTCACGATGGAAACCGCCGGCGAACAGGAACTTCCCCTGCGGCGGGAGCTGGAATTTATCGAGCGTTACCTGACGATCATGCACGCCCGCTTTGAAGACCGGCTGAAATTCCAGATCGGCATCGATCCAGCCACCCACGCGGCTCTGGTGCCCACTTTTCTCCTTCAGCCGCTGGTCGAGAATGCCATCGAGCATGGCCTCGGGCCGCGCATGGCCGGCGGGTTGATTTCCATCCGCTCGCGGCGGGTCGGCGATCTCCTCCATCTCTGCGTCGCGGACAACGGCGTCGGCCTCAACGGCACGAAAGCCGGCCCGGAAGGCCTCGGCCTTGGCAATACCCGCAACCGGCTCCGCGAGCTCTATGGCGAAGCGGGACGGCTGGACCTCCAGGACTCCAGCGGGCTAATTGTGGAAATCTCACTCCCTTTTCACCTCGAATGAAACTGCGAACCATCATAGTGGACGACGAACGCATGGCCCGGACCCGGCTCCGGCGCATGCTGGAACAGGACCCGGATGTCGAGATCGTCGCGGAATGTGCCGACGGCCTCGCCGCCGTGGCCGCCGTGCAGGAGGAGTCACCCGACCTCTTGCTGCTCGATATCCAGATGCCCGGCATGGACGGCTTCGGCGTGCTGGAGGCGCTCGGGCCGGATCGGACGCCGGAGGTCGTCTTTGTCACCGCGTATGACGAACACGCGATCCGCGCCTTTGAGGAGCATGCGCTCGATTACCTGATGAAGCCGGTCTCGCCGGAGCGTTTCACCAAGATGCTGGCCCGCGTCCGCGAGCGCCGCACCCATGCGCAACGCGACCAGGAGTCGCTCCTGGAGATGCTCGCTCAGCGCACGGCCGAGGCCCGTGGCACTCGCCTGGTGGTCCGCAGCGGCGAGCGCACGACATTCGTCTCGCCGGAGGAGATCGACTGGGTGGAGGCTGCCGGCAATTACGCCATCCTCCACCTCGGCAAGCGCACCCACATCCTGCGCGAGACGATGAGCGGCCTGGAATCCCAGCTCCCGGGCGAGATGTTCTGCCGCGTCAGCCGCTCGGCCATCCTCAATCTCCGGCGTGTCCAGGAGTTGCAATCCCTTTCCGCGGGCGACCATGTCGCAATCCTCTCCGATGGCCAGCGCATCGGCATCAGCAGAAGCCTGCGGGAAGTGGAAGAAAGGCTCAAACATGTCTAAATATTTCATCCCCATTGCCGCCATCCTCCTCGCCAGCATGCCGATGGCGTACGCCGCGCCGGACGACGATGCCCTGGTAGCCCAGCTCAAGCAGCTCGCCACCCAGGGCCAGGACCCGAATACCGCCGCGCAAGTCAACCAGTATATCGATCAAAACAAGGGCGCCATCACCGCGCTCCTTGAGAGTTGCAAGAGTTACGTCCAGCAACTCCAGTCCGGATCCACCGCAGATCTTTCCCCCGCCCCAGCCAATCCCCCCAACCCGCCGCCCGCCGGAACCCAAACCCAAACCAGCGAGCCCACCGCCGGCGCCGTCCAGGCCAGCTCAGGGATGCAGGCCTCATCCGGCCTGCAACCCTCGGGCGGCCTCGGTAATTCCGGGGTCCAGGCCTCAAGCGGATTACAAGCCTCGACCGGATTGCAGACGTCCGCCGTGCAACCATCGTCAGGCTTGCAGACCTCTCACCTCGCCGGCTACCCCTCGCTTCCCCCCGGCGATCCCATCCCATCGGTAACCGTCCTCACCGCCGACCAGGTCCAATACGCCACCAAAGTCCGCAGGGAAAACTACGACCGCAAGGCCACACTGATGAATTCCGCGAGCCAGTGAGCCTTCCCGACGCACTCATAGGTCTCATCCCTCACCCCTGCGGAGGCGCCGCCGGCGCCGGCCGTTCTGCTGGCTGATACATCTCCGCCACTCGCTCGATCTTCAGCGCCCGTCCAGTCGTCTCATCAATCTCAATCACCGCCCCGCACAGCATCACCGGCCCATGTGCCACCGGAAAACTAACCGGCATGCTGCAAATGAACCGCTGAATGATCGGCTCAATCGCCCGCCCAAGAATCGACTCCGTCGGCCCGCACATCCCCGCATCGCAGAGAAACGCCGTGCCGCCCGGGAACACACGCTCATCCGCCGTCTGCGTGTGCGTGTGCGTCCCCACCACCGCCGAAACGCGCCCATCGAGAAACCGCCCGATGGCAATCTTCTCGCTCGTCGTCTCCGCATGGGCATCGACAAAAATAATCGACGTTTCCTCCCGCATTTTTGCCACGACCCGGTCCAGCACATGGAAGGGATTGTCGAGCGACGGCTGCATGAAGGTGCGCCCCTGCACATTGATAACGCCGACCTTCCCCTTCGGCGTATCCAGCACGATGACCCCCTGCCCCGGCACTCCCTCCGGATAATTGATCGGCCGCAGCAGGCGCGGCTCGGTATCGATGAAAGATGCCAGATCCTTCTGGTCCCACACATGATCGCCAGTGGTGATCACGGCCACGCCCGCCCGCAGCAGATCGATGGTGATGCGCGGCGTGATCCCCCGCCCGCCCGCCGAGTTCTCGCCGTTCACGACCACGAAATCGATCCCACGCTCCTTTTTCCAAATGGGCACGGTATCGATGACGGCCCGCCGTCCGGGCTCGCCAATGATATCGCCGAGGAAAAGAAGTCTCAACATGCGGGCCGCATTTCAGAGGGTCGCGCGCTCGATGTCGAGCGGTTGATTTCCGCGGAGGAAAGAGTGGAGGCATCCGCACACGGTGTTAGGTTGACCGCGATGACCTTGAGACGAACCGGCGCCGCCCTGGCCTGCATCGCCGCCATGGCGTGGTCCGCGTCCGCCCGTGCGCAAGTGGCCCCTGCGCGGCTGAGCGCGCTGGCGACAGAACCGGATTGGTCGAAGCTCAATCAATTCCAGGGGTCGATCGCGAGGGACGATTTCATCCATCTGCTGGACACCGTGTACGCGCCCAATGGAGCATGGAAACAGACGATCAAAATTGCCGCCGACAGCGCATACGTTCTCGCCTCTGGTACGAGTGAATGGGTGCTTCGATTTGATGAATTCGACGCACCCGCCCCGCCGCGGCAACTTTACTGGAAGCTGATCCAGGCGCGACCGGCGGGAGCGCCCCCACTCTCGGGCTTGAAAATCGCACTCGACCCCGGCCATCTCGGCGGAAAATGGGCGCACATGGAAGAACGCTGGTTCCAGGTCGGCGCCGGGACAGTTCCCGTGGCGGAGGGCGATATGACTTTGCTCACCGCCCGCCTACTGGCGGCGAAACTACGGGCGGCCGGAGCGGAGGTGGTCTTCGCCCATAACAACCCGGAGCCGCTGACGAAATTGCGCCCAGCCGACTTGCGGGACGCAGCGCGCGAACAATTACGCCGGCAGGGCATGGCATTCCTCCGCGACGGCTACGGCGGCGCAGCAGACCCATTGCGGATGAATTCCATCCAATGGACCAGCGAACTTCTCTTCTACCGCACCGCCGAAATCCAGGCCCGCGCGCAACTCGTGAACGACGTTCTAAAGCCCGACATCGTCCTCTGCATGCATTACAACGCCGAGGCATGGGGCGACCCGGCAAAACCGGAACTGGTACCGAAGAATCACATGCACCTCCTTGTGAACGGATGTTACAGCGCCCAGGAACTGGCACTGGACGACGTGCGCTACTCGATGCTCGTAAAGTTGCTCTCGCGCACTTACTCGGAGGAACTTCCGCTCGCCAATCACATCGCCAATGCGCTCGCCGCCGCCACGGGCCTGCCGCCTTATCAATACACGACACCGAACGCGATCCGCGTTGGCGACAATCCCTATGTCTGGGCAAGGGACCTCCTCGCAAACCGTCTCTATGAATGCCCCGTGGTCTACATCGAGCCCTATGTCATGAACAGCCGGGAAGTATGGGACCGCGTCCAGGCCGGCAATTACGAAGGCCGCAAACTCATCGACGGAAAAGTGCGCGAGAGCATCTACGAGGAGTATGCAAACGCCGTGCTCGCCGGCCTCGAGTCCGCCATGAAAGACATGCGTCAAAAATTGGCTCAATAGCCCGCGCGAAGCGCCATTCTTGTAGCGATGGGCCGGTGGCCCATGCGGGGGGCAGCCCAGACTGCTCTCCCCTCACGGCTTCGCCGCCCGCACCACCAGCACAATACAAAACAACCATAGCGTCAGCGCCACGATCATAAACGCCGGCGCAAAAAATCCCCCCAGCGCACCAAGCCCCGTGAAAATCGCCGCAAGGAACCCGCAGATAATCGCACTAAGGAATTTCATCGCATGATCGGGCTCCTGCCCCGCGTCAAATTACTAACCCTGCGGATAAGAGTAAGTCCCGAAATACCGATCCCCCGCATCCCCCAATCCCGGCACGATATACGCATTCGCGTTCAACTCCGGATCAATCGCCGCCGTAAAAATCGGCACATCAGGATGCGCCTCGCGCAATTGCTTCAGCCCCGCCGGGCAACTCACCAGGCAGACATAGCGCAGATGCTTCGCCCCTTTCTCCTTCAATTGCGAGATGGCCCCCGTTGCACTCCAGCCGGTCGCCAGCATCGGATCGACCACCAGCACCTCCGCCGAGCTAAGATGCGACGGGAGTTTGAAGTAATAACTCTCCGGCCGGTGCGTCTGCTCGTTGCGATACATGCCGATATGTCCCACGCTCGCATTCGAGAGCACCTGCAGCATCCCATCCACAAAACTGAGCCCCGCCCGCAGGATGGGCGCGATGATCACCGGCCGCGCCAGCGTCGCCCCCGCGTATGGCGCCAGCGGCGTCTCCACCACCCGTTCCACCGTCTCAAAATCCCGCGCAACCTCAAAGGTCATCAACGTCGCCAGCTCCTTGAGCTCCCGCCGGAATTCCTCCGAGGATGTCAGACGGTCCCGGACGATGGTCAATTTCACCCGGATCAGCGGATGATCGATAACGGTTACTCCTTCGATGGCAGCCTGGTCGGTCACGAGCGTTGGATTAACAAAGTTGCCCGGGGTTTGTCGCGACTAATTGCAAATACAAGCGCCGTAAGGCAACATCCGACACTGTGATGAAGCTCCCCCTCCCATTTTTGCCTCGGTTTTGTGCACTCGCCCTCCTGTGCGCGACGCCATGGGTTGGAGCATTGGCACAGGACTCCGGAGCCGTCACGCGCGTAGTACCCGCGAACGCTGCAACCCCTGCGCCCGCGCAGCCGCAATATCTGCCGGACCCAGGCCTTCCTCCTCCGATCGGCAGCGGACCGGACGCCTCGCCATCAGAGCCGCCCGAGGCCAGCACACCCGCTCCCACCCAGCCGATGCAGCCGGAGCAAAGCAGGCCCGCCCCCGCGCGAGAACAAACCCCCGAGCTCGAGGAGCCGGAAGCAACGCCCGAGCCCGCCCCGCCTCCTTCCCCCTATTCCATCGAGATCGATCTCAACAACCAGCGCGCCTACCTGCTGGAGGATGGCGGCATCATCGCTCAATCGCCCATCTCCAGCGGCCGTCCCGGTCATCTCACCCCGACGGGCAATTTTTCGGTCATCCAGAAGGACCTCAATCATTTCTCAACCCTGTACGGCTCGTTTGTAGACATCCATACCGGCCGCGTCGTCATGTCCGGCGCGGATGCCGCGATGCCAACCCCGAAGGGATGCAAATTCGTACCGGCCCCAATGAAGTGGTTCATGCGATTCGACGGCGCGTCAGGAATGCATGCGGGGATCCTCCCCGGCTACGCCGCATCGCACGGCTGCATCCGGATGCCCGCCGCCAAGGCAGAGCTATTCTATAATACAGTGGACGTCGGGACCCCCGTGCACGTCTTCGGGGTCGCACCACCGCCGGAGTTCCGCGAAGTACGCCAGCCGCTCAGGCTCATGGCCACATCCCGCCCCGCCGCAACGCCACGGAAACATTGGTGGCTCTGGTAGCCACCAAATCCGCAATCCGAAATCCGAAATCCGCAATTAGTAGCGCCGCGTATCGCGACGGTCGCCGCCGCCACCACCGCCTCTGCGGTCGCCGGAGCCGCGATAGCCGCCGCCGCCGCCACGGCGGTCATCGCCGCGGTGCCCGCCACCGCCGCCACCACGGCGTTCATCGTAACCGCCGCCTCCTCCGCCACCGCCGCCGCCGAACCCACGCTCATCGCGGGGCCGCGCTTCGTTGACACGGAGGGGCCGTCCCTCGATCTGCTTGCCATCGAGCTGCGTGACGGCGTTCTGTGCATCGGTCTCTGAGGCCATCGTCACAAAAGCGAATCCGCGGGATTTGCCTGTGAATTTATCCTGCATGAGCAGCACTTCGGTTACTGCGCCGGCTTGCGCAAACATGTCTTGCAACTCAAGTTCCGTCGTCGTGAACGGCAGGTTGCCTACGTACAATCGATTTCCCATAACGGTTTGGATTTTCTCTTCTGAGGGCTGCCCGTCTCCCGCTGGGAATACGGCGCTGAAGTGACTCCAATGACCGATCCTGCTGAGCCGGATTTATACTGTGCAATGATTGGCATGCAGAGTAGGCAAAAATTTTGCGGGGAATCAATGAGAAATTATACAGGGGCATCCCCGAGGGGTACGTAGAAGTATTGGGGTATGTCGCGCGGAACCAGCTCGGAGGCCGGCAGCAGCCGTTCGACGTGATCTTTCCACTCCGCACTTCCTCACTCCCGCCCCTAAGCCTTCATCCGTCTTCCGCATTGACTCGCCCGGCCTTGGGCCTTAGCCTGCCCCCGATAAGTGTCTGCCCCGCTGAAGCTCTACGTAAAATCCTGGTGCCCCTGGTGTATTACCGCGAGCCAGTCTCTCTCGAAGCTTGGTTTCCAGGTTGAGGAGATTGACGTGGAGGCGGACCGCGCGGCTTACGCCGAGATGATTCGCCTGTCGGGACAAGCGTATACCCCTACCCTGACGGTCGATGGAAAGTTGCTCGCAGATTTTGGACCGGACGAATTACAGGCGTTTTTGCAAAAATATCAGATCAAACCATAGGCTGATCGCCCCCCAGGCGCTCCCTCCCTCCCAGCTTCCATGCTTTCCCATATCCTCCTCATTGCCGCCGTGGCCACCCTTAGCGCGGCATGCCGCACCTTCTCGCACCCTGCCGTGCAGAAGCTCGGCGCGGCCGGGGTGCTGGTAACCTCCTACCTCATCGGCTGGCTCACCACCGGCTCGCATGCCGTCGGCGCTGTCTGCGCGGGGAGCTGGCTCCTGCTTCCGTGGCTGGAGATCCTTACCCGCATCCGCCGCCTCCGGCTTCCGCTCGAGAAAAATCTCCGCCACCGCACCCCGCCCGCCCGCGAGAGCTTCCCAGCCCTCCAGGAGCTCACGGACGAGATCGAGGACGAAACCTTCGAGTACGTCGATGACGCCGGATGGGACTGGGAGGATTACCAGCAATTCTTCCGCCTCTTCTACAAGGCCGGCGAGCGCACCCAGGCCTCCATTTGCCTCATCGACCAGAACAACATCGCCTTCTATTACCTCAGCGTCTCCTCCCGCGCCAAGAATGGCACGATCTGGACGACATGGAATTATCCCTTCTCCTACTCCCTCAAGCTCGCTCCCGGCTGGCGCGTCAACCGCATGCGCAGCGACCAGACCTTCCTGGAAATGCACGAGAGCCACAAGGAATGGCTCCGCAGGAACAATGTCCTCGCCGATGACCTGGAGATTCTAGACCCCGACAATATCCCGAAGGAAATCCAGCGCGATCTCCGCGCACAGGTAACCCACAATATCGCCACCGGCGTCCTGAAGCAGACCCAGGAAGGCCAGATCTGTTACTCCTGGCGCGGCATGCTCTTCATCTGGTTCCAGTTCCTCCGCGACCTCGTACGTCTTTCCTAAATAGCTCACGGCAATCCCGGTATTCCCGCCGTGGACTGTTTGCGGCCTCCGGACGGCGGTAACCACACGGATTCAGACGCTGAGAGCTTGGCAGTGGCGCTGATTCGTGGCAGGATTGGTACATGGCCACGCTCACCATTCATTTGCCAGAACCGCTCGATACAACGCTTGCCGAGCGAGTGAAGGCCTCGGGAGCGAGGTCGAAGGAGGAATACCTGCTCGGCCTCGTGGAGTCCGATTGCGCCGCCGGCACCCTGGAGCGTGTCCTGACTGAGCGGATGGCCGCGTCTTTTGCTACCTTGGAGCCGGATTGGAGAGACCGTGTGCGGAAGACGGCAGCCGAGCGCGCAATGGCGTGAGGATTGAACGGCATCCAGCCGTCATCGAGGATGACTTGCCGCTCGTGCCGCCATTCCGCAATCCGCAATCCGCAATCCGCAATCCGCAATCGGCACACCCCCGTTTTCCATTTTACAAACCCTGTGCCGTTGTTCACGGTCAATGGCTCGATCCCATGCAGCCCATGAAATTGTTTCTTCTCCTGTCCGTCGTCACCACCCTGTTCTGTGCCGGGTGCACCAACAAATACGGTGACGACCCCAGCAACCATGGCCTGCCGACTCCCGCCTCCACCGTGGTCCCGACCGCCTCGCCGATCCCCAACGCGGGATCCTGACAGGCCCAAAGGCTGCCTTCGCGGCTCATACCGCATCGATCGTTCTGCAACCCATGCCAGTCATTCGACAGGCTTCTGGTGTGCTGTAACGCCTCGGCACGTAATCGCCCCGCGCCCATGCGCCGGAAAAAATTTCATTAGGAGAAGCAAGTAGTCTTCTGCAAGGCTGGTCATTATGACGCGTAACGACAACATCGTCAGCCTCGCCTTCGCAAGCCGCAATCCGCAATCCGCAATCTGCATTGGCGCCCCGGACGATTCCCGATTCTTGGCCATTTTTACCCCCAGCGCCCAATCCGCCACGAACATGCGCCTTGGGCAATTAAGGTAAATTAAGGTGAATTAAGGTGAAAAATTTTTTGGTTCGATCACCCCCCCCGCCATGCCGATAAAATCACTACGCCACGGAGTTTTCATTCTCCTCGCACTCTCTCTCGCCTCCGTCCCGCTGCGCGCCGCTACCGAAGTCCCGGAACCCCCCGCCCCCGTCATCCCGGCCGCCACGTTCAACGTCACCGCCTACGGCGGCGTCGGCGATGGGCATACGCTCAACACCGCTGCCTTCGCAAAAGCCGTCGACGCCTGCCAGCAGGCCGGCGGCGGCTCGGTCGTTGTGTCCTCGGGCACCTTTGTCACCGGTCCATTCCACATCGTCAGCCATATGGCCCTGGTTGTGGAAAAGGGGGCAAAGATCCAGGCGACCAGCGATCCCACCGCATTTGGTCTGCCAATGCCGATTCCCACCTCCCAATCAGCGCTCACCGTGCAGAGGGGCTCGCTCAAGGTCCTCATCAGTGGCAAAAACCTGACGGACGTCGCCATCCGCGGCGAGGGCACGATCGACGGCGCGGGCGCATGGTGGTGGGCACACTCGGACCGGCACGCGCGCCTGTTTGGCGGCGTGTTTGTCCCGCGGCCGAACCTCATCGTCATCCAGGACTGCCAGCGCCTCCAGGTCACCGGCGTCACGCTTCAAAATTCGCCCCAGTTCCACCTCGTGCCGAAACTCTGCACTGATGTCCTCATTGACGGCATCAAGATCCTGGCCCCGTCCGACTCCCCCAATACCGACGCCATCGACCCGAGCAATTGCCGCGATGTCCTCATCCGCCACGTCATGACGGACAATGGCGACGACAACGTCGCCTTCAAGGCCGGCAGCGACGGCCCGTGCGAGAATATCACCGTCACCGATTGCACCTTCTTCCACGGCCACGGCGTCTCCATCGGCAGCGAGACCAATGGTGGCGTGCATAATATCCTCGTCCAGCGCTGCACATTCGAGAACACCGGCACCGCCATCCGCATCAAGTCCTCCCGCGCGCGCGGCGGCATCGTGGAGGATGTGACCTACCGCGATATCACGATGAAGAACGTGGACCAGGCCATCTACATCAACCTCTTCTACGAGGATAAATCCGATGCGAAATACCCGCAGCCGAAGCCGATGACCGGTCTCACCCCGCAGGTGCGCAATATCCTCATCAGCAATATCCAGTGTGTGAATGCCAAAGCCGCCGGCGAGATCACCGGCCTCCCGGAGTCCTCGGCCAATACCATCACGCTGCAGAACGTCCACGTGACCGCGTGGACCGGGTTCGCCTTGCAGGATGTCCAGGGCCTGACATTCCAGAACGTCTCTTTCATCACCTCGCCGAAGCCCCCGGATGCCACACCCCTTCCTACGGCAGCGCCGGAAACCGCCGGCACCGCGTCCAAACTCGCATCCAATCCCGCCGCCACTCCATGGCCCACCAGCTTCCCCGTCCCGCTGCCGCCCGCGCTGAAGGCAAAGGTCCTCACCGGTCGCATCGTGGTCGCCGCCGACGGCAGCGGTGATCTGACCAGCGTGCAGGATGCCGTCTATGCCGCGCCCGATGAGCCGCAGGGCGCACGGGCATTCGTCATCCACATCAAGCCCGGCACCTACCGGGAGATCGTCACCGTGCCGCCGCAGAAAGGGGCAATCACCTTCGAGGGCGAGGACGCCGCCACCACCATCATCACCGGCTCAAACACCGCGCTGACCCCCGACGTCAACGGCAAGCCGATGGGCACCTTCAAGACCGCCACGGTCTTCGTTCAGGATGACGATTTCTCCGCGAGCAACATCACCTTCCAAAATAGCGCCGGCAATCACGGCCAGGCCCTCGCGATCAATGTCACCGGCGACCGCGCGATTTTCCGCAAGTGCCGGTTCCTCGGCTGGCAGGATACGATCCTGCTGCTGAAGCAGCGGCAATATTTTGAGGATTGCAGCATCACCGGCGTGACCGATTTCATCTTCGGCGCCGCAACCGCCTACTTCCAGCGATGCGATATCCATTGCCTCTCCAATGGCTACGTCACCGCCGCCTCCACCCCGCAGGATCATCCGTACGGGTTCGTCTTCGCAAACGGCGCCATCACCGCGGAGCCAAACGTAAAGACCTACCTCGGCCGCCCATGGCGCCCCTTCGCCAGCGTCACTTTTCTCAACACCCTGCTCTCCTCCGCCATCCAGCCCGACGGCTGGCACAGTTGGAACAAGGCCGACACGGTGCATACCGCGCGCTATGCCGAGTACCAAAGCAACGGCCCCGGCGCCAGCCCCGCCACCCGTGTCCCATGGTCCCGCCAATTGACCGCCCCCGAGGCCGCCGCAATGACAATCGACAAAGTCCTGGACGGCTGGTCCCCCATCGTGACGCCGCCCCCCAAATCGTGAGCGAGACCCCGCCCGTCTGGTACCAATGCCAGCGTTGCACCAATTGCTGCCGCTGGCCCGGCTTCGTGCATTTGAGCAACGCGGATATCACCGCGATCTCCGCTTTTCTCGGCATGCCGGAGTGGGACTTTATCCAGCGCTACACCCGCCTCCGCCCGAACCGCGCCGGCCTCGCCCTCAACGACGCCGGCGACGGCGCCTGCATTTTCCTCAACGGCCGCGATTGCGCCATCCAGCCGGTGAAGCCAGCCCAATGCAAAGGCTTCCCGAACCACTGGAATTTCCCCGGCTGGCGGGAAGTGTGCGAGGCCGTCCCGGTGCCGCTGGCTCCCTCACAATAGCCTGAACATCCGTCGCGCGATCAACTCAATGGCATACAATCCCAGCAGCGTCCCAAGCAGCCACGATTGGTTCCAGAGCGGCTCGGAAGTTCTCGCCTCCTCCCCGCCGGGAATGTCCGCCGTCTTCGGCTGGAACACCGGGTCGGTCCCGATGAGCGCACCGCCGGTCGCATCGGCGATCTGCCGCATCCCGTCGACATCGGGCGGCGCATTGGAGTTCTCCGCCGTGCGGACCATCTCCTCGACCGGCAGCGACATCGCGGCCACGTTGCCCGCCCCATCCGTGGCGGACAATTGCCAGCGCCCAAGCACATCCGGGGTGAAGGTCGCAACCCAGCCATTGGGCGACGGAACAGCCCCCAGCCAGTGGTCGGTGCCGGTGGGCGATTTTGCCTCGATCCGCGGCTGGGCGTCGCCGCTCGCGCCCGTCACCGTCAGGCTCGCGGTCCGGTTGACCGCGGCGGTGCTGCTGGACTTCACGATGCGCAATCCCTCCGGCGGTGCGGGAACCAGCGAGAGCATCAGTTGCTGCCAGAATATCTCGGGCGCGCGGCTGCTGCTGGGCAGCGACATTTTCCAGCGCCAGAGTAGGTCCGTCGCCATCGCCACCGTAAAGCCCTGGCCGAATTGCTGGCGCGCCATTAACACCCGCGGCGCATCGTCCGATGTCCGCTCCGTCGGATGAACGGCCAGCACTTCCGCCGCCGGTTTCGCCCGTTCCACGCGCGCATAATTGCTGAACATCGGCGGCTGGCTCCCCTTCAGCAGCGTGCTCGCCGCCGGCAGCACCGTGAAGGGAACCAGCGTCGGCGCGTTATCGGCGGAGTTATCATAGCCTTCACCGCCCGGGTCGCCGCCGCCGCCGGAGGAAAGCGCGAGACGCATGCGGTTCATGAATGCGTTCGTGCTGGCCTGCTGCTGCGAATCGCTGCCGTAGCGCTCAAAGACCACCGGCAGCATTTCCTCCAGCGGTGTGCCGGCAAAGCGATCGGTCGCCGCGCTATCCGGCGCGATAAAGAGCACGCCGCCGCCCCCCTTTGCGTAATCGATGAGCGCCTGTTGCTGCGCGGGCGTCAACTGATCCGCGAGCACATGCGCCAGGATCACAATCTGGAACCGCTTCAACGCCGCCGCATTGTCCGGCAGATCGTCCATCGTGCTGCCGCTGGACTGGGTAAGTTTCACGCCGAGCGCGGGATTCAGGATGCTCGTGAGATGGAAGCTCGGGTCACTCTCCAGCGCCCCTCGCAGGAAGCGGTATCCCCATTGCAGCGCCCCCTGGTAATAGAGGATCTCGATGGTGGTGTGGTCGACCACCTGCGTCGTGCTGGCCGCGGTCTCCATCGCTGCCCCGTCGCCGAGCCGAAACTCCAGCGGCATCGTCCCCGGCTCACCGGCGCTGACATCGGCGGACCATGGCAGCAAATTCCATCCCGTCCGCGCCTTGATCATGCCGGAGGCAATTTCCTTCGAGCCGCTCCAGAGCGACACCGGCACGTCGTGCTCCTTCGGCGTCGATATCTCCGCGATGACCGAGGCGTGGAAACGCGACACCCTCAGTACTTGCGACGGCGCCTTAACATCGCGAATGCAGAGCAAATCCGTGGGCCGGCTGCGATTGACCCCGGGCACGAAATAGAGCGGAATGCCGTGCGATTGCGCCTCGCCGATGACCCGGTCGGCGTCCGTGCCGGAAGTATCGAGCCCATCGGTGATGGTCACGATGGCCGCCGGCGCATCGGCCATCGCATCGTGCAACGCCTTCCAGAGCTGCGTCTCCGGTCCGGGCGCCCCCGGTTTGATCGCCGCGTCGAGGTCGTCGACTTTCTCCAGTTTGCTGGCAAAGCGGTAATGGTCCACCTCGTCAAACGACTGCGCCGCCTCGTCCGTGTGCTGTTTCCAAATGCGGAGTCCATTCTGCAGCCGCGTCTCATTGCGATTGTCCACCACATCCATGCTGGCGGAGCGGTCCACGATCAACGCCAAATGCCGTTCATTCTTCTTATCGCCGCCCGCCGGCCTCCATACTCGTGCCGGCCCCGCGAGCAGCACGCAAAGCACCAGCAACAATACCACCCGCAGCACCGTCAGCGCATTGCGCGAAGCGGGCGACAATTTCCGCAATGTCCGCCGGTAAAGCCACACGATCAGCACCAGCCCGCCAATGCCCATCACCCCCAGAATCCCCCACGCCACCCCGGGCGAAACCCGTTGTAACCACCCGCCAAATTGCCACTCGAAATCGCTGTTCACGGTGTACGGCCCGAGATTGGTCCCATGGTCCCCTCTTTACTGCGACGCCGCCACCGGGCCGTTCTCCCCGCCCTGCATCATCGCCCAGATGTAAATGTTCACGACCATCTTCATGCAGTCGACCTGGTGCCCTTCCGGCGCGATCATCCCGGCCCAGCCGCATTGCAGGCCGGAGAGGCTGATGATCCCGGCCATCCGGTGGCCAATCATGATCCCGTACAGCCCGTATTTGTCCCACGCGGGATCGTAAATGTTCTCCATGAACGTGTGCGGCGGCTTTCCGTCCGGGAATTGGAAGAAGCAATTGTACACATCATGGTCCGGCGGGAGCTCGACCACGGTAGCCTCGGGCACAACTTCGGAGAGCATCTCCTTCTGCTGGGCAAAGAACACGTCCGGGTCCGGCGTGACGTTCGTGTTGATGCAGGCGTCGATCAGGAGAAATCCGCCGCGCCGCATATATTCGCCCAGGTTTGCCTTGGAGGTGGGCGTGTTGAGCATGCCGATGCCCTGCGAGAAGAGCAGCGGGTAGGCGCACATCTGCTTCAGGTTCTCCACATCGGCCACATACCATGTCGGATCGATATTCAGCGTCGTGTTGTCGCGCAGGAATTGCATCAGCGTCGGATCGGCCGAGGCATGCCGCCGCCACCATTCGCTGGGAGTCTTGAGCCGGGCCCAGCCCACCGCCTCCGGGCGCAACGCATCGCCGGGATCCTGCGCGGAGACCCGCAGAACGGAAGCCATCACCAAAAGCAGCGGCAGCAATGCCGCGCGGTAAATACGGCGGTTCATCTGGCCTGCTGGTCGGGGGCGGCCTGATAATCGCGCGAGAGCCGCTCGAAGTAATCCGCCACGGCGGCGCGGTACGCGGGCGGGGCCTGCTCTGCAAGTTGATCGCTCAACTCATGCTGCCGGCCCACCTGCGCCAACTGCGCGCGCAGCATGGAAATGATGGTGTCCACTGGCTCCTTCAATCGGCCATACGCGATCACAGGGGATGGCGAATTACCCTGCGTCCGCACCTGCGCAAGGACGCCCTGCACATGGGCCTGGGCTTGCGTGATGGTCGGTGAATCCGGCGCGTAACTGGAGGCGACGTCCGTATCCTCGCTCAGTTGTTCCACCAGGGCACGGGTGAATTCCGCCCGGTCGTGGCCCGAATCGGTGGCATTGGCGACGATCCCCGGTTTCGTGTCCGCGCCGCCTCTTCCGTTTGCGACGTTCCCTCCACCCTGGCCATTTGCCCCCGGCCGCTGTCCTTGACCTCGCCCCTGACCCTGCGCAGCCGCGGTCGCCTGACCCTGCTGGCCATTTTGCCCAGGCCGCTGTCCTTGCCCCTGGCCCTGTTGGCCCTGTTGGCCCTGTTGGCCCATCGTACCCGGCTTCTGCCCCGCCTGCCCGTTTTGTCCAGCCTGCCCATTTTGGCCCGGCTGGCCTTGACCGGGCTGCGGCATCCCCACCGGCGGCACGCCCGGCATGGGCAATCCCGGCGGAGCGATCTGGGCGAGCCGCGCGAGGTTCAATTGCGCCCGCTGCATGCGGTCGATCAAATTGGCAAGCTGCTCGCGCGTCGGGCCGCCGGGCAGCGGCTGCGGCTTCATCCGCGACGCGATGTCGTCCAGGTGATGCGCGGCCGTTTCCGCCGCGGCCTGGTCCTGCGGCGTCTTCGCAAGCTTCGCCAATTGGTCGCGGAGCTTCTGGTCGTTGAGCGCATTCGCCAGGGCCGCGAGCCGCGCCGCCTGGGCTGCGGAGCCGGTCTCCTGCTGCTGTTGCGCCGCGTTCGCCAGGTCGTTGCGTGTCTGCTGCGCCTTCTGCGCGGCATTCTGCGCCGCTTGCTGCGCCTGCTGCGAGGAGGGTTGCCTGGGGGCGTTTCGCGCCTGCTCGGCCGCTTCATTCAAGACCCGAATCCCGGCTTCCATCTGCTGCTGCGCCTTCTCCTCGCCAGCGCGATTCATCGCGTCCACCGCCGCCGACAATTCCTGCGCCGCCGTGGCCGCCGGCTCGCGCGCCTCGGCGGGATCGTCGGCATCAAGCTGGTGCAGCGACGCCAGCGCGCTGTCGCGGCCCTTCTCAAGATGCCCGGTGGTATCCGAGTCGAAATCGTCTCCGTTCAGCAAAGCCCCCACACGCTGGCTGATCTGCGTCTGCCGCTCGGCCGGCGTACCGGTGATCTTGCTCGTGTCCGGCGGCGTCCCGGCCGGCGGGGCATCCGAGGCGGTGTTGTTTTTGCCAAGATCATCCGCGAGGCGCTGCTGCTCCTGCGCCAGCAACTCCATCTCGCCGGCCTGCGTCTTGGCCCGCTGCTTGAGCGTAACCTCGCGCTGTTTTGCGAACGGATCGGGCGTCTTCGGCTTCGATTGATCAGGCGGCGAATGCATCAACACCTTGTGGATGTATTTCTCAATTGCGGTGATGTCCGCCAGCGCCTTCCCCTGAACCGGCAGTGCGGGCTCGTTTTGCGTCGCGACGATCTTCTTCGCCGCATCGCCGATCAGCGGCTTCGCCTGCGTGATGAGGTCGACCATTTCCGCCGGGTCGCCCGAGTGGATCATCAATTGCAGCGCCTGCCCCGCCTTGGTCTCCAGCACGCCCTGCTCGCCGCCGACACGCTTGTTTTCTTCCTGCCACTCCGGCACGTCCTTCCCAATCTCCGCATGCGCGAGCGTGAAGTTCTCCTTGATGAGCCGCAACTGCGCGGCCTTCATCCCGGTGACGATATTGAGCGTATCCTGCTGCTCTGCGGTCAGGCCGTTGTTGCCCTTTTTGGCGTTCATCTCCGCGATATCGTCGCGAAACGGTTTCACCTCCACGAATTGCACCGGCGACACGGTCGAGGGCACGTTCGAGCGATCGGTAATGCGTTGCGCCTCGAGGTAATAGGACACCATGTCAAACGGCTGCACGTTGAGCTGATCGAGGTAAATGGAGGTATCGATCTTGTGATCGCCGGCCTTTGCGAGCTCGTCCATGGAGATCGGTGTAACGAGCTTCTGCTCGCCGTTGACGGATATTTTCAGCGTCAGGTCACGCAGCCCCACGGCCGACTGCGCAGCCGCTTCCAGTGGCACCTCCTCGATCGGAGCAGCCTGCGTCTCGGACTTCGGCGTCACCCAGCGAATCACCGCCACCGGAAGCGGAGCGGGCGTAGGCGAGGCCTTGGGTGCAGCCGCGACCGCCGGTGCTGCGGGCCGGGCCCATGGCCGCGCCCAGGTCAGCCACGTAGCGGCGTGCCCCGCCAGCAGCAGCCAGAGCGCCACGACAAGCCACGGAAAACGCCGCAGCTTCCGGTGCGCCGGGGTCTTGCTGAGAAAATCCGCCGTCTCCTGCCGCTGGGCGCGAGCCAGCGGGTCGTTGATTTTTGAAAGTTGCGCAGCGGTCTCCAGCCGGTTCCTCGATTGCAGTCGCTCGTCCACCCGCTGCGCCGTCTCACGCAGCGACCAGCGCCGCAGCCCCCAGAGCGCGATACCCGCAACGGCAGACGCACCCAGCCCGGCGATCCACCCTACATCGACCCAGCTCCATTCCTTCCACTCCGCAAAGGAGGGATGCGCGATCCAGAGCCCCGCCAGCGTCACCAACAGCCCCATGCAAACGACAAAGAGCGCCATGCCGCCCCGCATCCAGCGGTAATGATGTTTCAGCACCTCCTCATGGGCTGACGTGGGATTCGGTTCTGGGGTCATGGATTAATCCTCCCTGGAGCGCCCGCGCCCCGATGGACACCTGCGTGTTGAAGACGACAGCCTATCCTGAAATTCAACCCGCCGAAAGCCCAAAAGTCCCGGGGTAATTTCATCCTAAACGGAGGTACGGTTCGCCACCGCCAGTTCCCCCAGCAGCGCCACCCCGGCGATCGCCAGCAGCCACCACCAGAGCCGCTGACGCGACTCCGCGACTTCATCGCTCAATTTCACCGCCTCCTGGTTGACAGCGTCTTCCTTCTGGGGATCGGCCTTTGACACAAAAGTCGTCAATTGCGCCGCGTCCGGCCACGGCGTGAGATCGCTCTCGCTCAGCGGCGTGTTCACCGCAAAATCCTGGCGCGCTTTCCCATCGGAGAATTCATACAGCCCCGGGACGGTGGGACGAACATTGCCGCTCACCTGCCGGTCCGGCTCTGGCCGGGCCGCATCGAGCGCGTGCCACGTCCCCAGTCCTCCCTTAAGTGGAATGGTGTCGCCGATGCGGTAATCCGTCTTCCCCTCCTGCAGCGAGGCCAGCCAGTGCAGCGCCTGGTGGACGAAGGGGACGAACGTCGGCTTGACCGGCCAGTTGGTCGCCGTGCGGTCCAGCGGGAAGCCGCTCACCAGGATGCGCCCGCCCGGCGAAGCCAGCTCCGCGATGGCCGCGGTACCGTCGGGCCAATTGGCAACCGGCGTCAGGTTTTCCCCCTCAAGGCTGAAGCCTTGCTGAAACTCGACCTCCATCAGCGGCATCACGCTCTGGCCCGCAAACGCCGCCATGATCGGGTGATCGAGATCCCAATCGCGCAGATGCTCCGGCTCTTCGCTCAGGGACCGCGGCGTCACGCGAACATTGTGGGCGGCCAGCCATTGGACTTGCGCGTCCGAGCCATTCACGACGATCCATGCCGCCCCACCCCCTGCGACGAATTGATTGAGATGATCCACCAGCGGCGAAGTGAAGACATCGCCCGTCGCAATCGCCACCGAACCGGCTTGCCAGTCCCCCTCCGGGAACCCCTCCGCCGTCAGCGCCTCCGGGTCAAATGCCTCCAGCGACACAAGCGCGTGATCGATGAAATGCGCCCCGTTATCTGCGCCTGGGGTAAACAAAACCCTCCGCGCCGTGCCGACCCGCGCCGCAAGCCACGCGGTATCGTCCGCCGGGAGATCGTCCGGGTCCATCGAGACCGCCAGCCCCTGCTTCGTCGCCTCCGGCACGCCCTTGAGCGGTACGAGAAAAGTCTGCTCCCCACCCGCCGTCAAATCCACCGCACGCGCCGTAATAACCTTTCCGCCGGTCTTGACGGTCAATTGCCGGGTCTCCTTGTCAGGGACATAGAGCCGTATCTTCACCTCCACCGCCGGATCGAGTCCGTCGCGCGACCAGCGCAACGAAGTGATCGCCGCCTGCGAGGTTGGCTCCGGCGCGACATCGGCAAAGCGCACCTTCACCCCCGGCGGCAACGTCTCGTCAAATTGCGCGCCGATCCACCCCACCCGCTGCTCATCCGCCATCCAGACAATCGTCCGGCTCTGCGCGGGCATCGCCGCGAGCGCCTTGCCGGCCATCCGCAAAGCCGGCATGTAATGGGTCGACTCAAATCCCGGCTGCAACGTCTCCAGCGTTGCCCGCGCCTGTTCCGGTGTGCTGGTCGCGGGCGCAAGCCATGACGGTACTGGCTGCATCAGCAACACGCCCGCCTGGTCGCCCAGCTGCAAGCCGGCCAGTTGATCGAGCGCCCATTTGCGCCGCTGCTCCCACCGGCCCTTCGTCTGCATACTCATCGAGTTATCGACCGCCACGATCATCACCTGGCCGCCCCCCACGTGTGTATTCGCAAAGAACGGACGCGCAAAAGCCGCCGCCAGCGCCGCGATAATCAGGCAGCGCAACGCCAGCGTGATCAGCCGCAGCAGCCGGTGCTTTCGCATGTCGCGGATCGCTCCCTCGTGCAGGAAGCGCAGCGTCGGAAACCGCACCAGCGTCTTTGGTTTCCTGCGCAGCAGATGCAACAAAAGCGGCAGCCCGATCGCGCACGCTGCCCCGAGAAAACCTGGAAGGAGCCAGCTCACAGCCGTTGGGTCCGGTGGGCGAGATACTCCGCCAGCGCGGCCATGGGCGATTGATCGGTGCGCAGCCGCACCGACTCCCCGCCGAGCGAGCGGAAGCCCTCGTCGATTTCGCCGCAAAATTTGCCAAACCGCTCAAGGTACCCCTTGCGAACCGCCGGCGCGTCCAGCTTCAGGCGCCCGCCGGTCTCCGCATCGACAAATGTCCCGTGGTCGTCCATGTCGAAATCGATCTCCACCGGGTCCAGCACATGCAGCCCGATGAGATCGTGATGATCATACCGCAGCCGCTGCAACGCTGGGGCTAGCTTGCCCATCTCCTCGTAAAAATCGCTCGCGATCACCACCAGCGAGCGCGGAGGGATCAGCTCCGCCAGCGATTCCAGCGCCTCCGCTAGCGAGGTCGGTCCGCCCGGTATCACCGCCTCCAGCTTCGCGACAAATGCCCGCCAGTGCGCCGGCGAGGAGCGCGCCCGCAGAAAATCCGTCAACCCCGCCCCAGCCAGCCCAAGCCCCACCGCATCGCGCTGCCGTTGCGCCAGCAGCCCCAGCGCCGCGAGCGTGCTGCGGGCAAACTCGATCTTCCGCAACGCCGTATTCGGCGAGCGGAAATCCATCGACGCGCTCGTGTCCAGCACCACGAAAACCCGCAACTGCGTCTCCTCCTCGTATTGTTTGAGATGCAACCGGTTGGTCCGCCCATAGAGCCGCCAATCGACCCGGCGCAGATCGTCGCCCGGCTGGTACTCGCGATACTCGGCAAATTCGACCGACGAGCCTTTCTGGGGGCTGCGATGCTGGCCGCTGAGAAATCCCTCGACCATGTAGCGCGCCTGCAGGGCAAGGTCCGGCAACTCCGCCAGCAGCGCCATGTCCAGCGGTGGGAGCGGCTTCGGCGGCGGGGCGCCCCGGGCGGATCGAATGGGCGGCGGCATCTCCACCCGCCGCGGCGCAAGCGGCGGCGGGATCACCCGCTTGAGCGGAGGCGGGCCCTGCTTTCTGGGAAGCGGGGGAGGAGGCATGCTATTTAACCGTTGTCAGCAAGCGCTCAATGATCGAATCGGTGGTCTGCTGGTCCGCCTCGGCGCGGAAGTTGGTGATGAGCCGGTGCCGCAGCACCAGCTTCGCCGCCTGCTGGATGTCTTCCTTCGCCACGTTGAATCGCCCGTCGAGCGCCGCCAGCGCCTTGCCCGCCAGGCCGAGGTATTGCGACGCGCGCGGCCCGGCGCCCCATTGCACATAGCGTTTCACGAAATCCGGTGCGGTCGCATTCGCCGGCCGTGTTGACTGCACCAGCGCCACCGCGTACTCCGCGACCGATTGCGCAACGGGAATCTTCCGCACCGCCTGCTGGAGCAGCAAAATCTCCGCGCCGGTCCAGATCTTGTTGAGCGGCTGCTGCAGATCGCCCGTCGTCTCCAAAAGGATGCGCACCTCCTCGTCCATCGAGGGATAATCGACGCGCAGGTTGAACATGAACCGGTCGAGCTGCGCCTCCGGCAGCGGGTAGGTGCCCTCCTGCTCAATTGGGTTTTGCGTCGCGAGCACGAAGAACGGCGTCGGCAGATCGTGCGTCACGCCTGCGACGGTAACCTTGCGTTCTTGCATCGCCTCCAGCAACGCAGCCTGGGTTTTCGGCGGGGTCCGGTTGATCTCATCCGCCAGCAGCAGGCTCGCGAAAACCGGCCCGGGTACGAACCGAAACTGCCGGTGCCCATCCTGCGTCTCGTCGAGAATCTCCGTGCCGGTGATATCCCCTGGCATCAAATCCGGCGTAAACTGGATGCGCTGAAAACTAAGATCCAGCACATCCGCCAGGCTGCGCACCAGCAGCGTCTTCGCTAGCCCCGGCACGCCGATCATAAGCACATGCCCCTGCACAGAAAGCGCCACGAAAAGGTCCCGGATCGTCTCAGTCTGACCGATAATGCGCTTGCCGAGTTCCGATGCCAGTAGCTTGTAACGCTCCGGCACTTCGTGCAAAATGGCGACTTCGGCTTCCGTGGCATCGGAGTGTATGGGGGGCGGGGTCGTGGTCATGAGGATGGAACAGTATTCAAATTTGGAAATCCGGGCCGAAATTACCGCATGCTCCCAGGGAACGCAGCAGCAATAAGAACAGCGATCACAACTCTCCCCTCATCAGCGCCGCCGTCCAATCCTCCACGCCCCGGTGTACCGCTGCATAATCGGCGGCGGGAATGGTCGCCTTGGGGAAGGAAATTTCCGCGGTGCGCTCGATCGTGTGGGCATCGGCCTTGGTCCAACTGATACGGAGAGTCTGCCCTGCAGCGGTAATCGCGACGGACGGCGGGAGCTTCGCAGGCGGGCCGGCGGCGTAATGGAGGCGGACGGTCTGGGTACCGGCGCATTGCTGGCCGTCATTCAGCAAGAGCGGCCGGTCACGTTCCGGGGTGCAGAAGACATTGAGCCACGGGAAATCCGGGCGCGGCAGGAAGCGCGCTCCATTGCTGGCCTTTGCCCGGATGACCACGTTGTGGCGCAGGTCGCTCACATCGCTGATGGTCGCGCCGCTGAGGTCGCCGCCGGGCCAGAGATCGCTCAGTTGCTCATAAATCTGCTGCCGGCGCTGCCCCGGTGACAGGCTCCGGAAATCGGCCCGCGTGGCGTAATCAGCCAGCCCGGTGGTGTGCCGCTGGAACGTCCCGTTCCAAATCCCGTGCGCATCCTGCGCCAGATCCCACTCGTCATGGATCGCACTGATATCCACCCCCGTACCGGCCACCTGCCGGAAGGCCGCACCCTCCTTGAAGAATACGAACGCCTGCCGCCCGTAATCCCCCGGCGCGATGAACCCAAACGGTGTGATGCTGTCGGTGGAGTCGAGCCAGAGATCGGTCGGCTGCCCGGCCTCGGGCGCTTTGCCGACAAAACAGATCGCGTGGTTGAATTGCCAGCTCGGGAAGCTCACATCCGTCTGGCCGCCGCGGTCGATCAGCACAAAGCGCGCATCGACATTCATGCAGCGCAGAATCGCGACGAGCAAGTTGGCCTTGTCCTTGCAATCGCCGTACCGGTTGGCCAGTACCTCCGCCGGCGTCCGCGGCCGGAAACCCTGCACACCCAGCTCGATAGCGATATACCGCAGCGCGGACACAAACTCGAATGCACGCTGCATCTTCTCCATCCGCGTATTGGCGCCCACGGAAAGGTCGGCGGCGGTTTTCTTGATACTGTCGTCAATAATGTCCGACCCGTTGGAAATGCGCCCGTACCACGCGGCGAATTCATTCCACGACGGCAACGAGCTGATTCCGAGCCAGACCATCCATTGCTGTTCCGGCGCATCGCCGGGAAGCGGCTCGGCGGCGGCCAGCGGCCCGAGCGTCCACTTGGAAACAGCCCGGTCATCCTCCTGGCTCTGCGCAGGCTGCGCGGAGGTGTTTTTCAGCACTACGTGATAAGCCTGGCCGACCGGGACGCGCACCTCGAGCTCGGATTTCAGCACCGGTACACTCATCTGGACTGGGATCGCCTCGGAGACGTGCGGCAGTGAGGCGTCGAGAAGCTCACGCGTCTGGTATCCCAGTTCGACCACGCTTCCGGCGTGGACATCCGGCAGGTACACCATCGCGGAGCCGGGCGTGTCGCCGGTCATATTCGGTGCGCCGCGGTCGAGCTTCGACGGGTCGAACGAAATCGACGAGCCATCCGGCTTGATCACGCGCGCGATCCGCAGCCGCGTGGTCGCCTGCGGCGGGCTTTGCGGCAGCTCGCAATTGGCCCAATCCTCCACCGCCTCCTCATGCGCGATATAAACGCGATGGTAAACGACCTCGTCTGTCGTCCGGTCTTCCTCGACGGTGAATTTCATCTGCTGGTCGAGGACGACCGCCGCGTCGTCGTCCGGATTCGGCGCGGCCTTTGCCTCGGCCAGGATGCGCTTCGTCTCGTCCGTCGGCGCGCTGTGAACCCACTCGGAGCCCTGATGCGTCTGCTGGATATCGATGTCCGACGCGCTTGGCAGATTCTCGTCATTCTGCGCCACCGCGGGCGTGATTGCCGGAGCCGGCGCAGCCATGTTTTGTCCGAAGGGCGGGTCCAGAATCGCGCCGCTCACCGGGTCGGCCAGTTGCGCCGACTCCGTCTGCGCGAGGCCGTCGCTCTGGTATTCCTCATCCACCAGCGCCGAGGCGCGTGCGGCGATCCATGCGAAGAGCGCCTTTGGGTTCTCGGTAAAGGCATCGACCCACTTGTCTGGATAACGCGGCTGATCGGTCTGTGCATCCCCCGCCGTTGCTGAGACCACCATCCGGCGCGGGCTCTGGAGGACGGGCAAAAACGCCCCGCTGTTGCTCGTGCCGATCATGACAAATTCCTTGTTCGGGATCGCATCCAGCGCCGTCTTCAAATCGGCCGCCGTCAGGCGCGGCCCGCTTACCTGGAACGCCGGGACGCCGCCCATCGACGTGCCGGAATGCCCATACAGCACCAGCCAAAATTCATCGTTCGCCGTGTCTCCCTGCGCCGGCTTGAGCGCCTGGAGGATCGTATCCCGCGTCGCATGATCCGTCATCACCACGATCCCATCCGCCGGGAAGCCCCGCGTGATCAGCAGCTTTTTCGTAGCCGCGGCGAGATTGTTGAAATCCTCCTCATTCTCCGAGGATCCCGCCAGCCCGACAACGATGAGCGCCCGCGAGGCCGCACGCGCCACCGGCACGGCGAGCAAAGCCAATAAAAGAACCCAGGGGATAACAAAGCGCCTCGCCATACACGCTGGCCGGCACCTTATGGGTAAACGCTCTTCATTGCGAGCGTTAACGCGCTACATCACCACCGGCCGCAACGCTGAGCGCGCCAGCGCTGCCCGAAACGCCTCGATATCCGTCGCAGCCAGCGTCCTGTTCCCCACCTTCAGCCGTCCCTTCCCTCCCTTGAGAAGGTGCCGCAATACCCCCAGGAAAACCTCAGCCTGCTCCTCCTCCGGAAGATCGATCTCCTCCGGGAATTCCGCGTCCAGGATCCCCGTCGAGAACCCATCCACGTCACCCAACTCGCCGGCCCATCCCATGATCGTCTCGACCGGATCGCCGGGATACCGCCGCGAAACCAGCGTAAGGATATCCTTCCGGCTCGGCGCATTCATCAGCAGTGCCAGGAAGAACCGGTGCTCCACCGCCGTGATCGCGCCTCGCATCTGCATCAGCGAATCGCGCCGGAGGATCTCCTCCAGCACCGGCGCCACCAGTTTGCCGGGCGCCCCATGCTTTTTCTCAAACGCCTTCACCGTCGCCTGCCACTCCTCCATCTCCTGCAGGTGGACCATTCCGTTTTGCAGGATGAAAAAACCGCGCTCAAAATCGAGTTCCCCGATCATCTTGCGCACCAGCGTTGGATAGATGGGATCGCCGAGCCGCTCCAGCGCATCGAGCAATTGCATGCGCCGCATTGTCAGCGCATCGTGCGGCACAGGGTCCACCCCCACGTGCGGCGGCAGATAAGTAAATTGCGGGCCCGTCCCCGGGTCATGATGCGTCCGGATCACCACGCTGACCGAAGGCATGTCCAGATGGAATAAGGAATGGATATGCTCCCGCCCGGAAACAATCGGCACGGTGGTGGCGGTCTCGAGAAGCTCGATCCCCGTCATCCGCAGGTCGCCCACGCGGAAATGTGTCGAGATCGCCTGCGCATTCTGAAACTCGAAATCCGCATGAATGCTCGACCCCCGCATCACGTGGAACGCCCCGGAAAACTCGTGTTGATGGATATCCGTCGTCCCGTCCAGCCAGAAGAGCACCTGAATGTAAAACCGCGGATTGTCATAAACCACCAACTCCGGCTGCCCAAACCCCGATTGCGTCTGGAACGCCTGCTCGTCATTGAACAAAAAGTCCCGCATCAGCCCCTCGATATCGACATAATCGGAGGGCGGACGCTCCGCGAGGATGCCGCGCGCGATCTCCGGGAAATGAGCCAGCGAAAAGTTCTTCTTTTTCCACCGGGCCAGAACGTCCCGCCCGAGCTTCGAGAAAAAGTCGTCCATGCACCCAATCTCAGGGAAGGGACCCCGGCCCGGCAAGAAGGGAATCAAAACTGGCATTCCAATTCCGTCTCCAGTCATTGAATGGGATTGCCAGCCCCACGCCCATTGGCCACAATGGTATTTATCATGAATTGGTATTACGCGGTGGATGAACAGCAGGTCGGCCCCCTTACCGAAGCCGAGTTCAATACCCTGGTCCAACAGGGTAAGATAGGCCCGGATACCAAGGTCTGGCGCGATGGTATGCCGGAATGGGCAAATTACGCCGATCTCGCTTACGCACCACAAGCCCCGGGCGCCCCGCCCATCTCCATCCCGGCGCCCGCCCATGCGGCAGTCGCCAACCTGGCGCCGATGACCATGACCGGCTACCAGCGTTGCGTGGAGTGCGGCGGCACCTTTCCGGAGCTCGAGATGATCTCCTTTGATAACGCATGGGTCTGCGCGGCATGCAAGCCGGTCTATGTGCAGAAGCTCAAGGAGGGCATCGCGCCGATGGGAGTTTTGCGATATGCCGGTTTCTGGATTCGCTTTGGAGCCTGGCTGCTAGACATGATTATCCTGTGGGTCGCTTACTTTTGCGTCGATATCGGCATCACCATGGCATTCATGGGCGGGAACCGGCAGGCGGCCGGCCTGGTGAACATCGCCGCCAATCTCACCGTCGGAATCACTTATATGGTCTTTTTCAACGGCCGCTTCGGCGCCACCCCCGGCAAGATGGCGCTGAAATTGAAAATCGTGCGCCCCGACGGCGAGCCGATTAGCTACGCGCGGGCCTTTGGCCGGTATTTCGCCGAAATGCTCAGCGGCCTGATCCTCTGCATCGGTTACATGATGGCCGGATGGGATGAGCAAAAGCGGGCGCTTCATGACCTGATCGCCGATACGCGCGTGGTCCACGTTTGAGTATTGGTCCAGCCTATCCGGGAGCCGATTCCAGCATGCTTGCCTGCCCCCGTTGCGCCGCGGCGCTCCCTGAGACTTTCTTCAATGCAGCGGAGCTCTACCCATGCCCCTCCTGCATGGCGCAGGTACAGGTGGAGGTCTTTCCTGCATTCTTGGCTCCGCCGGCCATCGGCAGCGCCGGCGAGTTGGTGGTGCTCGAGGGCGAGTCGAGCTGCTTCTACCACCCCTCCAAGCGGGCGGTCACGGCGTGCGACAGTTGCGGGCGCTTCCTGTGCGCCTTGTGCGATCTCGACTTGAACGGGCAGCACCTCTGCCCGACCTGTCTCAAGACCGGCAAGCGCAAGGGGAAACTCAAGAACCTCGAGAATCACCGGATACTCTATGACTCCCTGGCGATGACACTGGCATTTCTTCCGTTGCTCATCTTCTATCTCACAATCGCGACAGCGCCCACCACGCTTTTTGTGGTCATCCGTTATTGGAATTCACCGACGAGCCTCGTGCGCCGGAGCCGCTGGCGTATGGTGGTCGCGTTTATCGCGGCCTTGCTTGAGGTCGTGGCATGGATCGCCGGAATCTATACCTTGATCAATTACGTACCCTGGAGGACGCGCCGATGAGCGAGAGTGCGATTAAGTACCGGCGCCTACCAGGTAGGCGATTACGGGGCTATGTTCTGTGGATATTCGTCGTCATATCCCTGATATTTCCTTCCTTCGCCGCACTATTTGGCCTTTGGCTCGGACCGGATCATCTTCTTAGCGTGCGCACCGTCTGGTTCAATGAGGACTACAAGCGCTTCTATTTTCGGGACATCCAGTCCATCACCATCGAGCAGAACCAGAACGCGTTGGTGTGGAATTACGTGCTCGGTGTGCTTGCCATATGCATTTGTGCGCTTTTCTATGCCTTCTCGGAAAGCGCCGGTCCCGGGGGCGGCACCGGGTTCATGGTCACCGGCGGTATTATCTCGGGATTGTTCCTGCTGCTCCTGATCATCAGCTTCCTGCGCGGACCATCGTGCATCTGCCGAATTCGCACCGCCGTGCAAACGGAGGAACTGAAGGCGCTCGGCAGGACGCACGCCGCGCAGCGGACCCTCTCGATCGTCAAGCCGCTGATCGAGCAGGCCCAGGGCACGCTCTCCGTCAGCCAGGTCGCCAGTCAAGCCGCAGTCATACCGCCGCCGCCGAACCCACGGCCGGCCGCACCGCAATCCGCGCTGCCCGGTGCCTCCCCGGTGATCGGGCGCGAGGGCGAGGGTCGCTACCACGCGATGCTCTTTACGCTGATGGTGCTGGACGCGCTGGTGGGGTTCTTCAGTCACTTGCATCCGCACTGGCGGCTCTACTTCACCTGCAGCAGCATCCTCTTCCTGGGCGTCTCGGGATTGAGCATCACTGCCCTGGTCCGGCAGCGGACCGCCATCATGCCGGATTCGCTCAAGAGCCTTACCGTCGGCACGTTCGCATGGGACTTCCTCGTCCTCGCCACGGTATTCGTTTACGGCTTCATCGCCCGGATAGCTTACTCCGTGGAGCATGAAGGCCAGCTCCCCACGCATATCGATTTCTACGCAATGGATGGGTTCAAGCAGGCGTCGCTCGTCGCCGATGTGCTCGAGCTCGCGCTTGGCGTGGCCGGACTGATCCTTGTTCTGATGTATTTCAATAACCAGGGAAAGACCCCCGACGCCCCAGCGCCGCAGGAGCCCGCGCAACCCATCGTGTAATGCACTCCCTCGTCCAGCAGCGCTGCCTGCATCACCCCCTCCGCGAGGCCGTCGCGCGCTGCCCGGAGTGCGGCGGATACTTCTGCCGCGAGTGTGTGACGGAGCATGACGACCGCGTGATCTGTGCGAATTGCCTCAAGCAGCTCGCGAAGACATCCACCCGCACGCGCCTCCGCCTCGGCGGCCTGCGGCGTGCGTTTTTCTGCGGGCTCGGGGTGCTCCTCGCATGGATTTACTTTTACGAGATTGGCAAGACGCTCCTGCTGATCCCCACCTCCTTCCACGATGGCACGGTCTGGCACAACTCGGATCAATGAAGAAGCCGCGTTCCATCACGCAAAAGCCCGCCCTCGATATCATCGACGAGGCCTTTGCGCTGCTGCGCCGCTGCCCGCCCGCGGTCGGTGCGCTTTATTACGTCGGCGCGATCCCATTCGTCCTCACATTCCTCTATTTCTGGACCGACATGAGCCGCGGAGCCTTTGCCCAGGATCATCTCATCCAGTCATCGCTCTTCGCGGCGCTCAGTTTCCTCTGGTGCAAGTTCTGGCAGGCGCTCTTCAGCGTCCATCTATTGGCCGAGGCCTCGCATCGCAAGCTCCCGCGCTGGACATGGCGTTCGCTCCTGCGCGTGGCGACGGGCCAGGCTGCCATTCAGTCGACCGGGCTGTTCATGCTCCCGATCGCCCTTCTTTTCACGATCCCATTCGGAGCTGCCGTCGCCTTTTACCAGAATGTCTCCATCCTCGCCCTGGATGGCGAAGGCGCCCCGCAGGAGGGCTCCGCGCTTCGGCGCGAGGCCACCGCCCACGCCCGCCGCTGGCCGGCGCAGAATCACTTCGGCCTCGCGGTTCTTCTCTTCTTCTGGCTCATCGTCTTCTTGAATATCATGGTGCTCATCCTCGGCCTGCCATGGATGCTCAAGACCTTTGCCGGCGTCGAGACGATGTTCTCCCGCAGCCTCTTCCGCATGTTCAATACGACCTTCTTCGCGTTGACTGCGGCCATCTCCTACCTTTGCGTGGACCCGGTCATCAAGGCGTTTTACACGGTGCGCTGTTTCCATGGCCGCGCCCTCTCCACCGGCGAGGATTTGCAGATTGAAATCCGCGCCTTTACCGCCACCCGCGTGACTGCGATCGCCGCGCTCCTGCTGCTCACCTTCGCAGGCATCAGCCGCGGCGACACCCCACCTGCGGCCCCCGCCCCGCCCGCGCATGCGGCCCAGCTTGATCAATCCATCTCGAAGGTGCTCGACCAGCCGGAATTCGCATGGCGCGCCCCGCGCGAGTTGACCCCGGCGGACCAGAAGACATGGGTCAATTCCTTCGTCGACAGCGCCGCCGCGATGATCAAGCGCTGGCTGCGGCCGATCGGACATTGGGTGGAGAGGTTCTTCGAATGGCTCGGGAACCGCATGAACCACACCCAAACCGAGGACCAGCCCCAGGGGCGCGGCAACTGGGAATCGCTCTTGAAGATTTTCGCATGGATCTTCTGCGTCGGCGCAGTCTGCACACTGGCGATATTGGGCTGGAAAATGTGGCTGCGGCGCCGGCCCACCATCCTTCTCACCGCGACGGCAGTGCCGCTCGCGCCCGACCTCAACTCCGAGGATATCTCCGCGGATCAATTGCCCGAGGACGAATGGCTCGGGCTGGCGCGCCAGATGATCTCCAAGGGCGATTTCCGGCTCGCCCTGCGCGCCTTTTACCTCGCCGCGCTGGCGCACCTGGGCGACCGCGGGATCATCTCCATCGCGCGGTATAAATCGAATCGCGATTACCAAAGCGAGCTGCGCCGCCGCCGTCCCGGCCAGGGCGAGCTCATCGCCACCTTTGCCGATACCGTGCGCACCTTCGAACGATCATGGTACGGACGTCACGAGGTCACCCCGGAAAACCTGGAGGCCTCCGAAGCCCGCCTGGAGAAGATTCGCAAGAATTAGCCGCATGAAACGCTCGTCCCTTCTCCTGTTCCTGCTAATCACGGCCCTCGCGGGCGCCGCGCTCTTCGGCTTCTACAAGCTGCTGGAATTGCGTTTCGAATCCGGCGATGTCTACCCAGTCTCTTCCTCGCTCCGCACCGATCCGCTCGGCACAAAGGTGCTCTACGACGCGCTGCAAGGGGTCCCGGGCCTCACAGTGAGCCGCAACTACCTGACGCTCGACAAGATCGCCAACCCCGCCGGCGCAACGATCTTCTATGCCGGTATTAAAAATGTATCATTGGACCCGGACGAACTCGACCGTCTCAATGCGCTGGTCAACCAGGGCGCGCGCCTGGTGGTGACCATGGAACCTGCCGAGGGACCTGTAAGGGAATCCTCTGAGTCCAACAGTCCGTCCGGCATCAAGAAAGCACCCATCCTCCACAAGGCGCAGAAATCCGCCAGCCCGGTAAAGGCGAAGAAGGAAAGCAAAACGGACGAAGACGACGAGACGGTCCAACTCGTGGATTTCAAGAGATTCATGAGCGGCTGGGGAACCGGCGTTGCGTATCGCAAGTCGGACAACGGCACGGACAGCGATCTCACCGCCGAGGCCCTGCAGCCGAACCTCGAACACGGACTCTCATGGCACACCGCACTTTATTTCAACACACCGGTGAAGGGGTGGCGCATCCTCTACAACTGCGAGGGTGAGCCCGCGATCATGGAGCGGCCGATGGGACACGGAAGCATCGTGCTGGCGGCGGATTCCTATTTCCTCAGCAACGAAGCAATGCGCAAGGAACGCGCCCCGCTCCTCTTGGCAGCGCTGCTCGGCCCGAACTCGCGCATCGTCTTCGACGAGTCGCACCTCGGCGTCCGCGAGCAACCGGGCATCGCCACGCTCGTGCGCAAGTACGACCTCGGTGGCCTGGTCGCCGCGCTGGCCGTGCTCGCATGGCTCTTTGTCTGGCAGACTTCCTCCTCCTTCCTGCCTCCGCAACCCGACCAGGAGGATGCCGAGATCGTGACCGGCAAGGATTCCGCGTCGGGATTCATCAGCCTGCTGCGCCGCGGCATCGCCCCCACCCGCCTCATCGCCGTCTGCGTGGAGCAATGGAAACAATCTTTTGCCCGCCGTCCCGGCAAATTGGTCGGGCTGCTACCGAGCGTCGAATCCACCGCGCTCAATGGGAGTCGCGATCCTGTCACCACCTATCAAGCCATCAGCCACATCCTAGCCGAGAAAAAGTAATCGCATGCAAACCACCCCAGACGAAATTAAAGACACCCTCACCCGCGCGAGGGAAGAAGTCAGCAAGGTCATCATCGGCCAGCAGGAAGTCATCGAGCGCTCATTGATCGCCATCTTCGCCGGCCAGCACGCGCTGGTGGAAGGCGTTCCCGGCGTCGCCAAAACGCTGCTGGTGCGCACGCTCGCCCGCGTGCTCGGCTGCGAGTACAACCGCATCCAGTTCACCCCCGACCTGATGCCCGCCGATATCACCGGCACGAACGTCTTCAACCTCCAGCGCAACGAGTTCACCCTCATCAAGGGCCCGGTCTTCACGACCTTCCTCCTCGCGGATGAAATCAACCGCGCCCCGGCCAAGACGCAGTCCGCACTGCTCCAGGCGATGCAGGAACGCCAGGTGACCATCGACCGCGATTCGCATCATCTCTCTCCGAATTTCACCGTCTTCGCGACGCAGAACCCGGTCGAGTACGAAGGCACCTATCCCCTGCCCGAGGCACAGAAAGACCGCTTCATGCTCAAGATCCGCATGGATCCGCCCGCACGCGATGAAGAGATCATGCTCGCCCAGCGGATGATCGATGAAACATCGCCGGAAGCCACGCTGGCCGCCGGCGCCGTCCAGGCCGTTATCAGCGCCGATGACCTCACCCGCATGCGCCATGGCCTCAACGCAATCCTGGTCCGCCCGGAGCTGCTCGGCTACATGGTCGATCTCGTCCGCGGCACGCGCACGCACGACAGCGTCCTCATTGGCGCGGGCCCGCGCGCCACTCAATCGCTCCTCCTCGCAAGCCAGGCCGAGGCCGCCATCGCCGGCCGCGATTTCGTGACGCCTGACGACATCAAGATGATGACGCTCCCCGTCCTCGAGCACCGCATCATCCTCCGCCCCGAGTACGAAATCGAAGGCCTGACCATCGCCGAGGTGATTGAGAAGGTCATCGAGGGGGTTACTGTACCGCGCTAGAAACCAATGCTCGTCCCGCGCACACCTCTGCTCGCGACTTTCTCCGTGCTGGTCCTCCCACTGGCCACGCTCGCGGCGGCATTCCCGCATACGATCTTCTTCTGTATTCTCGGGATCGCCATCTACGTGGCCGTCGTAATCATGGATGCGCTGGCGTCGCGCCCCGCCCTGAACGACATCAGCGTCGAGCTCCCACCCGTCGTCCGCCTGCAAAAAGATCGCGAGGGCAACATCCCCGCTGGCATCCGCAACGCCAGTGGCAGCGCGCGCATCGTCCGTTTCGGCCTCCCCTTCCCTCGCCAGGTCGGCGGCGATACCGGCGACATTACCGCCCAGCTCCCCGCAGGCGTCCCGATGCTGACCCTGACATGGCCGTGCCACCCGAATACCCGCGGCCAATACATCCTCACCGATTACTACCTCGAAACCCGCTCCCGCCTCGGCCTCTGGGCCATCCGCCGCGCCCGCAAGACCAACTGCGAGCTGCGCGTTTACCCGAACTTCCTCGACGAGCGCAAACATGTCGCCGCCCTCTTCCTGAACCGCGGCCGGCTCGGCATCCACGCATTGCGCCAGGCCGGCAAGGGACGCGACTTCGAGAAGCTGCGCGAGTACATCCCTGGCGACAGCTACGACGAGATCCACTGGAAAGCCTCCGCCAAACGCGGCCGCCCGGTCACGAAAGTCTTCCAGGCCGAGCGCACCCAGGAGGTCTACGTGGTGCTCGACGCTTCGCGGCTCATGGCGCGCGATCCCTCCCTTTTCGAGCGTTACATCACCGCCGGCCTCCTCCTCGGCGTCGCCGCTGAGCAGCAGGGTGATTCCTTCGGCATGATCGCCTTCAGCGACCGCATCCTGAACTTCGCCCGCGCCCGCAGCGGCAAGTCGCAATTCGACGTCTGCCGCGACATGCTCTACACGCTCCAGCCGCAGAGCGTGACGCCGGACTTTGACGAGCTGGCCTCCTTCATCCGCACCCGGCTCCGCAAGCGCGCCCTGCTGGTCTTCCTCACCACTCTGGACGATCCCGCCCTCTCCGAGAGCTTCCTCCACGCCATGGATCTCATCTGCCGCCAGCATCTCATCCTGGTAAACATGCTGCGCCCCGCCCCCGCCCAGCCGCTCTTCTCGGACGCCGCCGTCTCGACCACGGATGATCTCTACGCAAAACTCGGCGGCCACCTCCTCTGGCACGACCTGCGCGAACTGGGCAAGGTGCTCCAGCGCCGCGGCGTGCAATTCTCCCTGCTGGAAAAGGAAACCCTTACCGCCCGCCTCGTCAGCCAGTACGTCAACGTGAAGGCGATGCAATTGATATGATCATCGATCTCCAGCGCTTCCTCGATGCCGGGCGTCCTCATTGGTCCGAGCTCGAGACCATGCTCACAAAACTCGAGACCGATGCCGGTTACACGCTGCAGTTCGATCAATTGCGCCGCTTCTACGCCCTCTACCAGCGCGTCTCCGCGGATCTCGCGCGCGTACAGACCTTTGCCAGCGAGCCGGAAATCTGCCGCTACCTCGAGTCCCTCACTGGCCGCGCCTATGCGGAAATTCACGAGACCCGCGACCGCGGCACACGCTTCCGGCTCTGGGCATGGTTCTCGCAGGATTTCCCCCGCAGCTTCCGCAAGCACATCCGCGCATTCCAGCTCTCCTTGCTGATCACGCTGGTCGGCACGGCATTCGGCGCCATCGCCGTGGGAGTCGATCCCGATGCGAAGGCCGCCATCCTTCCGGAGCAATTTTCCCATCTCGCCGGCGATCCCGCCAAGCGCGTCCACGACGAGGAGACGCGCAAGACCGACCGCTTCAACCATGTGAAAGCGACCTTCGCCAGCTCGCTGATGCAGAACAATATCCGCGTCTCCATCCTCACCCTGGCCACCGGCATGACCTTCGGCCTCGGCACCATCGTGCTCCTTTTTTACAATGGCGTCATCCTCGGCGCAGTCGCGTACGATTACATCCGCGCGCACCAGACCGCCTTTCTCCTCGGCTGGATCATGCCGCACGGCGTCATCGAGATTCCCTCCATCCTCATCGCCGGCCAGGCAGGCCTGCTCATCGGCAAGACCCTCATTGGCGGCAAGGAACGCTCCACCCTCAAGTCCCGCCTGCGCGCCATCGGGCCGGACTTGCTCAATCTCATCGGCGGCGCATCCCTCATGCTCGTCTGGGCCGGCATGGTGGAATCGTTCTTCTCGCAGGTCCATGAGCCCGTGATGCCATACGCCGCCAAGATCGCCTTCGGCTTCGCGGAATTGACGCTGCTCTGCTGGTTTCTCAATCGCCGGATCCCTCGGGAGGTACCCGCCCCTTGAACGAGCTGCGGATCAAGACCCCGGAGGGAGTCCTCTTCTCCTTCCCGCTGGCCAGCCCGATCGTGCGTTTCCTCGCATGGACGGTCGATGCCGCCGTGATGGGCGCTCTCTCCTCGATCACCGGCACCTGCCTCGGCCTGCTGGGCGTGATCAGCTACGACTTCGCCCGCGCCATCACGATCATCGCCTACTTCGCGATCTCCATCGGCTACGGCATCGCCACGGAGTGGTACTGGCGCGGCCAGACCGTCGGCAAGCGCCTCCTCCGTCTGCGCGTGGTCGATGAGCAGGGCCTCCGCCTGAATTTCTCCCAGATCGTCATCCGCAATCTCCTGCGCGCCGTCGATCTCCTCCCCGGCTTCTATCTCTTTGGCGGCGTCACCTGCCTCGTCTCCTCCCGCGCCCAGCGCCTGGGAGACATCGCCGCCAGCACCGTCGTCATCCGCGTCCCCTCCATCGCCGAGCCCGACCTCGACCAGCTTGCCGGCGGCAAATTCAACTCCCTGCGCCAATACCCCCACCTCGAGGCCCGCCTCCGCCAGCGCATCTCCCCCCTGGAAGCCCGCGTCCTCCTCAACGCCCTCCTGCGTCGCGACGATTTCGAAGCCGCCGCCCGCGTCAACCTCTTCGCTGAGCTCGCCGGCCATTGCCGCTCTCTCGTCCATTTCCCCGCCGAGGCCACCGAAACCATCGCCGACGAGCAATACGTCCGAAACGTAGTCGACATCCTCTTCCGCAAGCAGCAGGCGCAACGTTGAACCCCTCCCTCCACATTCCCACAGCGGGACTTGACCCCACGCCCAAACCCCCGCTACCTTGACCCCCCCGCCGCCAACCAGGCCCGCAGCCGGCCCTGGAGCGTCGCATCGAGATAAATCGGGCCGTAGCACAGCTTGGTAGTGCGCTTGAATGGGGTTCAAGAGGTCGCTGGTTCGAATCCAGTCGGCCCGATCTCTCTGAAACAACTGAATGGGAGGGATGCCCGCACACAGCGGCTCATACCCCGCCATTCATGCGCATCAGGCAGGGCAAGGCGGCCATTGTGGGGCGTCGAAACGTACTCTGGGTATGCTATTAATCATTGCCATTCTTCTTCTCATCTTTTGGGGCGGAGGATTTGCCTTCCACGTCGCCGGTGGCCTCATCCATCTCCTGCTCGTCGTGGCCCTGATCATGTTCGTCCTCCACTTTGTCACTGGCCGTAACAGCGGTGTTTGATAGTCAGCCGATCTGATCCTTCTTTGCGAAGGGATAATCGCAATAAAGCAAGGCCGGCAGGGCACCGTTTCGAATCCAGTCGGACCGACTCTTCTCTAATGGACGACGCGCTTTGGATTTCGTAAGATCGCAATCGGCTTTCGGTCGACCAGCCAACCGAAAGCCAATACCGTGAACGCGAAAAACAACCTTACCAAAGCGCTCTTCAGCGCGCTTCTGGCAATCAGTCTCGTCACACCGGCACAGGCAAAGCCGTGGTGGCGTTGGCCAGGCAAAACCCCGGCTGCGAAAACCGTCCAGCTTGCCCTCCCAAGCAACAATGGCGGACTCACTTCTGTGACGGTCCCGTCAACCCCGGCCAAAGCGACATCCGCAAAGGGCGTCGCCGGACGCCGTCAAGCCCACGACTCGGCCGTCAATCGCCTCGATGACGAGCGGATCGCGGCGGATATTGCGAGGCAGTTTTAACTGTCTCCAGGAGATTGCGGGGCCTGCCACTCCACGTTGTGCTTACAGCGTTCGCAGGAATTTCTTCAAATCCTCGAGCGTAGGGCTTTTCGCCTCCCGGACGTAGTACCCTGAAGTGGCCACACCCACCTGGAGGCTCGCAGCCAGGTTCAGGTCGAGCAGTCTGCCCGTGCAGAACCCGGCATTGAAATGGTCCCCGGCGCCCGTAGTGATTTTCGGCTTCGGAGTAAAGGGGCCGATCACGTGCGTGGCGCCCGTGGCATCAGCGGCGGCGGCAAAGCTGGTGGGATGGATGACGACGGTGTGAATCCGGAGGGCCTCGCGGATTTCCGCCGCATGGACGGTGACGGCATCGAAGTTATCCTCCTTGAGCGCGATCCCGAGCACCGCGCCGATCTGCCGGGCTTCCTGCAGGTTAAGCCCCAGGATGACGTTAAAATACTTTTTAAATTTCGAAACGAGTTTGAGCAGGGCAGCGATGTCCGAGGATGTCCGCTTGGCCGGGTCTGCGAGGTCGAAGAAGAGCCAGCGCTTGGGACCCTTGAGCCGGGGCGCGATGCGCGTGAGGACCTTCTGCAGGATCTGGCTCATAAATGGGAGCATCGTCCAGTTGACGAGCGCGATGAGCGTGGAGTCGGAAAAGATCTGGGCGAGTTTCTCCTCGGGAATGTGTCGAATCAGATTCGGCCAGTTCACTTGCTTGAGGCTCTCATGTTTGCCGCACATGATTTTGCCGTCGTCGAATTCGATCGCATCGGTAAAGCCCGGGTCGCTGATGGAATGCACCGTCGCGCGTTTGGCGAGCCCGGCAAAGACCGGGTGCACGGCGGGCGAGCCAAGGCTGCCGATGTAAGTAACGGGCGACCCGTAGGCGCCCAGCGCGTTTGCCATGATTGGCCCATTGCCGCCCAGTTTGAGCATCTGGGTGACGAACTCGAAATTTGCGCTGAGCCCCGCCGCCGTTTCGATGCGGTTGGCGAAAGCGCCCATTTTTGCGAGCCGGGTGAATTTCGCAGAAGACTCCCGTTTGTCGACCACGTGGAGGATGGTATCGAGAAACCCATCGAATCCGACGAGCACGTTCATCTTCTTCAGATGGGCGCGGGAGCCGGCGAGTTGTTCCAAAACCTGAGATGGGAGAGATCCGCTCATAAATGTGAGGACTTATAAAATCGGGCCACCGTAAATACACGGAAAATGAGACTGCCGGAAACCCCCCGAAAAAAAATCATTAGGAGACGCAAGGTCTCTTCTGCAAGCATGGTCCATATGACGCATACGCCCCTCCCTTCCCGCAGCGTGTGGGCGGGATGCGGGCGGAATCAAGGCGGGATGTGGGCCAACCCCCCAAAAATCAAACCGAAAATCAAACCCAATCAAACCAAATGGCCAAAAAAAACCGGTTTGATTCTCTAAGGAAAATCGGGCTGGCGTGTCTGGAAGGGGAGGAGATGATCCATTTATACCCCAATGACAGATTACGCTTCGCGGCCTGCAGGCAGGGTCGGGGGTGATGTGGCCTGCGTGGTGGTACCCGTTGTGCTTGCCATTAAACAGGAAGAGGCGACGCTGGTAGCGCTGTTCGAAAGCGAGGAGAGCGCGCTGCTTTCATTTGCCGTGGGGCTCGCGGGTACGCGCTCGGTGGCGGAGGAATTGGTCCAGGAGGCCTTCCTGCGGCTGCACGAGGTCTGGGGCCAGGTGGAGAATCCGCGCGGCTGGCTTTACCGCACCGTACGCAACCTGGCGCTCAATCATCTGCGCGATCATCGGCGGGAGACCGCGCTGGAGGGTGCGCCGGAAGCCGTGGCCGAGGGACAGCCGGATGAGGAAGTGGGGCGGATGGAAGCAATCGGGATGGTGAGGTTGCTCCTGGCGGGGATGGAGCCTGGCGACCAGGAACTAATCCGCCTGAAGTATCAGGAGGACCTGAAGTACGGGGAGATCAGCCGGCGGACGGGGCTGGGAGTGGGGAACGTAGGCTACAAATTACACCACCTGCTCAAGGGCCTCGCGGACGCGCTGCGCCACGCGGGCGTTGAAGGGAGCAAAGGGTGAGGAGATTACCATGATCGACGAAAATAAAGACCCGGAATTGCAAACCTGGATCGACCCGGAGCTGGAGGCGCGGGTGGTCGCATGGGTACTGGGGGAGGCGTCAGAATTTGAGGCCGCGGAGCTGGCGCGGATCATCGCGGAGAAGCCGGAGCTCGCGATCTTCAAGCGCCGGATCGAGGCGGTGCACGGCCTGGTGGCGGCGGCGAGCCGCCTGGAGATGGACCCGATGCGGCTGGCCCCGGAGCGGCGGGAGAAGCTGCTGGAGAAGCTTGGGGCGAAGAAACCTGAGGCGGCTGTGGTGGCGATGCCGCAGAAGGTGCTGAAGGAGAAAAGGCCCTTATGGAAGAACGCGGCGGCAATCGCGGCGTGCCTGGCGATTCTGGCCCTACTGGCGAGCATCTCACTACCGTCCTACCAGGGTGTGCAAAGCATGGGAATCCGGGCGCAATTGGCCAACGAGGAAAAGCAGAAGGCGTTGGAGGCGGAACAAGCAAAGGATGATGAGCAAGCGGCGCCGCAGGCCGATGTCGTATCCGCACCGGCGGCAACTGTCCCCGTGGACCGCCTGACTGCGCTAAACGCTCTAAAGGCGCTCGCCAGCCAGTCGCGAGCTGGGGACGAAGAGGACGATTCCGTGGTGCCGAACGGTCCGCAGCAAACGTATGCGGAGACCCGTTCCGAGCAATTATGGAGCCTTGATAGAGGTTGGGCGCCTCCGGTTCATTCGTTCAGTGGCCACAGTCAGGACGCGTCGGAGTCCACTGTTGCCAGGCCTGATACAAATACCATCACGAATAAGTTGAACCGGATTGTCATTCCGAGGATTGAGTTCCGGGATGCCACAGTGGCGGAGGCGCTGGATTTCCTGAAGGCGAAGAGCGTGGAATTGGATGCACAAGAGCCCGATCCGACACGCCGCGGAGTCAATATCGTTGACGAGGTGAGCGATCAGGCAATGGGCGCCGAGGCTGCAGCCGCGCCGGCTGCCCCGGCAATCACCGGCCTCCCTGCCGCTTCTTCTCCGCCTGCGACCACCAATGACAGTCAGCCTCGCATTACGCTTTCGCTCAGCAACATCCCATTGATGGAGGCGCTGAAGTACGTGGCCAATCTTGCCGATCTGAAGATAAAGGTCGACCCGTACGCAGTGGCCATGGTGCCGCCCTCGGTGAATACGGATGAGCTGATCACCAAGGAGTACACAGTGCCACCGGGCTTTATGCCCTCGGCTCAGGCGGGAGAATCTCAGTCCTATACTCCCCTGAGCGCGTCAGCCGGCGCCGGAATTCAGGATGAAGCAGATGCAACCGGCGCCGGTGCGCCCATGAAACCGCGCCAAAGCGCAATAGACTATCTCACCGCGAATGGAGTGCAATTTCCGCCGGGAGCCAACGCGGTGTACTTCCCGAAAACAGGGAAGCTGATCGTACACAACACCGAGTCGAATCTGGAACTGGTCGACGCCACCGTACAAAGCGCCGGCCCACCCCCGCCGTCCGTTCCGGAAATGGCGGGAGCGGCTCCTGTGCAACAGGCCGGCACGAACGTGCAGGCGCAGATGGGGAATTATGCGAGTAGACAGATGGTGCCGGCGGCTCCGGCACTTGAGGCCGCGCCGGCAGCACTCGCGGCGCCCGCAACCCCGGGAGGTGACGCATCCTTTCCGGGCGGCCTGCCTCCGGAAGCAGCGAACGCTCCCGCGTTTGCGGCGGCTGGTTCTGCCGCGCCGAGCAACGCGCCCACAACTCCGACGGCATTCTATAGCGTCGGTGGCGTGGTGCGAGGTGCGGGCCTTGCGGCCCCGGCTCCCACCGCAGACGTTGAGTCAAAGTTTATTGGCATCAACCAATCGGGCACGGCCGATATGAATATGGCCGAGTTGATGGGGCAATTAAGGGCGGTGCAGCCTGCTTCCTTCAGCGACAAGGCCAAGGATGCTCTGGCGTTCAATACCATTCCCGACGCTGACCAAGCCCAGAAAGCCACGACGAATACCGTGGCCACCCTGGGTGATATCCAGTTGTTGGGAGAAGCTTACAAGTCCTCTGCGAGGCAGTCCGCCCCGCCGCCAATCCCGGTACAAGACGAGGTCAGCGCCAGCGACCAGCCGTTCTCCACCTTCTCACTGCATGTCAGCGACGTCTCCTTCCTGCTGGCGCGCGAGGAACTGGCGCAGGGGCAGCTTCCCAATCCGGACTCGGTCCGGCCGGAGGAGTTCTACAACACCTTCGATTACGGGGACCCGGCGCCGGGCCCGGGAGAGCAGATCGCGTGCAGGATCGAGCAGGCGGCGCATCCTGTCTTTCAACAGCGGAACCTGGTAAGGATCGCGATGAAAGTGGCGTCGGCGGGGCGGGATGCGGGACAGCCTTTGCAATTGACGGTGCTGCTGGATACCTCGGGATCCATGGAGCGTGAGGATCGGGCGGGCTCGGTCCAGCGGGCGATGCAGGTGCTGACCTCGCTTCTGGGGCCGAATGACGCGGTGACCCTCATCGGGTTTGCCCGCGAGCCACGGCTGCTGGCGGAGGAGGTCCCCGGAGATCAGGCAAGCAAGCTGGTGGATATCGTGAAGCGGACGCCGCCAGAGGGCGGCACGAACATGGAAGAGGCGCTCAAGACGGCCACCCAGTTGGCACTCCGGCATTACAAGATTGGCGGGCAGAACCGGGTGGTGATGCTGACGGATGGCGCCGCAAACCTCGGGGATGCGGACCCGGAGCAGTTGTCGCAGATCGTCGCGGACCTGCGGCAAAAAGGGGTGTCGTTCGATGCATGCGGCGTGGGAGCCAACGGGCTGAATGACGACATCCTGGAGGCCCTCACGCGGAAGGGGGGCGGCCGCTATTATTTCCTGAATCAACCTGAGGACGCGGACGCCGGTTTCGCGCAGGAGCTGGCGGGGGCGTTTCGTCCGGCAGCCGAGAATGTGAAGATGCAGGTGCGCTTTAATCCAGACCGGGTCGGCAAGTACCGCCTGATCGGGTTCGACAAGAACCGGCTCAACCAGGAGGACTTCCGCAATGACAAGGTGACGGCGGCGCAATTGGCTTCGGAGGAGGCGGCCGTGGCACTCTACCAGGTGCAGGTGCTGCCGGAGGGGGATGGAGAACTCGGCGAGGTTTTTGTGCGGTTTCGCGATCCTGCGGATGGCCGGACGGTGGAGCAATCGTGGACAATCCCATACGATCCGCAAACCCCTGAGCTGGACAAGGCTTCGCCCTCCATGCGGCTTGCCGCGACGGCCTCCCTGCTGGCGGAGAAACTGCGCGGCGGCCCGGTAGCGGACGCCGTGGACCTCGACGCGCTGGAGCCAGTCGTGACGCGGTTGCGCGGCGAGTACGCGCAGCAGCAGCGGGTGCAAGATCTGGTGAACATGTTCGAGCAGGTGCGCCGGACGACCGCGCAAAAGTAGGCGGCGCTCAATCTTTCCCAAGGGCCAATACAACTCCCCCAAATACCGAATCTATGAAAACGAAAATCGTTCTCGGCGCAGCGATGCTCTGTGCATTCGCGATGCGGCTTGCGGCGCAGTCCGTTGCGGCAACGGCGGACAACGCGACTCTCACGGCAGGAGTCGCGCCGGACGGCGGCAATATCGTGGTGGAGGCGCACGGGTTGCAGCCGAAGGCCCCGCTGTTTTACTCGGCCACAGTGGATAACGCCGTGCGGATCAATCCGTCCGAGGTGACCGGGGAGATGAAAATCAAGCTGACCATCTTGCAGGGGCATCCCGATGTGCTGACGCTGGGACTCTCCGGGAGCGGCGAGGTCGTCGATGTATCCGGTGACGGCTTGCGCGATTGGGCGGTTCGGCAGGGGACGGGAGCATCGGCAAATGCGCGGTTTCTGGATTTGCGGCCGGTGCTGGAAGCGGAGAAACCGGACCCGAAGGAATTGGACGTGACCGTGCATACGCGCCTGGTGAACCCGGAGACCCCGGGGACATTCCACGTGCTCATCGCAACACCGGGAGACGCCGTCGGATTCTCCTCGCAGATCCACCTGGATGCGGAGGTCTCGCTACTGTTGCAGGTGACGGATGCGACGGGGATGATGCCGTACGGACCACGGACCGGGCCGCGGGCGAACTGGGAATTCTATTCGACCGGAGACGGGAGCCTGGCGGTAACAGTAGGATGGCGCGGAGCGGCAGTGGCGGATGCCGAGTTGGATGGCGCACAACTGACAGGGACTTTGAACCAGGCGGCCAACTGCGTGGACTTCCGCCTTCAGGCTCTTGCACGGGTCACGGGGTCGAATGCCCGCATGCAGATTCTTTCGGGCGGGGCGGCATTAAGCGGAACGACGGCAGGCGACGGATGGCACGTGGAACTTGTGAAGAAGGCAACTGGTTTCAGCTACGACCTCGTGTTTGAGAAGACAGGTGCAGTTCCCATCGATCTGCCGTTCTCTGCGGGGATCAACGAGAATGGGGACTGGCGTGGACTCGACTTCCGGATGCCAGCGGCCGTCGTGGTGCCGGTCCTGTTGCAGGGGCTGTCAGCAAAGGTGGAGTTTGACCCGGCCCTGGTGGTGGTGCCAGCTCCGGCCTCGGAGGGATGGCGCGGTTTCCTGCCGGCCAATGGGCATGCATCGATGGAATGGAAACCGGCCAATGTCGCGGAGGAGGGCACGCTCTTCTTTACCGGAAATGAACAGACCGATGTACGGGTCGGAGCTGGACTGCTCCAGCAAACCTCCAAGGTGAATCTGCGGGTGCTCCAGGGCAAAATGCCGGGTATCAGGTTCCTGTTGGACGGGCCGGAGGAAATTCTGAGCGTGGATGGGGCGAACGTCGTGGGGTGGAAGGTATTGCCGGACGGGAAGCAGCGGATCCTGGATGTGCGCTTGAGCCAGCCGATCGAGAGCGAAGGAGCGCTCGTGATCCGCAGCCAGGCCGCGCTGGGGAGTTTTCCCGTCGTGGCGGAGCCTCTGCGGCTGACGCCGGCAGGCGCCGTGCGGCACTCGGGCTACGTGCGGGTGGCTAACGATGGGGCGGTGAGGCTGGAGGTAACGCCGCTGGCCGGGATGATGCAACTGGCGCCGGAGCAATTTCCCGGCGATCCGGTCGAGGACGGCGTGCGTCAGGTTTTTGTCTATCGATTTGCCTCCGCCGATTATGGGTACCGGATCTCGGCGGACCAGATCGTGCCGGAAGTAAATGTCTCCCAGATCGCGACCTACGAGCTGGCGGATACGGATCGCGTGATCAATGCGGATATCGAACTGGATATCCGCGAGGCTCCGCTGCGGGAATGGTCGATGAGCATCCCGTCGGATTACTCGGTGGTATCAGTGACAGGCGACACCCTTTCGGATTACGTCCCGGACACAGGGGCAAAGGGTGGAATGCGGAACCTGAAGATGATCTTCCAGGACGCCGTCGATGGGAGGCAATTGCTGCACCTGCGGCTGGAGAAGAGCCAGGCGCCGGCAGCGGGAGAGTGGAAGCTGCCGCCGCTCCATTTTCCAGGCGCGAGTTCGGTGCGCGGGAATATCGGCGTCGTTTCGATGCCGGGATACCGGATCACGGCAACGGGAACGCAGAGCCTCGTGGAAGTGCCGCTGAGTTATTTTCCCAACCAGATCGTTGGACTGCAACAGGCCTACCGGCTGCGCGATCCCGCCTGGACGGCCACGATGCAGATTGCGGCACTGGGCCAGAGCGTACAGGCCGATGTGTTTCATCTTTACTCGCTCAAGGAGGGGATCGTGTATGGCAGCGTCCTGATCAATTATTTCGTCGTCGGCGCACCGGCGAACGAGTGGCGGATCGCGGTGCCGAAAACGGCGGGGAATATCGACGTGGTCGGTGAGAATGTGCGGCGCGAATGGCGCAGGGAGGGCGATCAAATCATCGTCTCGTTGCATCAGCCGGTGCTGGGTTCGGCAACGCTCCTGGTGACCTTCGAGCAGCCGATGAGCGCACGGGGCGGGATCATCGATCCCGGCGAGGTGCAGCCGCTCGGAGTGCAGGGTGAGCGGGGCTACATCCAGGTGGTAAGCCCCCTGCAGGTTAAGTACGACGTGCGCAGGGCGGATGGCGGCCTGCTGAAAATCGAGCCACTGGAGCTGCCGGCGGAGTACCGGCTGCTGACGAGCTCGCCATCGCTGGTGATCTATCAGTATACTGCGCGCCCCTTTGCGCTGGAGATGAATATCGATTGGTATCAGCCGGCGGAGACCGCGGACCAGTTGGTGGATTTTGCAAAGCTCTCAAGCCAGATTTCGCGCGATGGGCAGGTGGTGACCGACGCGCGGTTTTTTGTGAAGACCCGGGGAGAAAAGGCGCTGCGAATGGTGCTCCCGTATGGCGTAAGCCTCTGGGAGGCGCGCGTGGATAACGAGGTGGTAAATGCGCGGACGGATGGACCGCAAATCCTGGTGCCGCTGCCGGCGCGGATGAATCCCAATCAGCCCGTGGAAGTGGCGTTGCAACTCGGCCAGGCCTCGACGCGGGCGGGCCACCTCGTCTTGAGCACGCCGAATATCATGGCGCCGATGGTCATTGCCCAATGGACCCTGGAGAGTGATCCCGACCGGATGCTGGTGCCGGAAGGGGGAACTGCGGAGCTGCGCGAATCGAGCAGGACGGAGAACGGGTTCGAGTGGCTCTCAACCCGCGGACGCGCCAGGGTGATGCTGATGCTGGCGGCGGTCGCCCTGGCGGGGGCTTTGCTCAAGGGCAGGAGCAGCGTGAGGCTTTCCGGAGGGCTGCTGGTGTGCGCGCTGGCGATTGGGATCGCAATCGTGATGGCGATGGATGCGATCGGAGAGCGGCGGGTAAACAGCCGGGTCCTGACCTACGTGGCGACGTCGATCCCGGCAGGAGGGACGGTGACGGTCAACATCGCGAACCTGCCGGAATGGCGGGCGATGCTCTCGGTGTGGGGCGCCGCCGCCGCAATCGCGGGAGCCGCGGCGCTGGGATATGCGCTGCTGGTCCAGTGGATGGACGGGCAGAAGAAAGGCGGGTTGACCGCGTTCGGTTCGGTTTTGCTGAGCATGGGCCTCCTGGTACAGGGTGGCGGCGCGATTCTCTTTTTCACGGCAGCGGCGGCAGGCGTATTCCTCGTGTTGTTCGTACCGGGATTCCGGAGATGGCTCGCAGCATTGCGGTCCCGGCTGACGGCCCGCGGTCCGATAGGTGGAGCAGTGGTTTCCCCAATCATCGTGGCGGCTGCCATGCTCGGCATTTTACTCCCCGCGGCACCTCATGCCCATGCAGCGGTAGAGAATCCGATGATCCTCCTGCAAGACGATGCGAGGCCGGCGGAATCCATTGCGCAGACATGGCAGATCAGGAAGGGCCGGCTGTTCGGCGTGATGGATATACGGGTGAGAGGGATGGCCGGGGATTGTTATGTCCTGTTGAATTCCCCTGCAGTCTTGACGGCATTCCAGGGGAACGGGTTGCGCGTTACGAAGGTCCAGCGGCAGGGGCAGGCTGCGTATTTCGTGGCGTCCGGCAGTGACGGCGTGCTGACGGCGCACGCGACATTCGAGATGCCGGCGACCGATCTATCCGGTGGGATCCATTTGCCCACCGGGTCGGCAGCAATCCAGCAATTGACGCTTCAAATGGATCAGGCGGGTTGGGAATTCGCCTCGCCGCAGGCGGTGAGCATGCTGCCGGTGCCCGGACTCTCGGCGGAGCAAAGCGGAGCGATCATCGTATTCGGACCTTCCGAGGAGCCGATCATCCATTTCAATCCAAAGCGGCGCGATGCGGCATCGGAGGTGACGCAGTTTTTTGCGGAGGTGGCGAACCTCTACATCCCGGGGCCCGGAGTGGTAAATGGATTCCACCGGGTCACGATCCGTCCCGCACAGGGGCGGGTGTCGGCCCTGGACTTCGACGTGCCGCAGGGATTCACCGTGGGCGACGTGAAGAATGGGCCGGTGGGGATCTGGCGTTTCGATCCGCAGACGCGGAAGCTGCATGTGTCAGTCGATCCGGCGCAGACGGATGCGTTCAATTTCGAAATCGAGACGCAGCTTGGGATCGAGGCGCTGCCGACGGGTATCACGCTCGAGCCAATTCGGATCGAGGGATCGGCCGGCGAGATCGGCACCATTGGTTTGGCGTTTGGGAGCGATGCGCAGCCCGAAGGGATGCAATTGAAGGGATTATCGCCGATCGATATTGAGGACTTCGACGCGAGCATGATTCCGCAGAACAGGGATGGCGAACCGGTGGCCACTTTGCAACAGGCCTACCGCTACGGAGGCGATGGTGGGAGCGTGGCTATGACCGTGGCCCCGGTGGCGCCGGAGGTGCGCGTTACGACCAACCAGGTGCTCTCATTGGGGGACGACCGGCTGGTGCTCGCGACGGATCTGGACGTGGCCATCACGCGAGCCGGCATCTTCAAGCTCAGCTTCGTACTGCCGGAGGGCCTCGATGTGGAGGCGCTGACCGGAGCGGCTTTGAGCCAGTGGACGGAGGCGGACGAAAGCGGGCAGCGAGTGATCACGCTGCAACTCAATGGGCGGACCATCGGCGAGCAGAAATTTTCTCTGACGCTGTCAGGGGTCGCCCCTCACGCGCAGGCGGAGTGGCCCGTGCCGAGGATTCTGATTCGCGAGGCGACGCGGCAGAGCGGGGACATCCTGCTGGCGCCGGAGCGGGGAATCCGGCTGCGGGCAGTGACGCGGGAGAATGTCTCGCAAATCGATCCCCAGGCAGCGGGCGACGAACGGCCGGGGGTAATCGGCTTCCGGCTTCTCCAGCAGGATTACAAGTTGACAGTGGCGATCGAGGCGCTCGAGCCCTGGGTGACGGTGGAGGCGCTGCAGGAGGTCACGATGCGGGAGGGGCAGACATTGACACGGCTGGCGCTGCACTATCGGGTCGAGAATGCGGCGGTAAAGGCATTGCGCGTTCGCCTGCCCGGTCTAACCGAGGATGAGGCGCGCACGGTGCGGGCGACGGGGTCCGCCATAAGCGACATGGTGCGAGTGACAGGGTCTGCGGATACGTGGGAGATCCGCTTCCAACGCGGAGTCGCGGGGGAGACGGATGCACAGATTGAGTACCAGGGGGTGCGCTATGCCGGGAATGGTGTTTTTCCCGATTATTTCGTGACGAATCCGGATTTTCTGGGAGCGAGGCAGGTAACGCTCTTCGTGGGGGTGCGGGCAAGCGAGCGGCTGGAACTGGACACGACCGATGTGCCGCGCGGCTGGGAGCCGCTGGATTGGAGCGCCGTGCCGGATGAACTGCAGGACCGGAGCGACCGCAGCCTGCCTGCCCTCTGTTTCAAGGTGTCGGAACCGGAGGGGCCGCTCGGAGTGCTGGTGCGGCGCCACGAGCTCGCTGACTCGCTGAAAGTCCGGGTGACCAGGGGGACGATGACGACGATTTTCTCGCCGCGCGGGCCATTCATGACGTCGGTGGAGCTTGACGCCGAAGTGGTTGAGAAAACCACGATGAGGGTGCTGCTGCCGGACCAGGCCGCGCTGGTCAATAGCTTCGTCAACGGCGACAGCGTTCCGGTAGTGCGGGAGGGTGACGCGTATCTCTTTAACGTCGCGCCTGGGACCAGCGGAGAGCACCAGGCAACGATCCGGATGGTCTATTCGGTGCCCGCAATGCAATCGGGGCCCATCGATCTGGCAGGGCCGGTCTTCAGTGTGCCGATGCAGAATGTCTCGTGGCGCGTAGTGGTTCCCGCAGGCTACGATTTGCGCGGTTATCATGGGGATTTGCGATTGAACGAGGAGCAGTCCGCCGGGATCTTCGGGATGGCGGAATATCGATCGCTTGTGACATCCAACCAGGCAGTGGAATCGAGAAACGCGACCGGTCTGCTGGACAGGGCGAACGCGCTCCTGCAAAGCGGAGATCAGCAGCAGGCCGGCGAGGCGCTGGACCGGGCCGCGAATGCGAACGCGCTGGATGCCGCCACCAATGAGGATGCGCGCGTGGAATTACGCGTGCTCAAGACCCAGCAGGCGGTGCTGGGACTCAATACGCGCCGGCAAAAGCTCTACCTGGACAATCGGGCGGACGTCCAGCAGCGGAACGAGCAACTGGAACAGGCGGCGAACCTGAATCCCCTGCTGCAAGGGAAGACAAATTACGACCCGCAGCAGTACGACCAATTGCTACAGGGGAACACCGCGGAGGAAAATGACGCGTTGAACGGAATCGCCGCGCGCCTGGTGGATCAGCAACTCGCTGCCGAGCCGGCCCCTGGCGCAATCAACGTAACGATGCCCGAGCGTGGCAAGGTGCTGACCTTCACCCGCAGCATGCAGGTGGACGGGAATGCGCCACTAAAGCTGGAGCTTGAATTGCAACAATTGCCAGGCACGAGCTGGGGATTCACGGCCCTGTTGATCGCGGCAATCGCGGTCATCTCAGTGATGGTCATGCGCGAGCCACGGGCGGCGTGAAACTGCCATCTAAAAAGTCACGCTGAAGCGGATCCCGCCCACCGCGGCATCAGGAGTCTTGCCGACTCCCCCCGGATTGAAGATGTATTGGAAATCGGGTTGCAGCGAGAACATGGCGTTCAAATTGATCTGGTAAGTGACTTCCAGCACATTCTCATGGTGCGCGAGCACTGGGGCGCCGGAAGCCAGATCCAGATCCGTGCCAAGCCGCTCGAAACTAAATGCCACCCCAAAGACATCACCCGGACGCCAGGACAGAATGCCGGTATCATTAATTCCCGCATCAAAGTAATAAACGACGGCGTTTCGCTGATCCGGCGCATAACTGACGCGGGCGAACGCGCTCAACCCCCATGGCGACCCATTCGTGCCACTGGAAACGACATGGAGAGGCTGGTCAACGACCGCATAAAAGCCGTAATCCCAATGCCGCGTAGTGCCGGTGAAAATATCGGGATGATATTGGGAATCGAAATAGCCTCCCAACTTGTAGGCAGCCTGGAGCGGCGAGCCACTATTGGGTGGATGGGGGATATACCCCGCCTCGAGAAAACCGAGCACTCCATCGCTGCCATGGATGCCGAATAAAGTGCCATGCTTGTCGTCAATATTCTGCACCCCGGGATTGTCATCGACGGCCAGGGCCTGAATGTAAATGGCCTTGGTAACATTATCGCGCAGCCTGATTCCGTCAGATGCGACCGGGTAGCTCGGCGCAGCTACGTTGTGGAGCACCGTACCAAGGACGCCGAATGCGCTGTTAAAGAACAAACTGCTGTTATTCGAGACATAAAAATCGTTGTCCGTTACAAGGTGTCCCACCCGTATGGAGAAATTGCCGCCAAACAAATCCTGCTGAAGCCAGAGCTCTGAAAGCCGGATGCTATCATAAGCATCGATATTGCTGAGAAGGTTGTAGTCATGCACATACCCGTCCGAGATCCCATTCCCGTGCGGATAAAGCATGCTGGCATAGAGCGTCGCGCCATCCCAGCGGACCAGCGTCTCAAGATTGAAGCTCCCCGATATTGTGAGAAGCCCCTCGTAATCGCCGCCCCGCTTCACCCCGCCTGAGAAATTCTCAAATCCTTCGCCCGAATAATTGAAATGAAAAAGCGCCCCCTTTGCGCCGAGCGCCTGGATTTGATTCTCGATGCTGGCAGGAGCCGCTTCGAGAGCGCCCCATCCGCCCTGGGCCTTTCCTGTGACCGGGGCGGCCGAGAGGAGTGCGAGCACGATGAAAAAACGGCCGCTCATTCGCATGACTTCTCACGGAAGCGAGCCATGGCGCCAGAAAAATGACCCGGCTGACCTACTTGAATCCCTGGCGCCGCAATTCGGGCAAATGCCTTTTTCATTAGGTCAATATGTAGAAAGTTAGATTAAGAAAACATTATTAGACTCAGTCAATGTAGTGGCAAGACTTTTTTTCTTCGGCCCGCGATCCGGAGGTGGGACGAAAAATTTCCCAGGTGCATAGGGCAACACCGTACGTGGTCCGGAATGTGCTTAAATCTCACCCACGAATAGCTTTACCATGAAATCTATCCCTTACCGATCCACTCACCAGGGCTTTACCCTGGTAGAAATCATGATTGTAGTCGCGATCATAGCGTTGCTCGCCTCGATCGCAGTCCCAAACTTCCTGCGCGCCAGGAAGCGCTCCCAGGCCTCGAAAATTCTCGAGGATCTCCGCCAGATCGACAATGCGACGGACGAATATGCCATTGAGAATAACAAAACCAGTGGCATGAATCCGTCGTTTACTGACCTTCGCAATTATCTCAAGACCGGCACCGTCCTTTACAATACCGGCGAAGATATCTTCGGCGACAGCTACGGGCCATTCACGATCGACTCCGTCGTCGGCGTGCCCTCAGCGGCGTTCAACGCTCTCTCCGATGTCGCGCCCCAGAGTTACTGGTCGCCCTATTTCTGGAGCGGCGGGAGCTAGCAGCGGTTTGTTCGTAGGTCATAGAGACTTACTCTAAGTCCGTACCCGGCTGCGGTACGGACTTTGCTATTCTGTGAATCCCGTTCCATGCCACCACGCTCCTCAACACGCCTGAACATTCTCGCTGTGGACGATGAAGCCGGCACTCGGGCCTCCCTGGGCATCGTTCTCGCGCTCGCGGGGCATCACGCCATCTTTGCCAAGGATGGCGACGAAGCCCTGGAGTTGTTCCAGAATTCCAATATCGCCTTCGACCTGATCATTACCGATCACCAGATGGAACGGGTTTCCGGGCCCGAGCTGGCGCGTGAACTGCGCGAGCGGGGCTTTGCCGGCGAAATCGCCGTCCTCACCGCCTACGCCGGCACCCTGGATGAGCAGGAATATCAAAAACTGAATGTCGCGGGAATCATGCAAAAACCCTTTGATATTGCGGAGCTCACCCAATGGATCGAATGCATCCACGGCTGCCGCGAGCAAGCCGGCGAGGATGAAAGGGCGGCTGCCACGGCCCGTGGAATCCAGTTCTGCTGGCTAAAACATTATTGAGCGCTGCGAGGCAATCCTACTCACGCTTCTTGCGCTTCCGGTAGAGTGTGGCCGGGTCGATTCCCAGCGTGTGCGCCGCTTCCTCGAGCGTGCGGGAGCTTTCCATCACGCGACGCATGTGAACCTTCTCCAGTTCCGCAAGGGTTACTTTGCTGCCTACCCGAATCTCCGTATTCATGCACATTGATTCCGCCAAATCGCTTAACTGGATTTGGTCGCCGCCGCAGAGGATCGCGGCTCGCTCCAGTACGTTGCGCATCTCACGCAAGTTACCCGGCCAGTTATAACTCTCCATCTGTTCCCAAGCGGCTCGCGAAAGCCGCTTGGGCTCCTTCCCGGTTCGCTTCGCAAGGTATCTGAGGTGATTGTTAACCAAGAGCGTGAAGTCGCTCATTCGCTCTCTCAGCGGCGGCACGGTCACGGAGATTACGTTGAGGCGGTAATATAGATCCTCGCGGAATTTTCCCGTCGCCGCGGCCTCGGACATGTTTCGGTTGCTTGCGGCGACGAGGCGCACATTGGATTTGCGGGATATCGTCTCCCCGATCCGATCGTATTCGCGCTCCTGCAGCAGCCTCAGGAGCATGGCCTGAATTTCGAGCGGAAGATCGCCGATTTCATCCAGGAACAATGTCCCACCTTCGGCGGCGGTGACTTTTCCCCATTTTTCCGCGGCTGCGCCCGTGAATGCGCCGCGCGTATGACCGAAGAGGTCGCTTTCGAGGAACTCGCGCGAGAGACTCGGGCAGCTTACGATGACGAAGGGCTCGTCCGCCCGCGGACTGCGCCGGTGGATTGCCCGGGCCAGCACGCTTTTGCCCGTGCCACTCTCGCCCAGCAGCAGTATCGGGGCGTCGCTCGCGGCAGCCGTGAATGCAAGGTCGAGCGCCCGCTGCATCTGCGGCGATTCGCTGCTCAACAGAAAATCCAGGCCATTGGGGGCCGGATCGCCCCCCGCTTCGACTGTCCAGTCTTCAAGCTTGCCGGAGTCCTCCACACGCTGGAGCACCGCGCGGAGTTGCTCGGGGGTGCACGGCTTCGTCAGGTACTCGAAGGCGCCCCGCTTGATGGCAGCCACTGCTGTCTCAATCGTTGCAAAGGCGGTAACCAGGATGATGACCGCCCTCGGTGCGATGTTCCGGATGTCCTCCATCAATTCCAGCCCGCTCTCCTCGCTCAGTCGCAAGTCGAGGAAGATCACGTCAAAGCTTTTGGTCATCAGCGCGTGGATCGCCACCGCCCCGTTGGACGCTGCCGCCACCTGATGATTCATCGCCTCCAGCGCAGCGGTGAAAGCGGCGCGGATATTCTTTTCGTCGTCGATAATGAGAATACGCACGGGAGGGATTGCGAATAACGAGAAACATTTCCCTCCCCCTGGAGGAGGGAAGCTCCACACTCTGGCAATCCGTTAGCTTTCGCCGTGCCGTGTGGCCTGTGTAGCCCGCAGCCTGCTGCTGATGTGGCACTTGCAATATTCACAAGACCACCCCACTCCCATCCGGCAATTGCATTATGCATGATTATCCGCTTCTCACCTTTGCAAAGTGCAATCTGGAGCACGTGCTGCCGATTTCCAGGCGACAACGGCTCCGTCAATCCAAGCCCTGGCGCGTCGCACCCATGCAAAACTGAAACGAATCGACCTCTTCCAACGCATCGATTGGGAATCTCCGGCGAAAAATGGTGTCGTCCTCATTCCAGACACACTCCGCCCACGATTGGGCCGCCGGATCGAACGACCGGTTCACACTAACGATGAGCATCGAAGGGCCCCCGGATTTGAGCCGCACCAGTTCTCCTTTCTTCACTTTTCAATGTAATACACAGAATCCCGAATCGCCAATTTTCAGTCGTAATGGTTCCTGCTGATTCGCTGTAGCGCTTTGCCCCTAGGTCTCAGTAGGCGCAGGCCGCATGCCCACTCAAGACACGTTTGCAAGATCCACAGGTGGAGTCAGTTGGATCGAGTGCTCCAGATGCGATATCCCGCTTCCACCCGGATCGGGAGGAGGACGCTTGGATCATCGATTTTTTGGACATCCAGCCCCCTTGCTTCGCGCGAATCTCTACCAGCCATGTCGTACTCCTCTCACGCCGCCAAACTGGCCCGGCTGTTCCGGGAAAACCCTCCGTTTCAACCGAAGCGCTTCTACCGGCTGACGCGGGACGGGCAGTGGCTGCGGATGGCGGATGAGGCAAAGTTTTCTGAAATCAAGCCGGCAACGATCATAAACCGGGTGTGTCTACCGAGCGACGCCGGGCGCTAAGTACCGCTGGATCGCTTATTTACCGCTGAAAGGCACCCCGGCCATTTCTTCCCTCTGATGGAATGAGTTGAGCAGCATCTCATCGGTGTAGGTCAGCCGTCTGGCCAGCTCCCGCGCGATGTTCATGATCAGCAGCGCGAAGAGTTCGATATCCTCGTGGCGTAATTGGTGGAGTGAGCGCCGCGAGAGGACGATGACCTCGCTATTCTCGCTGGCCACGGCAGAGATGGCGTGCCGGTTCATGCTCATGAGCGCAACCTGGCCGAAGCACTCGCCGACACCGAGCCTCTTCTTCTGGATGGTGACATCCGCGCCGGGGATCAACAGCTCGATCTCGCCACGCTTGACGATGTAGATATGCGACGGCTCCTCCCCTTTCTGAAAAATGTACTGCCCTTCATGGACGATGCCGACCTCCAGCCAGCGGAAGATTTCTTCCTGTTGAAACTCGGTGGCACCGCCGAAAATCCCGATTCGGGAGAGAATCGGGAGGACATCGCCGGCGTTGGTAAGGGGAGAAAACGAAATCACGGTACGGGGTAGGCTAATGGAGCCTTTTAAAAAATCCAAACCTGTTCGTGGTTCTCATGGTTCTGGAAGCTATGATGCATACTCCGTGCCTTACTCCAGCATATCCGGCCGCACCCGCCGCGTCTTCTCCATCGCCTGGGCGGCGCGCCATTGGGCGATCTGGGCGTGATTGCCGCTCAGCAGGACGTCCGGCACCCGCCAGCCGCGGAAATCGACTGGGCGGGTGTATTGCGGGCCCTCAAGCAGGCCGTGGGCAAAGGAATCCTCGGCTGCGGAGTTTTCATCCCCCAGCACTCCCGGGATGAGCCGCGCCACGGCGTCCACGAGGACGACGGCTGCGATGGCGCCATTGGTCAGCACGTAATCGCCGATGGAGACCTCCTCATCCACCAGGTGCTCGATGACGCGGTGATCCACCCCTTCGTAATGCCCGCAGAGCAGGATGAGATGCGTTCCCGCCGCCGCGTAGCCGGCAGCGGTCTCGTGCGTGAGGGTGCGTCCAGAGGGGGAAAGATAGAGGACGCGCGCCAGCGTGCCATCCGCCTCGGCCCTGATCGCTTCCACAGCGGCGAAGATCGGCTCGCATTTCATCACCATCCCCTGGCCGCCGCCGTAGGGGGCGTCGTCGGTGTTGAGGTGTTTGCTCGTGGCCCAGTCGCGGATGTTGTGTACGCGGATATCGAGCAGCCCCTTTTCCCGGGCGCGCTTGAGGATGCTCTCTCCCAGCGGCCCTTCGCAGATGGCGGGGAAAAGCGTGAGGATATCGATGCGCACGGCGGATGGGGCCGCGAGGGCCTACAGCTCCTTTTCCAGCCGCTCGGCCAGCCATTGCTTGATCATGCTCTGGTAGTTGAGATAGCGGGAGCGGGCGATGCGCTTGATGCGGGCGAGCATCCGGGGATCGAAACGCATGGTGATGGTGGTGGAGTCGCGGTTGTCACTCTTGACGAGCGAGGCATTCATGAGCCGCGCGTCGAGTTGCACACCGGTCCAGAACGTCGCCTCCTCCTCCTCGGAGTCGAGGATGGGCACTTCCGCCCAACTGCTGATGATCTTGAGTCTAGCCATTGAGGTCGGAATTCTTGCGGTCATAGAATATCGCTTCTTCGGGCGTCATCTCGCGAGCGAGGATGACCCGGTATTTTTTCCCATCGGACCAGAAGACGGAGAAGATGCCCCGGTCCGCGGTGGAACGGCCGAGATTGAAGTAACGCGCCTCCGTGCCCGGCAGATCGGGCAGGAGCCGGAGGCTGAAGGGATCCTCAAAGGACTCCTCGATCTCCCTTGGGGAAACGATGGAGAGATCGAACGGCGAGTCGAGCCAGTCAAATTCCATGCGCCGGCTTTCTGGAGGGGTGGGCGGTCAATTGCGGGTGGGGTGAATTCACGGGGATTTCTGGATGAGCTCGATCTCGTAGCCCTCGGGCGCGTCGATGAATGCGATGGCGCTGCCCGAGCGGGAGCGGTGCGGCCCATCGGAGAGTGGGTAGCCCAGGGAAGCCGCATGGGCCGCGAACGCGTCCATGTCATCGACCTCAAAGGCGAGGTGCGTGAGGTCTGGTCCCACCACCACCGGCCCGCTGGCGTCGTATTTGCAAATTTCGATCTCTTCCTCGCTCCCGGGCGCCTTGAAGAAGACCAGTTGCGATCCCCGGGGCGTTGTATGCCGGTCGATCTCCGCAAGACCGAGGACATCCTTGTAAAAGGCCACCGTTTTCTCCAAATCGGCGACCCGATACCGGGTGTGCAGTAGTTTCTTGACCATCATCTGGAATTGTTTTTTGAGGGAGTCGCCCGCCGACTGTAGAAGTCATCGCAGGACGGACGCGTAAAGACTAAGTAAATCATCCACCGGGAATTCGAAAACTCAAATCATGTTAGCCATCGGAATCGACAGCGGCACGCAAAGCACCAAAACCGTCATCCTCGACACGGAATCCGGCGCCATCCTGGCCTCGGCCCAGCGCCCATACGGGCTCATCCCCGACCTGCCGACGGGCCACATGGAGCAGGATCCCCGTCTCTGGGTCAATGCCGTGGATGACACCGTCCGGGAATGCCTGTCCGTCATCGGGACCCGCATGGACGAGATCAAGGCCATCGGCGTCAGCGGCCAGCAGCACGGGCTCGTGCCCTTGAACAAGGAGAACGAGGTCATCCGGCCGGCCAAGCTCTGGAACGACACCTCGACCCTCAAGCAGTGCGAGGCGTTCACCCAGGAGTTCGACGGCCCCGCCTGCCTCGTGGCGCTGGCCGGCAATACGATCCTGCCCGGGTACACCGCGCCCAAGATCCTCTGGCTCAAGGAGAACGAGCCGGCCAATTACGCCGCGCTCCGCACGATCCTGCTGCCGCACGATTACATCAACTTCTGGCTCACCGGCGAGAAACGGATGGAATACGGCGACGCCTCCGGCACCGGGCTGCTGGATGTGCGGGAGCGGAGATGGTGCAAGCCGCTGTGCGATTTCATCGACCCGAATCTGCAGGACTTCCTGCCCAAGCCGGAGAGCTCCCGCCGCGTCAACGGGCTGCTGCGCGAGACGCTGCGCAAGCAATGGGGCCTCAAGAGCAGCCCCACCGTCAGCGCCGGCGGCGGCGACAACATGATGGGGGCCATCGGCACCGGGAATATCGAGGATGCGGTCGTCACCGCCAGCCTCGGGACCAGCGGGACGCTTTACAGCCGGGCAAAGGAGCCAATCATCGACCGCGAGGGGGAAGTGGCGGCGTTTTGCGACAGCACCGACGGCTGGCTGCCGCTCATCTGCACGATGAATGTCACCGTCGCCACCGAGCAGGCCCGGCAATTGTTCGGCTGGGATCACGGCCGGCTGGACGAGGCGCTGGCCAATACCCCGGCCGGCGCGGGCGGACTGCTCTTCCTCCCCTACCTGAACGGGGAGCGGACCCCGAATCTCCCCAATGCCACCGGTGTGCTCCACGGCCTGACCACGCGCAACATGACCCCGGGGCACATGGTCCGCGCCGTGACGGAAGGCGTGACCATGGGGCTCGCGTACGGGCTCAAGCGTTTCCGCCAACTGGGCGTCAAGCCGAAGGAAATCCGTCTCACTGGCGGAGGCAGCAACAGCCAGCTCTGGCGGCAGATTTGCGCCGATGTGTTCGGCGTGCCCACCGTCTGCCTGCAATCGAGCGAAGGGGCGGCTCTCGGCGCCGCGGTGCAAGCCTGCTGGGCATACGATCTGGCCAATGGAACTCCCTCCAAACTCCAGACCCTGGCCCGCCGCCTCGTGAAGCTGGACGAGAAAACCCGCAGCGAGCCGGACCCGGAAGCGGCGGAACTCTATCAAGCCCTCCTCATCCGGCAGACAGACCTCACTCGCAAATTGCACGCCGGCGGCTTTGCGTAGGAACTCGAAAAAAATTTTCACCTTAATTTGGCTTAATTTGCCTTAACTGCCTGAGGGACTGTTAAGGTGATATGGCTGCAATGTACCCATTTTACGCTGGCAGGCCCGAAGGCGCATGTGTGATTCGGACCTGGCGAGGAGGAGTCAAGTGCGGACAGGATTTGAAGCTGTTGCCGGTGCATTCCTATAGCCTTGCAGAAAAGACCTTGCTTCACCTAGAGATTTTTTTAACGCCCCGCCAGGGCGGGCACCGCGCCGTTGCCGCTTGTCCAGAATTGTCTCCTTCCCTGACCCCTATTTTCCATAAGCGCGGCAGTAATCAGAAAAAATAAAAGGGATTTCATCCATTCATAGGGTGTTAGGTTCCCATATTTTTGGGAAGTTTCAAAACTGGAATAGGGGAAGAGGATGAAGAAGCCTTCCTGTATAACATTTTGTAAAGCGAATGAAGAGACATATCTAAAAAGGGATGCGGTTGCGGGGAGCTGTAATCAGTCAATTCAACAAAATATAAATCAGAATCTTTGACTATATAGGTTTTATTGTTGTCCATGCTGAGAAAGAAAACATTGTCGCCCGCTACACCTATATATTTGAGTGAAGTTTGCCCATCTAATTTATCCACACCTTCTCTAAACACCTTCGTATTCACTACCTTACAATATATCCCCGATAAAACTAATTCCGCATTTCCCTTACCGAGACCAAACGAATACAGCGGGAAAAGAATAGCTACAGTGATAACTTGCGCCCGTAACATTTGCGAGGAAATCCAAGGCGATAGAAAAGAACCTCCACGCTTCATTGTTTTTATAATCAGAACACCTGTGCATATTGCCCCTAATTGCCATTTTAAAGAAACCGGAAGAATAATAATAATAACTAGATTGTATATATAGAAAATACTTTCAAGCGTTAAACCGCCTTTGATTATCCTTTCTATTCCAAAGGGCATTTCCTTTATCTCCAAGCCAGCTACCTTCTCCTCCCATTTTGCCACGGATGGAAGCAATACCGGGGCGTAAACAATCGCACCAAGAAGGTAGAATCCGCCAATTAACACCGGAAATGTTGCGAGTTTCAATATATCGGACAGTTGGATAAATTCTAATATATTGATCCCAAAAGAATACCAATAACCAATAAGATAAAGAAGGGCAACCGCTATAGCGAATGCTGTACATATCGACCAAGCCGTAATATCTAATTTACCCCTTCCTAGTATGGTATAAGCCTCCGGGCTAGCGCTTACCTCCGAGGTTATTGCCTTTACTTCCACAACTGGCGGCGGCTTTGCCTCCTCCGGGGGCGGGGGTTTTGGGAATTCCTCTTGTCTCTCTCTGTCTGACATTCCCCGAGGATACCACAGACCGGAGAAATAACAATGGCAAAGACAACCCGCTTGGCAAGAGGCTGGGTTTTTGCTTTAATCGGGATATGGCAGACGAACCCACTTCAATAAACCTTGCGGCGCGCCTTATTTTCATTTTTAAATCAATTAACAGGGCGGGTGATGAAGAAATTCTGTCAAACGTTTGGGCACGGATATTTGAATTGCCACCCACAGATATTATTCAGATTCATGTTCATCTAGCCTATGTAAAGGAGCTAATCAGAGATTACGAAAGACAAGTCAAAAGTCTTCCGGAAGCCAATCAATACCTCTTTCTAGAGCCGGTCCCGACAATGTTGACTTTCGTTACAACCCGTTTTAGAAAAATCAAAGCAGACAGGGATATACTGTCTCGGATTCTTGAAAAACTATACCTTGCATCGGATAGACTACAACAGGATTTCCCTGAAACCTTAATCCCAGCGGCGGACTTAGATGACATCTCCAAACAAATAAACGTCCTTATTACATCCGTTAAAGCTTCTCAGGAGATTCCTAATAGCATGAGGGTTATCCTCTTCGACCTTTTATCGGCAATCCGCCAGAGCATTGACCTATATTCAATAAGGGGTATACGGGGTGTGAGGAAGGAGTTATTTGCCGTCGCCGCGCAAATACAGGAGCAATTTAGCGAATTCGAAAAGGCACAGGACACCCCTGAAGTTCAAGGCTTTATGGCATTATTCAAGAGAATCGACCTTGTAACATCGGGAGTATTGAAGGTTCGAACATTTCTGCAAGCCGCTGCCCCAATTGTTGTTTCATTGTTGGAGCAGATAAACAGAACCCTTTAATGTATTTTTACTACCCCTTGCAGCTTCTCCCGTACAAAGCATAACGCCGCAATTAATCGGCCTTCACCATGGGCGCTTGTTCCTGGTAGACGAATTCCATTGTTTCAAAATCAAAATATTGCCCGCTGATAAAAGGAGGTGGTTGCCTGGTCATCTGCAACAAATCTAATTTGCACTACTTCCGGAGCCTTCCTTGCTGATTTAACTACTCTTTCAAGAAAGGGTTTCTAGGGTAATAAAGTTGAAGACGGTTCCATACTTTAAAACGCCCACGACCTTCTTGATCTTCAGTCCGGTAACTTCTTCATGGGCCTCAAACACCGCTGGCAGTTCCTCTCCGTCATCGCGGATGCCCGTGGTGGTGACGCCCGCCTTGTCGTCGAGCGCGCGGTGGTTCTTGTAGCTGGGCAGACTCTTGCCGATCCTATGCCGCACTACTGTCGCCTCAGGATCGGCCTGCACCACATGGCGCTCGTTGACAGTGGACTTGCCCGGTCCAGAGCCCTTTTGGTCATCGTCTTCTGATCCTTCTTCCTGGCCGGACGCGTCGCCCTGCTGCTCCAGTTTTGCCACCGTCTTTTCCACGACGATCACGCAGTTGAGGGAGGCATCCGCTCGGATCAGGCTCGAATCGACGTGGACCTTGTCCCCGCCAATCAAGCCAGCCTTCCAGCACTGCTCCACAGTCCGGGCAAAAAGGCGCTCAAAGACCTCCTTGCCCCAGCGCTGCCGCGCCTTGGAGAGCACCGAGTGGTTGGGAACCGTGTCCTCCAGCCCATAACCAAGGAAGTAGAGATAATCCAGCCGCAGTGGAATGATGCGCATCAACTCGCGCTCGCTCTTTACATCGTCCAGAAAGAGCAGGAGCATCATCTTCATGAACACCACCGGATCGACAGAAACCTGTCCATTGCGTCCGTATTTGGAGGCGACTTCCTCCCGGACAAAGTTGAGGTCCAAGCAGGCGTTGAGCCGCCGTAGAATATGGTCTTCAGGAATCCGGGCGAAGACGTTGACCGGCTCGTCCCACCACTGCGTTTGCTTGGCTTGGTGACCCATCATGATTGGGCCACACAATATCTAAATACTCTCCCTAACTCCAGCAATAACTAACTCCCAGTACAGGATTTGGGCAACAGCCCGTCATCTCCTGCCCCTCGTATCCGCATGACCCCTAGTATCCGTTATGAGATTCACGAAGCTCGTTCACCTTTACCGTTGCGTGAGGAAGTTGGGTTTCCTCCAACGCACTGGCTACATTGGTCTGAACCTTCTTTAACGGCAGGTCCACTGCCTCAATGCGTCCTACGGCGGGTAAGATTATGAAGCCTCCCCGGCGTACTTCGTAGTAACCGTTAAAGGAAGGATCTTCGGCAACGCTAACTCCGAGAACGTCGCCGATTTGGACAATCGTGTCTTCTGCTCCCCGGGTTTGGGTGTTTGAATCCGGTGATGGAGTCGATTCCATCGAACCTGATGCCAACGGCTTTTTATCAGGCATTTCAACAGAGGCTCCGGCCATACTCTTATTGTCATAGGATGCACACCCAGCCATCCCCAATGTGATGATGGCGAGGAGAGGAAAGAGGATGATGCGATTCATTGTTTGATGGAATTGTATCTTGCGCCACTGTGCCCACAATGGGATTCTCGTGATCGCTTCGATATCGGGTTTTTGAGCATCCTCTCACTTGCTCATCATACATCATCGAGTCATCTCTTGCGGATTTTGAAGTAAAACCAGATAATGAGTCCTCCTACGGCGAGCCCAAATACCCCTGCGGCATGGGTCATATTTATCGATGCAATTTCCACGACTCGATCACCCACATAACGGCCAGGAGGAGAATCGATTACACTCGGCGTGGTTCGTAAAAGCAAAATGATACCGCCGACTATAAATGGAATAGCCAAAATCAGAATCCTGGCCGGGTCGTCTTTCTCAGAACTCATTAGGGCGGTTTAATCCGAACTCCGGAGTGAGAAAAGCATCGTTTTGGGCGTCTGTGAACGGGGTCAACTCTTGAAAAATCCCGCCGTTTGTTCGCAAGAACGTGGCGAACGAAACCCGGTGCGACGGAAAGAGAGACGGCAGCATCTGTCACCTCCATGCGCTTCGTTTCGCCGTGGTCAGAAATCCATCCGAAATGGTTTCGGGTTCTTGTCCCGGAGCCTTTTTTCCGGGCTGTCGAAATGTTCGCGATAGTACCTCCGGAGCGGTTCCGTTTCATCGATGACGGTCTGCCAATCCACCGAGCCAGGATGCCAGTCAATCTGGGAAGTACCGAAAACCGGAAGGTCAAGCGGCTCAAGAAACTCCTTCTTCGTTTTCATTTGCAGAAGGATTCTACCCGTCTCAGCGCTTTTTCGCCATCATAACGAAGGACCATCTCGCGAAAAGCTGGATCGGTGGAATCAATCCCGCAGGAGTCGAGGTCGTGGGGCTGAGGCGGCACCTCTATTTTATTTACGCACCGTGCTTTTGAACGCCTTCACCGCAGACTTGAGGCGTTTATTGGCCTTGGATGGATTGTCGATCAGGGCGAGAACCTTGTGCGCGTCCTTCTGCGAAAGCCGGATGACCGATTGGCGTTCGATCATATGCTGTGCTTCCGCATTGGAGGATTGAACCTGCGGCCGTGGCTCCATCGGGAAACCGCCCTCCTACTCCTCCGGCAGCGGCGCCGGCGCGCCGGCCTCGATCATGCGGTCGATCTCGTGGAGGCGGTGCTGGGCGTTGGCGGCGTAGCGGGTGCCTTCGAGGCTGTTGGCGATCTCGACGATCAATTGGCGGGCGCGCATGGGATCGTGCTGGAGGATGTAGATATCGGCGAGGCGATTGGCCAGGAAGGAACTCTGCTCGTGGGGCCACTCCTGCTGCAGGGCGTTCTCCAGGACGGCGGCGCCGCGCGGGGTATCCTCAAGGTCCCGGCAGCAGATGCGGGCGATCTCGCTGATGGCGAGGGTATCGTTGGGGTCTTTCGAGAGAATTTCTTCGTAACTCTGGATGGCCCCCTCGGGATCGCCCCGGGCCAGCTTTGAGATGGCGTCGGAATGCGGGTCTTTCTCGATCTGGGTGCCGGGGTTGAAAAAATACCCGCCCATGATGTCGCCAAGGACCGGGACGACCATGAATGCGACAATCCCCGCGATCACGAGCCCATCGAGGATCGCCCCCGCGAAGAGCAACGCGACCTTGTTGCTATCGGGCTGGTCGAGCTTTGCCTGCTCCCGGGCTTCGGACAGGATGACGAAACCAACCCATGCGAAGGCGGCAAGGAAGAGCAGCCTGAGGGAGATGCCCATATAGGGGGTAAAGCGCTATCGGATAGCGGGGTGGTTTGCAATATCCAAAAGAGGAAGGGGGCCGAATGCGGATTGCGGATTGCCCGCCTGAGGCGGGTAAACTTGGAGGGCGCAGTCAGGACATGGGTGACACATCTGGTTCAGGACATGGGTAACACATGTGGGATTGATGTTGTTGGATTTGGCGGTGGTTTGTCGAGGGCTTGGGTTGTTCGCAGCATTCGCAGCGCAGGAGTGTAGCTCCGGAGCGCAGGATGCCGCGGGGGCGCGGCTGCCCCCTTCTTCATCCCTCAAACCGCTCCATTCGCCACATTTGGGACGAATCGCCGTCCAGTCCGCTTGACTGCCTTAAAGCGGTGTGCGATGAAACGCCGCCCCTAATTCCCCAATGCGTGCCGTTTCGCTGATAGAACCTCTGGAAGATCGGATAGCCCCCGCATCGCTGGTAACGATTGGCTCGAATGGCAAATCGGCCACGTACACGGATGCGACGGGGGATACTGTCGTGGTCACAACGACCAAGGGGGTGTTCACCACGGGCCAGTTCACGTTCGATCCGAATATGACGGGCCAGTTGACGGAGCTCTCGCTTACCGGCAACAGCGGGTTCAACGGGGCGGCAATCGCCTTTACCGTCACCCCGGTCAGCGGCTTTCCCGGCGGCAGCGCCTCGGTCAATGTGGGCTATATCGATGCCATCGGCCTCAGCCTCGCCTCCGTCTCCATCCCGGGGGACCTCGGGCGGATCGACGCCGGCGGCGGGGCGTACGCCACCGCGCTCGGGAGGCTCACTGTCAATTCGCTGGGAGTATTGTCCACGACCCAGGGGGGGCTGACCCCTCCCACGGGACTGAGCTACGATACGATCAGCAATCTCACCGGCACGGTGGGGCAGGTGAATATCGCGGGCAATCTCGAGGGCACCCTGTTTGCACAGGATTATCAGTATACCCTTTCCAACCCGCCCGCGGCCGCCCATCCCGGAACCGGAAACATCCTGCAATTAAACGTTGGCGGCTCCATCGACGGGAATGTCAGTCACCCCGTCGCGAACTCGAATCCGCAGGAGTATTTCTACACGGCGGGCCAGGTCATCTTTACCGGTTACCTCGGGACGGCGGTCATCGGGGGCGGCATCGAAGGGGGACCGGTGGAATACTCCGGAAGCATCGGGGGATATACCAGTCTCACCGGCGGGCTGGGCAGCTTCTCAAAGATCGGCTCCATCACCGTCAAGGGCTCCGTGCCGGATGATCCGAACCCAAACCCTGTGCAGGGGGTCGCGGGAACGTCGATCTACGGCGGAACGGGGGCACTCTCCGGCGGCATCATCGCGGATACCATCGGCACCGTGACCGTGGCGGGCGATGTATTCGGCGGCACCGGGACCGCGTCCGGCTTCGTTGAGGCTCCCATTTACCTGAAGACCGCCACGATCAACGGCTCGCTGCTGGGCGGGAATTATGCCACCGGGAGCCCGTCCGGGGCCGCCTCCGCCGGGCTGGTATCTGGCGGAGTCATCGGGTCGGTGACCATCGGCAAGAATCTGTACGGTGGATCGGGGATCGATTCCGGGGAGATTCTCTCCACCGGCACGATCCAGAAGGTGCTCGTGATGGGCGACATCGGCGGCGGGACAGCGGGGACATTCTCGACCACCGGCCTCGCCGGCGCCATTCGCGGGCACGTAATCGGCTCGGTGACTGTCGTGGGCTCGGTCATCGGCGGCAACATGGTGACCGGGGATCCCAACCAGGCGGCCACCGGCGGCGCAACGATCGCAAGCGATACCTCCATCGGCTACGTCTCCATCGGCGGCGATGTCACGGGCGGCACCGGCGCCAGTAGCGCCGAGATCACCACCGGCACCGGCAGCGCCACCTCCATCACCATCGCCGGCGCCAATGGCCTCGTCGGCGGCGCGGGCGCAGCCAGCGGATTGATCAGCATCGGGAGTAATCTTGGGACGCTGATGGTGAAGAGCAATATCGCCGGCGGCTTGGGGCAAAACTCCGGAACCGTACAGGTGGGCAACAACCTCAATTACTTCTCGCTCGGCGGCAACCTCACCGGAGGCACGGGGGATTTCACCGGCAACCTGGACATTGTCGGCACGCTCGTCCGCGGGATCGTCGGCGGGAACATCCAGGGCAGCAACAACACCGGCACGTCCATCCTGGTGAATACCGGTTATGTGCAGGCCAATGGAATCGCGAACCTGGCCGTCACCGGCAAGCTGATCTCCGGGACCGCGGGGACCGGCGGGGTGGACACCTCCGGCGCCATCCGTTCCACCACCACCATTACCAGCCTCACGCTCGGCGGCATCGTTGGCAATGCCAGCAACCCCGCGATCATCTCCGCGGTGGGACCGGCCAATGTCCCGTATGGCGCGCTCTCGGATGTCGCCATTGGCAGCATTACCGTCAAGGGAAACTCCGTTTGGGGCGATATCCTGGCCGGCTACAATACCAATACCCAGAACAGCACCGTGTTGCTCGGGACCGGCGTCAATGCGGACGCCCAGATCGGCACCGTCACCATCAACGGCAATCTTACAGCCACCAATATCATCGCCGGTGTCGGCACCGGTACCGGCGGGTTCTTCGGCAACTCGGCCAGCACGGCGTTGAGCGGGTCGGGCGTGACCGACCTGCCGTCGATCGTCTCGAAGATTTCCCGCATCGTCGTCACCGGCATGGTCACCGGGCCGTCGCCCACCACCACCGATACCTTCGGCATCGCCGCGCAATATATCGTCAGCGCCAGCGTGGGCGGCACGGCGGTGAAGCTGACCGCGGGTGCGGACAACGACACCTTTGCGAATGGCGCGCAGCAAACCTTGCCCAACGCTGGCAACGGCAACACCACCCTGTACGAAGTATGAAGCCGCCGAAGCACCTCACCCATATCGAGCCGCTCGAGGACCGCATCGCGCCGGCTCTCATCCTCAATCCGTACACGGTGACCTATCAGGACGCCAATGGCGACACCGCGGTGGTCAAGATCTCCAAGCCGCTCTTCACCAACGCCACGACCGCGGGGAATATCCTCCAGTTCACGACCACTGTCTCCAAGGCCACGCTCACCTTTACCGACAACAATACGCCGGAGAGCCTGAGTAACATCAACCTCCTGGCAAGGACCGATGCGACGGGCCTGAACATCAGCGTGACGGTGCTCCCGCAGGTGGGCGTCGGCAATCTGGAGGTCGATGTCGGCAGCATCAACGCGGCCAACTTCAATACGCCGAACCAGGTGAGCGAGAACATCGACCTTGGCTCCATCTATATCCAAGGGAACCTTGGTTACATCACCGCGGGAGCGAGTAACTATTTCTTCACCCCGTCGATCCAGTCGCTGACGGTGCAGTCGATGACCACGCCGGATGCCAGTACCGTCCTGGGCCCCATTGGCAGCCTGAGCGTGAAGGGCAATTTCAACGCCAACCTTGCAGTCATCGGTTACCAATTCGGCAGCATCAGCAAGCTCTATATCGGCGGATCGCTGCAGGCGGACTCCGCAGGCGATTCGCGCTCCGGCGAGATCACTTTTACCGGCACCATCGGCTCCGCAACCATCGGGAATATCATCGGCGGCTCGGGCGATCAAACCGGCGCACTGGTTGGCTCCAATGCCAATCCCTCGCGCATCGGGTCCCTCACCGTCACCGGCGCCCTCGGCAGCAGCGTCCCCGCCATCGAGGGCAGCTCCGGGCAGGATACCGGCATCGTCTATGCACAGTCCGGGATCGGGCGCGTCACCGTAATGGGAGACGTCACCGGCGGATCCGGCAATGCCTCGGGGCAAATTGCCGGGCCGCTCGGCAACGTGAATATCACCGGCAACCTCATCGGCGGCTCCGGATCGGGCAGCGGCACGCTCTTTAGCGAGTTCGCATCCACCAGCGGGAACGCCATCAACGTCGGGATCGGCAACGTCACCATCGGTGGGAACATCCAGGGCGGCACTGCGGGCTCCACTGGTTCGGCGGGCGACAGCGGGCTCATCAGCGCTACCAGCGCAAAGACCATCACCATCGGCGGTTCCCTGATCGGCGGCACTTTTCAAAGCTCCAGCCAGGACGCCGACACGAGCGGGGTCATCATGGTGAACTCCGTGCAGAACCTCATCATCGTCGGCGGCATCACCGGCGGCAGCGGCCCCAATAGCGGATTGATTACCAACCAGGCCGGCACGACAGCGGCCACCCATTATGGCAACGTCCTGATCAGCGGCGATATCACCGGTGGTTCCGGGGCGTCGAGCGGCGGCATTGAGCTCAACGGGGGCCTGACCAATTTGATTTCGAACCTGAGCGTCGGAGGCAGCGTCATCGGCGGCAGCGCCAGCCTGAGCGGCTACGTCGATCTCAGCGGTACGTTCTTTGGCATCGTGAATGTGCCCGGTTCCATCTCGAATCTCCATATTGGCGGCAATGTGACCGGGGCTAGCGGCACCGAGAGCGGATATATCCATGCGAACGCCAATATTTCCACGCTCTCCGTGGGTGGAAATGTGGCCGGCGGCACCGCGGACAATACCGGCGAAATCGTCGCGAACGGTACGCTCGGCATTGCGCTGATCAAGGGGAACCTTGCCGGCAGCACCATCAGCGCCTCGACGGCGCTGTATGACGCCGGCTACATCGAGGCGAAGACCATCTCCTCGCTGCAAATCAACGGCACCGTCACCTCCGGGGCGAACAGCGGCACTGGCGGGATCGCCGATAGCGGGGCCATCCGCGCGACGGAAAACATCGTTTCCCTGGCCATCGGGGGCGCCGTCACCGGCACGGCGGCCGATCCCGTGATCATCTCCGCGCTGCAGGGCACTCGCCTGAATAAAACGGACCTCGCCATCTCCAGCCTGACCTTCCAGAAGAACGTGAGCTATCTCGACGTCCTCGCCGGCTATAGCCCGCCCAGCAGCAGCACAACCGCCACTGCCCCTCTCGGCACAGCGTCGAATTACACGGCGCAAATCGGGACTGTCACTTTCGCCGGCAATCTCAGCGCCACCAACGTGGTGGCCGGCGTGACCGGCATCAGCAATGGAACCAAGTATCCGCCCGCCGGACAATTCGGCACGGCATCCGATGCGGCCATCACTGGCACCGGCACCAGCGGCGTCACCGGGATCTACTCGAGCATCGCAAAAATCGTCATCGCAGGGACCGCGACCGGGGACGCGACGACGGGCGACAGCTTCGGGTTCGTAGCCCAGGAGGTCTCGGCCGTCTCGGTTGGGACCCCGGCAGTGAATATCGATCTCAACCCGGGCACCAATAACGATCATCTCGTCGCCGTCAACGGGAGCAACCTGTTTGTCAACGAGGTGCCCGCGCCTTAGTTGTTGAGACTTGCGCAACCGCGGCCGTCCCGTAAGATGACCACCCTCTCACGCGGGCATAGCTTAATGGTAAAGTTCCAGCCTTCCAAGCTGGCCATGCGGGTTCGATTCCCGTTGCCCGCTCCACTCCCTCCGTGGAGCCCGGTCCCTCACCGTGGCGAGGAACCGCTTGCGTGCAACAGAGGCATCCGCTAACTCTCCGGTCCCCTTGTCTCCCGTGCCGTGCCCAAAGGGAACCCGAAACCCGACCCATGCCATCCGCAACGCAGAACGATGACACGGTTGAGCCACGTGGGGACTGGGAACCAAATTCCAGCCGTAAACGAACGGTTGGCGGCCGGAGTGGTCCAACAGGCTGCTCCATGGCCAAGCCCCCCCAAGCATGAAACGGCGCCTGCAAGTGCTCGCTCTTTGCGTCGCCCTCATGGCGGCGCGATTGATGGCGCAGGATACCGGCAGCCCCGGCGGCGCCACGGAGAACCCCGGCGGCGTCACCCCCCCTGATAATTCCGGCGCATCCTCCACGTCTGGCGCCGCGGGCAACGGGAGCGCGCCCACCGAGACCCCCGCGCCCTCCGGCGACCAGGGGGATAATGGCATGGGGACCACGGTGCCGAATCCCGGGGATCTGCCCGCCGCCGGCGAAACCCCGGGCGACACCGGCATCCTGCCCCCGGTGCCCCCAACGCTCTTCCCGGGCGAGATTACGCCCACCAACCCGGGGGAAATCCCTGCGCCGGTTCCGTCTGTGACCCCCGCTTCCACCGGCTCCAACGCTTTTACCCAGACCACGCCCAACGCCCAGGGCGCTGCTTCTCAAAACGCGCCGGTCACCTTCACCCTGCCCGGCGGTTACGGGAATCCCGCCTCCCAGTCGTTTACCCTTGGCGAGGGCCGGCTTGCGAAGCCGCCGATCACCTTCTCAGTCTCCCTGTCCGAGGGGTATGACTCCAACATCTTCAACGCCGACGCCAATCCGCAGGCGACGCCAACCCCCATTCCGGGACCCACTCCCCGGCTGGAGTACCGCCTCATCGGTTTCCATATCGCCCCGCCCGTGATATTGCCGATTTACCAGCCCTTCCGCCCCCCGGCGGCCGCCACTCCGACGCCGGTAAAACCGCTTGGCGTCATCGGCAGCCCGGCCACCACGGCCAGTATCGGCATCCAGGTGCAACATGGGACGCCGCGCACCATCTTTACCCTGGACCTTACCATCGGGGAGCAAGTTTACGCGAACCAGCCCGGCAATGGGACCGATTACACCGGCAGCTTTGACCTCGCGATGGTCCACCGGCTCTCCCCACGGGCGACGCTCTCCCTGGAGTCCACGGCGGCTTACCAGAACACGCCCAACTTTGCCCTCATCAATGCCCCCACCAATAACAATAACGGTGGCAATTTCCTCAACGGCGACATCAAGGCCGACCTGACCTATGCGTGGGGATCACGCTTCTCCACCGACACCTCCGCCCAGGTCAATTTCAATCTCCTGAACACCGACGCGGCGAATAATCTCTACCAGTTCACCTACGGCACCAGTTTCCGTTACTCGGTCTCCGCACGGGTCACCACCAGCGTGGAGATCCGCCAGCAGGAGTCGGTTTACCCGACCAACTCCCAGGCCAACAACTCCGCGCTCTTTTACCTCCTCGGGCTCGATACCATTTTCTCCTCGCGGCTGAGCAATCACATCGACTTCGGCCTTCAGCAGGTGAGCTTGTCTGGCGGCGGCAGCCAGACGGTGCCGTATATGGAGACGGCCACCACGATCGCCCTCCCGCACGAGAGTACGCTGAGCTGGACCAACGAGTACGGATCCCAGTCCACGGGAAGCGTCAATGTGCAGGCCACCAGCTACCGCACCGGGCTGAACCTGGCCCAGCCGCTCTCCACGAAGCTGGTGGCCTCGTTTTCCATCGCGTACAATTATTACGTCACCAAGGACACCGTGACCCCCGCCGCGGATTACAACCAGAACCAGTTCCAGGCGACGGTTAGCCTTGGGTACAACATCAGCCCCCGGTTCAACGTGAACCTGAGCTATACGTTCATCCAGCTCCTCACCAGCCAGATCAACAGCAGCTACGTGCGGCAGCAGATCTACCTCGGGGGGAGCTACACCTTTAAATGAACGCCTGCGCACCCCCCGTGTCCAACTCCTCCAATAAAATGTTTTTCTGCTTCCCTGCTTGCGAGCAGCCAAACGGCGCGCTAACTTGCCGACGCTGCTGGCGACAGGGATGCGCCACGCTCAATTAATCCCCGTATGTCCGATTCCACCGAAGTAAAACTCCATTTTTTGGATTACTGGCGCGTCATCAAGGCGCGGGCAGGAATCATCATTCTTGTTTTCCTCCTTACGATGATCACGGCGGGTGTGACCGTATATTTTCTGCCGCGGGAGTATTTTTCCAAGGCGACGATCGAGGTAAAGCCGGATAACAACTCCCTGCAGGTGTTCGGCGAGGGCAATTACAACACCATGAGCGATCCCCGCCTGGCGCCCACCCAACTGAAGATCATCCAGGAGAAAGGCATCCTTTATCCGGTGATCGATCAGCTGGGCCTGACGACCAAGTGGGCCAAGGGCGGCGCGCCCCTCCAGCGAGAGCAAGTCTTCGGCAGCCTGCTCGGCATGCTGGTCCTCAACCCGATCCGCAACACCGACCTGATTGAGATCGGCGTCTGGGATACGGACAAGCAGGAGGCCGCGGACATCGCCAACTCCATCGCCGTCGTTTACCAGGATCGCCGTATCGCCGACCAGGTGAAGCAGCTCGACACCGGCCTGACCCGCCTGAAGGACGAGGTTCAGGAGGAGCGCCAGCAGGTCACCGATCTCGGGGCCGCGGCGGCAAAAATCCGCACCGACATGGGAATCGTCGATCCTGACACAGAGTCGATGTCCAACAGCAGCGCGGACCTGGACGTGGCGCCGGTGCGCTCCATCGAGGCAAACGTGGATGACGCCAGGCTGAAGACCGCGGAATTGCAGACGCAGCTCGACGAGGTCAACCGCCTGCGGCCCGACCAGTTGATGGTCGCCCTCCATCTCCTGAACATCGACGACCCGACGGTGGAGAAGATCCTGCCGCTCTTTCAGGACACCGTTTCCCAGGAGGCCGAGCTGCTGAGCTCCGGCCTTGGGCAGAATCATCCACGCATCAAGGAGGTGCGGGCGCAGAAGGCGGTCTACACCCAACAATTGAACGAACAGATTTCCGCGATCAAAGCCTCGCTGGCCACGCGCCTGATAGTGGCCCAGAACACGCAGGCAGCGCTGGAACAGCGTGAGCAAGCGGCCAGGGACGCCTTTACCAAGGAGAAAAACGCGGGCGGCGATTATATCGACGCGAAGTACAAGTACCTTGAGGCCAAGCGCCTGCTCGAGGCCGCCCAGCAACGTTACGAAACCCAGGAGGTCCAGGAGAACATGGGCCTGGTGGTGGCAAAAGTCTGGGAAACGGCGGAGCCGGCGCTGGCGCCCGGCAGGCCGAAGTCCGGCTGGGACCTGTTCCTCTCCGCGACGCTGGGCCTTGCGCTCGGCACCGCGCTTGCCTTCTTCCTGGAGTACCTCGACACGAGCGTCAAATCGCTCGAAGACGTGGAGCGCTTCCTCGGCGTGCCGGTTCTGGCGGTCATCGCCAAGAATGTCGGCATCCTCATGCATCAGACCGGCGATACGCCGGACGCGGAGGCCTACCGCATCCTGCGCACGAACATCGAGTTCAACCGCAAGAATCCCGATGCCAACACCCTCACACTGATCTCCGGCGGACCGGGCGAAGGGAAATCGACCACGCTCTTCAACCTCGCGTATACCTGCGCGAAGGGCGGTTACAGCGTGCTGGTGGTGGACGCGGACTTGCGCCGGCCCTCGCAGCACCGGCTCTTCGGCGTGGAGAACAATGTCGGCTTGAGCAATTACCTGACGAGCAACATGCCGTTTGAGGAAGTGGTGCGGACGACCGGCGTCGACAATCTCTACTTCATCCCCAGCGGCCAGCTCCCGCGCGATGCCGTCGGCATCATGAACTCCCAGCGCATGACCGATCTCATCCGCAACACGAAGCTGCGGTACGACCTGGTGATGTTCGATTCGCCTCCCATCCTTGGCGTCAGCGATGGCGCGGTGCTGGCGAGCGAGGTCGATCTCTCGATCATGGTCATCGAGCATCGCCGCTTCCCGCGCTCCATGCTGCAGCGCGTGAAACAAGCCGTCCTCAATGTCGGTGGAAACCTGCTGGGCGTGGTGCTCAACAAGGTGGATACCAAGGGCGACTCCGGGTACGGCTACTACAGCAATTACTACGACTACTACTCCAACCAGAATGGCGAGCAGCCCAGCAAGCCCCCGGCTCCGCCCAAGGCCAACGGCCGCAAGCCGCAGCCCACCCCGGCGGAGCACGAAGTCCACGGCGAGCAATACTAAGCTCTCCCTCCCACCCGCATCTTCTCCCCTCATGCTGAAGAAACTTCTCTCCTTCGTCGTCGCGTTGTCCCTCCTGGCCGCCCCGCGCCTCTTCGCGCAGACCACATCCGCACAGCCTGCTGCATCCGTACCGCCCACATCGGGGCAGGGCGCCGCCGCTGCGTTGCGCGACGGCGATACCATTGCACTCCATATCGCCGGCGTGCCGATTGAGGACCAGGGACAATTCTCCGGGGAATATACGATCGACGAAAATGGTCAGATCAACCTGCCGTACATCGGCCTCGTAAAAGCCGGCGGGATGGCCCCGAGCGCGGTCCAGACCGAAATCCAGAACGCCCTGGTTACCGCGCAAATCTACACGAATCCCACCATCACGGTCTCCACCTCTGCCGGCGTGCGATGGATCAATGTGTCCGGGGCGGTTCGCGCGCCCGGCCGTATCCAGTACACGTCCGACCTGACCCTGATGTCCACAATCGGCGCCGCAGGCGGTCCGAGCGATTTTGCCGGGGACAGGGTGCGCCTGGTGCGCAAGGGAAAGATCACCTGGTACAGCCGCAAGAAGCTCGATAAGGATCCCTCGCTCGACCCTCCGATGGAGCCCGGGGATACGATCGAGATTCTTGAGAGTTTGTGGTAGAAGGCCTGGAAGTGTTGGATCTTCTGGCGCTTACATCGGCGCGCCAGCGTGTACTTGAACTTACACTTTAACTTGAACCTGAAACCTCCGGAAAATCCGCAGCGAGCAGGGCAGAGGGTTCAAGTTCAAGTTAAAGTGTAAGTTCAAGAGGGGAGCTGCCGCTCCCTACTGCTCCTCGACCAGCGCCCAGTTTTTCCACAGGTAGCCCGCGCCGGAGATCAGCGTCAGCGCCACCGTCACCACCAGCAGAACGGCGCCACCCCATACCCAGATGCGGTCATAAATGCCGGCCGCGTACGAAGCATCCGCCATCCGCGCAAACTCGCGCACGGAGAGCATCAGCAGGAAAAAGATGGCGGTGATGATCTGCCACGCCGTCTTGTGCTTGCCCAGTTTCTCCGCGGAGAGCACCCGGCCCTTTGCCAGCGCGAGGAGCCGCAGGCCGGTGATCAAAAACTCGCGGCTCACAATCACCGTCGCCGCCCACGCCGGGATCGCTCCCAGCGGCACCAGGCAGATGAAGGCAGCGGCCATCATGATCTTGTCCACCAGCGGATCCATCAATCGCCCAAAATCCGACTCCATATGGAAGCGCCGCGCGACCTCGCCGTCCGCGTAATCGGTGATGCCCGCCACGAGAAAAAGCACCAGCGCGACCGTGAACCGGTACGGGAAATTCACGCTGAGCGCGATCACGAACCCCAGCGACAGATAGAACCGCGACACGGTGAGCCTGTTCGCGAGGTTCATACCGGTCCTGAACTTTCGCAATTCACGGTCGCATTTCCGCAATTCTCGTTTGCCTTGGCCATTGCAGGAAAACTAGCATGTCTTCCCCCGCGTGACGGGGAAACTCCAAAAATAGAATTTTATGAACCAATACGACATCGGACTTATCGGCCTGGCGGTCATGGGCGAAAACCTTGTTCTGAACATGGAAAGCAAGGGCTTCCGGGTCGCCGTGTACAACCGCACGACCGAGGTGACGGAGAAATTTGCCAATGCCCGCGCGAAGGGCAAAAACATCCTCCCGACGCGGACGCTGGAGGAATTCGTCGGCGCGCTCTCGCGCCCGCGCAAGGCGATGATCATGGTCAAGGCCGGCGCGCCCGTGGACGCCGTGATCAATCAACTGGTCCCTCTGCTGGAGCCGGGCGACGTGATCATCGACGGCGGCAACTCTCTCTTCACCGATACCCAGCGCCGCTGCAAGGAGCTTGAGGCAAAGGGCCTGCACTTTGTCGGCTGCGGCGTATCCGGCGGCGAGGAGGGCGCGCTCAAGGGCCCCTCAATGATGCCGGGCGGCACGGAGAAATCGTGGGAGATCGTCGCACCGATCTTTACGAAAATCGCCGCCATCGTGGATGGCGAGCCATGCTGCCGCTACATGGGGCCGGACGGCGCCGGGCATTATGTGAAGATGGTCCACAACGGCATCGAGTACGGCGACATGCAGCTCATCTGCGAAGCCTATGCGATCCTCAAGGACGTGCTCGGGCTGGAAGCGCCGCAGCTTGCGGAGATTTTCACCGAGTGGAACGGGGGCGAGCTCAACAGCTATCTCATCGAGATCACCTCGCAGATTTTCCAAAAAACCGATCCCGACACCGGCAAGCCGCTGGTCGATGTCATCCTTGACAAGGCCGGCCAGAAAGGTACCGGCAAGTGGACGCTGGAATCCGCGATCAGCCAGGCGGTCGTCATCTCCACCATCAACGCCGCCGTCGAGGCGCGCGTGATCTCCTCCCGCAAAGCCGACCGAGTGGAAGCGTCAAAGATTCTCCCGCAGCGCGTGGCGCAGCCCTTCACCGGCGACCCGCAAAAGCTGATCGCCGCGGTACACGACGCGCTGTACGCCTCGAAGATCGTCTCCTACGCGCAGGGCATGGAACTGCTAGGCACAGCCGGCACGGCGTACAACTGGCATTTGAAATTCGGCGATATCGCCACCATCTGGCGCGGCGGCTGCATCATCCGCGCGCAGTTCCTCAATCGCATCAAGGAAGCCTACGAGCGCAATCCCGGGCTGAAGAATTTGCTGCTCGACCCGTTCTTCTGCGGCGTGATCGCCAAATCCGAGAGCAACTGGCGTTACGCCGTCTCCCAGGCCATCCAGGCCGGCATCCCGGTCCCGGCCTTCAGCGCATCGCTCGGGTACTTCGACAGCTACCGCTCGCCCCGGCTCTCGTCGAACCTGCTCCAGGCCCAGCGCGATTTCTTCGGCGCGCATACCTACGAGCGCATCGACAAGCCGGGCGTCTTCCACACGGAGTGGCTGGGGTAACGGACCGCTCCCTCCCGGTCTGCGGAGCCAAGCAGTAGAGGGCTGCGGCTTGACAAAAGATCTCATGTACAGGATAACGTCCAGTATGGATGCCATCAGCTACACCGCCGCCAGGGAGAACCTTGCCTCGACGATGGACAAAGTCTGCTCGGAGCATGCGCCGGTTGTCATCACCCGCAACCGCGATCAGTCGGTGGTGATGCTCTCGCTGGAGGATTACGAGTCGCTGGAAGAGACAGCCTATCTCTTGCGCAGCCCGGCCAATGCGAGGCGATTGCTGGACGCGATTCACGCGTTGGAAACGGGCAATGGCGTCACCCGCAAGATTGATCTCAGTGCGTGAACCTCATCTTCGCACCGCAAGCGTGGGAAGACTACACCTACTGGCAGAACACCGATCCGAAGATGGTGAGCAGGATTAATCTATTGATCAAAGATATCCTGCGCAGTCCCTACGACGGCATCGGCAAGCCTGAAGCGTTGAGACACGCATTGAGGGGCTACTGGTCACGCAGAATCGATTCCGAACATCGCATCGTGTACAAGGCGGCCGAACAGGGCGTCCTGATCGCCCAGTTGCGGTATCATTATTAGGGCCTGTTTTACAAAAATTTTACGCACGGATGACGCGCCGTTTACTCGAGGCGCAGCAGATGGTGGCATGCTCGCGGACGTTGTGGCGGGCGCATGATGAAAATCCTCCAGGCCGGTGCGGTGATACTGTTGCTGGGATTCTCCAGCGCGCGGCTCCACGCGCAATCTCCCGCACCGACGCCGCCGACTTTCCCAAAACGCTCCGTGGCACTGGCCTTCGTCGGCGCCTGGCTCAAGTACAAGACCTTCATCGCGCCGCTGCTGGCGAAATACCATTTCCACGCGACGCTCTTCATCGATGATCCCGTTCCGCTGCCAGTCGCCGACGCTCTCGGTAAATTGGAGCCTCTCATGACATGGCCGGACATCGCCGCTTGCTCCGGCACGTTTGAAATCGGCAACTTCACCGCGTATGCGGAAAACGAAAAGGGGGGATGGATAGGCTGGCCGCGACCGGAGCAAATCCGGCAACTGGAGGTCGTCGAGCAGCGATGCGACGACGACGGAGTCGCGAAACCGGGCACGATCTTCTACCCGCCGGGAATGGCGGACCCGTCCATCTTTCAATTCCTCGCGGACAGGGGTTACTCGATGGGCCTGACCATCCTTCCGCCGGAGACGATCGATTTCTACAAGCCGCCGGTTTATCATCCGCTCCTGGTCCCATGTCTCCTGGAGCCCACGCTCTTCTACAAGGCGGTGGACATGGTGCGCTCGCACGATTTTCCGCGGGACCGGATTCTTGTCATCGTCTTCGATGCCCCGTACACGAGGCTGAGCTGGGAGGCTATTGCCGCGCGCCTCAGGTTCCTGTCCGAGCAAAAATTTAACGTCCTCTCCATCGGTGATCTCGCGGGCTATGCCGGCGACGCAATGCGGGCAACACGATATTGGGATATGCGCTACGCGGAGCCCGGCCAGGGCCTCGTCTTCACATTGGATCCCTACACGAAACATTGGTACATGGAGAAAGTCGCGCCCGTGGTGAGTGTGTCGCGGAGCGGTCCGCCGGAGGAGCCGCCCGCATCGAGCGCGCTGGCACTGCAGTTGGAAGAGCGGATGGTGCCAAAGCTGGACTTCGACCGGGTGCCGCTGGAAGCGTGCCTCACTGCCCTGGGCCAGCCGCCCGCAGGCTCGCACGGGGAGGTCCAGCCGGTAAGCTTTGTCATCGATCCCGGGGTGGATGTCTCAACGCCGGTCACGCTGCATTTGATCAATGCGCCTTACGCGGAGGTGCTGCGCTATATCAGCCGTCTGGCGGGAGTCCGCTTTTCCATCGAGCGATATGCCATCACCGTCAACGCCCCCGCAAATCGCACGGGCAATATCGGCACGATCACTCCCGGATCCATGAACGAGGAGATCGACCTTGAAACGACCAATATTCCGCACATCGATTTCACCAATGCATCGCTGGATTCCGTGATGAATCTGCTCACCCAAAAACTCAGCGCTGCAACCGGTGGGTCGACCCAACTCGCCTTTGTCGCCGATCCTGCTCTCAATGTCTCGAAGGCCGTCACGCTGCACGTGAAGAACATGCCTTTCACCGAGGTGCTCCGCTATGTGGGTGAGGCTGCGAAAACGGATTTTGTAATCGAGCAATACGCCATTTACGCGCAGCCCAAGGCGCCAAAGGCGAACGAACCGGCGCCCGATTTTTACGCGGCGCCGACACCCTTTGCGCTGGTGCGGTAGGATTCTCCCCATGGGTCAGCGAACCCGGCGCTTGCGCTGGAAGATCATGAGCATCCCAGTCCCGGCGAAGATCATCGCGAAGGTTCCAGGCTCGGGTATCTCCACGAGGGTGATCGCGCCGAGTGTTTCGTTATAACTCACCCGGTAATTGGCCGGTAGATTCTTGATGGTCGAAAACGAACCGGTCAAATCGTTTGGCTCGAAGGTCGCGATTGTATAAGTAGCGCCGCTGGTCAAATGGCCGCCGTCGAGGAGGTTGAGCGTCAGCGTGTCCTGCCCGGCGAGCGTCAACGATCCGTTGACAGCGAGGAGATCGACCATGCGACGTGGATCGTCGAGGTTTACCACGAATTGGCTGCCGGTATTGAAGGTTACATTACTGCCTGTGGCAAGCGTTGTGCCGGCAGTGCTCAAACCGGTGCCGGGGGAAAGAGTCCCACTGACCGACAAAACGCCAGAAATCAGGCCGTTCCCACCCACCGTCGCGCCAGCGGCGTCCGTCAACTGCGATGTACCGGAAAGTGAGCCGGAGACAATCAATGTCCCCGCGGTCACACTGGTGACGCCGGTGTAAGTATCCGCGCCGGAGAGCGTCCATGCCCCGGTGCCAGACTTGGTAATGGCGATGACGCCGGAAACATTCCCAATGGCGCCGGCGAATTGACCACTCCCGGTGCCGGTAAGAGTCAGCGTCTTTGCCGCGCCGCCGGCAGCGCCGGTCAGATTACTGGTGAAATTGATCAATCCACTGCCGGAGGCGTTGATCGTATCGCTATTCTGATAGTTGTTGATATCGAGCACGCGATCGGTGGTCTCACCGGGGCCGACATATTCCAATGTCGCCGCGGTATCGCCGTAACCGATGATGATGGTGCCATTGGCGATGGTAATGGGATCGCCGAGACTGCTTGACGCCAGCTTGGGCGTGCCGCCGTTGACGCTGTTGAAGGAGCTTACGATCAGCGTTCCGTTCAAGATCTCGGTCGGACCGGAGTAAGTATTGGCGCCTGCGAGAGTGAGGGCGTTTGTGCCGAGTTTCGCGACGCCTTTCTGGCCATTCTTATCGGTGATCCCGGTGCTGTAAGTGAACCCGCTTGTATCAGCGGTCGTATCGATTCCAATCAAGCCATCGCTAAAGGTGATATTTGCATCCGCCAGCAGGCTGTCGATGGAAGTCGAGGGGAAGCCGGCGATGCCGCCGAGCTGGTTGTGAGTTACTGCCAGGATCGCTCCGTTGCCGACGGAGAAGGTGGCGATGGAAAGATTGACTGCGCCAGTATCGGTCAGTTGCAGGATGCCTCCGTTGACGGCGACAGAGTTCCCGTAGGCGCCGGAGGTCCCCGTCAAATCGAGAATGTTCCCTCCGTTCTTGGTAATGGATGTCACCGTGGACGCAATGTTCCTCACCGTGATGACCGATTGAGGGAGGTTATTGCCAAAGGTGTAGAGGCCGGAGGCGGTAAGTGCGCCTGTGAAATTCAACGGGCCGTTGATATTAATGAAAGGAGATACATTGGCATTAGCCCCGGTGCTGAGACTCACCGGTCCAGTGCCGGTGATGCCGCCATCGTCCTGGATCTCAGAGGCGTTTCCGTTTCCCTGCGCCAAGAGATCCAATCCTGCGGCGTTGCCGATGACAATGGCGGGTTGCAAATCGATGAAACTGTTCTTGATTTCCTCGATCACCGCCGGTTGGCCCGGCACGTTCTGCATCGTGATGGTATTGGTGCCATTGGAGAGGATGGTCCACGGGATACTCTGGTTATGCTCCAGGATTCCCAGGGTAATACTGATATCGAGGAGCGTGGTGCCGCTGGTCGCGGTCGCGCCGGAGACGGCGATATCGCCAATGTTATTGGGAGAGACGCCTCCCGCCCAATCCGCTGTCGCGCTCCATGTGCCGCTGGTGACGGAAGAACTCCACGTCTCGTTATTGACCACAGCGAGATCGATCCAGCCGCTGTCGCCTGCGCTGCCGATGTTCCCATCGGCAACGGCGTAGGCATGGTTGGCCGGCGCTGCCGTGGAGATAGTGAAGTTGCTCCAGCCCGGGTCGGGGCCGCTCCCGTAGTCAAGCATGCGGTAATAGCCATTGGCCGATGGACTCGATCCTTTCATGACGATGGTTGTACCGGCGCCGATTGTCGCAGTACCGGTGACGATCAATTCATCGTCGGATGCTGTCTCCGGGGCCGTGAGACCAAGATTCAGCGTCGTATTGGAGTTGGTGACCAGGTTATTGATGGTGAGGTGCCCGTACGCCGCGACCCCACCCGGAGCGATGGTATTCGCGCCGGTGCCGGAGATGACCGAACCCGTGATGAAACCGGCGCTCCCGATCCCAAACGCGCTGCCGCCCGGGGCGCTGGCGAGCGTGCCGCCATTGAGCGTCACGGTGCCAGCGCCGGTTGCCGAGCCTCCGGTATTGCTTACGCACAGGGTGCCTGCGGTGATATTAATCGGCCCGCTGTATGTGGCACTGCTGTCACCGGCCAGATTGACAATGCCGAGGTTCGCGCCGCCGATAGTGATGGCGGACGTGCCGGTGAGCGTGCCGTAGAAAGTAGTGGTTTTTGCCGCGGTCAGATTGGCCAGCGTTACGGCGTTGTTCAGGGTGATATTGCCAGTGAACGCGTTGTTATTGGTCTGTCCTTCAATCGTCAAAGTGCCGGGAGAACCGGCGTTGACGGTGATCGGATTGGCTACCGCGAGATTGGTGCCGGTATAGAGAAGCGTGGCGTTGCCGGCCGCGCCGCCAAGGCTGATGGCGCCGGCCCCGAAACCCGTTGGGCCGCCCTGGTTGCTGCTCACCGTACCCAATGACACCGCCAGGCTGCCGGTAAAGGTATTCAAGCCATTGAGTGCCAGCAGGGATCCGGCGCTATTCTCCGTAACCCCGGTGATGTTAGTGCCAAGAACGCCGCTGATGACCACCGACCCGGCGCCAGTGCCGGAGTTGACTAATGTGCCGATATTATTGACTCCGCCGCTAAGCGCGATGCCGCTCGCGAACGCGCTTTCATTATTGAGGATCACATTGCCCGTGCCCGACACGGAACTGGTCACCGTAATCGCCTTGCCGCTGCTGTAGCTGGTGAGGGTGGTACCGGCGGCGGCAACATCCAGGTTAGTAACTGTAAAGGCCGATGTTACACTGTTCTCAATGATACCCGTAACATTTCCACCCGGATTCGCCCCGACCGTGGTTACGGTCGCGGTGCCGGCGCCGGTGCCGGAGTTGGTGATCGTGCCGGTATTATTAGCGGTGGTAACTCCCACGGTGCCGGCCCCGTTGGCATTCAGCGTGACATTGCCCGCAGTGGCAATACTGCCGGTGAAGGTGCTGTTGGTGGCGCCTTGAACCCAGATGAGATTCATCGTGCCAGTGAATTTTCCGGCGCCGGTGGATCCGTTGCCAATCGTCAGAGTTGGCGTGCCGCTGCCACTATTGGTGATCGTTCCCCCGTTGGACACGAGCGCAAGTGTCTGACTGTTCCCGTTGATGTTAAAGGCGCCCCCGGCGAGCGTCGTCAGTGCATCGGCGCTATTGATCGTGGCTCCGCTGCCGGAGAGGATGAGTGTGCCACTATTGGCCGCGGCGGTGCCGATCGTGGTCGTACCGGTATAGGCCTGCGCCCCGTTCAGTACGAGCGTCCCGCCCGCGATGGAGGAGGTCACCGTCAAGCCGCCGGTGAAGGCGCCACCAATCGGTGTGGAGAAGGTCACCGAGTTCCCGTTCACGTCCAACTTGAGCGTGCTGGCTCCTCCTTCGGCGAGCCTGGAGGAGATATCCTGCGTGTTGCCACTCGCGTATTGGAGAGTGCCGCCATTCATCGTAATGAGGCTGGAGCCATTGCCGAGGCTGCCACTTTTGAAATCCAGGATGCCGCCGCTGATGGTCACATTGCCGGTGAACGTGGATCCATTGGAGCCGGTGATCGCCACGATGCCCAGATTGCCGCTGCCGATGGTGATCGTGGAGCTGCCGGTAATGGCGCCGGAAATGGTGGTGGTTTTGCCCGCTGTCAGGTTGGCCAGAGTCAGGGCATTGTTGAGGGTGATATTGCCGGTGAATGCGTTGGAATTGGTCTGGCCTTCGAGCGTCAAGGCGCCGGAGGAGCCGGCGTTGACGGTGATCGGATCGGCGATCGCCAGATCGGCGCCGGTGTAGAGAAGCGTGGCGTTGCCGCCATTGCCGGTGGCCGTATTGCCGAGAGAGATGGTGCCGATCCCGAATCCATCTGCGCCGGCCTGGCTGCTGCTCACCGTCCCCAGTGTGATCGTGAGGCCGCCGGTAAAGGTATTGGCGCCGTTGAGCGCAAGCACGGAGCTGGCGCTGTTTTCCACGACCCCGGTGACGCTGGTGCCAATGGCGCTGCCGATGGTCGTGACCCCGGCGCCGGTGCCGGAGTTGATCACGGCGCCGCGATTGCCCAGCGCGCCGCTGGAAAGGGTGATGCCCCCTGCCCCATCGTCATTGAGGATGAGGCTCATCCCGGTCCCGCTGCTCGTGATGGCGCCGGAAATCGTGAAGAGTTTGGCCGACGAGTTGGAGACGCTCAATCCGCCGAGGTCGGCGATTTGAAGCGGAGCGCTGATGGTATCGCCGCCCGCGGTGGATAACTCGTTGATCTGCGCTCCGGCCCCTCCGTTATTGAGAATGAGCGATCCGCCGCCGGTACCGGCAGCCAGTGTGAAGGTGTTCGTCCCGTTGGTAGCGCCCAGCGTCAGCACCCCGACAGTCTTGGCCGCCGTACCCTTATCGCCGGTCAGGAAGAGACTGATGACGCTGTTTGCCGTGATGGCGGTGTTGATCGTATCGATATCTCCCGCCGCCGAGGGACCACCGGCCGGTGGAGAACCCGTCCAATTGGAAGTGCCGCTCCAATCCGCGGTGCTGGCGGTCGAAACCCAGTTGTACGTCGCCCCGAATGCGGAAGACCCGAAATAAAAGACGAAGGCGAAAATGAGGGGGCCGAGCGCCCGCGAACGGCGCTGACTGGCATCGCGGGCCACCGACGATCCACCACAAGCCGCACCAGGAAGCCGGGTCCGGCGGGTAAATCGCGGTTTGTTTTCATTAGGGTATTCCCTCATCGCGTATTGAATAAGCACAAGGTGAACTACGTACGTACCTTTGTGCGTATCGGCTGATAATAATAATTTCGCGGCGTTGTAAAGAGAAATCTACACAATCTGTAGGGGCGAGTCCGAAAATTACCCCTATATAGACCCCTCTCAATTTTGATAGGACAGAGATCGCATGCGCGTTTTCCGTAGGATATGTCCCTGATGATTGTCAGGTTTATCCTTAAAACGCTCACTCCGAGGCCGATACACCGTACATGCGCATATGTATCCATGCATCTATCAGCATGTATAAAGTCGGGGTGTCAGGCCGGGAGTTCGGGCCTGGCGACGAAGCACCCCATTGCACGTCTCACCGGAGCCGTCGCCACAGTAATGGCGCTCCGATAGTGCCGACCGGCGCTAGCCAATTTCCCCGCGAAAGCGGTACCCCGCGCCGCGGACAGTCTCGATGAGTTCCGGCTCGGCGGGATCGCGCTCGATGCGCTTGCGGAGCTTTGCGATGTGCTGGTCGAGCGTGCGCGACTCCGGGAAATAGTCCATGCCCCAGCAGCGGTTGAGAAGCGTGTCGCGGTCCACCACCTGGCCGCTCAGCTCGTGGAGCAGTTGCAGGATCGACGCCTCGCGCGGCGAGAGATCGATCTGTTTTCCGCCACGCTCGGCGCGCAGTTCGCGCGGATAAATGACCAGGTCCCGCATTGTAAAACTCCGCGCCGGCGCGCCGCCCTGCTGCTGCGCGCGGCGCAACGCGGCGCGAATGCGCGCGAGGAATTCATGCGTGCCGAACGGTTTCCGTACAAAATCATCCGCGCCAAGCTGCAAGCCAACCACGACATCGATCTCCTCGCTCTTCGCGGAGAGAAAAAGCAGCGGCACCCGCGCATCCGCGGCGCGGACCTGGCGGCAGACATCGTAGCCGCCCACATGCGGCATCATGATATCGAGGCAGAGCAGATCGGGCTTCCCCTTCTCCCACATTGCAAGGGCCTCCCGGCCATCGCGCGCGGCCAGCACCTGGAAGCCCTCCGCTTTCAAGCATGCATCCAGCGAGTCGAGCGTCACCGGGTCGTCGTCGGCGATGAGGATTTTCATGCGGCTGAAATCACCTCCATCCCGGGAGCGGGCGGCGCGGGCATGGTGAATCGAAAACTCGCGCCCCGGGCGCTGGGAGCCAACGTCAACGATCCGCCGGCGCTCTCAGCGAGGTCGCGCGCGATGGCCAGCCCCAGCCCGGTCCCGGTCGCCCCTTCGTTGATCCGGCTGTCCAGCCGCTCGAATGGCCGAAAAATCCGCTCCGCCTCACCGGGCGCGATCCCCGGTCCCTGGTCGCTGACGGTAACCGTGAGCATCCCCTGCTCCATCGCCGCCGCGATCTCCACCACGCCGCCGGGCACGTACTTCTCCACATTCGAGAGCAGGTTCGCGAGGATTTGAGCAAAGGCATCCGCATCGATCAGGCATGCGCTCGACGCCTCGCCCGTGCGGCGCACCGTGAACCCGCGCCGCGCGAAGGAAGCGGCGAATTGCTCCACCACCGCGCCGATGATGCTCGATGGCGCGCAGGCCCGCGCCTCGCGTCCACGCCGGCGCTCCTTCTTGCGGGAGAAAGTCAGCACATTTTCAATCAAGCGTCCCAGCCGCTGCGCCTCCTCGCGCACGAGCCCGAGCCGGCGCGCGGATTCCGTGGATTCGTCGCCCATCCCCTCCGCCGCGAGATCGAGATTGAGCATGATATTGGTCAACGGCGTGCGCAGCTCATGCGAGACGCGATTCACAAACGACACCCGTTGCGCCGCCAGCGCCAGCATCCGCCGCTGCTGGATAAACCCAAGGACACCCAGCAATGCCACCAATACCGCGAGCGCCGCGGCCGCGGCCTGCGTCGGCGCATCGTAACGCACTTGCGTTACCACCGGATCCCACGCCGCGAGTTGCCAACTCCCGAATCGCGACTTTACCGGCAATATAAAATCCGGCTCGCCCACCTGCATCGCCCCCACCGCCGCCACGCGCCGGTCATCCGGCCCCACCAGCGCGAATGACGCATGCTTGGCCTCCAACGGTTGCATGACACCCACGGCCCGTTCCTTGATCCATGGCTCCAGCGAGGCCCGTACGGTATCCGGATCGATCAGCAGCACCGCGGCGCCGCCCGGGCGCGATTGCCAGTACAGCAGCGGCTTGCCCGGCTCATCGATCCATCCGGAGCCCGCGCCCCCCGATCCCGGGATTTCCTGGGTCGATAGTAGAACCTGGAGATAAGACGGCCTTCCGATCACTGCCTGGAACGCCGGTTCAGGCATTTGATTTCCCAGACGCAAATCGATCGGTACATGAATATCCGGCGACATCAGGCTCGGCACATTCCAGATCAGGGACCATTGGCTCACGCCATCGATCCTCTGGCATCGCTCCCACACCGAGTGCTGATCGATGTCCGCGGGATCGTCCAGGCCGATTGCGGTCAGTTGCCGCAAATCGTTTTCGTAGAGTTGATCCAGGCGCGCCAGTTCCTGCTCCATCTTATCCGCCGCGATACGCATCGGCCCCCGATCCCGCGCCATCCGCACGGTCACCTCCCGCCGGGCGACGTGGCTTCCACCAATAAGAATGCCCGCTGCCGCGAGCAGAAGCAGCGCCAGCACCGCAAATGGCGAAATCGAGCGCACTGGATTGAGCTTAGTTACCTGACACCGATATTGAAACCTAATCGCGCCTTTCGAAATTTCCATCACTCGATTCATTCAATCGCCATCAACGGGGGTATCGTCCGGCGCCGGGATTGCCGCTGCGGTGGGAGGCGGCGCCTTCACGCCCTTGAGGGCCGAGAGTTCCGCATAGGGCGCCACGATCAAAATCTCATATGGGTCCTGGTCCACCGGCTTCGCAATCTCGGAGCAGGCCAGCGCGAGCGGCCCGACGGCGTCCGTAGCCCAGCGATAGACTTCAGGATAGTCCGGGGGCAGAAATCCTCCATTCTTATCCATCTCGCGCCGCAGTTCCCTGAATCCTCCCCTAAGCATGTGATGGTGGACCGCACGATTCGCCGCATTTGCGGCGAGGGACGGCGAACGCTGGGCCAGCGCCTCGATCAGCTTGAGGGCGTCGTCGCGGTCCCCGTTGAGCGTGTCGAGCGCGATCATCGCATAGGCATTGAGCGGCCAGTTCGGGTCGGCCTGATTTTTCAGCAGGCCGTCCAGTTGCTGGCTGAGCAACGTCCGCGATACCTGTTGCTGGACCATGTCACTGGTGTAGGCGCGTTCGTCAAAATCCCCGGCGTCAAGCAGGCCAGCCTTGATTTCATTGAGGTAGCGGGCGAGGCCATCGCCCTTGCTGGAGGCGTACTCCGCCGCGGCGGCCTGGATTTCGGCATCCACCTGCAGGGCGCCTCCTCCATCCCAGCGCGATTCCCTCCTGGCGTTCACCAGGTCTGAGTCCGGCCGGTATTGCATGGCGTAAACCTTGGTCAGCAATGTATTGAAGCGAAGATCCGAGAAATGAAGATCGCCAAGCTGTGGCCGGAAAAAGGGCACCGGCAGCGCGAGAGTATAGTACTCCGGGGTTTCGCCCGTCCGGGCGACATCCGGCGGCGCTTCCTTCGGCAGATTGGCGGCAGCGAGGGAGAGGTAGAATTTCTCGAGCCGCTGAAAGTAAGGGATTGGCGGTTGATGCGCGGTGGGCGCCGCGTCCGCATAACGGCGGCTTTGCACGGTAATGTAGAGGCTGATGAAGTCCTGAAGCCACGCCGTATCCTCCAGTGCGGACGAGGGTTTGGCATGCGCCCAGAGGTCCAGCGCCGCCGCGGCCGAAGCAGGGAGCAGGCGCAGAGCGGGGATGATCCTGTCGTCCGGGATCGGCAGCCCCAGGGACTCAATCTCATTCAGGAAACGGTCCTGCTCCTGTTCGTCGTTCCACTTGATTCCGATCTGGCGGCCCGGCGCGAGATCGTGGAGTTTGATCCATTGAAGATCGCCTTCGCGATTGATAAGCAGCGTCATCGTCGAGGACATCGGGTTCCGAAAGCGGGCCAGCTCCAACTCACGCTTGCCGTAGGTCCGCATCCCATCCATGCCGAGGATGATGTCCCCGGCGTTTATCACCTGCCGGATCGCTGGCGAAGCGTCCAGCCGCACCGTGGCTACCACCACACCGAAGTCCTTCGTCTTCAGAACGTCCCCGGCGGAAATCTCCTCCCCTGTGGCAATGTCCCACAAATTCGGCGGCGGGAGGTCGGGTCCCTCCGGCTGGTATCTTACAAAGGGATCCTCCGGCTGCGTGGCGAACGGGATCGGGCTGCTTTGCGCAACAGCCGCGGCCGGATGAACGGCGGACGCCACGAGCCCTGCCATCGCCGCAAGTGTGCTGATTTTTGAAATATTCATGGCTATCGGCGATGGGGTCAATGTTTGCCGTTTGACTGGCCGGAGGGGGCATCCGGCGTCGGGCTGGGTGCAAATGCCGCGGGCGCGGGACGAGCCGCCTTGAGCGCGGAAAGCTCAGCGTACGGCGAGTCAGTCAGCAGATAGTATGGTTCTTCGCGGGCTACCCACGGGGGGTACTCCTGATCGGCCACCGCGATGGGAGCGACGGTGTCCAGTGCCCAGCGATAGACCGCCGGAATTTCAGGGCCGAAGAAGTTATTGGTGCGGTCAAGCACCTTAAACAGGGCGTCGAAATGATCGTTCCCTCCCGGGACAAGCCAGCCATGATAATGAGCGTTCCGCGTTGCGGAGGCGGCAAGCCAGGGGGAGTGTTTCCCGAGCGCATCCACAAGATCGGCCGCCTCCTGGAAGTCGCCGTTGCGAAACTTGAGGGCAATCATCCCACAGGCATCGAGCGGCCAGTCAGGCCGGCTTTCATCCTTCATCTGGCCGGCGAGCGCCTGAATAAGCACCTTGATCGAGATCGGCTGATTGACCAGATTACTATCGTAAATGATTCCGCCAAGACGCTCCCGGTCCAGGATGGAGGCCTTGGTATTGTCGAGGTAGCGATCAAGATCGTCCGCCTTGCTGTGCGCGTAATCCTCGGCGGCGGCTTTGGTTTCCGCATCGAGACCGGATCGTGCGGCGTACACCCTGTTGACCAGTGAATTGAACCGCAGGTCGGTAAAATGGAGATCGCCAAGCGGCGGCACACACCAGGGAATCGGCATCGCCAGCACGTAAAACTCGGGAGATTCCCCGGTTTTTGTCACATCCGGTTCGATTTCCTTCGGTTGATTGGCCGCGGCAACGGAGATGTAGAATTTTTCGAGCCGCTGGAAGTAAGGGATCGGGGGTTGATGGGCAGGGGCGATCGCCTCGGAGTAATGCCGGCTCTCCACCGCCAGGTAGAGATCAATGAAATCCTTGAGCCATGCAGTGTTCGCCGCGGCCGCGGATGGGTTTGGGCTTGCCCAGAGATACAATGCGGCGGCCGCATGGGTGGGCAGCAGGTGGAGAGCGGGGAGCATGTCGTCATCCGGAGCGGGAAGACCCAGGGACTCGATGGCGGCAGGGAAACGGTCCTCCTCTTCTTTCCGATCAGTCTGAAGGCCGATCCGGTGACCGGGCAGGAGATTGTGGAGTTTCACCCAGAGCAGATCGCCGTTCCGATTGATGAGGAAGGAGAGGGTCGAGGAGAGCGGGTCCCGATTGCGGGCGAGCGCGTACTCGTGACCGCCGTAGGTCCTGAAATTATTCACTGCAAGGACAATGTCCCCCGGCTGGAAGGTTCCCCATGGCGGCGAGTAGCGATCAAAACCCTTCACCCTGGCGCCGAAGTCTTTCGTCTTGAGAACGTCCGCAGCGGGAATGTGTTCCCCGGTTGCGATGTCCCAAAGGTCGGGGGGTGGCATGTCGGGGCCCGACGGCTGTGCATTCACGAATGGATCGCCCTGCGCAGGGGTTGTCGGCGAAGGGCTGGCCGTTTGCGCCTCGATGCACGACGGATTCAGGGAGGCAATAGCGGTGGCCAAGATAAGCGCCAGGGATGAATATTTGTGGGATGAGGAAGTTGTCATCTGGGTTCCGATTTCCACGCAGTCTGCCACCGGGCGGGCCACATTGGGTCAACAGAAGGTCATTGGTTTGTAAAAGTTCGGTAAAAGGGGGATGGGACTTATAGGACCTATGCTGGCGCCAGTACTGCGGGCGGTGCGAGCACTTGAGATGCGGAAGCAATCTCACGCTCTCACCCGCCAGTAATGGGTCCTATCAGTCCCATAGGTCCCATCAGGGGATGAGCGCCTTTCTCAACCCTACTCGCTCAGCATCACGATGGGCCCCTGCGGCGTCTCCGAGCCGCCTTTTTTCTCAAGGCTCACCGCAAATTTATCCGCCTTCATGATCCTGTGGACCGGGGCGAAATTTCCCCCAGTGGCCGGGTTGAACACACCGGCGCTGACGGGCGTCTGGTAATTTGGATCGATCACCCAGAGCTGGTAATCCTGGTCCGCGCCGGCGGCGGGCATGCCGTCGGTTTTCAGGATGCCTTGTTGGGAATCGCCGTCCCATGCGACGACGGCGCGCGCCTCGGGGGCGTTTTTGGCCATGGATGCAAGCATCGCGATTTTTACTCCGGCAAGGGCATTGCGGGCTTTGAGGTCGGCCAGTTGGCCGTGGGCCTGCTCGACTTCCGCCAATAATTCGCCATTCTCCCTGCCTGCCGCGCGCAGTTGATTCGCAAGGGCGGTTTCCTGCCGTTGCGCGCGGTCCAGCTCCGCCTGCTGGTCGTGCTCGCGAATGATGAAATCGGCGATGACCAGCCGGTTTTGGTACCGTTTGTAGGCAAATCCGCAAACGACGACCATCAGGCAGGCGGCGATCGCCCATGGCAGCCAGTTGAAGGCTGTCTCGGCGGGCGTCTCGGTGCGCTTATCTTTCGGTTCGCGCTGGATGGCGGTCGTGAGGCGGCGGCGGACGGCGGGCGGCGGCTTGAGGGGAGGAGCGGTCCATGCCAGCGCCGCCGCGCCGCACTCCAGGCGATGCACCAGCTCCGCCATTTCCGGGTCGGCTTCCATCGCCGCCTCCACCTGGCGGGTCTCTTCCGGCCCGAGCATGCCCAGGACGTAGAGGGAGGCTTGTTCCTCGGTTTGCTCGCTGATCACAATTTTCCTTTCAGGGCATCGCCCAGTCTAAGCAGCCCGCGCCGGATGCGCGCCTTGATGGTGCCGAGCGGGGCGCCGAGTTTCTCCGCGATCTCCGTCTGCGTGAGGCCGGAGAAGAAGGCGAGGCTGACGGCCTCCCGCTGATCGGCCGGGATGCTCTCGAGGGCCTCTTTCACGGCTTCCCGGCGTTCCTGGTTCTCGGCGTCCTCGCCGGGATCGGTCACCGGCGGTGCCATGGTGGGCTCCTCCTCGGCAATGCGTTCCATCCCCTTCCCCCGGCGTTCGCGGGAACGGAGGCGGTCGATCGCCTTGTTGCGAAAAATCATGTACGCCCAGGTGGTGGGGCTGGAGCGCCGGGCATCGTAGCTGCCGGCCTTGCGCCAGATGTGGAGGAAGCCCTCCTGCAGGGCATCCTCGGCCTCCCGCGGATCCTCGAGGATTTTGCAAAGCAGGCCGTAAAGCATTGGCGACCAGCGGGTATAGAGCTCGTCGAACGCCTCCGCGTCCCCCCCGGAGACCTGCCGCAGCAGCGCCGCCTCGGGCGGCTCTTCACTGGACATCTCCCTGCTCATGCGCGCCGGACCGTCCTGCGCTGCCGGAAAGGCGACGCCATTGCCCATGATCGACGCAAAAATCGGCAGGGAGACATTGGAATAGAATTCGGCGGCCACACTGAATTAGACGCCAGTTTCCTGCAAGCAGATGCAGGCGGGGGGCAGATTTCCCTGCGGAACCGGATGCGGATGGACCACGGATGGGGGGGGAATCGGGGGCTTGGAGATATGCTTCAGCGGACAGTGGAGACCGCAAGACACGCGACGGAATTTTTTACCACGGATTTGAACGGATGACGCGGATTACACGGATGCGGAGGGATGGGATTGCAGCGGACAGCGAGGGTCTCTACGCAAGTGCCGGCTTTCTTTACCACGGATTACGGATACTTTGGATTACACGGATGGGAGTGCGGGAAGCGGGTGTCATCCGGAAGTTCGGCCGCTGTTCCAAAGGGCCAAAGGCCCGACTCAAGCCAGCCCAGGCCGACAGGGCTGGGTATGCGGCGCGAAGCGGCCAAGGCGAAACGATACCGAAAAAAGCCGCCGACGGCTTAGGTATACTTCAAGATTTCCTCAATCGTCGTGTCGCCGTCGTAGATGCTGCGGAGGCCGTCCTCGCGCAGGGTCATCATGCCGAGCTCGACGGCTTTTTGCTTGAGCACCACGCTGGGGGCGCGCTGGTTGATCATCTCGCGGATCGGGTCGGTGATGTCCAGCAGCTCGTAAATGCCTTTTCGGCCCTTGTACCCGGTGTTGTTGCAGACCTCGCAGCCTTTGCCGTAATAGAATTGCTTGTCGCCGATCTCGTGCGGCGAGAGGCCCAATTGCGCCAGCACCACCTCGCTCGGCTCGTACGCGGTCTTGCAATTGGAGCATATCTTCCGGATCAACCGCTGGCCGAGCACGCCCTCAAGCGATGAGGAAATCATGAACGGCTCGACCCCCATGTCGATGAGACGCGTGACGGCGCCGGGCGCGTCGTTGGTGTGCAGTGTGGAGAACACAAGGTGGCCCGTGAGCGATGCCTGGATGGAAATCTGCGCGGTCTCGAGGTCGCGCGTCTCACCCACCATGATACGATCCGGGTCCTGCCGAAGGAATGCCCGCAGCACGCGCCCAAAGTTCAGCCCGATGCTCTCGTTGATCGGCACCTGGACGATGCCCTCGATGTCGTACTCGACCGGGTCCTCGGCGGTCAGCAGCTTGGAATCGATCGTGTTGATCTGGTTGAGGCAGGCGTAGAGCGTCGTCGTCTTGCCGGAGCCGGTGGGGCCGGTGACGATGAAGATGCCGTTGGGTTTCTCGATGGTATGGAGGATGTAATTGTGGATGTAATCGGGCATCCCGAGCGCCTCGAGGCTCAGATTGACCGTCGAGCGGTCCAGCACGCGGAGCACCACGCTCTCGCCATGCTGCGTGGGGAGCGTGGAAACACGGAGGTCCACCTGGCGGCCGGCGATATTCTTCTGGATGCGTCCGTCCTGCGGCAGGCGGCGCTCGGCGATATTGAGGTTCGCCATGACCTTGACGCGCGAGATGACCGGCATCGCAAGGTGGCGGGGCGGCGGCGCCATCTCATAAAGCGCACCGTCGACGCGGTAGCGAATCTTGAACTCCGCCTCGAAGGGCTCCAGGTGAATGTCGCTCGCCCGGTCCTGGATGGCCTGGTAAAGGATCAGGTCCACATACCGGATGATCGGCGTCGCGTTGGCCTCGGCCTCGATGTTCTGGAGGTCGATTTTTCCATCGACGCCATACTCGATGCTCTCATTGGCCAGCTCGGCCAGGATTTCGTTCAGGCTCGCGTCGTCGCTGCCATAATGCTTCTCGATGAGCGCCTCGATCTGCGGCACCGGCGCGATGACAACGTGGACATTCTTCCCGAGCGCGAACCGCAGGTCCTCGGTGATCTGCGGGTTGAGCGGATCGGTAAGGCAGACGGTGATGGTATCGCCCTCGAGGCCGACGGGCACCGCGCCGTGCAACCGGGCGAGGCCGGCCTGGATGAGCCGCGCGGTCTCCGGCGGCAACTCGTAGCCGGTCAGGTCCACGACCTCGGTGCCAAGCGATTCCGCGATGTGCTGGTAAAGGCTCTCCTCGGTCACAAGGCCGAAGTCGACCAGGGTCTGGACGACTTCCTTGCCGGAGGTGTTGATTTCCTGGAGGGCTTCGTCGGCCTGGCCATGGTCGATAACACCCTGTTCGGTTAGCAGGTCGATCACTGATTTTGCGTTCATGTGGAGGAGCGGGAGCGGTTGGTTTCTGGAGAAATTCGGAAGATCAGATCTGGGGGCGCTCGCCGAGCAACTGGCGGGCGACCTCCGGGTCCTGGGCGTGGCCGATCACCTGGTCTCGCGTGATCAGCCCGCGATGGAAAAGGTCTATCAATGCGACCTCGAGCGCAACCATTCCGTGCTTGGAGCCGGTAAGGATTTCGTTATGGATGCGGTAGGATTTGTTGTCCCGCAGCAGCGCACCGATGGAGGAGGTATTGATCATCACCTCGAAGACGGCGATGCGGCCGGAGCCATCTTTTTTCGGCAGGAGAAGCTGCGAGATGACAGCCTTGAGGTTCATCGAGAGCTGCACGCGAATCTGCTGCTGCCGCTGGGAGTCGAACGCATCGACGATGCGGTCGATGGTGCGCGCCGCGCCGGTGGTGTGAAGCGTGGAGAAAACGAGGTGACCGGTCTCCGCCGCGGTGATGGCGGTCTCGATGGTCTCAAGGTCGCGCATTTCCCCCAGCAGGATGACGTCCGGATCCTGCCGCAGGGCGCGCCGGAGGCCTTCGCTGAAGCTCGGCACATCGACGCCGACCTCGCGCTGATTGACGATGCCGCGCCGGTGATCGATGTAATACTCGATCGGGTCCTCGATGGTGATGATATGCTTCGGCGAGTTCTCGTTGATCAGCGTGAGCATGCTGGCCAGCGTGGTGGTCTTGCCGGAGCCGGTGGGGCCGGTGACGAGCACCAGGCCGCGCGGCAGCTCCAGCAGATCGCGCACCGATGGCGGGATGCCGATGGTCTCGAGGTCCAGCAGGTTCAGCGGCAGCATGCGGACGGCGGCGGCCAGGTTGCCGCGCTCCCGGTAAACGCTGACACGGAAGCGGTTGTTATCGCGAAAGCTGAAGCCGAAATCGACGCTCCCATCCGCGGCGACGCGCTCCATCTGGTCTGGCCGTGCAAGGCCGCGTGCAAGCGTCTCCATGTCCGCCGCGGTCAACGGCGCGATATTGAGCGGGGTGAGTACGCCCTTGAGCCGAAGGGTGGGTGGTACGCCGACGCTGAGATGCAGATCGGATGCCTCTTCCTCGATTACGAACCGAAGGAGGTCATCGATGGGGATGGTAGGCATCGGGGGTTATGGGGGAGAACCGGCCAGGCGCGGCATCAATCCGCGTCGCCCATGGTGGTCGCAATGACCTCCTCCGCGGTGGTCATCCCGGCCAGCACTTTCCGCACGCCATCCTCGCGCAGGGTCCGCATGCCAAGCTCACGGGCGCGCTTGCGCAATTGCAATGTGGATGCCCGCTCGTTGACCATAAACCGGACCTCGTCATCGACGAGGAACATCTCGAAGATGCCCATCCGGCCCTTGTAACCGAGGAAGCGGCACTTCTCGCAGCCCACGGGATGCATCACGGTGGCCTCGCTCAATTGATTGCCATCGATCCGCAGCGCCCGCATCTCCGGCTCGGTCAATTCGCCGGGCGCTTTGCAGAAGTTGCAAAGCTTGCGAACGAGCCGCTGCGCCATGATCGCGCGCACGGAGCTGGAGACGAGGAAAGGCTGCACGCCGATATCCACCAGACGGGCGACGGCGCCGGGGGCGTCATTGGTGTGAAGGGTGGAGAAGACAAGGTGGCCAGTGAGCGACGCGTTGATGGCGATGTTCGCCGTCTCGACGTCGCGAATCTCACCAATCATGATGATGTTGGGCGCCTGGCGCAGCATGGAGCGGAGCGCGGCAGGGAAGGTCATGCCGATATCGGCATTTACCTGCACCTGGTTGATGCCGTTCATCTGGTACTCGACGGGATCCTCGACGGTGATGATCTTGCGGTCGGGCCGGTTGATGTAATTGAGGCAACCGTAAAGCGTGGTGGTCTTGCCAGAACCGGTCGGGCCGGTGACGAGCAAAATGCCGTCGGGCAACGCCAGCATCCGCTCCCAGACCGCCTGGTCATCGCTCAGGAAGCCGAGCTCCGGAAGGCCAAGCATGAGGCTGGACTTGTCCAGGATACGCATGACGATGCTCTCGCCATGATTGGTGGGGATGGTGGAGACGCGCAGATCGACGGAGTTCTTGCCGATCTTGACCTGAATGCGGCCGTCCTGCGGGAGGCGCTTCTCCGCGATGCTCATGGAGCCGGTCATGATCTTGATGCGGCTCGTGATGGCGCTCTGCAATTTCTTGGGCGGATTCGTCATCTCATGCAGCACGCCGTCGATACGGAACCGGACGCGGAATCGCTTCTCCAGTGGCTCGAGGTGAATATCGCTCGCCCGCATCTTGTGGGCCTCGAGCAGGAGCATGGACACCATCTTGATGACCGGCGCGTCGCCGGTCTCCTGGGTATCCCCGTCCATCACGGGGCCGTCGCCGAATTGAATGGTTTCCGCGCCGAGCGAAGCTTCCAGGCCGCTGACGGCCTCCTCCGCCGTGCCATAATAGCGCACCAGCGCCGCCTTGATCTGGGCCGGAGTGGCGCAGACGAAATCGATGTCCCGCTTGAGGACATGGCCGATGGCATCGAACGTGTCGAAGTCCAGCGGGTTGCTCGTGGCCATGAGCACGGCGCTGTCGGACATGTTGACCGGGATGACCTTGTACCGGCGCGCGGTCTCCACCGGCAGCATGTCGATGACCTCCTGCGGAATGGTGATCTGGCCGAGATCGACAAAATCCATGCTGGCGGCCGAGGCGAGCGCGCGGCTGACGTCCTCGTCACTCACGGCCCCCTGATCGATGAGCGTCTGGATGATGCCGTGCCGCGGCGTCGAGTCTTCGCGAGCCCGGTCGAGCTGGGAACGGGTAATCAGGCCGGTATCGACCAGAATTTCTGTAACGTAATCGTCGTTGGTGACCACGGGGATATGGGATGGGGAACGGGGAAAAAGCTAAGTGCGCCCGGCGGCGCTGTCAACGCATGGACGCACCGGATTATAGGTTTGATGGGGAATTGCGCGTCATTTCGCGGCAATTAGCCGCCGTGCAGGTATTTATCCGTCACGGCCCCCTCGCTGGCGCTGCTGACCAGCTCGGCGTATTTGGCCAGGACGCCGCGGGTGTAGCGCGCCTTTGGCTGCTTCCATTTGCCAAGCCGGCGGGCCATTTCGCCCTTGCCGATCTCAAGGTCGATGGTGCGCTTGCCGGCGTCGATGGTGATCCGGTCGCCGTTTTTCACAATGGCGATCGGGCCGCCCAGGAATGCCTCGGGGGTGATGTGGCCGACGACGAAGCCGTGGCTGCCGCCGGAAAATCGCCCGTCGGTGATGAGCGCGACTTGTTTGCCAAGCCCCTTGCCCATAATGGCCGAGGTCGGCGAAAGCATCTCGCGCATGCCGGGCCCGCCGCGCGGTCCCTCGCTGCGGATGACGATGACGTCGCCCGCCTTGATGGTGCCGTCGAGGATGGCCGCGAGCGCGGTTTCCTCGCTGTCGTAGACCCGGGCGATGCCGGTGAATTTTGTCCCTTCCTTGCCGGAAATCTTTGCCACCGCACCGTCGGGGGCGAGGTTGCCGCGCAGGATGACCAGATGGCTGTTCTTCTTGATGGGATCACTGAGCGGGCGCACGATCTCCTGGCCGCGCGGGTATGGTTTCACGGATTTCAGGTTCTCCGCCATGGTCCTGCCGCTGACGGTCATGCAATCGCCGTGCAGCAACCCTGCATCGAGGAGCGTCTTCATCATCGGGATGATGCCGCCGATGGCGACCAGCTCCGACATGAGGAAGCGCCCGCTCGGCTTCAGATCCGCCAGCACGGGCACGCGCTTGCCGATGCGGGTGAAATCATCCAGCGTCAGCTTGACACCGGCGGTATGGGCGACCGCGAGCAAATGAAGCACCGCATTGGTCGAGCCGCCAAGCGCCACGACGACGGTGATCGCATTCTCGAAAGCTTCGCGCTTGAGGATATCCAGCGGGCGGATGCCCAGCTTGATCAGGTTCAGCACCGCGGCGCCGGCCTTGCGGCAATCCTCGGTCTTGGCCGCGGAGGTGGCGTCCTGCGCGGAGGAATTCGGCAGGCTCATCCCGAGCGCCTCAATGGCGGAGGCCATGGTATTGGCCGTGTACATGCCGCCGCACGAGCCCGCCCCGGGGATGGCGCACGCCTCGATCTCCGCAAGCTGCTCGTCGTCGATCCCGCCATTGGCATGCGCGCCGACCGCCTCGAAAACCGAGACGATATCGAGCTTCTTCTTTGCAAGCTCCGGGTCGACCTTGACGCTCTTCCGGCCGAGCCGCTGCGCGACCAGCGTGCCGGTAATGCAGCCGGGCAGGATGGTGCCGCCATAGACAAACACCGAGGGCCGGTTGAGCCGCGCCATGGCCATGATGCACGCCGGCATGTTCTTGTCGCAACCGCCGATGGTCACAAAGCCGTCAAAGCCCTGGCAGCCCACCACGGTCTCGATGGAATCCGCGATGACCTCGCGCGAGACGAGCGAGTACTTCATCCCCTCGGTGCCCATGGAGATGCCGTCGGAGACGGTGATGGTATTGAAAATGACCGACTTGCCTCCCGCCTTGTCCGCTCCGGCCGCCGCTTCGCGCGCCAGGCGGTCGATATGCATGTTGCATGGGGTCACCATACTCCAGGTGGAGGCGATGCCGATTTGCGATTTCGTAAAATCACCGCTGGTGAAGCCGACGGCGTGTAGCATCGCGCGGCTCGCCGCGCGCTCGGCCCCGTCGACGACGAGGGCGGAGTGTTCACGTTGGCTCGCGGGCTTGGCGGCGGGAGCCCGGCCGGTTTTGCGTTTGGGCGGAAGTGCTGACATAAGGGTCTGGCAGAGTACGGAATCACTGATGAAATAGGAAGGGGATTCCCAATTTCACCGATTTCCGCGCGATCTTGTTTTGGCCTTGTTCAATCAATGTGCGGCTGGTAGCAATCGCATATGGTTTCCCCCAAACCCGGCGCACCCGCGCCTGCGGTGAACGCCCAAGGCTTCACCATCCCTCATACTCTCCTGCCCGCATCCGCGCTGCCTCGCGCCTCGCGGGAAGGATTGATCGACGTTGAATTCCTGCTCAAGCCCGTGCCCGCGGACCTCGATGTCCCGCTCCACTGGACCAGCCGATTCTTTACCCCGATGGTCCTTTGCACTGTGACTTACTGCATTGCGATGGCCCTGTTTGCAGGCTCCGCGCGCGAAGTCATGGCGATGCGCTTCGGCCCGGTGAGCGGCTCGTGCCTCTTTGTCTTTTCCCAATTGCTGGTCGCGTGGATTGCCGGCGCATGGTATGTCCGCGCAGCCGGCATCTTTGCAAGCAATGCGCAGCCGGTGCCCAGCGAGGCGCGCAACTCCTGATCCATATTCCCCCCCAACACCAACCCCAGAACCACCCACACTTATGACTGACCCCGTCACCCAGATTAAAGATACCACCGGCAATCCCGCCCCGCTTGGCCTGCTCGGCTTCGGCATGACCACCGTCCTGCTCAATTGCCACAACGCAGGTTTCTTCCCGCTCAATAGCATGGTGCTCTCGATGGGCATTTTCTACGGCGGCATCGCGCAGGTCATCGCCGGAATGATGGAGTGGAAAAAGGGAAGTACGTTTGCCGGCACGGCGTTCATCTCCTATGGATTCTTTTGGCTGTCGCTGGTGGGTTTCATTTACCTGCCGGCCATCTTTCCCGCCGTCGCGGGGCCGAACGGCGCCGCCTTCGGCACTTACCTCGCGCTCTGGGGTATCTTCACCGGCGTCATGTTCATCGGCACCTTCAAGCTCAGCAAGGCGCTCCAATTTGTCTTTGGCACTTTGACCATCCTCTTTTTCCTGCTCGCGTACCTCAAGGCAGGCGGCGGATCGGAGAGCCTTGAGCACATGACCGGCTTCGAGGGCATCGTCTGCGGCGCCGCCGCAATGTACACCGGCCTCGCACAGGTCCTTAACGAGCTCTACGGGAAGACCGTGCTGCCGCTGGGGGCTCCGAAGCCGAAGGTGTAAGAAAGACCGCAATCCTGGCTCCCTGGTGGGACCTATAGGACCGATGGGTCCTATGACTCCGCCGGGACGCGCCATGGCGATGAATAATGCCGGCACTGCGTAGAGCGCCTCGCCCGCAGTCATAGGTCGCATCCCTTGCGGCATACCACGCCTTCGCGATTTCCAGTTTCCCATTCCCTGATCCTGCCCGATGGTGGTGGTCTCCCGTGATCCGCCATCTCTACTTTCACATCCCCTTCTGCCCGCGGCTCTGCCCGTACTGCTCCTTCCACGTGGAGACGAGCATGCGCAACAAGAACCGCGCCTTCCTGGATGCGCTGCTGGCTGAGGTACGGCTCCGTGCCGCCGCGCATGCAATCGCGCCTGAGACGATCTACTTCGGCGGCGGCACGCCCAGCATGCTCTCGCTGGCGGAGCTGGAATATCTCCTCACCGGCCTCCGCGCCATGCTGCCGCTGGAGGCACTCCGGGAGTGGACCTTCGAGGTCAACCCGGCCACGATCTCCGCCGCGAAGGCCGCGCTCCTTCTCAAGCTCGGCGTCAATCGCATCAGCATCGGCGTGCAATCCTGGGACGATGGCATCCTTCACAGGCTGGGCCGCGTCCACTCCGCGGAGCAGGCCGCGGCCACTTACCGCGTCGTGCGCGATGCGGGCTTTGCAAACATCAACCTCGACCTGATGTTCGCCATCCCCGGCCAGTCGCGCGACCAATGGCGCGACTCGCTCCAGCGCACCGTCGCGCTCGCCCCGGAACACATCTCCGCCTATTGCCTGACTTACGAGGAGGACACCCGCTTCTTTCAATTGCTCCAGGCCGGCACATTCCGGCGCGAGGATGAGTGCGACGCCGCGATGTTCGAGGATACGATGGACCTCCTCCAGGCCGCCGGTTACGGGCAATACGAGATCTCCAACTACGCCCTGCCCGGCCGCGAGTCGCTCCATAATTTCGGGTACTGGAATGGCAACGATTACCTTGGGTTCGGCCCGAGCGCATTCTCCACCATCGGCACGCATCGCTGGCAGAATATCCCGGACAGCGCCGCGTACATTGCGCGTATCTCGAGCGGTGCGTCCGCCGTGTCATTTGAGGAAACGATCAGCGACAAGACACGCGCCGGCGAGACGCTCGCCTTTGGCCTGCGCACCGCGCGCGGCATCGCCGCCCAGGCCGCCATCCCGTGGGATGCCGATCTCGCCGAGATGCGCTCGCTGGGCCTGCTGGAGACGCGCGACGGACGCCTCCTCCTCACCCGCCGCGGCAAGCTCATGGCCGACTCCGTTGCCGAAGCATTCGTTTAGAATCCAATGACCGCTCCCCTTCATCGCCCGGAGTTCGACGTCGCAATCGCCGGCGGCGGCCCCGCCGGCGCGGCTTGCGCCACGCTCTGCGCCGAAGCCGGATTGCGCACGCTGGTGCTGGAGAAAAGCCGCTTCCCGCGCGACAAGGTCTGCGGCGATTGCATCAATCCCGGCTGCTGGCCCGTGCTCCGTGAGCTGGGCGTCGTGGACGAGATCCTCGCCTCCCCGCACCTGCCCATCTCCAGCGTCACCTTTTTCGGTCCCGGCTCAAGCGGCGTCACCTTTCCCCTGCCGCAATCCGATCCCGGCGAGATCGCCATCACCCGCCGTATTTTTGACGACATCCTGCTCCGCCGCGCCATCGCCGCCGGGGCCGATGTCCGCCAGGAATGCCCCATCCATGGCCTCGTGCGCCAGCCCGGCGGCGAGTGGCGCATCCGGACGCCCAACGACTCCTTTGCCGCCCGCCACCTCATCGCGGCCGACGGGCGCAACTCCACCGTCGCCCGGCTCCTGCGCACCGCGCCTGCCGCGCGGCGCGACCGCATCGGCCTCCAGGCCCATCTGCCCATGCCGCCCGCAATGGGCGGCGGGATCGAGCTGCATCTGCTTCCGCATGGCTACTGCGGCATCGCGCCAGTCGGGAGCGGGCTCGCGAATTTCTGCCTCGTCGCCACCCCGGACAGCATCGATGCCCTCAAGAAATCCGTGTCGAAACGCTTCGGCATTTCCATGGAGCAGCAGTGGCGTTCCATCGCCCCGCTTGCGCGCGCCCCCATTGGGCCGCTGCGCGACGGCGTCCTCCATATAGGCGATGCCGCCCGCGTCGTGGAGCCCTTTACCGGCGAGGGCATCTACTACGCCCTCCGCAGCGCCCGCCTCGCCGCTCAACACCTCATCGCCGGCACCGTCGAGCAATACCCTGCCGCTCACGCCGCGCTCTACCGGCGGCGCCTCTGGATCAATCAGCTCGCCCGCTCCGCTGTCACCCACCCGCGTGCCGGGGCGCTCCTGCTGCGCGCATTGAGCGCGCATCCCGCTCCGCTGCAATATCTCGTCCACCGCATCAATTCCGTTACAAGAACGACGCATTGACGCTCCTGCGGATTGCTGTAATTTTAACTGTTACAGGATGGATGCCGCGAAGGAAGCGCAGGGATGTTTGGAAAACCCCGATCCGGGTTCGGGGACCGGCGGTTTTGCAGCCCATTGCCCTCATTGCAGGCGCGAATCGGTCTTCATCGAGGGCCGCGTCGCCCACCGCAAGCACCTCCTGCTCACCATCGTCACCGCCGGCCTCTGGCTCGTCCCATGGGCTGCCATGATTCTTGGCAAACTCCTCCGCCCTTACCGCTGCCAGGTCTGCGGATGGCACAAGCCGGAATTTCGGAAGCTCACCCCGATCCCAGGCGCGCCGAAGCCTGAGCCGCCGCCCACGGCAAAAAAAATGCAGCCCCCCACAGTCGAGTGACTGTGAAGGGCTGCTGTTCCCCCCAGAACGCGGTCAAGATGCCCCAGCCCCTTCCAGCGCGCAAGGGAAAATCGGCTGCCGCGGGTTAAACTTTTGAAGGGTGATGTAGGACGATTTCCGTCGCCCCATTTCGCTCTTGCGGAGCGCAGCCGCCGCCTTAAATTGGTCCCCCTTGCAGTCTTGCCTGCCACGGAGACGCATCCGTAGCTCAACTGGATAGAGCGTTGGCCTCCGAAGCCAAAGGTTGTGGGTTCGACCCCCGCCGGATGCATTCCTCTGAGAATCAACGATTACCGCATGAATACAGGGGAAAATGAGGATTCGAGGGTGATTTCATACCCTCCGATACGTACCGATAAGATCCGGTAAATTCGCTATTTAGCTTGAAAAAATAGCAACAAATAGCAATAATCCCTCCCATGAAAGAGGGATACAGAATCAAGCCATACAAGCACCCGAAAATGAAATGGGTGGTGCGTGGGAAGGAGAAGGGGAAGTGGGTTCGTAAGTTCTTCGGGACAAAGGTCGAGGCGCAATCGTATGCGGACCTCAAGAATACGGACCTTCTGAACCTGGGGCTGGAAGGGAAGGAATTCCCCCTGGCGCTGCGGACCATGGCTACGGAGTGCGAGCGCGATCTGGCACCCTTCGGGAAGACGATTCGGGACGCTGTGAATTATTACCTCCCCCATCTTCTGCTGGCGTCAAAGGCCCGCCTTATCGAGAAGGTCGTCGAGGAAGCGGAAACCTCGAAGAAGGCGGATGGGCTCAAAAAGCCTACCCTCACCGAATTTGGGCACCGGGCCGGGCTCTTCGCCAAGGCATTCCCCGGTCGGGAAGTCGGCACTTTCAACCAGGAGGAAATTGAGGAGTGGCTGCGGACCACCTTCGAGAACCCTGTTACCCGGAACAACACGAGGAAAACCGTGGTGAACCTGTTCAATTTCGCGGTGAGCAAGAAATACATGACCACGAATCCGGCGGCGGGGATCAAAAAGGCGCGGGAAGACCGGTCGGAGATCGGCATCCTCACCCCCGGGCAGGTTTCCGCGCTTCTCACAAACGCATCGTCCGAAATCCTGCCATACTTCGCGATAGCCGTCTTTGCCGGCATCCGGCCCGAAGAGCTCGCCCCGCCGCTAAAGGACGATGCCGGCGTCGAATGGTCGGATGTGAAATGGGCTCAAGGCATCATCCGGGTCAGGGCGGAAGTGTCCAAGGTCGGCAAGCCTCGGAACGTCAAGATCGAGCCGACGCTGGCAAAGTGGCTGACGCCTTACCGGCACGCCAAGGGCAGGATTGCCCCTTCCAAATGGCGGGAGCATTTCCGAAATGCCCGGGCTGCGGCCGGAATCACGGAATGGCCTACCGATTGCCTCCGGCACTCCTTCGCCACGTATTGGCTCCAGGTCAACCGGGACGCCCCTGCCCTCGCCTTGGAGATGGGAAACAGCGTGGAAGTCATCCTTGAGCGTTACAGCAAGGTTTTGGATGAGCCGGAGGACGCGGTGAAGTTTTGGGCAATCGTCCCCGAGGAAGGCGGCAAAAACGTCGTGGCATTCGAAACAGCGGCGGCATAAGGAAGATCAATGCCGTACAAAGAATGGGAAATTGATCTCGGAGAGTTTCGCATCATCATTTTGCGGGAGACGGTTAAAGGGGTGATGGTGAATTTCAAAGTGGCATTGCTCGCCTGGGACGGCGGGGATTGGGTTTGCATTACGCGGTACGATTGCGCCCACGGTTTTCCCCATCAGGACGTTTTAGGTAAGCGAGGCGGCTTGCTTTACAAGAGGCGGATTTGGGAGTCTAATTACGAAACGATTTTCACCCATGCCATCCGCGACTGCCAAGAAAACTACAAAGAACACGCCCGCTTCTTCCGCGAAAATTAAGCGAGCGCCGAAGCGTCGTATGAAGAGCATCAGGATTTACCCTTTGAAGGGCACTCTGACGGAGGAGCGGGCCGACGAAATCATCAGGTCTTTTGGAGGGCGGCCAATGACCAAAGAGGAAAGCAAAAAGTTTCGGAAGTTCTTCAAGGACCCCTACCCGTAGGCGCGGCTCCATGATCGTGGCCAGCAACGATGACCCCATAGTTACCGCCCACAAGCACTGCATCGCCAATCGGGAAGAGGTTCTGACAAGCGATCAATGCGGTTGTTTTTATTGCCTGCGCATCTTCAATCCCACAGAAATCACTGAGTGGCTCGACGAGTTCAATAAAACTGACGTGACGGCTTTTTGTCCCCATTGCGGCATTGATGCTTTGATTGGGTCGCGTTCGGGGTATCCGATCACGTCGGCATTTTTATCCGAAATGCACGGACACTGGTTTCAAGCAAAATCACACTAAATGTTTGGGCTGGGTGGTGTCCTGGGATGGTTGAGGGGAAGCGGCATTCCCTGTTGACGTAATGGTATTCATTCTGTAGGGTTTCCCGATGACTACCGCGCTCACGCTGTCGGCAACGGAAATGGCTCGCTCCTCGAAGGATCGCGCCAAACGGAAGGCGGAACTGAGCCGGGAACTGGACGAAATGAGCGCCGTTATGGTGGCGCAAGAGGGCCTCCTGAACCACTCGCAAGCCGCGCTGCTGCTGGACATCACCCCGGCCCGGCTGACGGAACTGGTGAACCTGGGGAAGCTCACCCGGTACGATTTCCTCGGGCGCACATACGTCTCGGTTAAGGAAGTGAAGGCGCGGAGGGAGCAGGATCTAAAGGCGGGCAGGCCGGTTCGGAGCCTCGCGCAAAAGGTGGCCGTGGGGATCAAGGCCGCGTTGAAGACGGACGCCGTCCAGGCGAAGCAGGGCGGGTTTGCCGGCCCGTACGAGAAGGCCAAGCAGCAAAAGGGCAGGCGCAAAAAATAATACTTGTAGTCCTAATGGTATTAGCGTTTGGTGTCCTGCATGATGGCAGGACATTCACGTGACTATTTGAACAAATTGGAGTTGGCGGAGCGGCTGGGGATCACCCGGCGCAACGTCGAGGAGATGATGCGGCGGCGGAAAATCCCGTTCATCGCCCTGGGGCATCGGACGGTGCGGTTTTTCTGGCCTGCCGTGGAAAAGGCGCTGGGTCGTCTTGAGCACAAGGCCATCGGCCAGGAGGCGAAATGAGCACCGGCCAGCATCGCGCGGAAGCCTCAGAGGGCCGGGTTGCGCCCCCGTCAGGGGGCGCTCCCGGCCTTCCTGGTCTACAGAAAGATAACTGCACCAGGAAGGGCCGCGGCAAGGCCGTGTTTGTTGCTAAAGAGAACATCCGCCTTTACATCGAAAAGTTCGGTGTAGAGCGTGTCGGGCTGCTGACTGTCACGACTCCAATCGCCTGTTTGCTGGCGTCAGAGTTCCAGCGGATGTGGCATTCGTTCCTGTCCCATGCGCTCAAGGCATTGTTTCCCTCGGGCATATGGATTCGAGAGCGTCAGCCCCGCAGCGGCAACTGGCACGCCCATGCCGTCGTCGATGCCGGCTGGGACATCAAGACAGGGTTTCCTTTCGATCAGGTCGAGGACGGCTTTTATGCGAACGTGCCGCTGCCAATGCGGGAGCTTTGGAAGAAGTTGAGGGAAATGGCAGAAGCCTATGGTTTCGGACGCACTGAATTCCTGCCGATCAAGACTTCCGGTTCTGGCTGCGCCCGCTACCTGACGAAGTATCTCAGCAAAGCATTCAGCACTGAGAAAGCGGAGGGGGAAGAGAAATGCAGGCTTTTCGGAGTCTGGGGCGGTGTCCGTTTCGTCCATTCGCAATTCAGTTTCGTTTCCTCGCGCATCCTCAGGCGGAAACTGGCATGGCTGGCCGGTGAACTGCGGATCGCGGATTACGACGGCTTCAAGGCGCTTTACGGTCGCCATTGGTGGCATTTCATCGGGTCTGCTCTCCGCGAAGTCATCCTGCCGGAGGACGATTACAAGATTCTGGTCAACGGAGAGTTGGTCTGGGACGACATCGGCTTCCGGACGTACAGCCAGGACATACTGAGATTCTCTGGTTCACCGGACGACAGGATGATGCAATCGCAATTCTACGTGTTTCTCGCCGTCGGCAAGCTCCTGTTTGGGCGTCAGGAGCATTCTCAGGCGATGCAATTCGCTTCCGGTATGGTTGGCGCAAAGCCCCTGGTTGTGAACGAACCCCCGTCTCTCAAAAACCTCGATCTCCCCTTCTGATCGCCGAGCATTCCATCCATCTCGCGCTCGATCTCTACTGCTCTCTCCCAAAACCTGAGGCTGCGAGCCCGCCTCTCATTACCGCCGAGGCTGACGAGCAGCCGAACTCGAAACAGGCTTGGGGTGGTCAGCAGAAATCGTGACTTGCGAAGCACGGCGCGGTTTGTGGTCGGCAGGACGCGGTGGCTTTTGGGAAGGTTGGATCGTCGGAGCTTGCGGAGCGATTCAATCTTCGTGGTCGGATTCCCGGTCGGCCGGGGCGAAGTTTTCGACGTTTGGAGTGCAGCGGAGTCGCGGGCCAGGGGGACGGAGCGGAATGGAAAAGGGCGAAGTCTTTGCGCGGCGGAAGCGGCTCGGAGCCTACCGCCGGGAATCGAAACTTGCGCCGCTCGAATCAGGTGGCCATCATGTTTCTAGGGGCGAGGACAAGCCGGTCACACGGCAGTCGATTCGGCCTTGATTTCATGACAAATCCTTTCGAGCCAACGGATATTGATCTCGCGTTCCGCGAGGGATGTCGCGCGCTTGGAGAGGTCGTATATTTTTTTCAGCAACTCGAAGACGATCTTGGCCGCGTCGTCTCTTTTCTGATCGACCCTGAGGACTCGACAACGGCAGATGTCGTCGTTCACGAGCAATCCTTTAAACAACTGGTCGGCCTCGCTTATTCTTTGTTCGACCAGTATGTGGAGGCGACGGTCTCAGACAATGCTAAAGAATGGCGCGGCATACTTTCTCGGGCGCTCGCCGCCGAGGGGGACCGGAACGCAATCCTGCACTCTACGTTCGGAGTCTCAGATTTCCAGGAACCGACATTTTGCCGCAGCAAAATCACAGCCAAGTTCGGAAAAGGTCTGAAGGAGCATGCCGAAGCACTGGACGATGCTACCATGACCGCGTACCGGCAAAGTATTTCCTCTGTGGCCAATGACATGATTGAATTTATGGGGCGTGTTTTTCCGCGTTGGAACACGCGCAGCTGGAAACGAGATTGGAGCGAATGACTGTTTAACGCTGGACCAGTCTTCGACGACGCACACGTTTTCATTTATGTATTTCAAATCGGAATTTGGCGGCGAAGCAGCGGGGGGGAAGTATGGCAGTTGACCACTTTGTCGGACGTCAAGATGCCGTCAGCCATCTGGCAGACGTTCTTAACGGGCGAATACGGGCAGGAGGGCAGCTCACCGTGCAGAGCGTTGAGGGGCCGGGAGGAATTGGCAAAACGTGCCTGTTCAATCATGTCCTCGAAACAAATAATTTGGGAAATCGAAATTACCTGACGTTGAAAATTGACGGCAATGTTGACGGCAATGATCCGTCGGCGCAAAGCCTCGTTAGGTCGGTCTCACGGCTGGTTGATAGCGCCGAAGCCGACGCTATCCGGGGTAAACCAGCTGGTTACTATTTCCAATCGGTCGGCAGGGTGACCAAGGCTATAGAGACGATTCGGAGTGAGGCCGTCGTGGAGTTCCAAAAGAAACATCCGAACAGCGAAGATGGGCGGGCGGCACTATTGCGGTTCCTAGATCTGGCATTCGAAGCCGGAAAACGCGTGAACGACGCAATTCCGATCACAAAAAAGCACGTCAACATCCGGGAGTTGGAGAAGGCGAAGCGGCTTTTAGAGGAAATCATTCCCACTTTGGTCAGCTTACAGGAAGAAGGTGCAAATTTTTGGGAACACTTCGGAATGTTCAGTTCATCAAGGGCATTACGAAATTCTATCAAGGAGAACGCCTGTAAGGCTCTCGCCGATGCCTTGGTATCCGATCTTTCGGCTATCCTCAAACATTACCGGCCCGTCGATAAGGGGACCGCCGCGCATCGCAAGGTTTCGGGGATTGATCGACTTTTGCTGATCCTGGATGATTATGAGAAGCTTCAAGAGTTTCTCAACGAATTCCTGGTCGGCCATCTTCTTCCGGCTTTACGGTCGGCGAATTTCGAGTCAACTGTGATTCTTTTGGTTCGAGATCAGTTGGAGGTAACCCACCCGGCATGGGATCAGCATTTGAAGCCAAATTTACTCAAGCGCATGGCCCTTGATCACCTTCAACGTGCCGAAATGAATGAATTAGTCGAGGCGTTTGGGATTAGATCGGCTGTCGAAAAAGACCGGGCTTGGCGGGATACGCAGGGTTATCCGTTTTACGTTCAGCTATGGATCGAAGAGGTTGAGTCTGGTGGGCGGAGCGCGGTAATGCTCAAGCGGTTTTATGATCGCACGACACGGTGGATGAATGAGCGCGAGAGACGATGGCTCGAACATACGCTCTTCTTGGACGCAGTTAACATTCGCTCTTTACGCGGGATGTTAGGGAGTGATTCCGAAGCCCATGAGGCATTCCGTTGGTTCGAGCGCAACGGCTCTGTCAGGGATACCGTTGGGACTTCTTTCCGTGTCAGGGAGTACCTCCGGTCGCGTCTTGTTGACTACCTTCGCGCGAGCGACCCTGACCGTTGCGACGAACTTGAGTCTCTCAGCCAACCCTTTTCCCCCGTCTCCTGAATTGGCTGTCGGTATACTTTAATATATGAATGGGTTCATTATGCACGTCGGAGCAACGAATTCGATTGACATAGATTACACTATCAAGCGTCAACGAACTGCTCGCGAGGTTTTAGCAGGACTGCCGGCGGATTCGCCGGAGAGAGACTTTTTCGAATCGGACGGCCCATTTTTAAGAGCATTTCCAGATGGACGTTTCCACTGTTGGGGAGTACCTCCAAAAGCCCTTCCCGCCCATCTCGATACAGAAATCGGTGATGTCGTTTTCTTCGCACCTCACATCGGTCTCCACGATGGCGGCATCACCCACATAGGCGTCGTCCGCGCGATTTGTCGCGTCGAGGCTTGGCACGCGTCTCGCCTCCTCTGGCCGGCAACGCCAGAGAACCGACTATTTCCCTGGTTGTTCTTCTTTGAAGCGGAAAGCGGTTTCCGCCCGTGGCATAAATTTTTAGATGACCTGGGTTATGGGGCTCGATGGAATCCCCGAGGCTGGTATAGACGTATCGACGAAGAGCACTTTCGAAGGTTCGGCGGCGTTCGGGGTTATTTGGATTGCATCCGCCGAGAAGGACACTTTGAACCCACGGGCAGGAATGGATAGAGTCCCTCGCACCGAATGCACGCTGTCGGGTCTCTTTCCAAATCCGAAAAATAGCAATAAAATAGCAACAACGACACCTCTACTCTGTAGGCCAGCGGCCTCCGAAGCCAAAGGTTGTGGGTTCGACCCCCGCCGGATGCACCAGGGATGAATCGCCGGACCTGGCACGGAAGGGCGGGAACGGCGTGACGTCTCCCATTGCGGCGGTGTAAATGAGGGCCATGCCGTACAAGAAATGGACGAGGGACCTGGGGAAACGCCGCATCTTTGCCTGGCGGCACGCTGTCCTCTCTGGAGTCTTGATGCTGCTGATGGGTCCCGCATTCGGCGCCGATCTATCGCTGAGATATACTCAGCCCGCGAGCCAGTGGACGGAAGCGCTGCCTGTCGGCAATGGCCGGCTTGGTGCAATGGTTTTCGGCGGGGTCGCGGATGAGCATCTTCAACTGAATGAAGCTACACTCTGGTCAGGCGGGCCTCGCGATTGGAACAACCCGGGAGCGAAGGAAATCCTTCCTCAAGTCAGGGCCGCGATTTTCGCCGGGGATTATGTCAAGGCCGATCAACTCTGCAAAAAAATGCAGGGGCCTTACAACGAATCGTACCAGCCGCTTGGGGACTTGCGGCTTGCGTTTTCCGGGACATCTCTGACGGTTCCCACCCATTACGAGCGCACGCTCGATCTCGACCGCGCCGTGGCCATGGTGCGTTACAGCGAAGGCGACGCCACGTTCACGCGGGAGGTGTTCAGCAGCTTTCCAGATCAAGTGATCGTGGTGCGCCTGACGTGCGATCGACCGGGCAAAATCAACTTCACGGCGACGGCTGACAGCCCGTTGCATTTCAGCGTCGCGGCGGATGGATCGAACGGGCTTGTTATGAGTGGAACAGCCCCGTCCCACGTGGACCCGAGTTACCTGGGCTCGGCCGATCCCATTCGCTATGACCGGGGGCCCAACCCCGCAGGCATGTCCTTTGACCTCCATATCCGCGCATTCATCCAGGGCGGTACCGCCGCGTGCGACGGAAAGCGTTTGACCGTCGCGAACTCCAACGCTGTCACGCTGCTGCTATCGGCCGGAACCAGCTTCAACGGCCCGGATAAATCCCCGTCACGCGATGGCCGCAATCCGGCAGCCGTGGCATTGGGCCCGCTCGATGCCGCTGAGAAAATATCCTATCCCAACCTGCTCGCGCGGCACATGGCCGATTACCAAAACCTATTCCGCCGCGTTGAAATCAATCTCGGCGATACTCCGGGCGCCGGCGATCTGACGACGGACGAGCGACTGGCTCGGTTTGCAAAAGGCGAAGCGGATCCCGGCTTATCCACGCTACTTTATCAATATGGCCGTTACCTTCTCATTTCCAGTTCGAGGCCGGGCGGCTTGCCCGCGAACCTGCAGGGCATATGGAATGATTCAATGCGTCCGCCGTGGAGCTCCAATTGGACGCTGAATATTAACACCGAAATGAATTACTGGCCTTCCGAGGTCGCCAATCTCGCGGAGTGTCATGAGCCACTATTGGATTTCATCGAGATGCTGGCCGTTCACGGGCGCGAAACCGCGCGGGTCAATTACGGCGCGCACGGCTGGGTGGCACACCACAATACCGATATCTGGGGCGAGACCGCGCCGGTGGGCGATTACGGGGGCGGCGATCCAGTATGGGCAAATTGGGCAATGGGTGGCGCGTGGCTGTGCCGCGATTTTTGGGAGCATTACGCCTTCAGCGGGGACAAGACATTCCTGCGAGACCGCGCGTGGCCAGTGATGAAAGGAGGCGCGGAATTTTGTCTCGACTGGCTGATCGACGACGGGCACGGCCATCTCGTGACCGCCCCCTCCAGTTCGCCGGAGCTCAGCTTCATCACTCCCGATGGCAGGCGCGCCAGCGTCAGCATGGCCAGCACGATGGACATGGAGATTATCTGGGACCTGTTCACGAACTGCATCGAGACGACCCGCATCCTGGGCATCGAGCCCGATTTTGCCGCGAAGCTCGAAGCGGCTCGCGCGAAGCTCTATCCGCTCAAGATCGGCGCGCGCGGACAGTTGCAGGAATGGTCCCAGGATTTCATGGAAACGGATGTGCATCACCGTCACACGTCGCATCTCTTCGGTATCTACCCGGGCCGGGAGATTACCCCCGCGACGCCGGAGTTATTTGCGGCGGCGCGCAAATCGCTGGAGATCCGGGGCGACGACGGCACCGGTTGGTCGCTGGGCTGGAAGATCAATTTCTGGGCCCGCTTTGGGGACGGCGATCATGCCTACGTTCTGATCAAGAACCTGCTCCGGCCAGTGGGCAATACCAGGCGCACGAGCTACGGCGCAGGCGGCGGCGTTTATCCGAATCTTTTCGACGCCCATCCTCCCTTCCAAATCGACGGCAACTTCGCATTCACCTCCGGCGTTTCGGAAATGCTTTTGCAAAGTCAACTTGGAGAGCTGGACCTGCTTCCCGCGCTCCCCTCAGCGTGGCCCGACGGTCATGTCGGCGGCCTGCGCGCACGCGGTGGTTTTGAGGTAGTGAATCTCGCCTGGAGCGGAGGCCGCCTCACCAGCGCGGTAATCCATTCGACCCTGGGCGGTCCATGCCGCGTCCGTTACGGCGAAGCCACCGCAACCATCCCCACCCAGGCGGGCGAATCCATCACGCTGGGCTCCCGCCTCACGGCGATTCCGTGACTCGGGCATTGCCAGTCGGTCCGATCTTTGGCAAGCCCGCCGGATGCACGCCCCTCATCCATGAAACTCGCCAGCTTCGAAGCCATTGTCCAGGCACTCAACAGCGCGGAGGTGCGATTCATTGTTGTCGGTGGAGTCGCGGTCAATGCGCACGGCTACCTTCGTTTCACCAAGGATGTCGATTTGGTCATTCGACTTTCAGAACGCGACATCATCTCGGCTTTCAGCGCGCTGGAGCAAATCGATTACCGCCCGAGCAATCCGATCACGGCTGAGGATTTTGCCAATCCGACCCTGCGCGAAACATGGCGGCGGGAAAAAGGAATGCTCGTGCTGAAAATGTGGAGCGACAGGCACCGCGAGACACCGCTGGATATCTTCGTTTATGAGCCCTTCGACTTTAACGTGGAATACGGGCGCGCGCTTTATAATGAGGACGACATCCCCGCCCGGTTCGCCTCGATTCAAACGTTAATTGCCATGAAGGAACCGGTGGGCAGAACCCAGGATCTTCTCGACATTGAAAAACTACGATTGATCGAGGACATTAATGCCGATGAATCCCGACGAAACGAGACGGCAGGAGATTGATTGGGAATCCTGCACGTTCGAGGGTTCGGAGCGCGAACAGCTTCGTGTCTGGAGCCGGCTCCCGTTGCGCCGGAAGCTGATGGCGCTGGAGGAAATGGGTGATCTCGCCAGGAAAATGCTCGAATGGCGCAAGGCCCGCGGTTTGCCTTACATCGATCCTTTTACCGGCGAATTGGTAAAAGGTGGCACGCAGCCAACGTAGTCTCCTCGGGCCGTGGCCGCGCGGTTTTCGGCATCGGTCTGCGCTGCATTTCTTTGCGCTCTCTGAGATCTTTGCGGTCGGATCATGATTTTCTGGCCACAGAGAACGCAAAGAACTCAAAGGATGCCGTCCAGGTAATTACTGGAATTGGTATAACATCACCGGTTTCCCACCTTTTCATTGCCGGGCGAAATCGTTGCGGCATAATCGCGGCCTACCGGCTCATCCATGAAATTCAATGCGCGGGAATATTCGCAAGATGTTGTCGCTGGGGTGGTTATCGCCTTGGTGGTGCTGGCGCTCACCGGCTCCTACTCGCTTTTGATTTTCTCCGGCCCGCTCGCCGAATACTCGGAGTGGGGCGTCAGAATCACATTGATCTCGGCAGTCATCATCGGGGCGTGGATGTCATGGAAGGGCGGCTTCCCCGCGATGGTCTCCATCCCACAGGACCGCATCGCACCCATCCTGGGTTTTACATCCGCCTCTTTGGTTGCCTCCATGTCCCAGCATGGAGCGACCGCGCCGTCGATGCTTGCCACCCTGCTGGTCATCATCGCGACCTTCAGTCTCCTGACCGGGGCGATGCTTTACGCGCTGGGCCATTTTCGGCTGGGCAATCTCGCCGGATTTATTCCCTACCCTGTGGTGTGCGGATTCCTCGCAGGATCGGGCTGGCTTCTGGTCACCGGCTCGATCCGTGCGGTGACCGGGCAATCGGTGCGTATCGCCACCACCGCGGCACTGATCTCATCGGGGAAGCTCGATCCGTGGATCGCTTGTGCGATCTTCGGGATTGTCCTCTTCACGGTGCAACTGCGGATCCACCATTGGTCGGTATTCATCGTCTTTCTCGGACTTTGCGTGGCCGGCTTTTACATTTTTCTTCCACTCCGCGGCATCTCGATTGACCAGGCGCGGCATCTCGGCTGGTTGATCCCGAGTTTTAACCATGACAGCCGCAACGCGTTGGGGATCGGCGATATCTTCCGGCTGGCCGACTGGAAGGAAGTGCTGCTGCAAGCCGGCTCCTTCACCGCGATCGCGATGACCACCATTGTCTCGATTCTTCTCAATGCGAACGCCATCGAGATCGAAACCGAGCAGGAGATGGACATCAACAAGGAGCTCTGCGCCGCCGGCGTGGCAAATTTTTTGAGCGGGTGCGTCGGCGGCATGGTGGGCTTTTCCTCGCTGAGCCTCACCCGCCTTGGCCGGAACATGGGCGCCAATTCCGGGCGCGTCGGATTCACCATTTCCGCCGTTTGCGGAATCTGCCTGCTCGTGTTCCCGGATATCGTTGGATACGTCCCCAAGTTCATCCTCGGCGGGTTGCTGCTTTATCTCGGCCTTCTCTTCTTGAACGAGTGGGTCGTAAAATCGTGGTCTCGCCTGCCGCATCTGGATTATCTGGCCGTCATCGGCATTCTGCTCGTGATCGCCGTGGCCGGTTACGTGGAAGGGGTCATTGTGGGGCTTCTGACGGCAACCATCCTTTTCGCCGTTAATTACAGCCGCCTTCACGTGGTCAGCCAGGTGCTCAGCGGGGCTCAGTTGCATAGCAATGTGGACCGGCCGCTCGCGCAGCAGAGGCTGCTTCGCGCCGTCGGCCACAAGATCCACATCGTCCGCCTGCAGGGCTTTATCTTCTTCGGCTCCGCGACCATTTTCCTGAGGGACATCCGTTATCGTCTTCAGGCAGTCGATCTCGAACCACTCAAGTTCGTCATCCTCGATTTTTCCCGCGTCCAGGGACTCGATTCCTCGGCGGTGATTTCCCTTCGGAAACTGTTCCAGCAAACCGAGACCTTCGACTTCACCCTGATCTTCTGCAGCGTTGCGCCGGAAATCCTCGCGCAAATCAACGCGGCCGGCTTCCCACTTGCCACCGGCCGCCGATTTGCGATCCATCGCGACCGCGATCACGCGCAGGAGTGGTGCGAGACTCACCTGCTGGATGAGGCCGAAGCAGGGCAGGCTCATCACGCCACTTTGCAGGAACAGCTCCAGGTATTCTGGCCCGAGCAGGGGGCGCGTTTCGATGGAATGATGGATTTTCTGGAACGGCAGGAAGTGCCGGAGACCGAGTTTCTCATGCTCCAGGGCGACCCTGCGGACGAACTCTACTTCATCGAGACGGGGAAGGTGACGGTCCAGTTGGAGTTGCTCAACGGGCAGACGCGCCGTCTGCGCACCATGCGCTCCGGCACCGTGGTGGGAGAACTGGGGATGTACCTGGGCGAGACCCGTACGGCGTCAATCGTAACCAATGAGCCGTGTGTTGTTTACATGCTTAGCCGGGCCAGCCTGGAAAGGATGGCGAAGGAGAATCCAGCGCTTGCCTCTGCCTTTAATCTTTTCATGGTCAGGCTGCTCGCTGACCGCCTGGTGCATACCAGCAAAATCCTCCAATCCGTACTCGAATAATTCGATGCAAGAAGAGCGGGACCCCCTTGGGCATTTCAGCGTCTGCAATCTTCCCATGACGGAGGATTCCATTCCTCCGGATACCCTTGGCCGCACGGTGGCGTCGCTGTTTGAAGCCTCTCCAAAACTGCCCGGCCTGCTCATCACGCAGGGTGATCGGCTCTGCGGGGTGGTGTCCCGCGACGGCTTCAACCAGATGCTGGCCAGGCAATATGGCATCGAGATCGCCTACTCCCGCCCGATCCTGGGCCTGTTCGGCGGAATATTTGATATCCGCAGAAGTCCTCTCCTGGTGGTGGACGAAACTTTAACGGTCAGGGAAGTCGCGGAACTCTGCCTCCAGCGCGACGACGAATTTATTTACGAGCCGATCATCGTGTACCGGCCGGACCGCAAATACGGTCTCATTGATTTTCACGATGTGCTGATCTCGCAAACGCGGCTCCTCTCGGAGACCTCCAGGGTTGCCAGCCAGCAGAAGGAGCTGGCAGATGCCGCCAACCGCACCAAGAGCCAATTCCTGGCCAACGTCAGCCACGAGTTGCGTACCCCGCTCACTGCAATCCTCGGGTACACGGAGATCGTGCTTGAGGACATGGGCGACGCAGATCCCGCAAGCGAGACCATCGTGCGGCTCCAGAATATTCACAAGGCGGGGGAACACCTCCTCTCGATTATCGGGAGCCTGCTCGATATCTCAAAAATCGAGTCGGGCCGCGTGGAGCTCTATATCGAGCCCTTCGACCTCCCGACGCTCCTGGAAGAGGTGGCCGCGACGATCAAACCACTCGCGGCATCCAGGAATAATAAACTGGACGTAGTCCTCCACGGAGAGCTGGGCGAGATGGCCACGGATATTACCAAACTGCGCCAGAACCTGTTCAATATCCTCAGCAACGCGGCCAAATTTACAACGGAGGGCTCGATCCGGATGGAAGTGCAACGCAAGGGCAATCCACCGGCCGGGAACATCGAATTCCGGATCTCCGACACCGGCATCGGCATGACGGAAGAACAGATGGCCCGCGTATTCGATCCCTTTACCCAGGCGGATGCCTCCACCACACGCATCTATGGCGGCACAGGCCTGGGGCTGACCGTGACACAAAATTATTGCCACCTGATGGGAGGCGATATTACCGTCGAGAGCCGCCCGGGAGTGGGGACGACTTTCATTATGGTTCTTCCCGCTGCACTCCCGGCATCTCAATCCCGCGAAAAATCCTGAGCCGTTTTTTCCAATCCGGTCCCAAATGCATGGCAAAAATCCTCCTCGCTGAAGATGACATCATGAGTTCCGACATCATCCGTACCCGGCTCACACGGAATGGTCACGAAGTCGTCACAGCCTGCAATGGAGGCGAGTGCCTGACCAAGGCGAAGGAGGAATCCTTCGACATTTTTATTCTCGACCTGAGCATGCCGGTGAAGGATGGCGTCCACACGTTGAAGGAATTGAAGGGAAATCCCGCGACCGCGAAAATCCCAGCCATGGCCCTCAGCGCCCATAGCATGGACAGGGACCGCCAAAAAGCCATCGAGGCCGGATTCGATGATTTCGACACCAAGCCAATCAATCTTCCCCGCCTCCTGGAAAAGATCGGGAAGCTTGTGGCGAAGGCCTAGCCTTCTGCAGCGATGGATTCATTCCAATGAATCCTGACGGGGCAGGAGGGCAGGAAGGTTGATTGGGAATTGATATATCAGTTAAATATCGCAACTTGCTCCGGTTTGCTCTGTTGTCTAATAAAACACCCGGTAGCCGATCGTTGCGGAATCGCCCTCCCCAGGCCGAATTCCGTAGCTGCGAACCGGACCTGTCGAAAAGCAATAATCCCCATGAACATCCCCTGTGCCGCCAAACCGCGCAGCCTCGCCGCTGCCTTCGTTGCCCTGATCCTGGCCCTGCCGGCCCTGCGCGCCGCCGGCCAGACGCCGGTCGTTGCCAAACCCGCCGTCAACGCCCCGGTCACCCTCACCAGTGACGCCGACACCTGGACGATGGACAATGGCATCGTCAAGGCCGTGGTTTTGAAACGCTCCGGCAAACTGGTCTCCCTGGTTTACAAGGGCCTGGAAATCCTCGGCCGCAATTCCGAAGGGTGGGAGCAATACCCCAGTGGCACGGTGACCCAATCGGTGACCATTGACCCGGCCACCAACAAAGGCGAACGGGCCGAGGTGGCCGTGAAGGGCGTGAACGGACGCATGGACATTGAGGTGCGGTACACCATGGAACGCGGCCTCAGCGGAATGTACACCTATGCCATCTACTCTCATGGCGCCGACTACCCCGTGGCGGGCCTGGGCGAGAGCCGTTTCATTACCCAGATGCGGCCGGACTTCGACTGGCTCTCGGTCGATCAGGATCGCAATATGCCGATGTGCAACGGGCGGGACCTCGGCGCGGCCGTCGTGGTGCACGCCAAGGAGCAGCGGATCATGAGCACCGGCATCTACAAGAACTCCGTGGAGCACAAATACAACTACTGCGCGGAGATGTACAAGCTGCCCGCCTACGGCTGGTCCAGCATCGAGAATCACGTCGGCATCTGGCTCATCAACCCCTCCAATGAGTACATCGGCGGCGGGCCCACCCGCATCGATCTCGTCTGCCACATGGGGGCGACGTTGCTCGATTACTGGACCTCCGGCCACTACGCCGGCGGCGCCGAGTGCAACATCCCCGCCGGCCAGGTCTGGAACAAAGTCGTCGGCCCAATCTTCGTCTATTGCAACTCACTCGGCACCGCCGCAACACCCTCCCAGGCCGATCTCGATACCCTGACCGCCACGGAAGGCAATCCCACGATCCCACCCGCATGGACCGCCAATGCGAATGCCTTGTTTAACGACGCCCTCGACGAGGCCAAAACCATCAAGGCCCAGTGGCCCTTCCCCTGGGTGCAGGGGGTCGATTATCCGCAAAAATCCGGCCGCTCCACCGTCACCGGCCAACTGGTGCTCGACGATCCGCAGGCAGCCTCGACCAAACTGCCCCACCTGTACGTCGGCCTCACCCATCCCGATTTCATCGGCCTCGGCGGCGCTTTTGCCCGGCGCTCGGGCAACGGGAACCTCGTGACATGGAATCACGACGCCGATTTCTACCAGTTCTGGACCGAGGGCAACGAAGACGGCACCTTCACCCTTGAGAACGTCCGGCCCGGCGCCTACACGCTGCACGCCTTCGCGGACGGCGTCCTCGGTGAGTTCGCCAAGGCAAACATCACCGTCACGGCCGGACAACCCCTGGACCTCGGCAAAATCGACTGGAAGCCCGTCCGCTACGGCAAACAAGTTTGGGAAATCGGCTACCCCGATCGCACCGGTGGCAAATTCTTCAAGGGCGACGGCGCCGACTACTGGCTCTGGGGCTGGCCGCTGCGTTACGCCCTCCTCTTCCCGAACGACATCACCTACACCATTGGCAAGAGCGATTACCACAAGGACTGGTTCTTTGAAGAAGTCCCGCACGCCACCGACCTCTCCTTCGTGAATCCCGCGGCAAAAGATCCCGCCAACCAGCGCTTCGGCTGGGTCAAGGCCGAGTCCCAGGACCAGTATCCGAACACGAATACCATGGGCCCCTGGCGTGTCTATGGACACGGCCGGGCAACCACCTGGACCATCAAGTTCAACATGGATAGTGCCCCGCAGGGCAAAGCGACATTGCGCCTGGCACTGGCCGGCGCGGACGGCGGCGGCGGACTCGCCATCGCGGTCAACGGCAAGCCCGTCGGCACCATCTACCCCGTGGGCACCAATGCCCTCCGCTACAATACCGACAGGGGCATCTGGCGCGAATACGCCCAGCCCTTCGATGCCGCGCTAATGCACTCCGGCGAGAACCAGATGCAGCTCACCGTGCCCGCCGGGGATGTGACCACCGGCGTGGTGTGGGATTACCTGAGGCTGGAGCTGCAAGAGGATTAATAAACTGCCTGCGCCGAAGATTGTGGATTAGACCCCAGCCGGACGCATTCCTCAGAATTGTATGGTACAGGCATACATATCATGAGTGTGATTCATGTGCTGCTTCCGCGAGCCCGGGCCGAACTGGTGCGATTGCTTTTTGCCGATCCGGCGAAGGAATTCCATCTGCGCGAGCTCGCCCGCCTCGGCAAACTCTCGATTGGCACGCTTCAGACGGAAGTGCGCAAACTCTCGGACGCTGGACTGCTGACCCCGCGCCGAGACGGCAACCGGCTGTATTACCGTGCCAATACCACACATCCGATTTTTCCGGAGTTGCAAGGGCTCGCGCTAAAAACCACCGGCTTGCGCGACCAATTGGTAGAGGCTCTCGCCGGACAGAATACGATTCCGCCGGCCGCATCAGCCCCGAAGAGGCCCGCGAATTGATCGATTTCTCCGCCGAATTGCGCTCCACCACCGCAAACTGGCTCAAAGCCAACCATCCGGACCTATTGTAGGCGCTTCAATTCGATCCTGCAACGAATCGAGTAGTCCGCAACGGAACATCCTTCCCAGGAGTTTTAAGTGCGACGTAATGCAACTTATGAACTCCCCAAAAATCCCCCCAGGCGGGTCCTGTAGAAAGGCTTCCCCCTCTTTCAAACAATCTCGCCTAATTCTCTTCTTATTCGCCCTGGCGACCTCGCAGGCAGTAACCGCGGCCACGCCCGCTCCCGCCTCCTCCGCTGCTCCCTCGATCGCAGCTCCCGCCGAGCCGCCCGCCACCTGGATCGATCCGGATACCGGCCATCGCATCATCCGGCTGACCCGCGAACCTGGATCCGACAGCTTCTATTTCAATTTCAACGCATACACACCGGACGGGAAAAAGATGGCCTACACCACGCCCAACGGCATCTCCGTCCTCAATCTTGCAACCCTGGAAGCGAAGCAGCTCGTCGCGGGACCGGCCAAAACCATCATCGTCGCCCACAAAACATCCAACCTCTACTACACCCGGGCCGGTAAAGATCCGCTTTTCTCCCAGCTCTGGTGCGTCAATCTCGATACCGGGAAGAACCGCAAAATCGCCGACCTCCCGCGCCGCGCCGGCGTTGTCGCCATCAACGCCGATGAAACACTCGGAGCCGGCACCTTCATCGAGGGCGACGCAAACGCCGGCGGCGCTTATGACGGCACGACGCCCCTGGGACGGATGTCCGCCACCAATCTCGGCGAACCGGCAAACAAAGGCGAAATGATGGCCCGGCGGCTCGCCGCAAAATTGCCGATGACGATGTTCACCATCGATCTGCGCACGGCAAAAGTGAAGCCGCTGATCCAGCACAGCACGGACTGGTTGAACCACCTGCAATTCTCCCCGACCGATCCCACCCTCCTGCTCTATTGCCACGAGGGCGAATGGCAAATGGTCGACCGCATTTGGACCATCCGCACTGACGGCTCGCAAAATCAGTTGGTCCACCGGCGCACCATGGAGATGGAAATCGCCGGCCACGAATGGTGGGGCGCCGACGGCGAGACGGTCTACTACCAGCTCCACTTTCCACGCGGCGGCCGTGTCTCGTTCATCGCGAGTTACAACGTCAAGACCCAGGAACGCGTCTGGCTGCAATACGACCCCGATGCCTCCTCCATCCACGATAACTCATCGCCCGATGGCACACTCTTCTGCGGCGACGGCGACTCCAGCGCTCCATGGATCTTCCTGCTCCGTCCCACGCTCATCCAGGACCGCGGCACGGTGGGCGAACACTTGATCAAAGGCGGCTACCTCGACTCCGAGAAGCTGGTCAACATGTCCAAACATAACTACCGCCTCGAACCAAACCCCAGCTTCACGCCCGATCAGAAATACATCGTTTTTCGCTCGAACATGTTCGGCCCCGACTACGCCTTCGCCGTCGAAGTCGCCAAGGCGAATCCAATGCCGTAAACCTTGATCCGCCCCGCTTCAGCGATTCACTCCGAAAAAGGGCTGAGAAACTCCCAGCCCCGTCTCATTCCTTCCCGTCCGTCTTTTCCACCTCAGAGAGTTCCTTGTCGGCCAGCCGGGCTTTATCCTTCGATGCTGCGGCCGCCTCGGCAATGACATCCTGCACGCTCTGGTCGAAGTTCTCCGGCCTCTCGAACACATAGATGGTCGTAGTCTCGTCCTCGTGCTGGGTGCTCACCAGTTTCCATCCGAATCGCTCATACATGCCAACGGATATTGCGTCCCCCGTCACCGCTCTTTGATCCATCGCCGGCGGCGCCTTTGAGCAGCCGCCAGCCAGCGAAAGAGCGACGATGGCGCAAAGGAACCTCGCCACGAAACAGGCGTGACTGCGACTCCCAGCCGGCTGAAATTGATCCTGCATTGCTTCGGGAACACGCAAGATGCACGCCACCGGCGATTTTTTAGCCGGCCCGTAGGCAGGCGAGGACCTTCGCAGGATCATCTCCAGCCCGAAACCTCACTCCCTCGGCCTGAAAATCAGCGCGATCTCCCGCTGGAAAATGACGCAGGCGATCATGAAGAAGATCACGTATGGCGCCGCGCGAACGAGCATCACTTTGGGCGTCAGCTTTGGCCGCGAAACGGTCGGCCCGGTATCCGGATATTTCTTGAGGAGCGCCATCAAATCGGCGTTCGAGCCTTTCACCCAATCCGTTTGGAAATCGATGTCGCCGCCCGGCGGATGAGGATTCTTGTAAGTCCCAAACACCGAACTCGAAGTCCACCCGTCCATCTGCACTTCGCTAACCCCATGCACGGAGACCCTGTGCGCTTCCAGCAATTTGACGAAATCGGCCTGGCTGAGTTGCACCGGCTCAGGGCGGGTCCTGGCTTTGACGAGAACGTAAACAAAAACGCTCACGCAATAAGTGATGAAGATGCACACGCCCACAGCAAGCAGTAGGCACATTTTCTGCAACATGGCGTGAAATGAATCAGCCTTCTACGGACCGCCGATTTTGGTAAATTTCTGCGGCGGCAAATAGATATCCGCCGGTTTGGAAGATTCAATGAAAGAAAGAATGTGGTCTCCGGAGTCATTGAGAAGCGTGTCGGTGCCCCCGAAGCCATTGGTATTCGTGCCCCGCAGCTTCTTTTTATCCACCGCCTTCGCAAAACCATCTCCCTGCAAGGGTATAAGGACGAGCGCCCCACCCTTTGTAAAATGATACTCCGTGAAACTGTACGCTTTCGGATCATTATCCGGAAGCACAGTTCCACCGGCGAGGCGATCGGAGTCATTATTGACATTCAGGTAATTGTGCCCTGCCGTCCTGGTGATGAAAATATCGGCAGCATCTGAAAAACCTGTCTGACCGCTGTGCGGGATGTTCACGTTGCCAAATGATAGGAGAAGATTCCTGCCCCGATAATCGTGGCTGCCAAATGTAATATATGTATAGCTGGAACCATCCTTCACCCGCCACAGTCCCTCCAGCCGTGGGTCCGGGAATGCGGTGTACGCGGAGGAAAGCGGATGCCTGGACTTCACCTCCCCGGTCGTACAAGCGGGCAGGAGGAGCGTGGCGATGACTGCAAGAGCTTGGAGGCGCAGTTTCATATTTTATGGTCCTCGATTTCGTCGTCCACCAAAGTCAGCATATTAACCACAAACCCCAGATGAACAAGCCGCCATCCCCATGAAACGCCTTTTCCTTCTGGTCATGACGGTTGCCCTCAGCGCGAGCTCAATGGCAGCAGCAGCGGACAATGCCGGCGGAGCTCAAGACCGCGCCTATCTGGTCAGCGTGATGACCCGCATCGCCGGCCCTGTCCTGGAGGCATTAAGCCAAAACAAACTTGCGCAGGTATTCCCCGTGCGCGACTGGGACAGGAAGCGTCAGGATTGCACCCGCACCGAGGCCTTTGCGCGCACGCTGGACGGGATCGCGCCATGGATCGAGCTGGGTCCCGATGACACGGCGGAGGGCAGGTTGCGGGGGAAATTCGGCCACTTGGCCCGGCTCTCCCTCATCAATGCCACCGACCCACATTCTCCGGATTACATGACCTTCGGCGCCTCGGCGACCGTCGGCAATCAAGCCCTCGTGGAGGCCGCCTTCGTGGCCCAGGCCCTCCTGCGCGCGCCAAAGGTCCTCTGGGACCCCTTGACCGCTGCTCAAAAGCAGAACGTCATCGCCGCGCTCAAGACCTCTCGCAGCCTCAAGCCGGTCAACAACAACTGGCTCCTCTTCGCATCAATCGTCGAAGCGGCGCTCTGGCACTTTACCGGCGATGTGCAGCCGGACCGGCTCGACCATGGCATCGATCAATTCCAGCAATGGTATCGCGGCGATGGCGTGTACGGCGACGGCGCGGACTTCCACTGGGACTACTACGACAGCTACGTCATCCACCCCATGCTCCTCGAAATCCTCGCCATCTGCCAGGAGAAGAAAGATCCCCGCGCCTCCCTATACGATGAGGAACTCCGCCGCGCCCAGCGTTACGCCACCATCCTCGAGCGTCAGATCTCGCCGGAAGGCACCTTCCCCATCATGGGCCGCTCCAGCGCCTACCGGTTCGCCGCATTCCAGGGCCTCTCGGAAATCATCCTGCTGAAAAAACTCCCGCCCGAGATCAACCCCGGCGCCGCCCGGACCGGCATCACCGCCGTCGTGCGCCGCATGATCGAAGCCCCCGGCACTTTCGATAAAGACGGCTGGCTGCAAATCGGCGCCGTCGGCTACCAGCCCGGCATCCGCAATAACTACAACTCCACCGGCTCCCTCTACTTCTGCCTCACTGGCCTCATCCACCTCGGCCTCCCAGCCGGCGACCCCTTCTGGATCGCCCCGCCGGCGGATTGGACGCAAAGGAAAATCTGGTCCGGCCAGGATGTCCCGGGGGATCACGCGCTGGAAGAACGGTAAACGTCCGAAAGTGTGGAACATTGAAACCCGGGCAATAAGTCATTAAGGCCGCCCGGATCAGTAACTTACTGCTCAACGGCCGGCCTGGAATGGCAGCCGCGTCCATAATAAGTCCAGTCACGGCTCGGCAAGTGCTAAATTGGAACGCGGCTGAGAAGTCTCCGGAGTGTGTCGGTTTCACCCGCAATTAAACCATCAGTTTATGAATATCGACCCCCGCAAAAATCGCCGGATCCTGGTCATCGACGATAATTCGGCCATCCACGAAGACTTCCGCAAAATCCTCAATCAACCAAAGGAAAAGGGCGATAATTTCGACGAAGATGAAGCCGCGCTATTCGGCGCCGCGCTTCCGCAGTTTCAATTGCCTGAATTTGAACTCGATTCGGCGTTTCAGGGACAGGAGGGATTGGATTTAATCGAGAAGAGTCTTCGGGAGGGTCATCCGTATGCCATGGCCTTCGTGGATGTGCGGATGCCGCCAGGATGGGACGGGGTGGAAACCACGGCAAAAATCTGGGAGAAGTATCCCGACCTGCAGGTGGTGATATGCACGGCATATTCGGATTACTCGTGGGAGGAAATGCTCAAGAAGCTCGGTTACTCCGACCGTCTGGTGATCCTCAAAAAACCATTCGACACCATTGAGGCATTGCAACTGGCCATTTCGCTCACAGAGAAATGGCGCCTCTTCCAGCAGGCGAAACTGCGGCTCGACGACCTCGAACAAATGGTCGGTGAACGCACGCGGGCGCTGGAAGCCGCGAACGCCGGACTGGAAACTGCGAACCAGATGCTGATCAGCGCCACGGAAAAGACCCAGAAACTGGCTGAGACCGCGCTGATGTCCAGCAAGGCCAAGAGCGCATTTCTTGCGAATATGAGCCACGAAATTCGCACGCCCATGAATGGCGTCATCGGCATGGTCGACTTGCTATTCGATACAAATATGAGCGCCGAGCAGTGCGAATGCGCCCGCACCATCAAGGCCAGCGCCAATGCCCTGTTGTCCATCATCGACGACATCCTTGATTTCTCCAAGATCGAAGCGGGGAAAATGACCCTGGAAGAAGTCGATTTCGACCTGTGCGAGACAGTAAAGAACGCCGTTGGACTGGTGGCCCACCTGGCGCACAGCAAAGGGATCGCCTTGACGTTGCTCATCGAGCCCGGCACCAGCACGCGCCTGGTGGGCGATCCGACACGGCTGCTACAAATCCTGCTCAATCTGCTCAGCAACGCCCTGAAGTTCACGGCACAGGGGGAAGTCTCCCTGAAGGTCTCGCAACTCGATCAAAACGGCGAAGGCGTCACACTGCGGTTCGCGGTCCGCGACACGGGGATCGGAATCTCCGCGGAAGCGCGGGATAGATTATTCCAACCTTTCATCCAGGCGGATGCATCCACGACGCGGCAATATGGCGGCACCGGCCTGGGGCTGGCCATTTGCCGCAGGCTTGCGGAATTGATGCTGGGTTCCATCGAGCTGACGAGCAGCCCGGGAGAAGGTTCCACATTCCTGGTCACGCTTCCCTTCACGTCACAAAAGCTCCTCGCCGCCACTACGGTTGCCGCGCCCGGTTCTTCCGGAGCCACGCCGATGCTCACCGCGTTCACCGTGCCGGACGGGGTCCGTGTTCTCCTGGCTGAGGACAATGAGACCAACAAGATCGTCGCGGTGCGAAGGCTTCAAAAACTGGGCTGCATCGTGGACGTGGCGAGCAACGGACTCGAGGCGGTGGAAGCCTGGCGGCGGAGCCCTTACACCATCATCCTCATGGATTGCCAGATGCCGCAGATGGACGGCTATCAGGCTGCGAGGAGGATTCGCGACCTCGAGGCAAATCAAAATTTGCACCCAACCCGCATCGTCGCAATGACAGCCAACGCGATGAACGGCGACCGCGATCTCTGCCTCGCCGCGGGAATGGATGACTACATTTCAAAGCCGGTGAATGAAACCAAGCTGCGGAATGTGCTCGCAACAGCCCTCGCGCGATCCACCGGGGCGGCCGCGTGAAGGGAACCATTCCATGCACGAGATAGCTGCTGGATTTCCGCAAACCACCCCGGCTCCCCGGGCGCGGCAACTTTTCGAGGAGCATCAACAGGACATCTTCATGCGCACGACCGGCATGTTCGTATGGTTGATGCCGCTTCAGTGGCTTGCCGGCATCGGATTCGCCCTCTGGGTGCCTCCGACGACATTTGGCGGAGAATACGGCTCCGTCCATGCGCATCTCTTGACGGCTTTGTACCTGGGCAGCGCGATTACCGCCTGGCCGGTCTATTGCGCGATCAGGCGGCCGGGAGACGCAGCCACGCGCTACATAATCGCGATCGCGCAGATGCTCATGGGGGCGCTGCTCATCCATCTCAGCGGCGGCCGGATCGCGACGCACTTCCACGTATTCGGCTCCCTCGCGTTCCTGGCGTGCTATCGCGATTGGCGGGTGCTCGTGGCGGCGTCGGCAGTGGTTGCCGTCGATCACATCGTGCGGGGTGCTTATTATCCATTGTCCATCTGCGGCGTATTGACGGTGAGTCCCTACATGTGGATGGAACATGCCGCATGGGTGGTGTTTGAGGATGTCTTCCTGATTATTTCCATTCGCCAGAGCGTTCGCGAAATGCTGGGGATCGCGCGGCGGCAGGCCGCCCTTGAATCGGTGAATGCCGGGATTGCCGGGAAAAGCGTGGAATTGACCCGGGAAATCACCGAGCGCAAGAACGCCCAGGCCGAAATGGAACGATTGCAGGAGCAGCTCATCGACGCCTCCCGCCGGGCCGGCATGGCGGAGGTCGCGAGCAGAATGCAGGAGCAGCTCGTGGATGCCTCCCGCAGGGCTGGCATGGCGGAGGTCGCGACGAGCGTGATCCACAATGTCGGCAATGTCCTCAACAGCGTGAATGTTTCCCACTCGGTTATCTCGGAAAGGGTGCGCAAATCAAAGATCGCCAGTCTGGCCAAGACGTCGGCTTTGCTCGAACAACATGCCGGCGATCTCGCCGCGTTCCTGACCATCGATCCCGCCGGGCAAAAGGTGCCGAAGTTTCTCGGCAAGCTCGCGGAGAGGCTCTCGCAGGAGCAGGCAGACATCCTCGCCGAGCTGGAGATGCTCGGCCGCAATGTCGGGCACATCAAGGAAATCATCGCCGTGCAGCAGAACTACGCCCGGGCTGGCGGGGTCCATGAAACGCTCCAGATCTCCAGCCTTGTCGAGAATGCCCTGCAAATCAACGGCACGTCGCTGGCCAGGAATTGCATCCAGATCACCCGCGAGTACGGCGAGGTCCCGCCGGCCTCCCTGGAAAAGCACAAGGTCATGCAGATATTGGTCAATCTCGTCAGCAACGCCAAACACGCCCTCATTGATAACCCAGGCGGTGAGAAACGGCTCGTCGTCCGCACCTCGTGCCAGGATGCCCACCTCTCCGTGAGCGTGAGCGACACCGGCGTCGGCATCGCGGAGGAAAACCTGGCCCGCATCTTCGTGCACGGCTTCACCACTAAAAAGGATGGACATGGCTTCGGCCTTCACAGCGCGGTACTCGCGGCGCGTGAAATGGGCGGCGGCCTCACGGTGCACAGCGCCGGTACGGGCATGGGCGCCACATTCACTCTCAGGCTCCCGCTCAGCCATGCTGATTACAGGCAAGACCTTCCGCCGGCTTCCGGCGCTTCCATCCCTGCCTCAACGGATCCGGAATCCGTGCGCACCCCGGTTGTGGAAGCCTGCGGCGTGGATCAACCGGCGTGCACGGGCCGGGTCCCGAGTCCCGGCAGTTACTCCACCGCCGTGCCCCGGCACCAGGCGTACGATGCTCCCCTCCCGGTATGCACGCCCCCGATCACACCGGCGCCGGGCGTGCTGGAACCGGCTATCTCGCCGGAGAGCGTCGAGTCGCTGCGCGAACTGGCAACGGATGACGACGACAACATCGTTACGGAACTGATTGACACCTTCCTGGACAGCGCCCCACGGGTCCTTGCAGAAGCATGCGACGCCCTCGCGCGCCGCGCGCCGGCCGCCCTGGGCCTTGCCGCGCATACTTTGATGGGAAGTTGCTCCAATTTCGGTGCGAATCCGCTGCGGAAGTTGTCCGCGCAACTGGAAGCCCTGGCTCGCGCGCCCGATTTCCAGGGCTCGCCTGACACAGAAGCCAGGGCCGCAAAATTGCTGGATGAAATCCGGCTCGAGCTCAATCGGGTCGGGATTGCTTTGGCCGGATTCCGGAAAAGCAAAAGTGCATGAAAATCCTGGTCGCCGAGGATGATCCTGTCGGAGCAGCGCCCGGCGACGTGCCGGCGCTGGTCGAATAGGGGCCGCGATTTCACCGCACTGCCATATCTGGCACACCCAATGCTAAGCCCGCCGGGTGTGAATCAACCCACGGAGCAATTGCCATGATCTTTGACCCGTTCGACCAGTTTTCAGCCCAGGATTTCGTATTCAGGATCGCCCGGACACCGGAGGCGCTGGAGGGATATTGGGCGCTGCGGCGCGCGATCTTTTGCGAGGAACAGAAGATCTTTCGCGTCACGGACCGGGATGAATTCGATGCGAACGCGATCCCGATTGTCTGCCAGACGATGATCGCCGGAATGGAGGACGCGGTCGTGGGCGCGGTGAGGATCGACGAGCGCGAACCGGGCCTTTGGTACGGGAGCCGGCTCGGGGTCGCGGCGGATTTCCGAAGTGTGAAACGCCTGAGCCCGAGCGTGGCCACAAGGAGCCGGCTGCCGGTCTATCGCGGGCTGGGCGCGCTGGGGGCAGGGCTGATCTTCAAGGCCGTCTCGACGGCGCACGCGCTGGGGTGCCGGGAATTCCTGGCGACCGTGCAGCACCAGAACGCGCGGTTTTTCCAGCGGCTGCACTGGGAGCCGCTGGAGGAGATCACGCTGCATGGCATCACGCATGTGCGGATGCGCGCGGACCTGGCGCATTACCGGCCGGCTGAGGTCGTATTTTAAAAGGTGATACCGCCCTCAGATGCAGCGGCGCTGGATCGCCTGATCGCCTCCCTCTCCACCAGCGCCGCGGTAGCGGAGAAAGTAGCAATCCGCTGCGCCTACGCCCCTGCGCTGGAGCACGCCGGAGCGATCCGGCTCGGCGACGATTGCGCCGCGATTCCTGACGGCGCGGGCCATCTGCTGCTGGCGGCCGAGGGGATGCTCCCCTGGTTTGTCGCCAAGGATCCATGGTTCGCCGGCTATAGCGCGGTAATGGTAAACATCAGCGACGTGGCAGCAATGGGCGGCCGGGCACTGGCAATCGTGAACGTGCTCTGGACACCAGGTGCCGCTGGCGCGGAAGCCATCTGGGAGGGCATGAACGCAGCCGCCCGCGCATACGGCGTCCCAATCGTCGGCGGCCACACCGCCGCGTCCGATGGCACCAACGCCTACCTCGCCGCAGCCGTAATGGGCCGTGCGGAGCGCCTGATCACCAGCTTCGACGCAATGCCCGGCGACGACCTCCTCATGGCAGTGGATTTACGCGGCGCTTACCGGGGCGATCGACCGTTCTGGAATTGCAGCACCGCCGCGCCCGCCGAGCGTCTGCGCGGCGACCTGGAAATCCTCCCCGCGCTGGCCGCAAGCGGCGCCTGCCGCGCCGGCAAGGACATCAGCAACGGCGGCATCCCCGGCACGCTCGCGATGCTGCTGGAGTGCTCCGCCGTCGGCGCGGAGCTCTGGCTGGACCGGCTGCCGCGGCCCGATGGCGTTGAGCTTGATCGCTGGCTGATTTCATTTCCCAGCTTCGGCTTTCTGCTCGCGGCAAACCCGGACCGCACGGGAGAAGTGATTTCGCAATTTGCCGCCCGGGAGATCGCCTGCGCGGCCGTGGGCCGGATCACCGCGAGCCGTTCGTTCGTACTGACGCTCGGGGACGCGCACTCGGTTTTCCTCGAGTGGCAGGAGGGCGCGGAGGGAGGGTGGCGCCCTCATACCACGTTCCCTTGATGAGGACCTCCTTCGGATGCTCCGGGAGCCCGAAGCTGTTGGCGTTAAGCCGCTCCACCACAAGGTCCAGCGCCGCCGCGCCGACCGCCGAGAGATTCCCATCGATGCCGCCCATCGCCCGCATTTCATCCTGCGTGCGATAGAGACACGCCACGCCGATCTCCTCCGGCACGCGCCGCCCCGCCTTGGTAAGAAACGCCCGCACCGGCACCTTGTAGAACAGGATGGAATCGGGCTCGTTCGCCGCGAGCCACGCGTTGAATTCCTCCGCGTCCGGCGTCCCGGCGGGGATGAATGGCTGGCAGCGATTGCGCGCCGGGATGCCCCGCTGCCAATCGAGAAACGCGCCGGACCAGAGGTTGTTCGAGATGTTGTTATTCAGCTCCGGCACCACCAGCGCGGGGCGCCGGTAACCGAGCCGCCACATGTGGCCGAGCGCGATCTGCACATTGTGGAACCCATGGAAATTCGCGCGGTCCACCTGGGCCTTGTTGAAATACGCGCTCAGCCCCGCGACCGCAAAGCCCTCGCTGGGAAAGGGAACCGGCTCGTCATTCTCGCGCGAGAAGCCGAGCAGCACGCCTCGAATGCCGCGCGCCCGCAGCGTCGCCTCCAGCCGCGTGGGATCGTGCGCGTAATCGTGCAACGAGAACACCTCCACGCGAAATCCCAGCATCGCCGCGCGCGCCTGGATGCCCTCGTACTCCCACCGGCAGACCTGCTTCGCGCGCCAGTCCTCGCGCCCGCCGTAGCTGGTCACCAGCGCGATGATATCGATCTCCCCCGCCCCGCCGCGCCGGCGGCGATTCGCCATCAGCGCGCTTACCAGCGGATTGGGCCGGTAACCGAGATCGCCGGCAACCGCGCGCACCTTCGCCCGCGTCTCCGCGCCGATGCGCGGATCGTCGCGCAATGCGCGTGAAACCGTGGAGGGTGCGATCGCGAGCTTTTGCGCGATTTCCGCCATTCGCACTGTATGCGTTTTTTTCACGTGGTTATTTTTTGACCAGCAGCATCGTAACCGGGCATAAGTGGAATAACTGAATTCCCCCCGTTGCGCAACGATGTGCGCAATAAAACCCGCTCTGGATGCGGCTCGGAGCCGCTCGCGGTTCACCGGTTGCTAGTTGGCTCCCTGTAACTTCAACCAACCCAATTCCAACCTATGCCTACTGTCGAAAAAGAAATGAACAAAGCCGGTGATTTCCTCGTGGATTATGAGGAGAAAGTATTTCCCGATGTGAAGGCCGATCCCGGCGAGAAAGCGCTGGTGACCTTTCACACGATCGCCTTTGAGGGCTCCATCTCCATCGTCAATACCCTGGTCGCGACCCGCTTGCAGCGGAAGGGGTATGAGACTTCCATCCTGCTTTACGGGCCCGGCGTGACGATGGGCTTCCAGCGCGGCTTCCCAACCCTCGGCGACGAGGCCTTTCCCGGCCATCTCTTTGTGAACCAGCGCCTCGCGAAATTCATGGAGGAGGGCGGCAAGGTGTATGGCTGCCGCTTTTCCACGCAGGCGCTTTACGGCCAGACGGAGAAGGCGTTCATGCCGGGGATCCGGCCGATCAATCCGCTCGATGTGCTCGACATCATCCTGATCCACAAGAAGGCGGGCGCGGTCATCATCGACTCCTGGACGGTGTAGGCCATGAAACGCATTAAAGCCGCGGCGGTGCAAATCTCGCCGGACCTGACCAATGCCACGGGCACGGTCGATCGCGTGTGCGAGGCGGTGGCGCGCGCCGCGGCGGAGGGCGTGGAGCTGGCGGTGTTTCCCGAGACCTTCATCCCATATTATCCCTACTTCTCATTCGTCGTGCCGCCGGTGTCCGCGGGACGCGAGCACATGCGGCTGTATGAGAATGCTGTCGAGGTGCCCGGGCCGGTGACGCGCCGGCTGAGCGAAGCCGCCGCCCGGCACTCGATGGTGATCATGGCGGGCGTGAATGAGCGCGACGGCGGGACCTTGTATAACACGCAGCTCCTCTTCGACGCGGACGGGACGCTCGTGATGAAACGCCGCAAGATTACCCCCAGCTATCACGAGCGGATGATCTGGGGCCAGGGCGATGGCAGCGGATTCCGAGCAGCCGATACCGCCGTCGGGCGCATCGGCGCGCTGGCATGCTGGGAGCATTACAATCCGCTCGCGCGTTTCGCACTGATGGAAGAGCGGGAGGAGATTCATTGCGCGCAATTCCCGGGCTCGATGGTGGGACAGATCTTCGCCGACCAGATCGAGGTGACCATCCGGCATCACGCGCTGGAGTCCGGCTGTTTCGTGGTGAACTCCACCGGCTGGCTGACGAAGGAGCAGATCGAATCGATCACGCCCGATGACAAGATGCGCAGCGTGCTGCGCGGCGGCTGTTACACGGCGATCATTTCACCGGAGGGGACGCCGCTTTGCGCGCCGATCACCGAAGGCGAGGGAATGGCCATCGCGGAACTCGACCCGGCGCTGCTGGTGAAGCGCAAGCGGATGCTCGACTCGGTGGGACATTACGCGCGGCCGGATATCTTCACGCTGCTGATCAATCGCGAGCCGCATGCGCTCGTCAGGGAACGGGGCACGCAGCCGCCCCCGGCGGAGATGGGCGACGCGCTGCTGGAACCGGCTTACCAGGAGGACCATGCTCGATTTTCAATCGGCGCTGTGGACTAAAAAGCAGTACCTGCTCTCCGAGGTGCAGACGCATGGGCTGCGCCTCGAGGATGCGGGCGCCGGCGCGTCCAGCCGCATCGGCGGCGCCGGCCCGACGGATCACAAGGCGGTGACCATCCTCGGCACCACCGTGATGGCACCTGTGCATACGCGCCCCGCCGTGGCATCGCCGTATGTCGCCACCGCGCCGGATGAGCGCGGCATGACATGGCTGCGGAAGGACGACGAAGTGATCTGCCAGATCAGCTTCCCGCCGCAGCCAAAATTCTACGGCCTGCAAACCGCCGACGGCATCCCGTATTGGAAGATCGCTCAACTCCACTCGCGCGACACGCTGGCCACGACGGTTTTGCAAACCTGCATCCGTTATGGCAACGCGGAGACGAAGTGCCAGTTCTGCGCCATTGGCGAATCGTTGAAAGCTGGCCGCACCATTGCAAAGAAAACGCCGGAGCAACTGGCCGAGGTCGCGCTCGCCGCGCAACGGCTGGATGGCGTGCGCAATGTCGTGATGACCACCGGCACGCCCCCCACCGACGATCGCGGCGCGGCGGTTCTGGCGGAAGCCGGCGCAGCCATCAAGCGCGCCACGGGCCTCCCGGTGCAGGCGCAGTGCGAACCGCCGGCGGATTTTGGATGGTTCCACCGCATGCACGAGGCCGGCGTCGATGCACTCGGCATGCACCTCGAGGCATGGGATGAAGAGGTGCGCCGCAAGATCATGCCGGGCAAGGCCGAGGTGCCGGTAAGTTTTTACATGAAGGCATTTCGCGCAGCCGTGTCAGTATTTGGCCGCGCACAGGTCAGTACTTACCTGCTCGCGGGTCTGGGAGATACGGAGGAGGGCTTGCTCGATGCCGCGCGACAACTCATCGATATCGGCGTTTATCCCTTCGTCGTCCCATTTGTGCCGGTCGGCGGAACGCCCCTGGCGGGGCACCGGCCACCTTCCGCGGAATTCATGCGCGCCGTGCTGCAGCCCATCGGCGCATGGCTTACGGAAGCCGGCATGACATCGGATACCGTGAAAGCCGGCTGCACCAAATGCGCCGCTTGCTCGACGCTCTCCACTTTCGAGAAACAAACTGCCTGCGCGTCCTGATGCCATGCCGGAACATTATTTCACCATCGAGTTGCCGGACGGCGACAAGCGCGAGTGTTACTCGCCCTCCACCGTCGTGAAGAAATACTTCACCACCGGCGATGAAATGCCCGCGACAGAATTCCTCGTGCGCAGCCGCAAGGCGCTCGGCGAAGCCTCGGATCGGGTCCGGGCCAAATACGGCTTCGGCTGCGCATCCGCCGCGATGCAATTACAGGACATCGAGGCATGGATCCGCGCATGTCCCGGCGATGGAATCGTTCGCATTTTAAGCATCTAGAAAAAAGGAGATCGCAATGACCATGAATCCAAACGCCGGGCAGCTTCATTACCCGGTCATCATCATCGGAGGCGGCCAGGCCGGCCTCTCAATGAGTTATCTGCTCAAGCAACGCGGAATCGCCCACATCATCCTGGAGAAACACCGCATGGCCGAGGCATGGCGCACCCAACGCTGGGACACCTTCTGCCTCGTCACACCCAACTGGCAATGCCAGTTGCCCGGCTATCCCTACACCGGGCCGGACCCGGAGGGTTTCATGAAAAAGGATGAAATCATCGAGTATATCGAAAGTTATGCCCGCTCCTTCAATCCACCCTTGCACGAAGGAGTTACCGTAAGCCGGTTGCGCCGGCATGAGTCGGGTACCTTTCAAGTAAGTTGCGACATCGGCGAGTTACTCGCGGATCAGGTGGTCATCGCAACCGGCGGCTATCATAACGCCTCCATCCCGCGCCTCGCCGAACGCCTCCCCGCCGATGTGAAGCAACTCCACTCCTCGCAATACCGCAATGCCGAGTCGCTGCCCGAGGGAGCGGTAATGGTGGTCGGCACCGGCCAATCCGGTTGCCAGATTGCCGAGGATCTCCACCTGTCCGGCCGCAAGGTTCATCTCTGCGTCGGCGGCGCGCCGCGCACAGCCCGGCGCTATCGCGGGAAGGATGTCGTCGCATGGCTCGAAGAGATGGGCTACTACCAGATGCCGATCCACGAGCACCCGAAGAAAGATAGCGTCCGTGCAAAGGCCAACCATTATGTCACCGGCCGCGACGGCGGGAGGGATATTGACTTACGCAAGTTCGCCCTGGAGGGAATGCAGTTGTACGGCCGCCTGACGGAAGTGGACGGCGAAGTCATGCGCTTCTCCGCCGACCTCAAGCAAAACCTCGACCACGCCGATGAAGTCGCCGAGAGCATCAAGCTGACCATTGACAAATTCATTGCCTCCCGCGGAATCGACGCCCCGGTGGAATCACCATACAAACCGCTCTGGCAGCCGGAACAGGACCCGCAGGAAATCAACTACATCCAGGCAAACATCCGCACCGTTATCTGGAGCATTGGTTACAAGACCAATTACCGCTGGATTGAACTCGGAGTCTTCGACGGCAAAGGATACCCCGCCCATGATCGCGGTGTCACTCCCGTGCCCGGCCTCTATTTCCTCGGCCTGCCGTGGCAATACACATGGGGCTCCGGCCGCTTCTCCGGCGTCGCGAAAGACGCCGAGTTCCTCGCATCGAAGATCGAGGCGCTCTCCACCGTGGAATCTGCGCAGAACCCGGATGGCTCGCTGAACGTCCTGGCACTGGGCTCCTGAGACA